>Ga0247727_10017062_pt1 | contig 11608 bp, 12 predicted proteins | sample WisWelCaveWW1625_FD_202498 | JGI IMG/M metagenome (GOLD analysis project Ga0247727, IMG submission 202498) | Biofilm microbial communities from Wishing Well Cave, Virginia, United States - WW16-25 | ecosystem: Environmental > Aquatic > Deep subsurface > Groundwater > Cave microbial mat | place... | reverse complement strand
CAGCAAGCCGCGAGGCTTGCCGAGAAGCCCTGGCCTGCCCTTGGCCCACGCACAGCCCCGGTGACCGTAGTTCGCCGCGGAGGTCGAACAGTCCCTCGCACCCGGGTTTTCGGCCGGGCCTCTAGGGCTCAGCTCCCGACCGTGCGGAGCAGTCGCGCGTGCGAAAGCGCCGGCAGCTCGCGTCGTAGCCGCTCGAGCCTCTCGAAATCCAGCTCGGCCAGGGCAATTCCCTCGCCGTCGGGCACTTGCGCGAGGACCGCGCCCCACGGATCGACGATCATGGCCTGGCCGTGAGAGGCGCGGCCGCCACCGTGGTGGCCCACCTGGGCGGGGGCGAGCACGTACGCCAGGTTCTCGATCGCGCGCGCCCGCAGCAGCACTTCCCAATGGGCCTTGCCGGTGCGCTCCGTGAAAGCCGACGGCACGCACAAGACGCGCGCGCCCCGGCGGCCGAGCTCGCGGTAGAGCTCCGGGAAGCGCATGTCGTAGCAGATCGAAAGCCCGACGGGACCCAGCGCCGTGGTGGCGACCACGATTTCGTCGCCCGGCACGACGGCCTTCGATTCCTTGAGGTGCTCCATGCCCGGCAGGTCGATGTCGAACAGATGGATCTTGCGGTAGACCGCAAGCGTCTCGCCCTGGGATCCGAGCAGCACGGAAGTATTGCGCACGCGCGTGTCGCCGGGCACGCGCTCGGGAAGGCTTCCCAGGAGCAGCGTGACCTTCAGCCGGCGGGCGAGGTCGGCCATCCGCCGGACCCAGGGCCCGTCCAGGTCCTGCGGCTCTGGGACGGGCTGACCTTCGGACCGGAGGAAGGCGAAGTTCTCGGGCAGGCCGACGAAAGCCGCGCCGCGCGCCGCGGCCTGCTCGACGAGCGCCTGGGCGGCATTCAGATTGCAATCGACGTCGGCCGTGGACGTCATCTGCACCACGGCCGCGATCGCGCGCTCCTCGAGGCTCACTTCGTCCCTCCTCTGCGTGGGCGGCCGCCCGTCGAGCGTCTCGGCGCGCGCACCGGCCGTGCCTTCGGGCGGCCCGACCGCCGGGCGGCTCGCGCGCGCGGTTTAGCGGCGGCGCGACGTGCCGCGACCGGTCGCCCGGAGGCCCAGGCCTGCCGGCTGTCCCAACGGCAGACCGCGAACAGCGGACACACGCCGCACGCGGGCCGGCGCGCGTCGCAGATCTTGCGGCCGTGGAAGATCAGAAGGTCGGTCGTGCGCGTCCAGCGCTCGCGCGGGACGAGCGCCATGAGCTGGGCCTCGACCTTCAGCGGGTCGAACCCTTCGGCGAGGCCGATGCGGTTGCTGAGGCGCAGCACGTGCGTGTCGACCGCAATGCCCTCGTTGATCTCGAAGGCGTGACCCAGGACCACGTTCGCCGTCTTGCGGCCGATCCCCGGCAGCGTCACGAGCTCGGCCATCGAGCGCGGCACCGAGCCGCCGTGGCGCTCCACCAGGCCCTTCGCGAACCCGGTGAGGCTGCGCGCCTTCGCGCGGAAGAAGCCCGTCGAGCGGATGATCGGCTCGAGGTCGCCGAGCGAGGCCTCGGCGAGCGCCGCGGCGTCGGGATAGCGTGCGAAGAGCTGCGGCGTCACCTGGTTCACGCGCTCGTCGGTGCACTGGGCCGACAGGATCGTCGCGGCGGCGAGCTCGAAGGCGTTCCGGGCCGTGAGGGCGCAGCGCGCCTCGGGGTGTGTCTGCTCGAGGACGTCGAGAATGCGGGTCGCAAAGGCGGCGGTCGGGAGGGGTTTCCTGCTTCGCGACACGGCGGGATTCTATAGCGCGCGGCGGAAGGCCGGTGTCACGGGGAAGAGCGGAGCCTGCGAGCCGGGCGGCCCGAGCCGCGCCAGCCGCACCGAGAGCGCGCGCACCGCGGCGGCCGGTTCGACGAGCGACGGGGCGAGCGTCCGCACGCGCTCGGCGACCGCGTCCTCGTCGTCGGTCGGACCACCGAGCGTGATGGCGCGGCGCGCCGTGTCGCTCGACCGGCGCACCTCGACGGCGATGGCACTCGTGCCGAGCCCGAAGGGCTTGAGCCGGCGCGCGGCCCGGCGCGCGAGAGACTCGGCCATCTCGACGAGAGCGAGCGTGTCGCTGGTGCGGTCGCGGACCGTGGCCTCTTCCTGAAGGAACGCCGGCGGAGCGGCGACCGCGATCTCCGGCTCGCACTCGCCACGCGCCGCCGCGCGCACGTGCGGTGCCGCGGCCGCTCCGAGCACGGCCGCGAGCGCAGCCTCGTCCGCGTCGGCGACCTGCCCCAGGGTCGAAAAGCCCGCGCGCTCCAGCGCCGATTCGACGTGCGGAGGCAAGCCGAGGAGCGAGATCGGCCTGGGGGCGACGAACGACCGCTCGTAGCCCGGCAGCACGACCAGCAGACCGCGCGGCTTCGCCCAGGCGGAGGCGATGCGGGCGGCGAGGCGCGAGGAGGCCAGGCCGAGCGAAGCGTCGAGGCCAAGACGGCGCTGCAGCTCGTCGCGGACCGTCTCCGCCGCCCGAACGGGCGGCACGGCCCGCTGAAGGCCCGCGTGGGCGCCGCTGTGGGGCGGGCCCGACTCGGGGCTGAGGTCCAGGAACGCCTCGTCGGCCGAGGGCCTCTCGACGCGACGGCTCGCCGCGAGCAGCACCGCCGTGACGTCCTCGCCGACGCGACCGTAGGTGTCGAGGTCGCCCCGCTTGAACGCCGCCTCGGGAAGCAGGTGCTGTGCCTGTGCGAGCGGCAGGCCTACCCGCACCCCGGCGCGGCGGGCTTCTTCGCTCGCCGCGGCCACGAAGCCCAGGCTAGAGCCGTCGCCACCGATCACGACCGGCCGGCCGCGCAGGGTGGGGTCGAGGCTGCGCTCGACCGAGACGAAGAACGGGTCGAGGTCGACGTGCAGGACGAAGCGGCGGCGCTCCTTCATGAGGCCAGTTTAGGCCCGGGGCCTGTCGCGGCAGGTCCGGAACGCAGGAGGCTCGCGGCCGAGCTCAGTTCACCTGGCCCTTGGGGGGGCCGAAGGACTCCTGGTAGAGGCGGAAGTTGTCCTGGAGCGCCGCGATCAGTCCGGGGACCATCTGCACCGGAACCACCAGGCGCGCCCGCACCGGAGCCTTCACCGAGCGGGTGGTCTGTGCCTCGCGCACCTGCTTCTCGCCGAGCGGCAGCATCTCGCAAAAGGTCAAGGTGAAGTCGAAGGGCGAATTCTGGATCGCGCAGAAGTTGCTGTAGATGCGCTGCACGGACGCGTCTTCGTCCGGAATCACCGTGAAATTGAGCTGAAGCTTGTCCTCGGCCATCGATCGGTCTCCGGGCCGAGTCTATAGCACCCGGTCGCTCAGTACTTGCGCAGCACACCGATCACGACGCCCTGGATGCGGAGCCGATCCTGGTCGACGACGAGCGGCTTGAGCCGGGCGTTGGCGGGTTGCAGGCGTACCATCCCACGCCCCTCGCGGTACATCTTCTTGAGCGTGGTGCTGTCGCCGTCCAGGAGGGCGATCACCATCTCGCCGTCGCGCGCGCTCTTGCGGTTCTCGACGATCACGAAGTCGCCGTCCTTGATCTGCTCGTCGATCATCGAGTCGCCCTTCACCTGCAGCACGTAGGTATCGCGGCGACCCACCATGTCTTCGGGTACGAAGATCGTCTCGCTCGCCGTGATCGCTTCGATCGGCGAGCCGGCGGCGACCCGTCCGAGCAGCGGCAGCTCGACGGCCGCAACCGCCACCCGGGTCGGCACAAGCTCGAGCGCGCGGCTCCGGTTCCAGTCCCGCTTGACGAGCCCCTTGCTCTGGAGGTTGCTGAGATGCTTGTGAACCGTGGCGAGCGAGCTCAGGCCGAAGTGCTCGCCGATCTCCTCGATCGTGGGCGCATAGCCCCTGCGGGCGATGTGGCGGTCGAGAAAGTCGAGGATCTCCTTCTGCCGGCGCGTCAGGTACATGGCCTTCCCTCGAGACGAGCCTAGGCGAAAATTAGGCGAAAGTCAACGATCATCAGGTCAATGGACTTGCCGGAGCGGGCATATCAGAATCCCTCGGTTCCCAAGGTGCCCACGCCCAGGCTCGTCGGCACGCTGCTCGGCGTCGCGGCGATCGTGCTCTCGGCGCTCCTCGCCGCCGGTGGAGCCGCGGCTGACGGCAACGCCGTCTGGCTCGGGCTTCCCGGCGCCCTCGCGATCACAGCGGTTCTCGCCGCCGCAGTTGCGCTCGTACTCTGGCGGCGCTCGTCTCTCGGCGTCGCCGCGGGTCTCATCGCGCCCCTGCTGCTGCTCGTCGCCGGGGTTCCGCTCGCGGGCGTCCGGGCGCTATCGGGTCCGCCGCTCATCGCACTGACGCTGGCCGGGCTCGTGTGCATTGCGGCGCGGAGCGGCCTGCGCCTCGGCGGCCCGCTGTTCCTGCCGCTCGCTTTCGGCGTACTCGTGCTGGCCGCGGGCCGCAGCCACGTGCAGGTGGGACCCGAGGGCGACGAGCCGCATTACCTCATGGTCGCCGACAGTCTGCTCCGCGACGGCGATCTCGCCCTCGAGCGCGACTACGCCGAGGGTCGCTACGCCGCCTTTCACGATGCGCCGCTCGCGCCGCACTACCGCGTGCGGGGCAAGGGCGGCACGATCTACTCGCTTCACGCGATCGGTCTCTCGATCCTGATCCTGCCGGCCTGGGCCATCGGGGGGTACGCTGGTGTCACCGCCTTCATGGCGCTGCTGGCCGCGCTCCTCGCCCGCGAGGTGCGGGAGTGGGTGAGCGACCTGACAGGCCACCAGACACTCGCGGAGACGGCCGGCTGGCTGGCGGTGCTCACGCCGCCGCTCATTCACTACGCCGGCCTGGCGTTCACCGAAGTCCCGGCCGCCTTGGCGCTGTCGCTCGGCCTGCGCCTCGCCCGGCGCGACGAGCTCCGCGTGCGCGACGCCGTCGCGATCGGCTGCGCGGCGGCGGCGATGGCCTGGCTCAACATGCGCTACGCGCCGCTCGGCACCGTGGTCGTCGCCCACGCGCTCTGGCGGCATCCCCGCGTGCGCGCGCTCCTCGGCGTGCTCGTCCCGTGCACCGTGTCCGCCGCGGGGTTGCTCCTCTATCATCAGGTCCTCTACGGCTTCTGGGACCCGCGCCGCGTCTACGGCCGACGGCCGGAGCTCTCGCTCGCGACGCTCCTCGAGGGACTGCCGGGCCTGCTGCTGGATCAGGAATTCGGCCTCCTGGTGTACGCGCCCGTGCTGGCGCTGGCGCTTCCCGGCCTCGTGCTGCTGTTTCGGCGCGAGCGGGGGCTGGCGATCGCCGCCGGTGCGGCCGTTGCTGCCGTGGTGCTCACGGCGGGCAGCTGGCACATGTGGCGCGGCGGCTTCAACCCGCCGGCGCGCTTCCTGGTGCCGATCGCCCCGCTGCTGTTGGTGGCCGTGGCGCTCGTGTGGCACAAGCGCGGGCTCAGCGCCGGCGGGGCGCTGCTCGTCGGCTGGACGCTCTGGACCGGCCTCGCGGGCGCGTGGCAGCCGCGCCTTGTCCACCGCGACCGCGACGGCACGGCGCCCTTCTTCCGCGAGCATTCGGGTGCGCGCGAGTGGACGGGGTTGCTGCCAGGCTACGTGCTCTCGGATCCCGATCGGCATCGTCTCGCGGCGGTGTGGGCCGTGGCGCTCCTGGCCGCGGTGCCGTGGCGAGCGCGCGCCGCCACGGCCTCTCGCCTGGCGCTGGCCGGCCTCGGCCTGGCCGCGGCCGCGCAGGCCGCAGCGGCGGTCTCGCACCACCGCACCGACGACCGGGACGCCGTGCGCCTCGTCGGCCGCACGGGTCTTCGGGTGCCTGGCTGGCGCGTGGGCGTGGCGAACGCGCGCTGGGGTCCCGAGGCGCTCGGATGGGGCTCGCTCTACGAGCCGCACCGCCACCCGGCGGGTGCCGAGATCGGCCGGCGCCTGGCCCTCGCCCCAGGCCGCTACCGGCTGGAGCTGGTCGCACAGAGCCTGGCCGGCGCACCGCCCACGCTGCTCGTGGTCCCGGACTCTCCGGGCGCCCTGGCTCGCCCGTCGAAATTGCGTGCCGCCGGGACCGGCTGGGAGGCCGCGCTCGTGGTCCTGCCTGGCGAACGAGCGGTGAATCTGCTACTTAAGGGGGGAGGCCCCCTGTTGCTCCGACAGCTGGTGCTTGTGGTTCAACCCCGAGCGGCGGCGCCTGTCTAATTCGTATGAGGGGCAGGAGGAAGACGATGCGAGTCAAGCTGTTCGCGGCGGTTTCGACGATCGCCGCTGTGGCGGCGCTCACGGGCGCCGTCCTTTCGGCCGAGGAGCCGCGGCGTGTGCGCCGGGCCGGCCTGCAGGCGCTCCAGAGCGACATCGGCCTCAGCGACGAGCAGATGGCCGAGCTCCGCCGCATTCGCAGCGGAGGCCGCAAGGCCGCGATCCGCCGCAACGCGGAGATGCGCATCGCCCGCCTGGAGCTCGACGAGATCCTGGGCGCCGCAACGGTCGACGAGGCCAGGATCGCCGCGCGCGTCAAGGCGATCAGCGATCTGCAGGCGGCGGCGTTCAAGGACCGCATCGAGAGCCGCCTCGCGGTCCGGCGCCTGGTCACGGCCGAGCAGTACCAGAAGATGCAGCAGCAGAAGCGCCGGGCCGTACGGGCGCGCCGCGGACGGCTGATGCGCCGGCCGATGGCTGGCGAGAGCGGCTCTTCCGGCCCCGGCGACGCCGAGGATCTGGCGGCGGTGTATCGCTCTTGACGAGCGCCGTGATCGCGTTCCCTTGCGGCCTCGCAACGAGCGCCGTTCCCGGAAGTGGGGCGGAGCTCGAGCGCGAGGCCGAGCGGGACGCGATCGCGGCCTGCCGGCGCGGCGAGCGCGAGGCGTTCGACGTGCTGGTGGCGCGTTATCAGCGACCCATCTATCGGCTCTGCTACCGCTACGTGAACAGCCACGAGGACGCCAACGACCTGGCGCAGGAGGTGTTCCTCAAGGCGTGGCGCGCGATCGGGCGCTTCCGGGGCGACAGCGCCTTCTCGACCTGGCTCTTCCGGATCGCCGTGAACGCGTGTCTCAACTTCCGCGCGCTGCGTCGGCCGGAGACGCGCGAGCTGCCGGAGACGCTGCTCGACCCGAGGCCTGGCGCCCTCGCAGAGGTCGAGCGTCAGGACGACGCCAGCCGACTTCGCGCCGCAGTGAGCCGCCTGCCCGAGAGGCAGCGCGCCACGCTGATCCTCAAGGTGTTCCACGACCTCACGCACGACGAGGTCGCGGGCATCCTGGGCTCGACCGTGGGCACGGTGAAGGCGAATCTGTTTCACGCACTCGCCAACTTGCGGCGCGAGATGACGCGAGCGAAGGAGACGCGGTCATGACAGCCCACTTGTCGGACGACGCGCTCGTGAGCCTGGCCCTGGGCGAGGGCACAGCCGCGGAGCGCTCGCACGCGCTGTCGTGCGAGGCTTGCGCGCGGCGCGTCGAGGAGGCTCGTGGAACGCTCGAGCGGGTGCTTCAGGCGGAGGTGCCCGAGCCGTCGCCGGTCTACTGGGAGGCGCTGCGCCGCGGCGTCAGCCGGCGGATCGCCGAGGACGGGCACGTTGCGCGGCGCTCCGTGATCTTCGTGCCGTTGGCCGCCGCCGCCGCGCTCTTGGCCCTCCTCTTCGCGGGGCAGGCATTGCCCAGGAAGGGCCCGGGCGAGCCCGGACTCGCCGCCTGGTCGGCGCTGCCTGTCGTCGAGGAGGACGAGGGCCTGCACGTTCTCGAGGGCCTGGCGCTGGCGAGCGGCGAGCTCGCGGAATGGAACGGGGCGGACGGCCTCGGCGCCTATCTCGCGAACCTCACGGACGAAGAGTCGCAGGCGCTCGCCGAGACGCTGCGGCAGCGCGGACACGGAGGTGGCTCGTGAGGGAGCAGCATCGGCTGACGCTCTTGCTCGCACTGGTGGCGAGCACCGCGCTCGGCCAGCAGGAGCCACCCGCTAGCCGGCCGGCCCGCGAGGAGGCGTTCCGAATGGTCGACGCCTACGTCCTGAGCAGCCTCCAGGAGAGCCTCGAGCTGAGCGACGAACAGTTCGCCAAGGCGATCCCGCTCGTGAAGAAGCTGCAGCGCGAGCGGCGCGAGTACCTGCTCGAACGCGCGCGTCTGCTCCGGGAGATGCGGAGGCTGCTGCGGCAGGGCGGGACGGTGGAGTCGCAGGTGCTCGAGCTGCTCAAGCAGCAGAAAACGCTCGACGCCTTTGGGCCCGAGCGGACGCGGCGCAACCTCGAAGCGCTCGACGCGCTCTTCGGCCCGATCCAGCAGGCGAAGTACCGCGTTCTCGAAGGAGAGGTCGAGCAGCGCATGCGCGAGCTCACGAACCGCGCGCGCGCGGCGCGCCCCCGTGCACGCCAGCAGAACGAGCCGCCGCCGCAGGAGTAGCACGAGGGCTGCGTCCAAAGCGCCGGTGGAGCCGGGCCCACTGGGCGTATACTGGCCGCCTATGGCCAACAGCAGGAAAAAGGCTGTCGGGGGCTCGGCTCCCGAGGCGGGCGAAGCCCGCAAGCGCAAGGCCGCGAGGCCGAGTGCCTCGCGCGGCCGGAAGGCCGGGGCGGTCGCCGCGCCCAAGGCGCGCACGAAAGCCTCGGCGAGCACCAGGGTGGCGGAGAAGAAAGAGGCTGCCGCACCGCGCGGGGGGGCGAAGAAGACCGCTGCCCGGGCCGCCGCGACCCGCAAGGCCGGGACGACGAAAGCCGCGGCCAAGAAAGCGCCTGCGCGGTCGCATGCTGCGCCGCGCACGAGGTCTCCAAGGCGTCGTGCGGCAGGCGTGACCGCGCAGCCGCCGCTCGCGGTGCCGGGCCTCAGCGAGGAAGACCAGATCCGGGCCGCGAAGTACCTGCCCCGCGAGCTGCCGAAGCGCGTCTTCGAGGAGGAGCGCTTCTTGTTCCCCGAGTCGTACGGCCAGAACCGCGTCCGGCTGCTGGTGCGTGACCCGGAGTGGATCTTCGCCTACTGGGACGTCAAGCCGCAGAGCCTCGAGGATCTGGCGAAGAGCCTGGGCGAGCGGGCGCTCGCGCTGTCGCGGCTCACGCTGCGCGTGATCGATCCCGTGAGCGGCGGCTCGAGCGACATCCTGCTGCCGCCGGGCGCGCGCTGGTGGTACGTGAGGACCGACGCCGCCCGCCGCACGTACCGCGCCGAGCTCGGCATCACGCTGCCCTCGGGCGAGTTCCGAAAGCTGGCCGACAGCAACACCGTGGTGACGCCGCGAGTCGGACCCTCGCCCGAGCGGGCACGGAGCCGTATGAGCTATCGCGACGCCGGAGAGCTGGCTCCCGCCGCCGCGGCCGCCGCCGGGCACGCGGATCGCGAGGCGGACCTGGCTCCCGAGCCGTGGGCGGCCGAGTCCGTCGACGGTGCCGCCGCAGCACAGTCCGGCAAGAGCCGGTCCCCGCGTGGGGGCGCGAGCGACGCCTTCGGGCCCGGGGGCGCGAGCGACGTCTTCAGACGCTAGGGGGGGCCATGCCCGTCGGGTACTGGTGCCCCGTCCTCCACGCTCACCTGCCGTACGTCCGCCATCCCGAGTACCCATCCTTCCTGGAGGAGGACTGGTTCTTCGAGGCGCTCACCGAGACCTACGTCCCGATCGTCCGGGTGCTCGACGGCCTGCTGCAGGACGAAGTCGACTACCGGCTGACGATGACGCTGTCGCCGCCGCTCGTTTCGATGATGACGGACGAGCTGCTGATCGACCGCTATCATCGGCACCTCGACTCGCTGATCGAGCTCGCGCGCCGGGAGATGGAGCGCACGCGGAACTGGCAGCCGCAGTTCCAGGAGCTGGCGCGCTTCTACCACGAAGAGTTCCGGGACGTGCGCCGCATCTTCAGGGAATCGTACGGCTCCAACCTGATCGGCGCCTTCCGCAAGCACCGAGACGCGGGCAAGCTCGAGATCATCACCTGCGGCGCGACGCACGGCTTCCTGCCGCTCATGGACCCGGTCCCGCAGGCGGTGCGCGCCCAGGTGCACATCGCGGTGCGGCACTTCAAGCGCCATTTCGGCCGCGACCCCGAGGGCATCTGGTTGCCCGAGTGCGGCTACCTGCCGGGGCACGAGCTGTACCTGAAGGAGGTGGGGCTCCGCTTCGCCTTCCTCGAGTCCCACGGCCTCACCGACGCGCACCCGCGGCCGAACGCCGGCGTGCACGCGCCTTTGGTGTCGCCCGGGGGGATCGTCTTTTTCGGGCGCGACATGGAGTCGTCGCGCCAGGTCTGGAGCGCCGAGTCGGGCTACCCGGGCGATTTCGACTACCGCGAGTTCTACAAGGACGTGGGCTTCGAGCTCCCGCTGTCGGATCTCGAGGAGTTCCTGCCCGACGGGCAGCGCAAGAACCTGGGCATCAAGTACTACCGGGTGACCGGGCGGGGCGCGGACCTGGGCCACAAGCAGCCCTACGTTCGCGCTTGGGCGCTCGAGAAGGCGGCGCAGCACGCGGGCAATTTCCTCGCGAACCGCCAGAAGCAGGTCGAGCACCTGGCCTCGGCTCATGGCCGCCCGCCGATCGTGGTGAGCCCCTACGACGCGGAGCTCTACGGCCACTGGTGGTTCGAGGGCCCGCAGTTCCTCGACTTCCTGTTCCGAAAGATGCACCACGACCAGGACGTGGTGAAGGCCGTGACGCCCTCCGAGTACCTCCGGCTCTTCCCCGACCTCGAGGTGTGCCAGCCCCCGATGTGCACCTGGGGCGCCGCCGGCTATGCCGAGGTGTGGCTCAACGGGTCGAACGACTGGATCTACCCGCACCTCGACATGGCCGCGGAGCGGATGGTCGAGCTCGCCCGCCGCTACGAGCACGCCTCGGCGGTCGACTGGCGGGCGCTCAACCAGGCCGCGCGCGAGCTGCTGCTCGCGCAGTCGTCGGACTGGGCGTTCATCATGAAGACGAACACCACGGTCGAGTACGCCAAGAAACGCACCCGCGACCACATCGCGCGCTTCGACTATCTCTACCGCTCGCTCACCGGCCAGTGCCAGCTCGAGCCGTCGATCCTGCGCGAGTTCGAGGAGCGCGACAACATCTTTCCCGAGCTGGACTACCGGGTGTATCGGTAGTCCTCGTTTTGCCCGCCTGAGTGTTCACAGCTTCGTCGCTGTGGCCCGACGCTGCACCCTTCCCGCGACCCCGCCAGAGGCGGAACGGAAGCGTGTTCCGGCATCTTGTCGCCGCTTCTGCCTTATGATGAGCACCGAACCCTCTGACGCAGGTCAGCGCTGGGCCCCACCTTGGAGTGGCCCTGTCCGCAGGGCGCTTCGGTGGGCGCGGCTCGGGGACCGAGTGATGATCTGTCCGCACTGCCGGGCGAGCAACGAGGAGTCCGCCGAGACCTGCTTCCAGTGCGGGAAGGGCCTCTTCGCCTCACCGAGGGCTACATTCTCGCCGGCCGGTACCGGATCCTCCGGATGCTGGGAAAGGGCGGCATGGGGATCGTCTACGCGGCCCACGACCGGGAGCTCGACGAGAAGGTGGCGGTCAAGGTGCTGCGGCCCGACGTCGGCCACTCGACGGACATGGCGCGGAGGTTCCGCAGCGAGATCAAGCTGGCCCGGCGCGTCCGCCACCGCAACGTCTGCGGCATCCACGAGTTCGGCCAGGACGGCCACTTGCAGTTCATCGCCATGGAGCTGATCGAGGGTGTGGACCTGA
>Ga0247727_10017061_pt1 | contig 11609 bp, 10 predicted proteins | sample WisWelCaveWW1625_FD_202498 | JGI IMG/M metagenome (GOLD analysis project Ga0247727, IMG submission 202498) | Biofilm microbial communities from Wishing Well Cave, Virginia, United States - WW16-25 | ecosystem: Environmental > Aquatic > Deep subsurface > Groundwater > Cave microbial mat | place... | reverse complement strand
GCTTCCTGCATCAGGCGCAGCGTATCCTGGAAATCGCTCTCCGTTTCTCCCGGAAAACCAACGATGAGATCCGTCGTCAGGCTCCCGTCGACGACCGACCGGCGGTACTCCCCGATCTGCTCCAGATACCATTCCCGCGTGTGTTCGCGTTTCATGCGACGGAGGATCCGGTCCGAACCCGACTGCACGGGCAGATGCAGATGCTCGCACACCGACGGAAGATCGCGCATCGCCGTGAAAAGTCGCGTGTGGGCGTCCTTCGGGTGGCTCGTGATGAAACGGATCCTGGGGATCTCGGGTGCGGCCGTTTGGATATTTTCGAGGAGGCCCGCGAAGTCTATATTCTCCTCCAGGCCCTTGCCGTAGGAATTGACGTTCTGTCCCAGAAGCATCACGTCCTTGAATCCGCGCGAGGCCAGATCCTTCACTTCCTTGAGCACGCTTTCCGAATTCCGGGAACGTTCGATGCCGCGCGTGTAGGGAACGATGCAATACGTGCAGCGATGGTCGCAGCCCTTCATGATCGTGACGAGCGCTTTGAGAGTGTTCGAACGATAATGGATGCCGTCCAGACCATATTCGTCGTCCAGCTGGTCGATAGCCAATTTTTGCGGATGCACAGCATATGGCGACCCTACGCGAGCTGTTAAGATCTCATCCACCAGGTCCGGCACCTGGCTCAAATTGCCGGTTCCGCAAACAAGATCGATCTCGGGATTCATCCGGAAAAAATCATCCCCGTGCTCCTGGGCCATGCAGCCGAGGATGCCGATCACGAGCTGCGGCTTCTTTTCTTTGAGTTTCCCAAAAGCGCCCATCCGGCCGAACACTTTTTGCTCGGCGTGATCGCGCACGCTGCATGTGTTGTAAAGCAGGAGGTCCGCGTCCTCGGGAGATGAGGCCGCTTCATACCCCCGGTCCAAGAGAAGCCCGGTGACCGCCTCCGAATCGCGCTCGTTCATCTGGCAGCCGAAAGTTTTTAAATATAATTTTTTCATTATTGACCTTGCTATGTTACGCTTTGGTTCACACTTTCATCCATTGTATATTAATGCTTGGGAGATAGATAATCAGTATATACCTCGGCGACGGCGTGATCGTTAAAATACGCGTTCATCTCCTCTTCATCATTTACAACATAGACATATGTGGGTATATTTTTTTGCCTTAATGACTTTGGCAATTGGGTCATATCGCGTCTTTTAGGCACGGCAACAGCAAAAGGCGGAACAAATGCGTCGACCCACTTCAGGACGTCTTCGTTGGTCCCAGGATACTGGTAAAGAGTCCAAATGATCTGTTTAAAACCCATCATTTTTACCGGCAAAAACTCTTCGGGGGAATATATCTGCGGAATGACCTTGCTTTTAAAGCTCGGCAGTTTTTTGGAGATCTCGGTCAGAGCTTTTATGTTATCTTCATCTTTCACATCCGTAATGATGACAGCGGAGGGATTCCTTTTCATCCATTCCGCCAGGATATCCAAAGTCAAAATATGAAGTCCGCTTCGATCGCCCATCATGCGCAAAAATTCTTTTAACATAGGAGCTTCCCCAAGCTTGATCCCTGTTAATTTGGTGAAGGTCTGCTGGAAGTCATGGACGCATACCAATTGCTCGTCTTTAGTAAAAGAGAAGTCCAATTCAAAATACTTGAACCCTTTTTTAAGGCTATGATTCAACGCTTCCACGCTGTTCGTGTAAGTTAGATCGTTCACCCCTCCGCCGGCATGAGCGATTCGGCGGACCACAAAGGGCATTTTATTCTGAAATAAATTACGCAGATCATCCGTATTCAATGTGACATTTTTTCTGAGCTCTGCTTCCACAAAATATTTTTCGCCTCTTCCGACGCGTACACAATAATCATTCCGCCCAATATCCTTTCCCGCTCGGCCCATATTTGCGCATTTATCGACCAGAATAAAATTCGCTTCTTTGTCCAGACCTTGCTCTTGGGCCAGGGTTTTGTCGGTTCTAGACCTGTCAAAATCAAATTTTAATTTGGTCTCAAAATCATCATTGAATTCCAATAGGATCGGAATAGCGAACTTCCTTCCATCGATTTCCAAGTGGCCGTTATCAATGTCTATTTTTATAAACTTCTTTATTTTTGGGAAATTCCAGAATTGTAAAATATCTTTGCGCCAGTTGATGAGATTTTTTTGGATGGTCTCGATCTCTGAGCTGGTCTGTTTTGTATCCAGCAGGTTTCGTCCCAATCCCAGAGAACCTTCATATCCCATGAAAGGCAGGATAGTGGCCCCCGCATCAAGAGTGGATCCCAAGGTCGTGATCTTTCTTGGCCTCATCAGTTCGGGCTCGATGATCATGAACATGTTCGTTCTCTGCCCTTTTTTAAGAAGTTCTAAGGCCTTGTTATTCTGTACCAAGTGATCGGACATAATGACGATGGTCGTATTTTTTGCGTAAGGAGATGATAATATTTTTTGGACAAAATCGGAGATCAAATAGTCAGAGCACGCCACCGCATTAAGGCTAGGGTTGGAGCCGTCTTTGTAGACCATTCCTTTGCAACTTTCAGACGGGTGACCGCCTGGGTGATGGGTATCGAACGTCAGGATAGTGACCGCGAACTTTTTTTTTGATTCCGATAATCGGAGAAAGCGCTCATAAGCGATATCGAATAATGAGTCATCAAAAAGTCCCCATGGGTTCGGATTCACATAAGATTTGTCGATCAACAAGCCGGCCATTTCATTTTTACCCCAGACCTCATCAAAGTGATGGTCCCGAAGAAACTTGCCCTTTCCCCCAAAATGATGGTCTGCGCCTCCATAATGTACGATCGTGTAATCTTCGTCATGGAGCAGATCTCCCAGACAGACGGCTGACTGTAAATAAGCATCCATCCCGGACATAGAATTTCCATGCGATGGGGTGATCAAAGGAATTCCACACTGGCTTGAAACAAGACCCCCCATTGTCCAGCCGGACCCTATATCTGTTTGCACGATGTTCGTAAAATAAGTGCTTTTTGATTGGAGCTCACGGAGGCGGCTGATCAATCCAGGAAAAATATTTTCGTCGAAATACGTCCGTTCCAGTGATTCAGCATAGATCAGGATCAGATTATTTTGCTTTTCATTTATTTTATTGAGTGCCGGCCTTCGATAAAATTTATAAAAATTTTTATTTTCTGGTCGATCCGCTAGGAGGCCATTGAGGTCATGGATCGCTGGATGGAGGATAAAAGCTAAGAATAGAAATAAATAAGGTGCATATTTGAATGTTTTCCCAGCTGTTTTATTTTCTTTGAATGTCCAATAAAGAAAACAAACTGAAAATAACAAAAAAAAGGCTAAGATGCTTACGGCAGGGGCTAAATACTCTGAAAAATTCACACCTGCTAGACCGCATACGAGATGATAGATCACCGAATCATCGATGCCTTTTCCCGTAAAGTGATCAGAGACAAGATAGCCCGCCCAAAGAAGAAGTGCGATATGGATAAGAACAAAATAGGTGATTTTGTTCCTTTTAGAAGCGGCCCTGCTTTTAGCATAAAATATAATGCTGGCGAGCGTAGAGACCGCGGAGAGATAAAAGTGCGCCTTGACGGACGCCAAATGATCTAAAAATTGACCCAGATAAGACATGATAGCCGTAAATTAAGCCCTATCCATATTCAGTTTTTTTGAAATTAATTCCGCGATGAGCGTCTGTCCTCTAGCGTCTAAATGTGCCTTGCCAAAAAACATATCATCGGAAAACCTTTCTCTAGCATCGTTCAGGTCCAAATAAGATATTTTCTTAAGATCCAGCATCGATCTCGCTGTTTGACGAAATTCATCATAGCGTTGTTCACTTTTTTTTATCGGCTGGATAACACATAAAAATTCTGAACCGTAAGCTTTCGAAATGACCGCCATTTTTTCAATATTTTTTACATATTCCTTAGCCGCTATCGTAGGTTGCAATCCGGCTTCTAGTTCGACCCCCATTTTTTTATCAGAGCCATGAAATTTGCTCATAAAAATTTGGCATCTTTCCGAAAGTCTAGGAAATAAAACCGCCGGTAGACATGCAAATCGATTGAAAATATTGTCATTTTTTATACGGCTCAATTCCTCCAGACAAAGCTCCATTTGGTCGAAACCAGCGACACCCAAACGCCAGGGATTATCGTCTTTGTATGAAAAATAGCAGTCGTTCCACCCATCGAACGTCATAACCAAGTCAGGCCTTAGATCTAATAGCTCATCAACAAGATAGGCAAGCTCATTTTTTGATTTGTGACCTATTACAGCGGCGTTGATAACCTCTATATTGAGCGACTTTTCCAACTGAACCGCCAATGTCTCGTCATCGTTGTTCAATCCCGTTCCAAAAGCACTTGAACCTCCAACAAGGACGATCCTTTTTCCTTCCTTATTTTTAGGTTCCTTACCGCGATAGCCGGCTCGATTGATCGTGTAATTTTTATGAATAGTCTGGGGATAGTTCCCATAAAGAATCATGGGACGTATCATCAACTTTAAAACATTATCAATGCCGCCGATCTTAACCTTATTTGTAGTGTAAGTTGCCCACAAGTAATAAGGGGTGATCTGCCTGCTCATTGACGTTTTTTGCCTATCGCTTATAATTTCTGATATTCTTTCGACAAATACTAACGCTAGAAAAAAAACTAAACCATACCATAGGACCCACAAGAGAGATTTTCTAAGAAAATTCAGTAAAGACCTCTTTTTCATCTAGCCTCCCTCCGCCTTCCATCACGTAGAACTCATTCGTGATAAAAGAGAATGACGCCTAAAATCAAAAAATACGGTAGCGTCGTGATCGTGGTTAGCACAAGCCTTCCGATCTTCGAAGCTTTCACTGAATCAGGTTGGCGTTCTAACCACCAGACCCCCGGCGCTACCATCACGCAAACTATTGCCCCTACGATACCAAATACCAGCTCAAGAAAAATCGTGGCATCATCAAGCCACCAATCGATATAGCTTGAGAGTTTCATGAGCGCGCTGGCCAGCAAGCCCCAGATAACCGTTCCAAGATATAGGATCGTATGAAATCGGTAGAACCGCGATCGTGTCGGAATCCTGTACCCGAAACGGGACGCGCCAATGAAAGCCAACGCAACTGGGATCAGAGCCAAAACAATCGTCAGGACGTAACCTCTCGTTTCCATTATTCCTTGTTATAGTACCAGTTTGGAATGCCGTTTAAGAGAAAATCGTCTCTGGCGAGAAGCCTGGCAGGCTCTATGGATTACAAATGAGGTCTTTTTTGTAATTGATATTGGAAAAAACTTCTGGGTCGCCTTTCCAGATCATCACTTTCTTGGCAGGCACCCGATCCAGCAGATCTTGGATCGACAGGTCATTCTGTTTGAGCTTATTTCGGACGATCTCTAAAAGAGCAGGCTCGTAGATGCCGGGAAAAGGCTGGATCCCCGATCCCGTGGAATAGACGGTGGCGCCGAAACTGGGTTCATGAGCCGCCAAAAGATCCGAAAGCGCGGCCGAAGTGAGCGCCGGCATGTCGCATGGCACAACAAGAAAGGAGGCGTTCTTAAAAACGGTCATGGCGCTGTAAATACCGCCCAACGGCCCTTTCTCGGGTAGTTTATCGTAAATAACGGGGTGGTCAGTCAGGGGATAATTAGCACCTCGACGCGTGACGACAATGGGTCTGAGGCCCAGCGACGTCAAAAGGGACACGGCCCTTTTGAGAAAGCTCGCGCCGTTATAAACGGCCATCGCTTTATCTTCGCCAAAGCGGCTGCTTTTTCCTCCTGCCAGGACCAGCCCCCGTATCTTCATGCGTGCGTTTCCTGCGTTGAATGGTGGCACGTCACCCATTCACGCACGCCATCCTTGTAAAATTCTTTTTTCCAAATAGGGACCGTGCCTTTGATCTCATCCACGACCGTTTGGCAGGCGGCAAAAGCTTCGGCCCGGTGAGCGGAAGCCACCGCGACAGCCAGGGCGATATCCCCCACCTCGAGCAGCCCTACGCGGTGCAAAATGCGCGCATCCGTGAGCCGCCAGCGTTTCATGACATTCTCGCGGATCAAGCGGATCTCTTTGTCCGCCATAGTGGAGTAACATTCGTAATGAAGCCGCCTGACAGCACGGCCTTCATGATGATCACGCACGATGCCAAAAAACGTGGCGAGAGCACCTGAGTCAGATGTCGGTTTGAGAAAAAAGAACACCTCGGGAACAATGGTTTTGTGCGTAATGAAACTCAACACGCGCCTCCCGAGACCGGTGTCATCAAAGCCAACGTGTCCGCCTCTTGCAGAATGTCATCTTTAGAAACAAAACTTTCGTTGACAGCGTAGACAAGCGGCAGATCCCTGACTCGGGAGAAACAGGACTCTTCCATCAGCCGATCGACAAGCTCTTGGATCCGAGTTCCCTCTTCTACATCCAAAGATAAATAGTCTTTGCCTGCCGCTTCTTTCAATTGTGCGAAAAGTAAAATATCAACTTTCATGAGCGAGCGTCCCTTCGTAAGGAAGTAAATGCACCAGCGCTTTTTGGCCTTCTTCAACGGACATGTTGGAAGGAATGACTAGAATGCCGTTGGCTGCCTGGAGGGAGGAGATCATGTGGGACGACTGGCCGCCAAGCGCCGTCACGAAAGGCCTGCCCTCGGACAACCCGACCTTTGCCTTTAAAAAGAGCGCCTTTTCAGGGTCAGCTTCGATGGATTCCCCGGCCGGCAAAAATTTAGAGTCCAGATACGGATCGCGAAAACCCATCGAACGACGTATCGCGGGATAAACATATTCGTAAAAACAAGTGAACACCGCGGCAGGATTGCCGGGAAGACCGAAAACAAGGGTGTTCTCTTTTTTTCCGAAATAAATGGGCTTTCCTGGTTTTTGACTGACTTTCCAAAAAACGGTCTCAACGTCCAGCGCCTTGAGCGCGGGTCTGACATGGTCCGTGTCCCCGGATGAAACGCCGCCCGTCAAGATCACCAGATCGCTTTCACGCAGAGCATGGGCAATCACCAGGTTTATTTTTTTGAGCTGGTCGTCGAGCCGTTTGACGAACACGGGACGGATCCCCATCTGCATCAAAGCCGCGCTGACCATGGGAGAATTGGAGTCATAGATCTTTCCGGACGACAAGTCGGTGCCCGGCGCGGCCAGTTCCGACCCCGTGGCGATGAGAGCTACACGCGGTTTCTTGTAAACCGGCGTCTCCTTTTTTCCCAGACTGGCCAGAATGCCAATGGTAGCCGGGGTAACAGCGGTTCCTCGGGAGATCACCTTTTCCCCTTTTTTCAACTCTTCTCCCTTATAACGGACGTTCTTTCCTTTTACCAAAGGTTCGCGCAAGATGAGGACCTCTTGCAGCACTTGGGCTTTTTCTTGCGCCAACACCGTATCCGCTCCATGAGGGATCGGCGCGCCCGTCATGATGCGCCACGCCTTATTCGGTTCAAGACTTACGATCGGGTCGCCGGCTTTGATCATCCCGCAAATGGCAAGGCGTAAAGGATTCTTCGGTGAGGCGCTTTTGGTATCTTCCGCCAAAAAGGTGAAACCATCCATGGCCGAGTTGTCGAAAACAGGCAGAGAGTGCGGGGACTTGATATCTTCCGAGATCACGCAGCCCAACGACGCCAAGAGAGGGACTATTTCTTTTTGCGGCCGAGGAATATTTCTAGCGATCAGCGCCTGTGCTTCTTCGTAAGAGATCATCACAAAACCTTAAGCAGCAGGTTTGCCGAAACAAACAGGATCAAAGCGGCCAAGACCCTCTGAAGCCCGGCGAGTGGAAGGCGGTTCGAACCCAACCGGGAGCCTATCCACCCTCCGCAAAAAGCCGAAAGCGCCAGGATCCACATGGAATGATCCAAGGTCAGCCCGCTTTGCATCTTCCCGAGGAGGCCTGACAATGAATTCACAAAAATAAAAAAACTTGCCGCGGCCGAGGCTTCGCTGAGCGTAGCGAACCCGCTCAGGATCAAGAAAGGGCTCAGGAAGATCCCTCCGCCGATCCCAACCAGTCCCGAGAAAAATCCCATGAAACCTCCCGCCGGCAAAGCCAAGAACCAAAGTTCGCGAACACTAAGATCTCGTTTGTTCGCCACGCCGGTCTTGACAAGAAAAAGTCTCAAGCCCGCGAGCGCGAGACAAATTCCCAATAATAGAAAAAATAATTCCTTTCCGAGTGGCACGCGCGCGCCCACGAACGCCATGGGAATCGACAGCGCCATAAAAGGCAGAACCAATCGGAAACGAAAATGCCCGGCTTTATAAAAATTCCAGAAACCGACGCTGGAAACGACCAGATTGCAGATCAAAGCGATCGGAGCGCTTTGCGTGTGCGTGAAACCGGCCAACGTCAGAACCAAAAGGTAAGAAGAACCCCCGGCGAAACCAACCGTCGAGTAGATAAAAGCGACGGCAAAAAATAAAATCGGTAAAAAATCCATTTGAACTCCCCTTTGCAACCTGACCGGTTAGATTGCTTCGGCCTCTTCGAGGCCTCGCAATGATTCGGGGACTGAGTCATGACTCTGTCCCCGAATCATCTTGAACGCGTGCAGGATCGCGGGAAATACCGCGTCCAGCGACTCCTCGACTCCCCGGGAAGAGCCCGGTAGGGTCACGATCAGCGTTTTCCCCCGCTGTCCCGCGAGTCCTCTCGACAACATGGCATAGGGCGTGCGTCTTTGACCGAAGTTGCGGGCGGCTTCCATGATGCCTGGGATCTCGCGCTCAATGACTTCCTCGACGGCCTCCACGGTGACGTCGCGAGGGCCCAGACCCGTCCCACCCGTGGTCAAAATAAAGTTCATTCCCTTTGAGCAATGGTCTAAAAGACAGCTTTTGATGATCTCTTTGTCATCTGGAAGTACGGAATAATCGGCGGAAACCCCGATAGATAACAGCCGGTCCAGGATCACCCGCCCGGACTTGTCTTGTCGTACACCTTTAGAAGTGCTATCCGAGGTCACGATCACAGCGGCCTTGAAATTGGCCGGGATCTTTTCTCTGAAACTGCTCTTCCCGCCCTCTTTGGATAAAAGCTTCGTGCTGAGGATCTCGAGTCCCGTATCCACGGGCTTCAACATGTCATAAACGGTCAATGCGGCGACGCTCGCGGCGGTGAGCGCTTCCATTTCGACGCCAGTTGTGGCGACCGCTTCGACCGTGGCACGGATAATGACCAGTGAATCCTGCACGTCAAACTCGATCTCCACCCAGTCGATCGCGATCGGATGGCAATAAGGCAGAAGCTCCGGCGTTTTCTTAGCCGCCATCACCCCCGCCGCCCTCGCGATCGGCAAAACGTCTTTCTTGGGAAGGTCGTTCGCAAGAAGCCTCTTCAACGTTTCCGGTTTGGCCTGCACGCGGCTTTCGGCGATCGCACGACGCAGTGTTTCTATTTTTCTAGTCACAGACCTCATTGGGACTCCTTATCCACCGACAGCAGTCATCACAAAATCGTTATGAGGGATAGCTGGGTTATTTAAAAAATGCTCTTCGGGTCGATCAAACACGGTCGACACGATCTTCTTTTTAATGTCTTCACGGGGAAACCGTTGTCTCAGCAGCGACTTTATATTTAGATCCTCCTGACCGTGAAGGCAGGTCTTCATCATACCGTTTGCTTTAAGACGCAGACGGTTGCACATCGAGCAAAACGCGTTTGAAAGTGGGCTGATGAAACCGACTCTCGATCTTGTTCCTTCTATATAAAAACTCCGCGCGGGCGCATGAGGGGTTGAATCATCGGGGGTCAAGTGATACTTTTCTTCGATCAGTTGTTTTGCGACTTCTGAACTTAAGTAACGGCTTTCTCTCACCGAATGGATCTCTCCCGCCGTCGGCATCCATTCGATGAATCGAATTTGATAAGATCTCTCGATAGCAAACTCCACCAACTCCATGATTTCTTTGTCGTTATAACCTTTCATAAGGACCGTGTTGATCTTGAGAGGTTCGATCCCGGCCCTTCGTGCGGCTTCAATGCCATCCAAAACATCGCTCAACTTATCCGCACCCGCGATACGTTTAAAAGTTTCACGGTCAAGCGTATCCAGACTCACATTGATACGATCCAGTCCCGCATTTTTTAGATCTTGGGCGTACCGCTCAAGAAGCACTCCGTTGGTCGTCATCACGACTTCCCGGATGCCTGGGAAATTCTTGATACAGCGGATGAGGCCGGGAACACCTTTTTTTAAAAGAGGCTCACCACCGGTCAAGCGCACTTTGTTGATCCCCAATTCCGCAAAAATTGAAATGATCTGGGCTGTCTCGTCCATGTTCAAAAGTTCATCCTCATGAAAAGGGTTCTGAAGCCCGTGCGGCATGCAGTAAAAACACCGGAGGTTGCAGCGGTCGATGAGCGACACGCGTAGGTACGTCAGTCGGCGGCCGAATTTGTCGATCATGATTTACACAACGTGGACTGCCGCGAGAAAGCCCACCCCTGTTGAACAACTCGTAAAATAATCAGCGCCGACATGCTCGCAAACGCGAAAACCACGAAACCCATGCCATAGGAGCCGGTAAAACCTTTGAAATTGCCGAGTATCATCGGAAAGAAAAAACCGCCCAGGCCTCCGAAGGCACCGACGAGCCCCGTCACGACGCCGATCTCTTTTTGAAATCGCAGGGGGACCAGCTGAAACACGACGCCGTTGCCCATTCCCAAGCCCGCGACGCCGCAAAAAAGCAGGCCCGCTACAACGCCTAAAGGCGGAATGAATCCGACCGCCGCCATCAGAATGCCTATCCCCCCAAAAAGAATGGAAAGAACCCGGATGCCGCCAAATCGGTCGGCAAAATAACCACCGACAGGCCTCATCAAGCTTCCCGCGGTCGCGCAAACCGCGGTAAAAGTGCCTGCCATGACCTTGCTTAGGCCATACTGGTCATGAAAGAAAATTCCCAAGAAACTCGCCAACCCCACAAATCCACCGAATGTAATTCCATAGAAATAACAAAACCAAAGCGCGTCGGGTTCTTTCATGACCGAAAAATACTCCGAAAGCTTTTTCGATTTGGGCTGTCCGGGGCTGTCCTGGACAAACAGATAGTACGCGGCGAGCACGACCGCCATCGGAATAAGCATCCATCCAAACACATTATGCCAGCCCCACCTCTCCGCAAGCGGAGGCCCAAAGAAACTCGCAAGCGCCGCGCCGCAGGTACCTGCCCCCACAAGCCCCAGCGCCATTCCCTGATGTTTCGCCAAATACCAACGGCTCACCAACGGCAGCGCAACCGCGAAACTTCCTCCGGCAATCCCCAAAAGAAATCCGAACATCAAAAGATCGCCAAAGGTGTGAGCAAAAAGCCATATCCCGATCAGGGGAACAAACACAATCACCTGCCCAAAAAGTCCGGTTTTCTTTGGCCCAATACGATCTACCAAAAGACCGATCGGGATCCGCACCAGCGAGCCGCCCAAAAGCGGGATCGCGGCCAACAACCCTTTTTCCTTGGCCCCTAGTCCGAAATCTTTGGTCACATAAGCCCCCAAAACCCCGATCAGCACCCATACCATTGAAGTCACCGCGAAATAGAAAAATGCGGTGATCAAAGTGGGCCAGTGTCCGTCTCGCGCAAACTCCTTGAGTCGCATTAAAGTCGCCTCAAGATCG
>Ga0247727_10017060_pt1 | contig 11609 bp, 8 predicted proteins | sample WisWelCaveWW1625_FD_202498 | JGI IMG/M metagenome (GOLD analysis project Ga0247727, IMG submission 202498) | Biofilm microbial communities from Wishing Well Cave, Virginia, United States - WW16-25 | ecosystem: Environmental > Aquatic > Deep subsurface > Groundwater > Cave microbial mat | place... | reverse complement strand
GGTGGAGGACGATGTCTACCGCGAGCTGGCGTATGACAGCCCGCCGCCCCCCTCGTTGTTCAGCCAGGCCCCGCGCGGAACCGTCCTGCGGATGGGGTCGTTTGCCAAGTCGCTTGCGCCCGGCCTGCGGCTCGGCTGGCTCAACGGCAGTGCCGAGCAGGTGCGCCGCATTGTGGAGGGCGGCTTGCGCGATAGCGGCGGCGGCGTGAACCATTACGCGGCCATGGCGGTTTCCGCGTTGTGCGAGGCGGGCGAGTTTGACCGGCAGGTGGCGCGCCTCAACGCCTCCTACCGCGCGCGGCGCGATGCCTTGCTGGAGGCGCTGACGGAATTCCTGCCGCCCGGTTGCGCGTGGGCGCGGCCGGCGGGCGGCTTCTTTATCTGGGTGACTCTGCCGGACGCGCTTGATGCCACCGACTTGTTATCGCGCGCGGAGGCCACGAAGGTGACGTATATCCCCGGGGTGAAGTTCTGCCTCGATGGGCGTGGCCGCAGTTCCCTGCGCCTGGCGTTCAGCTTGTACAAGCCGGATGAGTTAGTGGAAGGCGCACGGCGGCTGGGCGCGGCGCTGCGCGAAGCGCCTTGACCCCCTTGACCCTGTGAGATGACTGGCGACATACCGACGCCCCTCGCGCTCTACACCGACACCGTCCGCTCAGAGTGGATCGACTACAACGGCCACCTGACCGACGGCTACTACATGGTCTATTTCTGCCTTGCGACCGAAGCGGTGCTGGAGTATCTGGGCTTCGGCGCGGCCTATCGCGAGCGGACGGGTTCCACGATCTACACCGTCGAGGGCCACATTAACTACTTGCGCGAGCTAAAGCAGGGCGCGCCTCTGCGCTTCACCACGCAGGTGCTAGGGTGCGATCCCAAGCGTATCCATGTATTTCATAGCCTGCATCACGGCCTGGAAAATTATTTGGCGGCGACCAACGAGTTGATGTTCTTGCACGTTAATCAGCCGACGCTGAAGGTGGAACCGATGCCCGCCGAACGGCTGGCGCTGGTGGAAGCGGTCGTTGCCGCGCACTCGTCGTTGCCGCGCCCGCCGCAAGCGGGCCGGCGAATTGCGATGCCGGAGCGAACGGCGAGTTTGTAATTTTGAGTCTGGGCGTCAACGGATGCCCAACGGCTAAACAGATAGTCGTCGCCAGCATGGGCCATCCGTTTATCCGATTCATATCCGTTGACGCCGGCCACGAAACAATCCTTCAATCATCTATGCCCGAACCTGTTCGTCTCCCTATCGCCGACGGCGTTCAGTTGATCAAGAACGTCATAATCCCCATGCGCGATGGCGTGCGGCTGGCGGCTGATCTGTATATGCCTGATCCTGACTCGGCCCGGCGCAACGGCTGGGCCAGGACTCCGGTCGTGATGGAATACATCCCCTATCGCAAGGACGAAGTGAACTTGGCCGGGGCGGCGCACTATCTCTATCTGCCTCGGCACGGTTACACAGTGGCGCGCGTGGATATTCGCGGCACAGGCGCGTCCGAGGGCGTGAACGTAGATGAGTACACGCTTGAAGAGCAGGTGGACGGCTACGACGCAATCGAATGGCTGGCGCAACAGCCGTGGTGTGACGGTCACGTGAACATGCTGGGCATCTCGTACGGCGGCTTCACGGCCTTGCAGGTGGCCTCCCACAACCCGCCGCACCTCACCAGCATCATCCCGGTGGATTTCACGGATGACCGCTACACCGACGACTGCCACTATCGTGGCGGCCTTCTGCGCATGTATTACGACCTCGGCTGGTACGGCACGCGCATGATCGCGTGGGGGGCGATGCCGCCCGACCCGGAGTGGTCCAGCAATTGGGCGGAGGTGTGGGAACAGCATTTGGCCGCGTTGCGCAACGAGCCGTACCTGCTCAAGTGGCTCCAGCATCAAACGGACGGCGAGTATTGGCGACCCGGCTCGGTGCGCGACTTTCCTGAGCGCATCCACTGCCCGGCGTTCCTGATCGGCGGCTGGCGCGACGGCTACCCCAATCCGCCGCTGCGCTTGTATCAGGCGCTCGTAGAGACGTTCCGCCGGAACGTCTCTACGGGGAAACCGCCTTACAAGGTGCTGATCGGCCCATGGAACCATGCCTGGCCGAGCCATGGCCTCCCTGGCCCGCGCATTGATTTCCTGCGCGAAGTCGTCCGTTGGCTCGACTATTGGTGCAAGGACGTTCAAAACGGTGTGATGGATGAGCCGCCCGTTGTCGTCTACATGCAACACTCTCAAGCGCCAGTCGTCGATCGGCTGGAGACGGTTGGGCAGTGGCGCGCTGAGATTAACTGGCCGCCACCGGGCGCCCAAGCGCAGACGCTGTATCTCGAGGAGGGTCAGCGGCTTGACCGTGCGCCCGGCGAGGCGGGCGAAGACTCGTTCGAGTACAACCCAACGGTCGGCGTTGCGGGCGGCCTATGGTCGGGCGGGGTGCAGTTTGGCCTGCCCGGCGATCAACGCCCGGACGAGGCGCTCTCACTCGTGTATACCACGCCGCCGCTGGAGAGCGATGTGCCCATCCTCGGCTGGCCGCGTGTGCTTTTGTGCCTCTCGTCTTCTGCCTCCGTGGTCGGCTTTGCCGTCAGCCTGAGCGATGTCGCGCCGGATGGCAAATCGCATCTCGTCGCCAAAGGGATGTTGAATGCGACCCGCCGCACTTCGTTACGTGATCCAGAACCCCTCACGCCGGGCAAGATTGTTGAACTGGAGATTGAGATCGACTGCACCGCCTGGGTCTTTGCGCAGGGCCACCGCATTCGGTTGAGCATTGCCGGTGCCGATTGGCCGAACGTCTGGCCGACGCCGGAGCTGGCGATCAATCACGTGTATCGGGGTAAGGCGCGGCCCTCGCGGCTGATCCTGCCGGTGGTGCCAGCCGGTGGCAGCGCCAAGCCGCCCGCCTTCGCGCCGTCCACTGCCAGCGTCACGCGGCACTCCGAGGCCGTCCATCCGCCGACGTGGACGGTGAGCTACGACGTGTTGACGGGCCGCGCCACCTCGGAGGTCCGCGTGTATCAAAACTTCCGCGTGAATTCGATGACGACGATCGCGCGTGAGTTTGCCGCTGTATGCCAGGTGGACGCGCGCGACCCGGCGCATGCCAGCGCGCGCGGTTGGCACGTCTGCCGGGTGGAGCGCCCAAATTCGATCACGCAAGGCCGCGCGGATACCGTGATCGAGTCCACGGCGACGCATTTCCATGTGACGATCGATCTGGAAGTACGTGTCAACGAGGCCGTGCATATCCAGAAGCGCTGGACGGGGACCCTTGAGCGGCAATTGCTTTGAATGGATCGGGTCAGATCGGGGGACTATTCACATCTCTGCCACGCCCTGTCCGCGTCCCCGCAGACGACCTGTGAGGACGCGGCTGGGCGGTTCAGATAGGTTGACTTGTGCCCCAGCCGCACTATACTTGGCGCGTGATCCTGAGGCGTAGTTCAATTGAATAAGTTCGGAACATAGAAGGCTATGCCTGCTCAACGCCCGAACATCCTGTTCATCATGGCTGACCAGATGGCCGCCCCGGCGTTGCCAGTGTATGGACATCCGGTCGTCAAAGCGCCGCATATTTCCGCCCTGGCGGACAACGGCGTCGTCTTCGGGAGCGCCTACTGCAACAGCCCGCTCTGCGCCCCCTCGCGCTTTTCGCTGATGGCGGGTCAGCTTCCCTCGCGCCTCGGCGCGTATGACAATGCCGCCGAGTTCCCGGCCTCCATCCCCACCTTCGCCCACTACCTGCGCGCGCTGGGCTATCGCACCTGCCTGGCCGGAAAGATGCACTTCGTCGGCCCGGATCAACTGCACGGCTTTGAGGAGCGCCTGACGACGGACATATACCCGTCCGACTTCGGTTGGACGCCGGATTGGGAGCATCTCGAGCGCCGCCCCTCGTGGTATCACAACATGTTGAGCGTGGTGCAAGCCGGGGTGTGTGCCGCCACCAATCAGTTGGATTACGACGAAGAAGTTTCTTTTCGCTCGGTGCGCAAGCTCTACGACCTGGCACGCGACGCGGATGCGGAGGCACGGCCCTTCTTTCTGTTAGTGTCGTTCACCCATCCGCACGACCCCTATGCGATCACGCGCGAGTATTGGGATCGCTATCGGCCTGACGAGATTGACCTGCCCGCCGTCGCGCCCCTCCCCGCGCATCAACTTGACCCGCACAGCCGCCGTGTCCGCGCCATGTGCGCGATGGATGAGTACGCGCTGACCGAGGCGCACGTGTGCAACGCCCGCCATGCCTACTACGGCGCGATCAGCTACGTGGATGACAAGGTCGGCCAGTTGTTGCGCGCGCTGGAGGACACGGGCCAGCGCGAGGACACCCTCGTCCTCTTCCTCTCCGACCACGGCGACATGCTCGGCGAGCGCGGCCTGTGGTACAAGATGACGTTCTTCGAATGGTCAGAGCGCGTGCCGCTGATCATCCACGCGCCGGGCCGCTTCTCGCCGCGCCGGGTCTCCACCCACGTCTCGCTGGTGGACGTGTTGCCCACCCTGATCGATCTGGCGACGGACGGAAATGGCGTTGCGCTGGCAGACACGCTTGACGGCCAAAGCTTGTACCCGCTTCTGCACGGCGACACGGATCGCGCCGCCGACCCGGTGCTCAGTGAATATCTGGCGGAAGGCGTCTCCGCGCCCGTCCTTATGATCCGGCGCGGACGTTACAAGTACATCTATGGCGAGCCGGATACTGAACTGCTCTACGATCTGACCGCCGATCCGCATGAGTTGAACAACCTGGGGAACCAGCCGGATCAGGCCGATGTAGTGCGGACATTCCGGGCGGAATTGAAACAATGCTGGGAGGTCGAGGCCCTGCGGCGGCAGGTGATCGCCAGCCAGCGGCGGCGGCGGCTGTTAGCCGAGACGCTGATGAGCGGGCGGCACACGCCGTGGGATTTTCAACCCTACCAGGATGCGTCCCGGCAATACATGCGCAACCATTTGGATTTGAACGACCTGGAGCGGCGCGCCCGTTTTCCGGCGCCGGCCGCTCCACAAAGGAGGTGATGACGAGGCCGACCCAACTGAATCCTTAGTCGCACACTGGTTCGCTCTCACACTAGAAGGAGAAAAGAGTCATGTTCGCACGTCGCAAACTCTGGAACATAGTGAGTGCGCTGGTCGCCGCCGCCCTGGTGTTAGCGGCCTGCGCGCCCGCCGCCACCCCACAGGTCATCAAAGAGACCGAGGTCGTCACGGTCAAAGAGACCCAGATCGTCAAAGAAACACAGGTGGTCACGATCACGGCGACCCCCGAACCGTTCAAGCCGCAAGGCAAACTCACCGTCGGCCTGACCACCGATATCGCCGCCATCGAAGTGCCGTACGCGCCGGAACGGCAGGCGGACAACGCCTCGAAGACCATGTACGATTCGCTGGTCTTCCCGACAGCGGATGGAAACTACGAACCCGCCTTGGCCGAAAGCTGGGATGTCTCGGCGGACGGTAAGACTTACACCTTCCATCTGCGGAAGGACGTGACCTTCCACAACGGCGAACCCTTCAATGCCGACTCGGTTGTCTATAGCTGGCAGGTGTACTCTCAGCCGGAGGTCACCTATGCCAACAACTGGACAATCGCCGAGACGGTCGAGAAAGTGGACGATTACACCGTCAATATCTCTACCGCCGAGCCGAATGCGCTCCTTCTACCGTATGTGGCCGTTGGCTGGGCGATGATCCCGCCCAAGGCGCACGCCGAGATGGGCGTGCAGGCGTTCGCTCAAAGCCCGATTGGCACCGGCCCGTTCATGTTCAAGGAGTGGGTCAAGGGCGATCATCTGGTCGTCGTCGCCAACCCCAACTACTGGCGGCAGGGGTATCCCAAGGTGGCCGAGATCGAGTTCAAGTTCCTGACGGAGGCCGCCACCCGCGTGGCCGCCGTGCAGACGGGCGAGATTGACATCGCCCCACGCCTGACCTCCGATGATGCCCAGACCCTGTTGGGTGCGCCGGGCGTCCAGATCATCCGCTACCCGGTGAACCGCGTCTACTATCTGGCCTTCAACAACCTGACCACTGGCAAAGACACACCGCTGGAGAAGCCCGAGGTCCGGCAGGCGTTGGCGCACGCCATTGACATGGATGCCATCATCAAGGCCATCTTCAGCGGCTATGCCACGCGCGCGGTCGGCTTCGTGGGGCCAAGCGACCTGGGCTTCGACGGCGCGGAGCCGGTGGAGTACAACGTGGAGAAGGCCAAGCAGTTACTGGCTGACGCGGGCTACCCGAATGGCTTCGAGATGGACATGGCCTGTCCCGATGCCGGTTACCCGAAGATCAACGACGTCTGCCAGGCGATCAGCGGCTACCTGAACGAAGTTGGTGTGAAGAATACCCTCGACTTGCAGGAAGCCAATGCTTACTGGGAGCGCGAGGCGAACAAGGAACTACCGCCACTGTTTGTGGACAGTTGGTCATCCACCGTCCCGGATTCGTATGGCCGCCTGCAGGGCGCCTTGGGCCAGGGCGAAACCTACGCCAACTGGTACGATGAGAAGTTGGTCAGCCTGATCGAGCAGGTGGCAGTGACGGTGGATACCGACAAGCGCGCCGAAGTGTACAGGGAAATCCAGACGTACATGCGCGAAAATCCGCCCTTCGTGTATCTATACTTCCCCGAAGCGTTTGAAGCGGTAACAACGCGCGTGCAAGACTACAAGCCGCGCTCCGCCGAGAACTACTTCTTGTGGGATGTGTCCGTCTCTGATTGATCGTGATGTACTCCCCCGCACCCCTGCCCCCGCTCCCTTTCTTTGTGGAGCCGGGGCAGGGGTGAAAGGGGCAGGGGAGAGGACCGAACAATGCAACGCTACATCGTCTCCAGCGTGACTCAGGCGGTCCTCGTGTTAGCCGGGGTGTTGATCCTGGTGTTCTTCATGGTGCGCGCCACCGGCGACCCGGCGCGGCTCATGCTGGCGCGCGAGGCCAAACCCGAGCAGGTGGAGGAGTTCCGGGAGAAGATGGGCTTCAACCGCCCGCTCATCGTGCAGTTCGGCGATTTTGTGTTCAAGGCCTTCACCGGCGATTTCGGCAACTCACTGCACTACCGCCTGCCCGCGTTCGACCTGATCCTCGAGCGCCTGCCCGCCACGGTGCAGTTGGCCGTGGTCGCGTTGATCATGGCCGTCGTTATCGCCATCCCGCTCGGCCTGATCGGCGGCGCCAGCCCGGGCAGTCCGGTGGATGCGGTGGGCCGCGCCATCGGCCTGGTGGGCCAGACCGTCCCGCCCTTCTGGCTGGCGCTCGTGTTGATCATCGTCTTCGCCGTCAACCTGCGCTGGTTTCCCACCTCGGGCCGGGATGAATGGACCTCCGTCGTCATGCCGGGATTGGTCTTGAGCCTGGGCACGATGGGGCGGCTGGTGCGGCTGACACGCTCCTCGGTGTTGGAGATCATGGGCGATGACTACATCCGCACCGCCCGGAGCAAGGGCCTGTCGGACAGCGTGATCTTTTTCAAGCACGCCCTGCGCAATGCCGCCATCCCGCTCATCACCGTCATCGGCGTGCAGTTCGGCTACATGCTCGGCGGCACCGTCATCATCGAGAGCGTATTCGCCTGGCCGGGGCTGGGCCGCCTGGTGGCCGAATCCATTGGCCGCCGCGATTTCCCGCTGGTACAGGGGATCGCCTTCTTCGCCAGCGCCGTCGTGATCCTGCTGACCGTGCTCACCGACATTCTGTACGCGCTGGTCGATCCGAGGATCCGCTATGAGTGAACAAGCGTTGCGGCCCCCGGGCGGGCCGATCCCGCAACTGGGCGCGGCCACGTCGGACGAAGGCTCCCTGAGCCAGCGCCTGCGCTACGTGGGCCGTCTGTTCTGGCGGGATAAGGGCGCCGTGCTCGGCCTGGCCTTGTTTTTGCTGGTGGTGTTTGCGGCGCTTTTTGCGGAGCAAATCTCTCTGCACGATCCTCTGCAACAAAACCTGGAGGTGAGCAAACAGCCGCCCGGGTGGATGACCGCCGGCCGTTGGGAGTATCCGCTGGGGACGGACAACCTGGGGCGCGACCTGTACAGCCGCATTATCTATGGCAGTCGCGTCTCGCTCACGGTCGGTTTCTTCGGCGTGATCATCGCGGCCGGGCTGGGGCTGGTCATCGGCATGTTCGCCGGTTATCTGGGCGGGCGGGTGGACGGCGCGATCATGACGGTCGTCAACGTGGTGCTGGCCCTGCCGTATCTGCTGTTCGTCGTCTTCATCGCCGGGGTGTTCGGGCGGAGCCTGCTCAACGTGATCCTGATCTTCGGCATCACCGATGCGCCCATCTTCGTGCGCGTGACGCGCGGCGAGGTGCTCAAAATCCGCTCGTCCGGCTACGTCGAGTCCGCCGTCAGCATCGGCGCCCGGCCCATGCGCATCATCTTCGATCACATCCTGCCCAACCTGATCGGCCCGCTGTTGACGGTGGCGACGTTTGAGATGTCGGCCATGATCTTCTACGAGGCCGGGTTGAGTTTCCTGGGCCTGAGCGTGCCGCCCAGCGTGCCCAGTTGGGGCAACATGCTGGAGGCGGGCCGCAGTTACTTGCAGACCCTGCCGTGGATCGCCACGTTCCCCGGCGTGGCGATCGTGCTCACCTCGCTCAGCATGAACCTGCTCGGCGACTGGCTGAGGGATGTGCTGGACCCGCGCCTGCGACGAGCGCGGAAATGATCCACGAAGTCACACGAAGTGACACGAAGGGAAAACCTCGTGCTTCTTCGTGTGACTTCGTGGACGAACTTTCGGGAGTTTGAATGCCGCCGATACTCCAAGTCAAAAATCTCGTCACGCGCTTCAACACCCAGGAGGGCGTTGTGCATGCCGTCAACGGGGTGTCGTTTGAAGTGGCGGAAGGCGAAACGCTGGCGATTGTGGGCGAGAGCGGTTGCGGCAAGAGCGTCAGCGTGATGTCGCTCCTGCGGCTGATCCCCGGCGGGTCGGCGCGCGTCAGCGGCGAAGCGTTGTTCACCGACGGCTTCAAAACGAGCGACCTGCTCAAGTTGCCCGACCCCGAACTGCGGCAGGTGCGCGGCGGGCAGATCGGGTTTGTGTTCCAGGACCCGCTCTCCTCGCTCAACCCGGTGCTGACAATTGGCGAGCAGATCGCAGAGTCCCTGCGCGAGCACATGGGGCTGGCCGACGCCCCGGCGCGTGACCGCACGATCGAGATTCTGGCGCGCGTCGGCCTCCCGGATGCGGCCTCCCGCTACGGCAACTACCCCCACCAATTCTCCGGCGGCATGCGCCAGCGCGTCATGATCGCGATGGCGATTTCGTGCGGCCCCAAACTGCTGATCGCGGACGAGCCGACCACGGCCCTCGACGTGACCATCCAGGCGCAGATCGTCGATCTCGTCCTGCGCCTGCAAAAAGAACTGGGCATGGCCGTGATCTGGATCACGCACGACCTGGGCATTGTGGCCGGCATGGCCGACCGCGTGCTGGTGATGTACGCCGGGCAGGTCGTGGAACAGGCGTTGCTGGACGACCTGTACGAGCGGCCCCAGCATCCCTACACCATCGGCCTGTTGGGGGCGTTGCCGCGCCTGGACGACGTGAAGACCAAACGGCTGGCCAACATCAAAGGCGGCCCGCCCGACCTGCGCGCCGAGCCGCGCCACTGCCAGTTCGCGTTCCGTTGTCCACACGCCTTTGAGCGCTGTTGGAGCGAAATCCCCGACTCCAGTGTGGTGGGCCCGGCTCACACCGCCGCTTGCTTCTACGACGTTGAGAAAGGAACCCCGCGGAATGGCAGTTAGTGACGGCGACATTCTCGTGCGCGTGGTGGATCTCAAGAAGCACTTCCCTGTACCGGGCAACCTGCTGTTGGGACGGCGGCCCGGCGCTGTCAAATCGGTGGATGGTGTGACGTTTGATATTCGCAAAGGCGAAACGCTGGGGCTGGTGGGGGAGAGCGGCTGTGGCAAATCCACGACGGGCCGCGCGATCCTGTTCCTGCACAAGCCGACGGGCGGGCAGGTGTATTTCGACGGCGTGGACTTGACCGCGTTGGACGACGAGGCCCTGCGGAAACTCCGCCCGCAGATGCAGATGATTTTTCAGGACTCGTACTCGTCGCTCAATCCGCGCCACTCGGTCGGCAAGATCGTGGCCGAGCCGCAGTTGATCCATGGCACGCTCACGCCGGACAAGGCTAAAGACCGCGCCGCCGAACTGCTGGAGATGGTGGGCCTCAACCCGGCCTTCGTCAAACGCTTCCCGCACGAGTTTTCCGGCGGACAGCGCCAGCGCATCAACATCGCCCGTGCGCTGGCCCTCAACCCGCGCTTCATCGTGTGCGACGAGCCGATCTCGGCGCTGGATGTCTCGATCCAGGCGCAGATCATCAACCTCCTGCGGGAACTGCAAGAGCGGCTCGGTCTGACCTACCTCTTCATCGCGCATGACTTGAGCATCGTGCGCTATCTCTCCGACCGGATCGCCGTGATGTATCTGGGGCGGGTGATGGAACTGGCCGACCGCGAGGAGCTATTCAACACGCCCGTCCATCCGTACACGCAATCGCTGATCTCGGCGGTGCCGGTTCCCCAACCGCGCATCGAACGCGGGCGCAAGCGCATCCTCCTGCACGGCGAGGTGCCCAGCCCCGCCAAACCGCCGCAGGGCTGTGTGTTCAACACGCGCTGTCCGCTGGCGCAGAGAGTTTGTTTTGAGCAAGTACCGGAGTATCGCGAGGTGCGGCCCGGCCACTTCGCCGCTTGTCATCTGATCGACGAGCAGGGCGGCAGTAAGATTCCGCTCAGCGTGTCCGCCTGACTCGTGCTCCGTGCCCCGCCAAAATCTTTCGCCCCTCCTCAACGCCCGCTCCATCGCCATCGTCGGCATCAGCCAACTGCCGCGCTTCGGCGGGCGCGTGTATCAGAACCTGCGCGACTTCAGCTATCCGGGGCGTATCTACGCCGTGAATCCAAAGTACACCACGCTCCACGATCAGCCGTGTTACGCCGCCCTGCGCGATCTGCCTGAACGCCCCGATCTCGCTATCATCGCCCTCTCCAACGACCGCCTGCTGGCGGCTCTGCAAGAGGTGGCCTCCCTCGGTGTCCCGGCGGCGGTGATCTCGGCCAGCGCGTATTCTGATCCCGTCGAGGGCCGGCCCACGCTTCAACAGCAGTTGGCGGAGGCGGCGCGCGCCAGCGGCATGGTGCTGTGCGGCCCGAACTGCATGGGCTTCATCGCGTTTACGCATCGGCTGGCGGCTTCGGGTTACCCGGTCACGCCTTCGCCCTCCGGCCACGTCACGTTCATTACCCACAGCGGCTCCATCTTCGACGCGATCTGGCAGAACCGGCGCGGCGTGCGCTTCAACTATGTGATCTCGTCGGGCAACGAGATCACCACCACGCTGGCGGATTACATGCAGTTCGCGCTGGGCGATCCGGCCACGCGCGTGATCGGCCTGTTCCTGGAGACGGTGCGCGATCCGCAGACCTTCTGCGCCGCGCTGGAGGAAGCCGCCGGGCGTGATGTGCCGGTGGTCGCGTTGAAGGTGGGGCGGAGCGAACAGGGCGCCAGGCTGGCGCAGGCCCACAGCGGCGCGCTGGCCGGGCAGGATGCCGCCTACGACGCGCTCTTCG
>Ga0247727_10017059_pt1 | contig 11609 bp, 7 predicted proteins | sample WisWelCaveWW1625_FD_202498 | JGI IMG/M metagenome (GOLD analysis project Ga0247727, IMG submission 202498) | Biofilm microbial communities from Wishing Well Cave, Virginia, United States - WW16-25 | ecosystem: Environmental > Aquatic > Deep subsurface > Groundwater > Cave microbial mat | place... | reverse complement strand
TACGGGAGAAACCCCGCCGCGCGCCGGCTGATCGATACGAAAGAAAAGCAGTTTGGACACACAATCTGAAAGAGACTGTCAAAGAACGAAGGATCAAAGAACCACTTTTAATATACGAGGCACAAAGTTCACAAAGGTTTTTCTTTGTGTTCTTTGTGGTTGATAAAATTTGTCAATTCAATTGACCATTCGGTGTATGCCATCTTTCAATACTTCGACATTAAAATTGATCAGTAGACCAAGCCACAAATCAGAAAGCTTCAGATAAGTTAGTAATTGCGCTTCATGAATTGGCGCAATCTCTTCAACGGCCATCACTTCCAGAATGACGAGTTTATCCACGAGGATATTAAGCTTGTAACCGCAATCCAGTTGGATACCCTTATAATTTACCGGCAACGGCTTTTGTCGCTCGAAAGGTATTCCTTGCAATCTTAATTCATGGCAGAGACATTCTTCATACGCAGATTTCAGCAATCCCGGGCCGAGATGGCGATGTACTTCCATCGCAGCGCCAATGATTCGATAGGAAAGTTGATCGCTTCTCTCAATGATTTTTGGATCTTTGATATTCATATTTAAATCCTCCAGTAAGTTTTAAAATATTACCCTGAAAAACTATCTCTGGCCTGCCGCACCGCGTGGCGCGGCGGGCGCCAAGGACAGGCATGACTGCGAAGATTTTTTTGCACCACAAAGAGACACAAAGTTCACAAAGGTTTTCTTTGTGTGCTTTGTGACCTTTGTGGTTGATGATTTTCTGATAAAAGAGAACAAAGAAATCAATTAACCATCCGACGAATCCCTTCCTTGATGACCGCAACATTGAAATTCATCAGCAGCCCAAGCCATACTCCGGAAAGCTTCAGATAGGTTCGCAGTTGCGCCTCGTGTATTGGTTTGATTCGTTCGACCGCTTTAAGTTCTAAAATGATCATTTTGTCTACCACGATATCAAGCCGATAGCCGCAATCCAGCCGAAAACCTTTATAAACTATGGGCAATGGTTTTTGCCTTTCAAAAGGTATTTTACGCAAGCCGAGTTCATGGCAAAGAAATTCTTCATAAATAGGTTCGATCAAACCTGGCCCAAGACGTCGATGTACTTCAATTGCCGCGCCAATAATACGGTAGGATAACTCAGCGCTTTTTTTAACGAGTTGTGGATCATTAAGATTCATAATCTTTGTGCTCTTTGTGACCTTTGTGGTGCGGCCATTCAATCCAAATACAACAGCAAGCTCGACCTGAAAAAACTATTACGACCGAGAAAATTTTTTAAACCACAAAGGACACAAAGCGCACAAAGAAAAACCAGTCAAACTTTGTGTTCTTTGTGGCCTTTGTGGTGCCATAGTCTTTGTGACCTTTATGGCTCCATCATTCAATCCAAATACAGCAGCAAACTCGAGCGATTCGTTTTATTCGGATGAAAATAATGGCACGTCACGCAGCGATTCGAGCTTTGGCTGGGGTTGTGGCATTCGCGGCAATTTTCGATTCCCGGCACGTTTTGAATGGCCGCCCCAAACGCGAGATTGTTGACCTTCGTGGTGTCGCCCGGCGCGCGGAGAATTGGAATTTCAATATGGCACTCCAAACACCGGCGGTCGAGAATATGCGCGCGATGATCGAACTCGGCGCGCGTCAAAACCCGCTGATCCTTCGCCACGCGTTGAATGCTCGCCTTGGCGACCACGTGACACTTCTGACAGGCTGCGGTTAAATTCGACACCAATTCTTCAATCTCCGGATTGGGATTCGGTGCCGCTGGCTCCGCCATAAACTGCGGACCGGCGCCGGAGTTCAACTGGTCCCGAAAGAGGCGTTGCGCCTTTTTGATTTGCGCCTCGATGCGATTCAAATCATCTTGAATTTCCGGCTCCAGCCGGGACCGTAGGCCGCCGGCGTAAGTCTGCAACGATTGCAGCGCTTCCTGATAAACCGTGGCCGTCAGCGCCTGATCGGTTTGCGACATGAGCTTGCCCGAAGCTTTCAACAGCTCGGCAAATTCCAGGTCGGGATAGAGTTGGCGCCGCAGGCGCTTTAAATTTTCCGTCACCCACGGATCTTCGTGCTCAAGGATCTGTTTGGACACGGTCGTGCCGTCGTCAGAAATCTGAAAAACCCGAGGATTCATATACGTCGCCCACTGCGTGCCAACCCCACGACGATTACGAATCGTTTCTAAAGTTTCGACGCCCGTGGAATTGGAAATGGGCAAGTCCGACGCCGCCTCGGTGATATGGCAACTGCTGCCGCTGCAGTGATCGTCAAATTCAATCGGTTTAAAGCTTTTGCCGTCGGGTTTGGGGTTGTGGCAATACAAACAAACTCTTTCCACATCCTTATCTTCGCGTTGCTCCTTCTTAAGTTTTTTTCGGACTTCTTTGACATGGCGAATATGGGTAAACTTTAAAGTCGAGTCATCCGGCGCCGTTAACGGCGAATGATCCGGCATGATTCCGGCGAGCACGTCAAATTCCGGATGGTCTTTATTGAATGAGCCATACTTGTGGCATTCGAGGCAGCGATTATCCGGCACTTGGGTAATCCTGGCCTGGCGGCCCAAATGCTCCGGGTGGCAGGCATAACACGGCATCTTGCGGCCGTCATACTCTTGCATTTTGGACTGCACCCGGCTCAAATCCATCGAGCGATACAGATAATGAGAATCGAAGGTGTAAACCGTCTGCGCGGCCGCCAGCATCACACTGTCGGCTTTCGCCCCGGCTTTCTCGTGACAGACCGAGCAATTCTCGTCGGTCACCTCGCGCGTTTTCGTATCATGGCACTTCTTGCAGTCTTTTTCAAACGTCGCGTGATACGTCGACACCGGGCCGCTTGCCGTAAAATTGCTCTTGAGCAGAAAAAAATCTGCGAGAAAATAAAGCAACAGCGCGAGACAAGCGCCGCCGCCGAAGAGGATCATCGTGCGCCGGCGATCCGGGAAAACGTACTGCAGCGCCACCGGCAGTCTGGCGATGCCGAACGTGCCTTTCTTTTTTGGGTCTTCTGGTTTGGCCATGGATTTTACCTTGTTACACTGTTATAAATTTTGCATGAAAGCAAAGAATCAGAATAAGATTTTCCCAGCGGATAGAAACAACGCAACGGATGAAAGACTGGGAGCATTGAGCTTGAAAATCGGCATCATCGCTAATTTTTGCAATAGCACAACCCGAGCCGGAACAAAACAAGAGAATGTTTTTTGGTATTCGGATTTCTCGAATCGTCCGGATTAAAATCTTTTCTTTTTTTGCACAAATTTGGCTATTAAAAGACCTAGCAATTCGATGCATCCGCGCCTGAAAAATAATCTAAAAAATTTATCCGTTGCGTTGTTTCTATCTGCTGGGTTCATTGTTTTCTGTGTAATACTCAATTGATCATTTACATCAGTAATACCACACCGCAAACAAATGAAACCCGAGCAAAATCAGCAGCACCAAAGACAGCGGCACGTGCGTGTACATCCACCAGCGCAGCGTTTTTTGCAGGGTGTATTGCGCGTCGATTTCCAGCTTGGTGCGATAGTAAAGCTGCAGCCGGTCCAAACTGATTTTTTCCTCGACCGGCAAAAATTTGCGCAAATACTCGAACTGCTTGAGGCGCGATTGGATGCCGCCGGTGATGTCCACGTAATAAATCAAACGGGGCTGCTCTTTGACCAGCGCCAGGGCGACATTTTTGCGGTAAAAATTTTTGACCGGCTCGGAGCAGCTTTTAATCAGCTCTTCGGATTTCTTGCGCAATTCCGCAATCAACTCCGGAATGCGCTCCAGCACCACTTCCATGGCCAGACCCGAGGCCAGAATTTGAGGAACCCATTTCTGCAGCCACACGCCGATGAGGCCGCTCACGGTGATATAAATACTGAGCGCCCACAGCCACCAGGTTAGAAATCCGCTCGGAATCTTGAAACCAATATGCATGAAGGTGAGCAGCAAAGCCAGCGTGCCGCCATAAAGATGGAATTGCAGCCACGGCTGGGCTTTTCCCAAGCCGAGTTTTAAAGCGGTTTTGGTCATGCGCCGGCGCAAGGCATACAAACCGGCGCCGCCCATCAACAGGCTTGCCAGCGTGCCATACGTCAATCCCCACCAGTTGCCGGGCGCGGCTTCGGAAATGACGATATTCACCGCATACACCGCCACGCACGCCGCTGTCGCCAGCACAAAAACGCGCAGCCAGTCCGGCGATTCCACCCAATAGCGGGCGCGACCCCAAAACGAGGGCGCCGGCTTTCTTGAAGGTTTTCTTTCCGTCATTACTTGACATTCTCCCTTGAAGATTTTTTTCACCACAAAGGCCACAAAGCGCACAAAGCCTGCCTGCCGCAGGCCAGGGAAAAACAGTTAAATTTTGTGTTCTTTACTTTGTGTCCTTTGTGCCCTTTGTGGTTGAGTTTTGTTGCGGCTGATGCCGCGCTACGCTTTCCCGCTTTGGAGATAAATCCGCAATTCTAAAGTTTTTTTGTTGCGGTTCTCCTTTCGTTGCAAAATTTAGATTCTCCTCTCCAACAAGCGCTGAAATTCACCAATGCTCGCGACCCGAATCGCGCAGCCGTGCGGACAATTGTTGACGCACGCCGGACCATGATTGGTTTTGGCGCAGCGATCACATTTGCTCGCCAGCAAACGCGGTTTGCCGCGATAATCCTCTTCCACCGCGTCCATTGGCCACGCCGTGCCGGTGTCGGTCATCACGATGGCGTCATACGGGCAGTTGCTCGCGCAGGCCTTGCAGCCGATGCACAGGTTGTCTTCGATTTCCACCACGGCGCCGATGTTGGCGCGGCGAATGGCGCCGGTCGGGCAACCGATCAAGCACATCGGATCGTAACAATGATAGCACGATTTGGTGATGAGAAAATTTTCGTATTTGTCGCCTTCGCGCACGAAGCGCGGTCTACCCTCGTGCGTATCGGCGCAGGCGCGCACGCAATCATCGCAGCGCGTGCAGGTCTCCAAATCGATCACCAAAATGCTGTTGCCCTGCATCAGGCCTTTTTCCAGCGCGGCATCGATGAACTCCGATTGGCCGATGTTCTTCTTGCTGCTGCCGGTTTCTTTGATGCGAGCGACCGCGGTTTCCCAAAGCTGTTTTTCCGCGGCCGGATATTTGCGCACCAGCTCGCGAAAATCGGCGCGGCCGATCTTGACCAAATCACAATACTCCACCGAAGTGGCGGTGAATTTCCACTTTTCCACATCGTCCAGCAGCAGCTCGATTTCGCCGAGCGTCATGCCTTTCGAGAGATAAGTCGCCACGATCGGCTCTTCGCCGAATTGCTGCGAAAGCTTGACGAAGCCGGAGCGCACCAAATATAAGGCGTCAGCCGGATCGCCTTCTTTAATGGCAACTTTTTTCGGCCGCAGCGACACCAACTCGACTTTCTGCGTCAACGCTTGAATAAAGGCATCGTCGCAATTTTGCAGGAGCGGCGTGGTTTTGAGATGCGTGGCCAGCGATCTTTCGCGATACAATTGATCGAGGCGCGCTTGCAACTCGCTCGATTCGTTTTTCATGCGCCGCAGCGCCGGCGTCCGGATTTGCAGCAGTTTGCAATCAGTCGCCGTGCGCGCGGTCACCGATTGCGGCCAGCCGTTCATCGCGCCGATCTCGCCCAAAATTTCGCCCGGGCCGAGTCTCATGCTGCTGCCGGCAGGAAGATCGACGTCGAGCGACGACAGATAAATCGTTTTGGAATCACCCTGGCTCTGCCGGCGCAATTGCGACTGCAACATAGTTTCCATGGATACCGTTTTGTCGCCGGAGAGGGTGGGAGAGGTGAGGGTGGGGGCTATCGTGCGCGAGACGTCGAAGATCGGCCGGCTGAGATTCGCCGGTGCTTGCAGCCGCTTCAGAAAAATTTCCACGCTGCCGTCGAGAACGAAAAAGGCCAAATCGAGATAGGTGCCTTCTTCAAACAAGACGGCGCCCTTCTTCCAAGTGGCAATCGAAACGTCCGGCAGGAGTTTTTCGAGAAAGTCGTCATCGTCATATTCCTGAAACAGCTCATACTTTTTAAGCTCCGCCAGTGTCAGCCGATCGGAAATTTTCAAAATGCCGGTGTTGACGCCGAAAGAGTTCCAGCGATCTTTGTACTGCGCGATGCGTTTGGCCTCGGTTCGCTTGAAATCGATGCTTTCTTGCTCGTTCATGGCTGATCTCCTACGCCGGCTTTGGACAATTCTTCCAGACGTCTTTTCAAAGTGATAATGAGTTTTTGTAGCGAGGTCGTATCCACCACGGTTTCAAAAGGCCGCAAATTTATGGGCGGCACAATGATGGGACGCTGGCGCTCGTTGCGGATGCGTCGAACAACCGGTTGCTCGTCTATTGCCGGAGGCTCCACTGGCGGCTCACCGCCAGCGGTTAGGACCGGTTCAGGTTGCATTTCAGTCTCTTCTTCTTCGCCGGCATCCTGCACCAGCGGGCCTTTGGCTTGCATCGCTTTCGCATAAGTCACCTTCAAGCTGTCCTCGTTTTCCGCCGGATGTTTCCAGTGTGGCACCAATTGCTGGATGCCGTCGAAATATTCAAAATCGTCGCCGCTGGAATGGCCGGTGAGCGCGATCAATTTCTGCTCGGTGATGTAATGGCAGCGCGCACAAGTTGTGGCGCGCACGCTAAGATCTTTATTTTTCACCATGCCGAGTTTCAAACCTTCGATATAGCCGGTGCGCTGGAGGCCGGCTTTCAGATCGCCTTCAACGTGAGGATCGCGGTAGCCGCTGCCAGGACCGTGACAGCTTTCGCAGCTCACGCCCACGGTAACTTCTTTGTCCGCTTTCGCGGTAATGACCGTGCCGTGGCATTTCATGCAAATCTGATTGATTTTGGTCTGATCGCCGTCAATGCCGTATTTTTTGAGATATTTCACATAGAGACCGGTCGGGTCTAAAAATTTGCGATAAGTGTTATTATGCTTGTGCTTTTGATTCTGCTTCTCGTCGTTTACCCACCAATCATTTTCCGCAATGTGGCAATTCTGTTGGCCCAGGCCGCAACCGCTGGAACCTTTGGGGCCGAGCGTTTGGTATGGCGATGGTGGTTCGATCACATCAACATAAACCGGTGGCGGTTTAGGTGCTTTCGGTTTTTTTATAATCGGCGCGGGAGGCGTTGTTGCCTCACCTTTTGAATCAGGAGTGCTTGGCCCCGGCGTGCCGCCTCCGGTTGCAACGCTACGAGGCGGCTTTTTCGACCCTTTGGCGATCGGCGTGACGCCGCGAGCCTTTAAGGCCGTATCAAACGCTTTTTGCAAAGCTCCATCTTGTTCGATTTTGAACCCGCGCAACCAATGTGCTGCGATTCGTTTCATGCCGTCAATATAATAATCGTATGCAAAACTGCCTTTGGAATGGCCGGCATCAATCAATTTTTGTTCGCTGATATAATGGCAGTCCACACACCTCACGGCGCGGATGTTTAAATCTTTGTTCTTCGTCAGGCCGAATTGTATCCCATTCGCGTAGCCTTTGCCTTCCTCAGCAGCATGAGGGTCTTTATAGCCGCTGCCCGGGCCGTGGCAGCTTTCACAGCTTACCCCATCCGTGGCAAGAGTCGCTTTGCCCGAGATGGCCGTGCCATGACAATTCATGCACTTGTCGTTGACCTGCGCCGCATTGGTAAGACTAATCCCATACTTCTGCGCGACGGCTTGATATTCTGCAGTCGGATTCTTAAAAACTTTCGCGGTGGAAGAATGCTTGTCTTTCGACCACCACGGGTTCTCTTTCGCATGGCAGTTGGCGTTTCCCAGACTGCACCCTTGCTTGGGGCCAAGGGTTTGGTACTGCTGCCCCAAACTTTGGGCGGGCAAAAACGCGAGGCTGATCACCCAACCAAAGATTTTGAGAAGTGTGTGTTTGCTCATCGTCAATATCCATAAGGCTATTGTTGGCCAAAAGTTAGAAAAAAAGTCTGAATTTTTTTGCTCACGGAAATGTCCCGCCGCGGCGGGATCACGGAAGAAAAGCATTTTTGATTTTAATTCCGTGAGCTTGAATGTGCTGTCCCGCAAGGCGGGGCTTCGTTTTTCAGCTTGCCTGAAAGTCCGACGTAGTCTCTATAAAGTGAAATCTTTGCCTACTTTTTCTGCAAATTTTTTTTAACCGCGAATCAAAGCTAATGATTATGGAAGTTTCCATGCTTTAATCGATGCTTGCACCAAAGATATAAAAAACGTGATCAACTTGCAAGCCATTTCCATGACGCTGTTTTCTCATTCACCCAATCCGTTCCTTACAGGAACAGCCTGAAAGAAAATTCAACTTCTCTTCTTTACAACTTCTCTTCTTTACTAATCGCAGCTTGCTTTTTGACAAAAATCTCTTTATCTTCTTGGAACATTGTTCTCGTTTGGCTTTTTACGTTTCATAAAATCGTCATGACCATGAATCCTCTGCTTCAACGTATCTCCATCAATCCTGCCGTTTGTCATGGCCAGCCGTGCATCAAAGGGACGCGCATCATGGTTTGGCTCATTGTCGAGTTTTTGGCAAATGGTGATTCCATCGAAGATGTTCTCGCCGCCTATCCGGATTTGGCGCGTGAGGATGTGCGCGCCGCTCTGGCCTATTCTGCCGAGATGACCAAGGAGCGCGTCATACCCTTTGAAGTCGCTATTGCCGCATGAAAATCAAATTCGATCAAAATACAATTAAGCTCAAGCTTACAAAGTATGGATCCAATTCACAAGCTTTGGATTGTCGAACCGGGACGCATTCGCGTTCGTGAGTAGCACGAATCATTTCTCTTTCCCTACTATCTTCTCCCGGCCAAAAGTTAAGAAGTATTGACCGGTCGCTCTGAGTGACCGGTCAATAAATGCGTTAGCACGCTTCTATGTTTCATCGCGACAACAGATTTAAAAATAAAATCCGTTGGCAGCTTTTCATCCGTTGGAAAATAAAACTGCATCGATAAAAATTAGTTGCTCCCAATCGCCCGGCCGCCCGTACCTTTGTCCAAATTATACACCTTGCCGTCGTCGCTCACCGTCCATACCTTGCCGTTTTTCATAAAAAACTTTTTCTGCTCCTCCAGCGTAAATGGGCGCGAACCCAGACGTCCGAAGATACTCACTTGATTGCCGCTCTCATCCACGGCGCGGTCGCGATCCATGCCTTTGGAAACCGCAATCGCCTCGCCGTGGCCTTTGTGCGTCGCAATCAGTATGGGAATCGGACGCGGGCTGAAACCGAGATACGCCGGCGTGTGGCTTGGCGACGTCAATTGCAACACGCGCAAGCCGTTTTTGCCGTCGGCCACATACGCGAAGATGCTCGCATTCGTCGCCGCGACTTTAACGCCGTGCGCGTCGTTGAGCGCGCCCTCGGCGTTGAAAATCTGGTCCATCTTCATGGCCTCGGGATTTTCCACGTCGATAATCGCCAAACCTTGCGCCCCAGCCGCGACATACGCATACGTTCGCGCCACGTAAATATCGTGCGCCTCGTTTAGCTTCACGACGTTGTTCGGCACCAATCGCGGTTTTTCCGGATTGGTGATATCAATGGCCTTCACGCCTTCCTCGTCGCAAACAAACGCATAACGGAACTGGATCGCAATGGCTTTGGGTTTTTTCAGCTCCGAAGCTTTGATGCCGCCGACGACTTTGGGTTGCAACGGATCGGCGATGCTGACAACCACCAAACCAACGTCGCAGAGAATGTAAGCGTAATTGCCGGCGATCGCCAAATTGACCGCGCCATTCAACACGCCGCTGGGATTGAACGTCGCCGCGCGCTTCAAAAAGTTATTGCGCGGATTGCCGTCCACCAGCGTCATCACGTTCACGACGATCAAACCTTCGAACTTGTCCGTAATGTAAGCGTAACTGTACGACGGATGAATCGGCCACTGCTCCTGATTCTCCGCGCGGTACACGCGCTCGGTGTCGATCGGCATATTGGTGGGCAGTGCCACAGCCGTCGCATACCTCGTTCCCACGTGCGTGTCCTGCCCGAAGGCTGATACCGGCGAGGTAACGACGCGCTCGGAAAAGCCTTTGTTGTCAACGTTCGCCACGTCGTAAACGCGAAAACCGCCCGTGCCGCTCGCTGTGTAAAGATACTCGCCGCGCAGACTCAGGCTGAGAATATTCCTGCCGCCGTGATGATACGCCGCGTGCAGTTTCCTGCCATCGTCCAAATGTTTTTTATAATAATCCGGATACGCCAGCTTGTGCAGGTAACTGCCAATCACCGCCTGCGGCTCTTCATCAACCGTCACCTGCACCGCTTCGAAGCCGTGAGTGCCCATGCCGACATACGCAAACTTGCCGATGAAATTGACGAGATTGGTTCCCTGCAGCAGCACTTGCGTCATCCACGCATTGTTGTCATTGGCGGAAGAGAGGTGGCAATCCGTGCAAACGCGCGTTTCCTTCGTCCGCACCGTGTGCGCGAAATGCGGATTGAACGCCTGGCTGCTGTAACCCGGCGCGGAAATCGGCGCCTGCTGCAAATAAATCTGCTCGCGGTTGGCATTCTTCGAGCTTAAAATCAAAGCGCTCGACGAACGCGCCGTCGCCACCTTGTTGCCTTTCGTCGAGCCGTTGATGCACAACATGAAACCGTCGTCGCGCAACACTTGCGGATTGTACGTCGTCCAGTTCCGCGAGGTCTCGCCCTCGTAATGATTCATGTCTTTTTTCCAATTCGCCTGTTGCGGCAAATGGCATCCAAAGCAGTTCGTGATCCACGAGGTGTGGCAGGTGTAGCATTCCATTTTCTCATTCGTGTGCGCCAACGGCGCGCTCTGCGTGGGATCGATGACGAGGCCGTCTTTTCCCATCATTTTGGCCGTGCGCGCTTTGGCGTTGTAATGCGACGACTTGGGATCGACGATATCCTTCACTTGCGGAATTTCCCATAGCAGATCCTCGTGCAGCATCGAGCGTTGGATAATGCGATTGCTGCTTTTCTCAAAACGGCTTTCACCGGTGGGGAACGGTGTGCTCAACGCCTCTAAATTCGTTCCGCCCGGCGGCGCCGCAATGCCGGAAGTTCTGAGCGTCGCCCGTTCCGTAACCGTCCCGTGACAATCGATACAAGTGATTTCAATGGCGTTGTGAAACTCGCCGACGAGCTTGCCGGTGCCGTGATTATCCTGCGAGAAATGGCAATCGACGCAGTGCATGCCTTTTTCCGCGTGAATGTCGTTCAGATGCACGGCCTTGGGCGCCTTGCGGCATTCCTCGTCGCAAAAACCTTTGGTCCGATCCTCCAACGGCACGACGCCGTGAAATTTGTGCTCCGCCTGCGACGGAATGATTTTGCCGTCTTTATCCAGCAAATTGCCTTTGCGATCTTTGCTGAACACCGCGCGAAACACCCAGCCGTGGCCGTGATAATCCGAGAACTGGCTGTTTTTGCGCTGCGGATTGGCCTCGCTCACCTTCGCGAGAAAATCGGGATTGTCCCAATTCCCGCGCAACACGGCTTCCTCGGGATTCGATTCCAACAGCTTGAACATTTCCTCATTCGAGGGAAATTTCTGTTTGGCGGGATACATGCCCTCGCCGTCGGTTTCGTAATCCCACATTTGATAGCCGAAAAACGTGTTCATAAACGCATTGGGCTGGTGCATGTGGC
>Ga0247727_10017058_pt1 | contig 11611 bp, 11 predicted proteins | sample WisWelCaveWW1625_FD_202498 | JGI IMG/M metagenome (GOLD analysis project Ga0247727, IMG submission 202498) | Biofilm microbial communities from Wishing Well Cave, Virginia, United States - WW16-25 | ecosystem: Environmental > Aquatic > Deep subsurface > Groundwater > Cave microbial mat | place... | reverse complement strand
CGGGCTATCAGCGCCAACTGGACGAATTCTGAGTAACCACGGATGAACACGGATAAACACGGATGGATTCTCCAAATACAGCCACAAAGTTGATTGAGGTTGACCTGACAGAGAAGATCCTCGGGGCCGCCTTCCATTCCATTTGCTGAGCGGAGAGAGATGATTCATCCGATTACGAAGTGGCCGGCGACGGTGCTGGAGACGCCGGGGAAATCAGTGACGGAGTTCGACGAGGGGCTGAAGCAGCTCACGGCGGACATGTTTGAGTCCATGTATGCGGTGAACGGGGTGGGGCTGGCGGCGCCACAGATCGGGTTGTCGCGGCGCATCGCGGTGATTGACGTGACGTTTGGGAAGAATGCGGAAGCCAAGATGGTGATCGCCAACCCGGAGATCATCCACGCGGAAGGGGAGCAACGCGAGGATGAAGGGTGCCTCTCGCTGCCGGGATTTCACGGCTCGGTGCTGCGGCCGAAGTTCGTGACGGTGCGGGCGCAGGACCTGACGGGAAATACTTTTGAGATGCGCGGCGAAGGGCTGCTGGCGCGGGCCTTCTGCCACGAGATTGACCACTTGAATGGCGTCCTGTTTCTGCAGCACGTGGGGATGCTGAGGCGGGACATGATCAAGCGCAAGATCCGCAAATTGATCAAAGCCGGGGAGTGGTAGGAGGCGCGGTGCGGATTGTGTTTTGCGGAACGCCGGAGTTTGCGGTGCCCAGCCTGGAACGGCTGGCGGCGGAGGGCGGCCTGGCCATCGCGGCGGTGGTGACGCAGCCGGACCGTCCGCGCGGGCGCGGCCAGCAGGTGCAAAGCTCTCCGGTGAAGTTGAAAGCGCTGGAGCTGGGGCTGCACGTGTACCAGCCGGAGAAGCTGCGGTCCGACAGCGCGCTGGATTTTTTCAAGCGCACGGCGCCGGACGCGGTGGTGATCATCGCGTACGGGCAGATTGTGCCGCCGGCGCTGCTGGAGGTGGCGAAGTTCGGCTGGCTGAACCTGCACGCTTCGTTGCTGCCGAAATTCCGCGGGGCAGCGCCCATCCAGTGGGCGATTGCCGAGGGCGAGACGAAAACCGGGGTCACGGTGATGCGCATTGACAAGGGACTGGACACCGGGCCCACGCTGAGCCGGGTGGAAACGGCGATCGGGCCGGATGAAACCGCGCCGGAGCTGATGCGGCGGCTGGCAGAGTTGGGCGCGCCGCTGATGGCGGATACGCTGATCAAATACGCGCGCGGCGAAGTGCATCCCGTGGAGCAGGACCACGAGCACGCTTCGTTTGCGCCGATCATCAAGAAGGAACACGGGCGGATCAGTTGGCCGCACCCGGCGCAGAAAGTGTACGACCGCCTGCGGGGATTGCAGCCGTGGCCGGGAGCCTATACCAGTTTTCGCGGACAGGTGTGCCACCTGTGGGGCCGGCCGGCATCGCGGGAGAAGGCGGCGTCGCTGGGGCCCGCGCCGGAAGGGACGATCGGGCAAGCCGAGCAGCAAGTGCTGGCGGCGTGCGGCGGGCGGACGTGGCTGGTGGTCGAAGAGGTGCAACTGGAAGGGCGGAAGCGGGTGAGCGCGCGGGACTTTGCGAACGGGGCGCGGCTGGCGCCGGGCGAGCGCTTCGGCGGTTGAGGCCACCTTTCAGAAACTCTTAAGAACGGAATCGCAGATGAACGCAGATCAAGCAGATGAACGCGGATCACTCTTGGCCTGGGGTTCTTTCCAGCGTATTCTTGAACAAACAAGCATACTCAGGTAGAATCCAGATAGGAGGCGAGTATGAGCAGAGCGGCCACAAAGAAATTCTCCTCGTTGATGAGCAAAGCGTTACTGGAGCAACTGAAGCGGCAGGCAGAGCAGAACGGGCAGTCGGTGCGGTTCTTGATGGAAGCGGCTGTGCGGCACTACCTGGAGGTGGTGGTGCCCTCCACGCAAAAGGTGCGTCCGGAGATCATCGCCCTGGGGGAAGAGTCCATCCGCGAGAACATGGACTTGATGAAGCGCCTCGCGAGGGCTAAGTAAGTGGAGCGCGTTTACCTAGAAATCGCAGAGGTGCTCACGCTGCACGAGCGCGTGGTCCGCGAAACCGGCGGGTTGCTGGGCGTACGCGACCAGGGCTTGCTGGAATCGGCGGTCATGCGCCCGCAAACAGGCTACTACGCCGACGTGATCGAAGAAGCCGCCGCGCTGCTGGAGTCGTCGGTGCAGAATCACCCGTTTCATGACGGTAACAAACGAACCGCCTTCATCGCGACGGACACCTTCCTGAGGGCGAACGGACACAGGATCAAAGTCGAAGGCGCCAAGGCCGAGAAGTTCTTTCTCCAGAACCTGAGCGCGGGAACGTTTCGTTTCTCGACGATACGGGACTGGTTGTCGTCCGTTGTTGAGGCGTATCCCAAGCGGCGTTGATTCAGTTCACCCGTGCGAATCGGTGTTCATCCGTGTTCATCTGTGGCTAAAATCCTAGACATGCGCATTTCGGCGGCGAGGCGAATCGCGTTTGAAGTGCTCCTGCGGGTGGAGATGCAGGGGGCGTACGCGGACGAATTGCTGCACGCGCGGCTGGCGGAGCCGACACTGAAGCGCGCCGATGCGGCGCTGGCCACCGAGCTGGTGATGGGCGTGTTGCGCTGGCAGCGGCTGCTGGACTTCCTGCTGGAGCCACAACTGGCGAGCGGGGCGAAGGGCGGGGAGGCGAAGCGCGGCGTGGCGCGGCTGGATGCGGAAGTGAGGGTAGCGTTGCGGCTGGGGCTGTACCAGTTGCGCTGGCTGGAGCGCATCCCGGCGCGGGCGGCGGTGAATGAGTCGGTGGAGCTGGTGAAGCGGGCGCGCAAGGCGTCGGCGGCGGGGCTGGTGAACGCGGTGTTGCGGAAAGCGCCGACGGCGCGAGTAGAGGAGCTGGTGCCGCGCGGGCTGCCGGCGGCCGAGCGGCTGGCGGTGCTGCATTCGCATCCGACGTGGCTGGTGGAGCGATGGCTGGCGGCTAACGGCGAATCGGAAACCCGCGCGCTGCTGGAAGCAAACAATTCCCTGCCCCGCGTGACGTGCGCAGTGGCCGAGGGCGAGTCTGCGGAAGCGGTTGCTGCGGAGTTGCGGGGCGAAGGCGTTGAGACGCGGCCCGGGCGGTGGCTGCGTACGGCGCTGGAAATCAAGGGCGGCACGGTGGCAGGCACGCGGGCGTTGCGCGAAGGCCGGGTGCGGATGCAAGAGGAAGCGTCACAGATGGTGGCGCGGCTGTTGGGGGTGCAGGCGGGAATGCGAGTGCTGGACGTGTGCGCGGCGCCGGGCGGAAAGACGCTGGCGCTGGCGGAAGCGGCGGGAGCGAGCGGGCAGGTGGTGGCCGCAGACCTGCGCGCGCACCGGTTGCGCGTAATGCGTGAGCGGCTGGCGCGGTGGCCGCAGGTGGCGCTGGTGGCGCTGGATGCCGGCGCGGAGCTGCCGTTGGCGGGGGAATTCGACGCGATTCTGGTGGATGTGCCGTGCTCGGGAACAGGGACGCTGGCGCGGCATCCGGAGATCCGCTGGCGTCTGCGGCCGGAGGATTTGGGTGACTTGCAGGCGCGGCAGACGGCCATTTTGCAAACCACGGCGGCGCTGCTGCGGCCGGGCGGGCGGCTGGTGTACTCGACGTGCTCGCTGGAGCCGGAAGAGAACGAGCAGGTGGTGGAAGCGGTGCTGGCGCGGCGGCCGGAGATGTTTATGGTTTCCGGGGCGAAAGCGCTCACGGCGCATTTGCAAGCAGGGGCGGGCCGATCTGAAGATCGGCCCCTACCAGCTGCGCTGTTCGATGAGCGGGGGTATTTTCGGACGTGGCCGCAGCGGCACGGGACGGATGGGTTTTTTGCTGCAGCGATAGAGCGGCGTTAGCGCCCTTGCGGGACATCCAGCAGCCGGGGCGGATGGGGCAAGAAGCTATCTCATAAATGCGCAAAGTGACTCCATGGCTCTTGGCTGAGTGCCCTCAGAGGTTAAAACCCCTGATTCTTTGCGGCTTTTTCGGCACGGCTGAAGCCATGCCCTCCCCAATGCGCCCAATCCCGCATTTATGAGATGAGTTCAACTCAGAAGCGCGTAGGTCAAAACCGTGCGGCCTACTCCCGCGTGAGGTGGGCAAAGCGCTCGACCAGTTTTTTGGTGCCGTAGTCCGGAAAACTGACCGTCAGCCGCCGCTCTTCACCCTCGCCTTGCACCGAAAGGATGGTGCCCACGCCATACTTGGGATGGCGCACACGCATCCCAATCAGCGGGTTCGCGCGCGCGCGCGCCGCGGCGGGTGAAGAGCCCGCAGCCGGGTGCGCACCGGAGGCCGATCGTGAACCGGAAGCGCTGCCACTGTTCCCGCGCGAACCGCCATAGCGCGGCCGCGCTGCGTAGCGCTGCCGTTGTGAGTAGTCGTCGAACTCCGGGTCCGTCACATAACGGCGGCCATCGCCTGCCTCGGCCAGCGAGCCGGCCAGCGCGTCAATCAACTCCGCAGGAATTTCGCTGAGGAAGCGCGAAGGCTGTGCCGCCTCATGCAACTCGCTGCCGAAGGTGCGGCGGAAGTTGGCGCGCGTCAGCGTCAAGGTGTCCCGCGCCCGCGTCATGCCCACGTAGCACAGCCGCCGCTCCTCTTCGAGCTCCTCCGGGCTGCCCACCGACCGGCTGTGCGGGAAGAGCCCTTCATCGAGCCCGGCAAGAAACACGTGATGAAACTCCAGTCCCTTGGCGCTGTGCAGGGTCATCAACGTCACCGGCGCCGCAGCATCATAATCGTCCGCGTCGCTCACCAGCGCCGTGCGGTCGAGGAAGTCGGCCAGCGTTTCGCCCCGCTGCGCGCCCTCCGCCACTGCACTCATCAGCTCGCGGACGTTTTCTGCCCGCGACGAATCCTTCTCCAAATCCTGCTGTTCGAGGTGCGCCAGATAGCCGCTGCGGTCCAGTACGTAGTGCAAGAACTCCGCCGGCGGCAACGCGGCCACCTGCGCGCCGAGGTTTTCGATCAGCTCGCGGAACCCGCGCAACGCGGAAGCCCGCGTCCCGGCGGTCGCACCAGCCAGCCCGGCGAGGGCCTCCCACAGCGAGCCGCCACTTTGCTCGGCCATGTTGCGCAGGCGGTCCACCGTGCCCTGGCCGATGCCGCGCGGCGGCGTATTCAGCACGCGCAACAGCGCCACATCATCGGCCGGATTGATGGCCAGGCGCACGTACGCCACCGTATCCTTCACTTCTGCGCGCTGGTAAAAACTGAACCCACCCACCACCTTGTAGCGGATGCCCAGCCGGCGAAACACTTCTTCAAACGCGCGCGACTGAAAATTCGTGCGGTACAGCACGCCAATGCGCTGTTCGAGATCCGCGCGCGCTTGCAACCGGCTGATTTCCTGCCCCACGAACTCGGCTTCGTCCATCGCGGTGCGCGCTTCGAAGAAGCGCAGGTTCGAACCGGTGCCGCGGGTGGCGCGCAGCGTCTTGCCCAGCCGCTTGCGGTTGTTGGCCACCACCGCGCCGGCCGCGTCGAGGATGTTCTGCGTCGAGCGGTAATTCTCCTCGATGCGGAAAATGCGCGCGCCGGGAAAATCCCGCTCAAAGCGCAGGATGTTGCCCACGTCCGCGCCGCGCCACGAGTAAATCGACTGGTCCTCGTCGCCCACCACGCACAGGTTGCCGTGCGTCCGCGCCAGCAGCTGCACCAGCTCATACTGGATGCGGTTGGTGTCCTGATACTCGTCCACCTGGAGGTAGCGGAAGCGCCCGCCCCAATGAGCGAGCGCCTCGGGATGGTGCTGCAGGATGTCGCGTGCGCGCAGCAGTAGATCGTCGAAATCCACCGCACCGGCTTTGCGAAGTTGCGCCTCGTACAAGGCATAAACTTTCGCCGCTGTGCGCCACTGCGGACTGTGCGCCGCCGCGGCAAACTCTTCCGGCGACTGCCCGTCATTCTTGGCGCGGCTGATCAGACTGAGGATGTCGCGCGGGTTGCTGCTTTTTTCATCCTGCCCGAGCTGGCGCAACGCCCCCTTCACCACAGCAACCTGGTCATCATCGTCGTAGATGGCGAAATCGCGGCGCAGGCCCACGCGCGGCGCCTCCCGCCGCAGCAGCCGCGCGCACAGGGAATGGAACGTGCTCACCCAGGGGTCGGCCGCATGCGCCGAGGAGCGTAGCAGCGACGCCACGCGCTGCTTCATCTCCTCCGCGGCCTTGTTGGTGAAGGTGACAGAGAGGATGGCGTTGCCGGGCACGCCGCCGGCAATCAGGTGCGCCACGCGATAGGTGATCACGCGCGTCTTGCCGCTGCCCGCCCCGGCCAGCACCAGCACCGGGCCTTCGGCGGCCAGCACAGCTTCACGCTGTTGTGGATTTAGGTGATCGAGCAGTGACATTCGCTGGGGGTCCTGCGAAGCAAGCAGCGATTCTAGCCGCTGGCGGGGGATTGAGCAAACCGGCAAGGAAAAGAAGTGCGAAGGCGAAATGGTGAGGAAGTGAGGACTTAGAAGGCCGTGATTTGCGGGGTTCTCTGTTTCCTTACCTCCTCACTTCCTCATTTCCCCACTGCATGCAAGCCGGGCCCCTCGCAGAGAGCAACTCACGGTTTTTCGGCTTTGCTTAAATCAACTTCGAAGAAGAAGAGCGCCTGCCCATCGTCCATGAACTTCAGATCCGGCACATACAGCCGCCCATAGGGAACCCACTCGAAGCGCCGCGCCATGTCAAAAAATAAAAACCCGCGCACGGTGGCCTGCGGCGGCAGAATGTCGTAGCTGAACACGTACGGGGCCAGCGCCGACTCCAGTTGCTTCCACTCCTTGCTGCGGTCGGGCTTGGGCATGCGCGGAATAGGCAGCCGCGACGCCGTCGGGTTCGGCCCGCCCTGCTCCTTGTGCAGAGTCTTCTCGATCACCACTTCGAGTTCCAGCGGCTCCAGGCGCTGCCGCGAAGTGCCCGGCGGCTCCAGCAGCAGGCGAATCGCGCCCAGGTTAAGGCGCACGGGCCGCAGGGTGTCGTTGCGGATGATCACTTCCACCGCCAGCAGGCCCGCCTGATACGGATGCTTCTTCCCGAAACGCTCCTTCGACCGCAAGGCATCGGTGTACGGGTCAGCCGCCAGCGTCAGCCCTTCATGGGTGTCCCGCGCCGGCAAGGTGTTCACGTCAATCTGCTGCGCGCGGGCCGGTGACGTCGCCATGCAACCAACGGCAAAGAGGACGCAGAGAAGCAGAGAGCGCAGAGCGGGGCAGAGACGCGGGCAACTCACGTAGCTGTCATTCCGAGCGCAGCGAGGAATCTGCATTTCTTGGCACGGCAGCGAGAGAACAGATTCCTCGTCCGGAACAATCGGGACCGGGGACGACACGCCTTGGCGTTTCTTCAACAAGTTGCTAACCCCATAGAGGGCAGTGCCCGCCTCCGAGGTTGCCCCAGTGGTTCCCGCCCCCGCCCGCATCTATAATACCCGGCGTTCATGCACTTCCTCTACAGCCTGCTGATGGGGACAACGTTCGCCTTGCTCCTGCCCTTCTTCCTGCTCAAGGGCCGGCGCAGGTATCTGCACAACCTCGGCGAGCGCCTGGGCCGCGTGTCTGCGCAAGCGCGCGCGGCCGGCGGCCGTAAAGCCATCTGGATTCACGCCGTCTCGGTGGGCGAAGTGCTGGCCGCGGTTCCCCTGGCGCGCCGCTTGCGCGAACGCTTCCCGCAATTTCGCCTGGTGGTCTCCACCACCACCGAAACCGGCCAGCAACTGGCCCGCGAACGAGTGGACTGCGCCGATGCCGTGTTCTACTTTCCGCTGGACTTTGCCTTTGCGGTGCGTCGCGTGCTCCGCGCGGTGGAGCCCGCGCTGGTGGTGATCGCCGAAACGGAAATCTGGCCCAACTTCCTGCGCGAGTTGCGCCGCGCCGCCGTGCCCGCGGTGTTTGTCAACGGACGCATCTCCGAGCGCTCCGCCCGCCGCTACCAGCGCGTGGCGCGCTTCGATTCCTGGTTCGTGCGCGAAGTGATGAACGAGCCGCAGCTCTGGCTGATGCAGAGCGAAGAAGACGCGCAACGCGTGCGCGCGCTGGGCGCTGATGATTCCCACGTCGAAGTGCTCGGCAATCTAAAATACGACTTGGAACCACCGCAGTCCAGCCCGCTGGTAAGCTGGTTCGAAGAGCAGGTGGCGCGACAGGAGCGCTGGCCGGTGCTGGTGGCCGGCAGCGTGCTCGAAGGTGAAGAAGCGCAGGTGCTCGCGGGCTTCGACCTGGTGCAACGCAAGTGGTGCCGCGCCCTGCTGGTGCTGGCGCCGCGCAAGCCCGCTGGCTTTGACGATGCGGCGCGCATCGTCGAGCAGGATGGCTGGCTGGTCCAGCGCCGCAGCGGTGTCACCGCCAACGGCGCCTTGAGCGAAAATGCGGATGTGTTTCTGCTCGATAGCATAGGCGAGCTGGCCGGCTTCTATCGCCTGGCCGACGCGGTATTCGTCGGCGGCTCGCTGGTGGTCGCGGGCGGACACAATATTCTCGAGCCGGCGTGGTTTGGCAAACCACCCGTCTTCGGCCCGCACATGAATAACTTCCGCGACATGGCGAAGTTGTTTCTCGAGGAGATGGCTGCCGTGCAGGTGTGGAGCGGCCCCGATCTCGGCCAGCGCTGGATCGAAATGATTGACTCGACCGAGCGCCACGAACGCATGGGCCGCGCTGCCCGCGCGTTGGTCGAGCGCAACCGCGGTGCCACCGAGCGCACCGTCACGCGCCTTGCCGCCATTCTCGAAGAATGAAACTGCATCCCATCCTGCGCTGGCTGTTGTGGCCGCTGTCGCTGGCGTATGGCGCCGCTGTCGTGCTGCGCGCGTGGCTCTACCGCAGCGGCCTGCGGAAGCAGAAGCGACTGGGCGGCGTGGTCATCAGCGTGGGCAACCTCACGGTCGGCGGCACCGGCAAGACTCCCCTGGTGATGGAGCTGGCGCAGCGCCTGTTTGACCGCGGCAAGCGCGTCGGCATTCTCAGCCGCGGTTACCGCGACCGTGCGCGCACCGACGAGGGCGCGGCGCAATCTCCCGATGCAGAAAGCTCCTTGATTCTCAGTGACGAAACTTGGATGCTGCAAAAGAATCTCGCCGCGAAAGCCCGGCTCGGCGTGGGAGCGGATCGTTATGCGCATGGATTGAAGCTGGAGCGCGAAGGCGTCGAATGGTTCCTCCTTGACGACGGCTTCCAACATCTCTCCCTCGCGCGCGACGTCGACATCCTGCTGATTGACTCCCGCGACCCCTTTGGCGACGGACACTTGCTGCCCGCCGGGCGCTTGCGCGAGCCGAAATCCGCCATGGCCCGCGCCGACATCGTGGTCATCACGCGCAGCGAGCACGCGCCCGCGCTGGAAACCATCATCCGCCATCACACGCGCGCGCCCATCTTCTATGCCGCCACCGAGCTCAAAGAGATGTCTCTTGATTCACACGGGTTCGCTGACGCCGACCCGCACGAATGGCTTGGCCAGCGCATGTTTGTTTTCTGCGGCATCGGCAACCCCACCGCTTTTGTGGATAACGTCAGCCATTGGGGCATGGAGGTGGCAGGCCACATCGCGTTTCGCGATCATCACCGCTATACGCCCGCCGACGCCGCCGAAATCGAACGCCGCGCCGAAGCCGCCGGCGCGCACGCCCTCCTCTGCACCGAAAAAGACACCTACAATCTCGGCCCCGCGCCGTTCCGCAAATTCCCCTTGTTCGTCTGCCGCATCGCGCTGCGCCTCGCCGCGCCGGAAAAGTTCTGGCAGACGCTTTACGAGGTAATCGAGCGCAAGCGCGGCCCGCAGCCCGGCTAAGCCCCACTCCGATGCTATACTCTCCCTCTTACGCAGCCGCAGCAATCCACCTCCGGAGCAGGGACCTGTGACTGAGCGCCCGCGCCGCGCCGTCTTTCTCGACCGCGACGGCACCATCAGCGAAGAGATGGGCTACCTGAACCACCTCACCCGCTTCCACCTGTTCGCGTTTGCGGCGGCGGCCATCAAGCGGCTGAACGACGCAGGCTGGCCGGTGATCGTGGTCACCAACCAGTCCGGCTGCTCGCGCGGCTTTTTCCCGGAAGAGATGATCCACCGCGTGCACGACAAGCTGACCACCGATCTCGCCGCCGGCGGCGCGCGAGTGGACGCCATCTACTACTGCCCGCACCAGAAGCTCGACAACTGCAACTGCCGCAAGCCCCTGCTCGGCATGCTGGAACGCGCGGCCAGCGAACACCGTCTCGAACTCACTGGCTCGTGGATTGTCAGCGACCGCAACGACGACCTCCGCATGGCCGAAGCCATCGGAGGCCGCAGCGTGCTGGTGCTCACCGGCTACGGCCGCGGCGACTACGAATGGAACCGCAGCCAGTGGCCGCGTCAGCCGGATTTCGTCGCCGAGAATCTCGAAGTCGCCGTGGACACCATCCTTTCTCAGTGCGAGTTCTCTCGCGACAAGGAGCCGCTGTGAGCCGCGCCAGCGTGGACATCCGCCGCCTGGTGGAGCTGGTCGAGTCCTTTCCGCGCCAGACGGTGGCCGTGCTGGCCGATCTGGTGGTGGACGAATTCGTCAGCGGCGAAATTTCCCGCGTCTCCCGCGAAGCCCCTGTGCTGATCCTTCGCCATCGCGAGACGCAGCTTGTGCCCGGCGGCGGCGCCAACGCCGTTAACAATCTCGCTGATCTCGGCGCGCGCGTGCTGCCCGTCGGCGTGGTGGGCGACGATGCGCCCGGCCGCGGACTCCTCCACTATTTCCGCCGCAAGCGCGTGGACACCCGCGGCATCCTGCGCGTCAGCGGCTGGCAGACCACCACCAAGACGCGCTTCCTCGCCGGTTGGACGCACACCACGCGCCAGCAGGTGCTGCGCGTGGACCGCCAGCCGGAAGGCGCACTCCCCGCTGCGGTCACGAAGAAACTTGAGCATGCCGCCCGTGCGGCTGCCGCGCGCGCCGGTGCGCTGCTCATTTCCGACTATGGCTGCGGCGCGGTTACGCCATCGCTGGTGCGCAAGCTGCGCGCCCGCATCGCTACACTCGATTCGCGCTACGCCATGCTCGACTACGCCGGCTGCCTGCTCACCGCCGCCACCCCCAACGAACCCGAGCTGGAAACCATCTACGGGCAGCGCATCGGCAACCACGTCGCGCGCCTCGAAACGCTGGGCGCAAAGCTCCTGCGCAAGCTGCGCCTGCAAGCCCTGCTGGTCACGCGCGGCAAAGATGGCATGGCAATCTTCGAGCGCGGCCGCCAGCCGGTGCACATCCCCGTGCATGGCGGCGACGAAGTGGCCGACGTCACCGGCGCGGGCGACACGGTCATCGCCGCCTTCACGCTGGCCCTGGCCGCCGGGGCCAGCTTTGTCGAAGCCGCCAAGCTCGCCAACTACGCGGGCGGCATCGTGGTGATGAAGCGCGGCACCGCCACGCTCACCCGCGAAGAGCTGCTGGAAGCCATCGGCGGCGACCTTACCGGCGGCGCGCACAGCGCCCCGCGTACAAAAGAATGAATACGCGTGAGAAAATCCTGCCCCGCGACGAGCTGCGCGCCCGCGTGGAAACGCATCGCGCCAAAAGCCAGCGCGTGGTGCTGGCCAACGGCATCTTCGATGTGCTGCACGTGGGCCACGTACGCTATCTC
>Ga0247727_10017057_pt1 | contig 11611 bp, 3 predicted proteins | sample WisWelCaveWW1625_FD_202498 | JGI IMG/M metagenome (GOLD analysis project Ga0247727, IMG submission 202498) | Biofilm microbial communities from Wishing Well Cave, Virginia, United States - WW16-25 | ecosystem: Environmental > Aquatic > Deep subsurface > Groundwater > Cave microbial mat | place... | reverse complement strand
GGCTCGATTTATCCGAACCGGCGGCGCCCTGGCGCGTTTTTAATGACCCCGCCACTCTTTCCGACCGCACCATTAGCACGATGACAACGGATGACGACGGCAATCTCTGGTTTGGCGCGTTCAACCGTCAGGGCACGGTGCGGATGAATGCCACTTTTGTGACGTATACGGGCCGGGATGGCCTCGGCGCCAATACGGTTTTGACGTTGGCCGAAGATAACGCCGGCACGATTTGGGCCGGTACTATTTTCGGGTTGGCAAAATTCAATCATACGCTTTGGAAAAATTTTCTCTTCCCGGATGACCTTTCCGGTCCAGTTTTTCGCCAGCGAATCACCGCCATTGCGGCTGATTCTGCAAATGGTTTATGGGTGGCCACGGCCGCGGGCGGCGCGATCTATGTCCCTCCCGGCGCCGTGCCCGGTGATACAACTAACAAATTTTACACCGCAAGCTCCGGCGGCCTTATCAGCAATTCCATCAGTGATCTCGTCATCTTCAAAGGAGAAATCTGGTTTGCAACGGTCGCCGGTTTGAGCCATTTCATCCCCGCCGACACTATGTGGGAATCTTTCACGACTGACAGCGGTCTCGTTAATAACAACATTGTGACGCTGGCCGTTGAAAAAGAAAATGCCTTATGGTGCGGCACGCTGAACGGCGCCAGTCGTTTCGATTTCACCACGAGGAAATTTCAAAATTTTACTACGGCGAATGGCCTGTCGGGAAATTGGGTGACCGACATTTTGATCAGCGCGACGGCCGATACGATTTGGTTTGCTACCAACGGCGATGGCGTGAGCCGTTACATTAACGGCCGCTGGCAACCGCCGATCACAACGGCGGACGGTCTCGCCAGTAACACCGTCGCGGCTTTGCTGGAATCCCGCCAACCGCCCGGAATCTGGTTTGCGACAACGAACGGCGCCAGTTTTCTCGATGCGATGGGACGCTGGACTACGATTCGAACCGAACAAGGTCTTGGCCGAAATACGCTGACTTCATTGCTGCGCGACCGCCAGCATCGGATTTGGTTTGGAACGCAATTGGGCGGCGTCACGCGCTACGACCGGCTTTCCTTAGAACCGGCGATTCGCTTGCGAACCAGCTTCGATGTGACGACAAGCTCGGAGATCACCTACGATTTTATCGGCGCCGATATTGGAACCTCCACAAATTTGTTGCGTTATGCCTATCGCTTGGATAACAGCGATTATTCCTCGTGGCTGTCTGATCCTTTCGTCCGTCTCTTGAATCCGCCCGAGGGCCTGCACACTTTCTATGCCAAAGCGATTGACCTCGATGGCAATGAAAGCGTCGAAGTTAGCGACACGTTTTATAAAATTGCGTTGAATAACGGCATCTCCACCTCGTTTCCATACAACAACGATATTCGCGGCGCGGATTCGCTTATCGTGACGCTCTACCTAGCGCCGAATCAATTTTCGCGAGATCCCAAAATCAGCATTACGCCGCTCGCTTTTGAGGCGCTCGACGCCTCGACCGTCTTCGCCTTTGAATTGACGGCGCAAGACCCGGCGGTCAATGATTTCAAGAAACCGGTCACGCTCACGTTTGCGCTGCCGAAGTTTGATCCCATAAAAGGCGCGCGTTTGAGAATTTTTCGCGGCGCCGAAACCATGCCCCAGAAATGGAGTCTCATCGGCGGCACGATCAATATTCAAAATGATACGGCGGTGAGCGTTTCCTCGGTGATCCGGCAGTTGGGTCGTTATGCGCTGAGGGAAACGGCTAATGATAGTTTAACCGTTGCATTCGTCGCCACCGCCCAGCCGCGCGTTTTTTCTCCAAGCGGCCGCGGGCACGGGCCGCAAACCACCATCTCGTTTACATTGAATCAAAGCGGCCACGTTCGCATCCAAGCTTATAATCTCGCCGGGCGACTGGTCAAAACCATCTGCGATGAAATGCTGCAGGCCGGCGTCAATGCCATCGCCTGGAATGGCAGAGATAGAACCGGCGAAACTTGTCCGACCGGGCTTTACATTATCACCCTCGAGAGTCATGTTTTTCAAGCGCCGCCCAAACCGGTCAAAGTCATGGTGCTGAATGAATGAGTGCGGCCGACAAATTATCAGTAAGCCCAAACGCGGACAAGCCGCAACCAAAAAGATTATCGCTCTCACGGAATTTTCCGTGAGCCGTTCAATTTCCGTGAGCCAATTTTTTTTACTTTTTTGCACACAGTGAATTTGTAAAAACTAATCAGCAACAGACAGATGAAACAAGATCACCTCAACTTCGCCGCGATGACCTTTGCTCTGGCATTTGTTCTCGGCTTTTCACAAAAAGTCGAAGCGCAAATTCGCAATCAAATTGCCGTCGGCACGCGGCCGATCAGCATGGGCGAAGCCTTCGTCGCCGTCGCCGATGACGGCAACGCGATTTATTGGAACCCGGCCGGTTTGGCGCGTATGGAACGCATTCAAGCCAACTTCGCGTATGCCGATTTGTTCGGCCTCGATATTAAAAAATATTATGCGAGTTTTATCTCGCGCGTTTATTTCATTCCGCCGCTCACTGATTATCTCGCCTTCGGCGTCGATTGGGCCGGAATCCAATTTGGCGACGACGAGCTCAAATACTCGCAGAACCAATTCAATATTTCACTCGCTTTGGCCCTGCCGAAAAATTGGCCTTTGCTGGGCCCCCTCAGCCTGGGCGGCAATCTCAAATATTTGGCGATCGAGGGCAAGCTGGATGGCAACCCGCAGCTCGACGGCGGCGGCTGGGGCTGGGACACGGGTTTGCTCTACAACATCGGCGCCTTGCCTTATGTGACCAACGGTCTTCAGGTTGGTTTTATGATTCACAATCTCGGCGACGGGTTATGGATTCAAAACAAGCTCACCGAATCCTCCAGCAAAGTGTTGCACGAAAATTTCCGCTGGGGCTTGAGCTACCGGCCATTCGATGATTGGCCCGGCGGCAAAATTCCCCTTTCCGATCCGATCATCGCGCTGGATTTCGATGATCGCCTCCACGTCGGTTTGGAAATTTGGCTGGCGAAAACTCTGGCGCTGCGAGCGGGCTGGCAAAAAGATTGGCACACCGATGAGAAAGCCGCGTACTCTTTTGGCGTCGGTTTCAAAAGAGCGGTCAAAGATTATCCCGAAGTGCGCGTGGACTATGCGCTGACCGACACGCCGGTGCTGCCGAACACCAACAAACAATTCGGCGGCTCGCTGCTCATCAGAGACAATCCCCGCGCCATTCGCATTGCCGGCGCGCAGATTGAAGATGTGTTTCCTTCGCTCTATCTTCATTACGGGCTGCCCGGTTCCGGCATCGGGTCGATCAAACTCAAGAATGTAACCGATCAGCCGCTCAGCGCCGGGGTTAAATTTAAAGCCAGCGATTACTCGCTGCCGCAAGCCGTCGACACCGTCAGCATTCCGGCGCGCAGCACGATTGATTTTCCGCTGCGCGCGATTTTTACGCCGGCCATTTTTTATGCGAAAGAAAGCCGTTTGACCGGCGAAGTCAAAATCACGTACGAGTATCGTAAAGCGCAGCACACCACGACCGGCGCCGTCGATTTTTCGTTGCGCGGCAAAAATTATTTGACCTGGGACGATCCGGGCAAAGCCGCCGCCTTCGTCACTCCCGATGAGAAACTCGTGACCACGTTTGTCGCTCTGGCATTGGACACCACCTTTACTTTTGATGAAGCCGCGTGGTTTTCCCGCCTTAACATGTCCAAAGCCATGAACATTTTCCGCGCTCTGCAGGCGTATGGCATAAAGTACCGCGTCGATGCGGTGACGCCCTTTCCCTCGTTGGCCGATACGCTCCGCGGTGCGCTGTTCCGTCTCGATAAAATTCAATATCCGATCGAGCTTTTGACCAGACCCGACCGCGCCGGTGATTGTGATGACCTGTCGGTGCTTTACGCCAGCATGCTGCAAGAGGCCAGCTTGCCAACGGCTTTTGTCAGCGTTCCGGGACACATTTTCATCATGTTTGATACGCATATTCCGGCGGAGCAAATTCGCAGCCTGCCGCTTTCTCCCCGGCTCTTTGTCAAACGCGGCGGCACGCTGTGGGTGCCGGTTGAAACAACGATGATTCCGCGTTCGACCTTCAGCGAAGCGTGGGCTTTTGCGGCGGAGACCATTGATTCAACCTGGCAGATTTATGAGGTGGCGGCGAATCAGCGCCAGTATCCGCCGCCCTCGCCCGGCGTTGTCCAGGTGGCGGAGACGCCGATTTCGCTGCGGGATTTTTCGCCGGCGCTGCGGGCTGATCTTGCCGTTATTGAAAATATGAAAGCACTCTGGCTGCAAAAAGTTGAGAGCACGCTGGAAGATACGGCCGCCAGCTTGCCGGCTTTGCAAGCCTCGAAAGCGCGCAATGTTTACGGCGTGCTGCTCGGACAAAATGATGAATACGGCCGCGCCAAAACCCAATTTCAAAAAATTTTAACAGCGGATTCGACTTTCTTTCAAGCGTGGAACAATCTGGGCAATGTCGAATTTATTACGGGCAATTTCACCGCCGCCGAAAAAGCTTACCGCAAAGCGCTGCGCCTCAATCTTTATAGCCGCGGCACGCATTTGAATCTGGCTATTCTCTATCAAATCATGAAACTGGAGGCGGCGCCGCAGGATACGATGGATTATCAGCGCCGCTCCGATGCCGAGCTGCTGCGCGCGGCGCAAATTTTTGAAGGCGATGTGCAAGCCGCCTTTGCGCTTTTGCAATTTCCGGAGGAGAATACGGACGTCAAAGCCGGCAAAGTTCGTGAGACGATTAAAAAAATCAAAAATCTTGTCGACAAAGGTTTCAAAAGATATTTGCAGCGACGGGAGGTAAGAAACATCGTTCTGGATCGTCACGGCGCCAAAGGCCGCGGCGAAATCGACGACGATCGCAGCGCGCTGCTGGCGTGGATTTATTGAGAGTGTTTTTGGAAAGCACTGACCGGTCCGAGAGGAAACACCGTGCTGCCCATCAAAAAAAAATCAAAACTCCTTTTCATCGGCGTCCTCTGCGGCGGAACGATCGCGCTGTCGATTACCGCCATCGGCAAGCTGACGCCGCCGATCTGGAACGTGATGAAAAGCGTGGATGTGGCGGTTTACAATATTTTTTTCGAATCGTGCATCCGGCCGCATCCCGATCTGGTCGTTTTGGATTGCTACGATCCGAATAAGAACCATACCCGCTCCGATTATGCGAAAATGATCCGGCAGCTCCACCAGGCCGGCGCGAAATTGGTGGCGTTTGATATTATTTTTGCCGGCCCCCACGCTTATGACCGCAGCGGCGACCTTGAATTGGCGCAGACCGTGCGCGAATGTCCGCGGGTGATTCTGGCGGTTGATTTTGCCGGCGATTGGCTGCCCCCGGCAAATGACACGAATCCTGACAATTTGCGAAGATTGGCGCATCTGGAAAGTTTAGCGCTCCCCGAATCTTTATGGCACTGTTTTCTGCCGATGAATATTGCCGAACAGGGCGTTGACATTCCTTATGACAGCCTCTTTTTTGCGACACGCCAGATTGGATCCATCAATTCGCCGAATTCGGAATATCATCGCTTTCCGCCGGCGCTGGTTTTCCAAAGAAATAGAAAATGTTATGCCTCGCTGCCGCTTGAAATTGCCAGAACCTTCCGGCAAAATTCGGATAGCCTGTTTCAGCAAATCGAGTCTAATTTAGACGGCGACGGGCAATTGCTGGTCAATTTTATTCCGTTTGAAGAATTTCAGCCGTTTTATTTTCGCTATTCGTGGGATGACACGCTCGAGGTCGAACGCTTTCGCGACAAAATTATTTTCGTTGTCAATTCCGCCGCCGAAACGCTGGTGAGAACGCCCCTCGGCTCGTATCCGCGCTGGGCGATTCTTGCCTCGCTCACCTGCCAACTCCTGATCGATGGCCATATCGAATCTTCGGTTATTTTTGCTCCGGCTGTTCACAGCGCTTTTTTAGTTTTTCTCGGCTTGCTGTGGTTGTTGTTTGTGGCGCCACGCCTGCCAGGACCATGGCGAAAAACCCGCTTCATCTTCATCGCCGGCTCCGGCCTTTTGCTGGTGCTCGTTTTTGTGCTGCTCAACGTCGAGAGCCAATGGATCGGCGTTAGCGTGCCGTTTTTGGCGTTCAATTTCAGCATGCTGGTGGCGCGGGCGCTGTACTACAAAATGATGCGGGTGCTGGAGCCGCGATACAAAAATTTGGGCCTGACGGTTGCCGAAAGCCAAAATGGCGTTCATTCCGTCCAAATTTTTGAATCCGAGAGCGGTGAAGAACAAGGCAATCCGACCTTCGATTCATTTTTCGACGCCGCCGATTTTAAAACCGCGCAAGAAAAGCTCCGCAAGTTGCAAGCAAGCCCGGAGGACATGGAATTGATGGGCGGGAAATTATTCAATGCCGTTTTCAATAATGGCGTCTTTCAGCATTTGAAAAACGGCCTCGAACGCGCCGAAAACGAAGGAAAAGTTCTGCGGCTAAAACTCCGGCTCGATGGCGCCGAATTGGTTTGTCTGCCCTGGGAATTGATGCACACCGATAAGCTGTCGCCCGGCTTTATTGCGCTGCACAAATGCTTATCGTTGACGCGTTATTTGCCGTTGGATCAAACCATTCCCAAACGGCGATTCCGCATCCCCTTGAAAATTTTAGTGGTCATGGCCTCGCCGGCGCGTTGGGGAGAGCTCAGCACTGACAAGGAGAAAAAGTTGATCACCAAATCGCTGCGCCCATTCATTTGGGCCGGCGACATTAGCTTGCGATTTTGCCAAAACGCCACGCGCGAAAAACTGTCGAAAGAGCTGAAACGCCTGCCGCACGTGGTGCATTATATCGGCCACGGTGAATTTGACGCCAAAACCCAAAAAGCTTTTCTCGTGCTCGAAACCGAAACGCGAGAGCCCGACAAAGTCGATGCCAAGGCGCTCGCGGTGATGCTGCAAGAGCGCTCCGTCAACCTGGTGGTGCTCAATAGCTGCGAGACCGCATTGGCAGCCAGCACCGATGTGTTCACCGGCATGGCGCAAAATATGGTCAAGCTCGGAATTCCGGCGGTGGTGGCGATGCAGCATAAAATTTTCGATGATGCGGCGCTGTGGTTTTCCGAAGTTTTTTATCCCACCCTTTTTCGCTGCAATTCGATCGATGCCGCCGTCGCCGCCGCGCGCAACGCCATCGTGATGAAAGCCAAAGCCGGACTGAATCAACAAGATTGGGCGGCGCCGGTTTTATTCATGCGCGCGCCGGACGGAAAAATTTTTGAGATGGAATAGTGCATCGGCAAAATAATTTTGGGCAAGATGAATTAAAAATTTTTTCCGCAGTTCATCGCATGTGCCCGTAGTTAATATACGTAAAAAATTTCGGAAACAAATTTTTCCTGGCTGCTGAGTTTCGGGGGCAAGTTCGGTCCCCCCAATTTTCTCACGCCTTTCGGCTGGATTACTTTACTCGATTTAAAGCAATAAATTTTTTGAGCAACGATTTGACGCTTGACTTTTGGGCACGAGTTAATTATATTTTGCTACATTCCCCCCTTTACCTGGCGCAAGTTCTTGAGTGAAGACGATAGCTCAAGATGGTGTTTGATTTTTCACCTCAATAGTTTTTAATTTAGATATTCAAATATTTATCTTGCAAAACGGACTTGTTGACCGAAGGAGAAGATGCCATGAAAACACCTTCGTTACAAAAGCCGGGAATCGGTTTGATTCCCTACAATAGTTGGGTGCCTTTGCTTTTTCTTTTTATGTTATCTGCGCCTCCCCTGCTGGCGCAGACGCAGAAACTCAATCGCGCGCAAAGACTAAATTATAACAAGTTGAATCATCAAAACCAACCGCCACTCACCGCCGGTAACCGGATATATCGCATCGCGATCGAAGATATTATCGGTGGCGGTGTGGGACAATATGCGGTGACAACCGGCCCTTTGCATCCGGTCAGAAGCACAGGTGTTCTCGGCAGCATAGCCAAACGGGCGCCTTTTACAAGTTACACCACCGTTCGTTCCTATACCTCCGGCAGCGATTACGTGCAAGCTGAATTGACGCCGGCAAGCAATCAAGCGGATTTCAAAACCGTCTGGCTTGACAGCATTTTTATTAGCGAAGATTCTATTCTCACTCGCGATACCTATATTTTGCCGATACGACCGAACCCCGGAGACACCACCGGCTATATCATCAAGTATGCGCTCCCAGGTCTAGCCAGGGTTCCGGATAATTTATTGATCACTGAAAAGATTAATGTGCATGGCTCAGATTTCGACGACTCATGGGTTGAAATGACCACGATGGTTAAAAATACCGGCAATAAATTGGTCAGTATCGGCATCCGCTATTTGTGGGACTTGAATGTTGGCGGCGACGACGGCCCGGACGTGAGTGAAAGTTTCTTCGGGCTCAGCTTCGACAAGAGAGAGGCAAGTTTCGACCAGCTCAACTTCGCTTTTTTTCGGGCTCGCGCCAACGATGATAGCACGATCATATCGCGGCCAACGCGCAAATATCAAGTCATCGGGTCGGTATTGACGCCGGTGACGCTGTTGCGCGTGCCCTTGCAGCCGACATTACTGCGGCAGGTCTCCTGGCCATTTGCCTCTCGCACTGCCTTTGATTATGAGGTGTCGTCGCGGATTGTGACCACCAAAGCTGATTCACAAGCCGGAGCATTTGGCGGCGACAGCGCCATTCTCTATTATTGGGGTGAGACCTCCGAAAAACGGCTCTTTATATTTCCCGGCGATTCGATCCAGGTCACGCAGGGCCTTTTTGCCAGCGTGCCCGATGATCTGCCGTTAATTTTTGATCGCATTTTCCCGGCCTGCGAGCTTACGGCAGTGCGGCCCGGCCCACCGAAAAGCTTTGAATTTACCGTGCAAGATAATAACAGTGGGTTGCGCACGTTGCGCGCCCAAAAACCCTTCAATGTGAACGTCGAAATACCACCCGTTACCGCCGGTTCGACGGAACCGTTCCTGATCACCGGCACCGTGATCGATGAAACCAGGCCCTTTGGGTTCACTCTATTGACCCGGGACTTGTGCGGCAATGAAATTCTTTGCGATCCCATTTTCTTGACGCTGTCGCCCGAGCTCCGCACGTTTTCACATCAGTTCGAGCCGATCGCCAGCGATCGTTATTTCTACATCAAAAACCAGGGCATTCGCCGGATCGTGGCGAATTTGAATGGCTATGAATTTATTCTGAACACCACCAAGCCGGCCGGCCCGTATTTCCCAAGTAACTCTTTCGTGATGCCGGCGTATGGTGAAATGACTCTTGATATGCTCGGCTATCTAAAAAAAGAGGCCAACACCATGAGCATTGCTTTTGAGGGAGCGGAAGGCAGCCGCGCCGATCTGATCATTTCCGATATGATCATGAAAAGCAATGTTGATGCGGTTTTGAATCTCGCGGCGACGCCGGAACGATTTGCCTTGCGCCAAAATCTGCCGAACCCGTTTCATGGCGCCACCACGATTCGCTTCGACGTGCCGGCGTTGGCAACCAATTCTTCCAGAACCGAACGGGTCGAGTTGAGAATTTATAATTTGCTTGGCCGGCTGGTGCGCACGTTGGTGAATGCCGACGTGCCAACCGGTTCGCCCTACACGGCAAGGTGGAACGGCCGCGACGAAGCCGGGCGTCCGGTGGCAGCCGGCGTGTATATCTACAGCTTGCAGGCCGGCGGCACTCGCCTTACGAAAAAAATGGCGCTGCTTCGGTGACCGCTCATTTTATCGTTGGTTGGTCCGAAATTGTGTAAGTATATAACATTGTTTAAAATTTTACTTTCTTTCAAGAATTCAACTTTAAAACGATCGTAACTCGCAGAGGGGTAAGCCCATGATTAATTCGAATTCGCCTTTCGTCCGAGCGGGTTGGACATCTTTGGCATTATATGCCATTCTTGCGGCCAACTCAATCGTTGTTGCGCAGGAACCAGGAAAGCGGAATCCGCATCATTTCACCGTCACGCAAATACCCGCGTCTAATTTACAAAAAGCTCAATGCGAACCGGTGACACCGGTGCAAATGGCTATGCCCGCCAGGAAGTTCTATGATTATGTTAGTGATGGAAATATCGGAAGCTCGCAACTTACCCCTCCGTATGCCGATTGCTTTGCCACGACGGCATTTCTTTATCAAGACACGACGACGAGCTTGACTGCGGATAGTTTGTATTTATTCGTGGTACACAATCGCAATACGGTTTGTCGAGACGACGCAGGCCTTCGGCAAGATATTAGCTTCACATTCATGTTACCGTCATTCAATAATCTGATTACCCTGTTCGACGATCCCAATGATACAACAGAAAGAAATATTCCTATAGAGCGTGATCATGAACAGCATACTATAAAAGTGCACTGGAATTTTCCGGTTTCATTTTTGAGAGAAAAATTGCAAGATTCTGCCAGGCCTGGGCAAACCGATGGTATTATCCTCAATTTAGGTCGTGTGTTAGCCAATGATAAATTTGAGTTCGCCATTATTCAAGACCTGTATAATTTAAAAACGATTGCTGTAAATAGAAATTGGCTTGCGCGTTTTTACGATCCAAAGACCGGGGGTCACATCAATTTTTCAAGTTTGGCTGCAACGGATACAATTTTTGTAAGCAACGTCCGCGTGCCGCAGCTTATGCTAACCTCAAAAACGCTTGATTTCGGCAACACCGGTGAATGCCGCGCCGACGCCAGAGTTGTTCTTAGAGACACGTTGAAAAATACGAGCAAGTGCCCATTGCGATTGAAGCCATTAATGCTGCAAGGAGGCGCTTTCACCATATTGAATCCCTGGCAAGGTGATACGACCCTCAGCCCGCAAGCTTCTCGGATGATCAAGGTCGAATTTAAGCCGAATGCAGCGGCACCATTCGCAGGGAAAATTAAGATTTTTAGCAATACTCCGAGTCAGGTCGATTCGGTGGAGTTGAGTGGGGCATCCGTAGACACGACGTCGCCGGATATCACCTGCGGCAAACGGACCGTTGAATTCACCGCAACCCAAAAACTTCGCGGCCAGAAAGGCCAAATGGTCGAATTCCGAGTTTTAACCGATAGCGCTAAAGTCGAAGCGCTGGATGCATGCACGCCGGCGGATAAACTTGCCATCAAGTACTTTATTGGCGCGAATGAAATCTCTTTTCCAAAATTTTTCCCTTTCGGAACAACACCGGTGATTGCCCAGGCCGTTGATCTGGCGGGCAAAACCGATACCTGCCGCTTTAATGTCAAGGTAGACACCCTCTCTCTAATTAAATTGTCGAAATCAGCGATCGACTTCGGCACGCTTGAATGCGGTCACGCCGATACGCAAATCGTCGTGGTGCGCAACGTCGGGTTTGATACGGCCGAGGTCCGCTTTACAACAAGAGATTCATTGTCTTTTACTGTTTTGCAGCGCTCCTCTATTCCAAACCCAAAGCTTATTTTGCCGCAAGATTCTCTTGTGCTCAGAATTGAATTCAAGCCCGGTTCAATAAGAGAATTATTTGCCTATGAACTGGTATTTAATAATCGCGCTAATCGCAAAGAGCTGCCGGACACGTTAAAATTAAAGGGAAAATCCGTTGACACCCTGCCACCAAAGATTATCTGTCGCCA
>Ga0247727_10017056_pt1 | contig 11613 bp, 14 predicted proteins | sample WisWelCaveWW1625_FD_202498 | JGI IMG/M metagenome (GOLD analysis project Ga0247727, IMG submission 202498) | Biofilm microbial communities from Wishing Well Cave, Virginia, United States - WW16-25 | ecosystem: Environmental > Aquatic > Deep subsurface > Groundwater > Cave microbial mat | place... | reverse complement strand
TCTCTCATTTCAAGCATTTTCACATCTCCAGCGCGGGCTTAGGCGCTCCACCCTCCTACAACCCCAAATACGCTTTGCGAATGCGCTCTTCCTGCAAGAGGTCTTGACTCTTCCCCTCCAGCACAATGCGACCATTCTCCCAACAAAAACCTCCCGCCGTAGGTAACGACGGAAGGTTTTGCATCGTGAAATCAAGATAACTACTTCAAGTATTCTTCTGCCGCCTCGATGAATTCGTTTGCCCATTGGAGCATCTCGCGTGTCTGCTCCTCGGTAACTTCAGCGACGATACTGTAATCTCCTATGTTTCGCCTATCCTGCGACTCAATCAAGTAGTTGTGATATTTAGGATCTAACACGCGGGTTCTCGCAAACTCTTTTCCGAAATTTGCAATCACGCCGGAATGATTTGAAAATGAAAGCCCGCGAGACAGCAGCAATGCCGACGCCGTGTAGAAAAGGGAATAGTACGCGCGTGAGGCGGCAAAATCAGTATCGCCATCCTTGAATAATTTTGCCGCGGCTTTTTGACTTCGCTTCGCCTTATCCAGCAGAGCCTTGATTTCGTCGGTCATACCAATATCCCTTCGCGGCGGACGTTCATCAGAAAAGGGACTTGTAACTTCTCATAATTGGCTTTTGTGACGAATGCTCGTGAAATCACAACCTCATTCGCCAGCGAGAGAGACGCGACCAGTTCCGAACTAAGCCGAAGCATCTCAGCGTAGTCAAAGTCATCTTTCAGAACAACGAGAATGTCAATGTCCGAATCATCCCGCGCATCGCCACGCGCGCGTGAACCATAAAGAATGATCCTGTCCACATTAGCCCCGTAGATGCGAATCATTTCCTTCTTGAGTTTTCTCAAAACCTTTCGAATCTTGGCAGACATCTGGTTTCTCCTGCCCCAATCATACACGATTTTTCAGCGGATACTCTCCATTTTAGGCGGTTTGCCCCGGAGTGGATGTGCCACTCGCCCTACAATCCCAAATACGCCTTCCGAATCCGTTCCTCCTGAAGCAGGTCTTGACTCTTCCCCTCCAGCACAATCCGACCATTCTCCAACACGTACGACCGATCCGCGATCTCAAGGCTCTTATGCACGTTTTGTTCGATCAACAGGACAGTGATGCCGTCATCGCGCAGTTGATGAATGATGTGGAAGAATTCATCCACCAGCAACGGGGACAAACCAATCGAGGGTTCATCGAGGGCGCACAAAGTGGGACGCGACATGAGCGCGCGACCAATCGCCAGCATCTGACGTTCGCCTCCGCTCAACGTGCGGGATAGTTTATGCTCCCGTTCTTCCAATCTTGGAAAAAGTTTATACACGCGGCGCAATGAATCCTTGCAGCGTTTCCAAATACTAAAAGCGGATCTCAAGCCCATTGCCTGGCTCCTCGATTTTTTCTGTGCGCTCCGTGACTCTGTGGCAAAAGATTCTTATCCATGACTGACATTAGATTATGGATTAAGCCCGACTCAACACCACCCAAATCGCGCGCATTTGTCCGTCCCCTTTGTTTGTCATACGATGCGGCGTTGTCGATTCAAAGATAATGCTATCGCCCGCGCGCAGCGTGTATGATTCAAATCCCAGTTCAATAACCAATTCACCTTCGAGAATTAATCCAAACTCGCGCCCCTCGTGATGTGACATATGCGCGCCAGACGCCGCGCCAGGCGCGTAGTTGATTTCCAAAAATTCTGCTCCGCTTTCGGCGAGCGTGGTGAGACGTGACCAGGTGACGCCTCCCTTGAGTTCAATGGTGGGACGCGAGTCCGCGTGAACAATTGGCGAGGCATGAGTGTGCGGGGGAAATTCTGCGATATTCTCCGTTGCGCCTCTCACTTTGGCGTCGCGCATTTCACTCGCAGTCATTACTTCCGTTATGCTTGTACGCGAATTTTCGTGCGTTGCCGCGTTGTTCCCCTGCTCGGGAAAAAAATAGTCAACCGATACTTCCAGCGCGGAGGCAATACTGTATAGCGAGCGAACGGATGGGAAAGTCTTGCCCGTCTCGATTTGACTGAGCATACTGGCGCTGATCTCAGCCTTGTCTGCCAACTCGCGCAAACTCATCTGCCGTTCCTGGCGAACAGAGCGAAGTTTCTCGCCGATTGCGCGTGCGTGGTGAGGATGTATCTCAGGCATATTTTTTATGGAGAACCAAATCCATCTCGTGATTATATTCAATCAACCTGAACATTGCAAGGCATTTTCCTAGAAATGTTCAGTATTTGTTGACAAAACCCCTCTTTTTATTATAATGTGTTCAGTATAGTTAATTGATCTTACGCACCGTCCCGAAGGTTTGAAGGCTCAACAAGGTTTTCAAGGAAGCCTTCGGGACGTTCTACATAAGGATCACCTCATGGCGAATCTCGGTTTTGTAGGTTTAGGCTCGATGGGCAGTCGCATCGTGAAGCGTTTGCTCGCGGCTGGACATCAGGTGTCGGGCTATAACCGCACGCGCGCGAAAGCGGAGGCGTTGATTCAGGCTGGGATGCAGTGGCAGGATTCGCCGCGCGCGGTCGCGCAGGCTTCCGATATCACGTTGAGCATGGTTATGGATACGGCGGCCCTGTCGTCCATTACAGACGGGCCCGACGGGATATTGGCGGGACTCTCCTCAGGAAAAATTTACGTGGATATGAGCACGGTCAGCCCGCGCCTCACCCGCGACCTCGCGCGACGTGTGGCGGATTCTGGAGCTGACATGTTGGAGGCGCCTGTATCTGGGAGCGTCAGCGCGGTGGAGGCGGGCACGTTGGTAATTTACGTTGGGGGAAGTGCAGAGGCGCTCGAAAAAGTGCGCCCTGTTTTCGAGAATTTGTGTCAAAAAATCATTCACGTCGGCCACAACGGGCAGGCAATCACAACGAAGATTGCCATCAACCTCGGCTTGCCGATTCAACTTATCGGATTGTTCGAGGGCGTATTGATTGCCGAACGAAGTGGTATTCCGCGTGCGGTCGCGCTGGATGCGCTGCTCAACAGTGTGGCCGCTTCAACGGCAATGAAGTATCGTGGGCCTTTTATGTTGAAGATGCCTGAGGAAGTCTGGTTCAGCGCGGTAATGATGAAGAAAGATATTCGACTCGCGTTGGAACTGGGTGAAGAATTGGGCGTGTCATTGCAGACGGCAAAACTGGTTGATGAGATGCTGAACCAAGCCATTGGGCTGGGCTGGGGCGACGAGGATTTCGCCGTTCTGTATAAGGTGGTCGAACATCTATCAGCAAAGAGTGTGGTGTGAAATGACTCTGAAAACAGAGGAGAAACAATCCATGGCCGATATTGACCGCGAGCAATGGCTTCACATGTACGAGCAGATGTTCAAGATTCGCGCGTTTGAGGAACAGGTCAATGAGTTGTATCAGGGCGCAAAGATGCCAGGCTTGGCGCATCTGTATATCGGCGAGGAGGCAATCGCAGTCGGAGTCTGTGAAGCGTTGACGCGTGAGGATTACATCACCAGCACGCATCGCGGACATGGGCATTGTCTAGCGAAGGGCGCGTCAGTGGATAAGATGTTTTGCGAATTGCTTGGCAAGGAAGCAGGCTATTGTCGCGGCAAAGGCGGCTCGATGCACATCGCCGACCAGGACACTGGAAATTTAGGCGCGAACGCCATCGTCGGCGGAAGTTCAGCGATTGCGACAGGCGCGGCGTTTGCAAGCAAACGACTCGGCAATGGACGCATCGCTGTATGCTTCTTCGGCGAGGGCGCGTTGGGACAGGGACTTGTCTATGAATCAATGAACATGGCTCAGTTGTGGAAACTGCCAGTCATCTATGTTTGCGAAAATAATTTATACAACGAATATACACATCATTCGGAATCAACCGCGGGAAGCATGAAGGCGCGCGCCGAAGCCTTTGGATTATTGACCGCCGAAGTAGACGGTCAGAACGTGCGCGAAGTCCATGAGACGGCTCGAGGGTTGGTGGAACGCGCGCGCAGTGGGGAAGGTCCCGCGTTTCTGTTGTGCAATACCTATCGCTATCTCGGTCATCATGTGGGTGACATCAGCCGCGAATATTACCGTCCCAAAGAGGAAGAAATGAAATGGCGTAACGAACGCGACCCACTCAAGATTTTGTCGGGCTGGCTGATTGAAAATAAGTTAGCCGATGCTGGAATCTTTGAGCAGATTGAAACCCTGGTGCGAAACGAAGTGGAGTCGGCTGTCGAATACGCGCTCAACGCGCCGTTCCCCGCGCCCGAAGAGGTGACGAAGCATGTTTATGTATAGTATGTCATTGCGAGGGCGATGCTCTTTCGCCCGAAGCAATCTCCTCATTAACAGGAGATTGCTTTGTCGTCGCTCCGCTCCTCCTCGCAATGACATGATTCACATTGAGAATAACTATGCCTGAATCAAACGGACGCGAACTAACATTCGGTGACGCTATCAAAGAAGCGCTGGCGGAAGAACTGCGCCGCGACCCAACGGTGTTCATGTTGGGCGAAGACATTGCCGAAGCAGGGACGGCATTCAAAGTCTTGAACGGACTCGTCGAGGAGTTTGGCAAAGAGCGCGTCCTCGATACACCCATCTCTGAACCTGGCTTTACTGGACTCGCTGTCGGCGCGGCGATGACAGGAATGCGCCCCATCGTGGACATCATGTTCGGTGATTTCAGCGGACTCATCATGGACCAGGTTGCGAATCAAGCCGCGAAGATTCACTACATGTCAGGCGGCAAACTCAAAGTGCCGATGGTGCTGCGGACGACGATGGGCGCAGGACGACGCTCTGCCGCGCAACACTCGCAATCGCTTCATGCTTGGTACAGTCACATCCCTGGACTCAAAGTCGTCGTCCCATCCACGCCTTACGACGCAAAAGGATTAATGAAGAGCGCGATACGCGACGATAATCCCGTTGTCATTCTCGAAGACAAGATGATGTACAAGACTGTCAAGGGACCCGTGCCAGCCGAGGAATACACCATCCCTCTCGGCGTCGCGGATGTGAAGCGCGCAGGCACAGACATTACTTTGGTTGCTACAAGCAGCATGGTATACGTCGCGCTGGATGCCGCCAAACTTCTCGAAGAAATCGGCGTCAGCGCGGAAGTCGTTGACCCGCGCACATTGGTTCCCCTCGATAGACAGACCCTCATTGAATCGGTAAAGAAGACCAGCCGCGCTATCATCATAGATGAAGGCTACGAACAATACGGCGTCACCGCTGAGTTGGCTTCTGTCATTGCCGATGGCGCGTTCTATTATCTCGATGCGCCCGTCAAACGAATGGGCGCCATGAACGTCCCCATCCCCTTCTCGCCCGTGCTGGAAGACTTGACTATCCCGAATGCGAAGGGTGTGTTTGAGATGGCGAGGATGTTGTGTGGAAAGTAGAGCAGGTAAACAGGTAAACATGGAAACAGGTAGACAGGTAGACACGTTTCGCGCTGGCGAGTTGAGTCGCGCAACGGGGGCGAGCGGGGCTGAAGCCGCCTGCTCAGTACATGGAAGCCCTTCGGGCTGGCGCGCCGAGTCCGTTTCAACGGACTTGCATGTACTAAGGCAGGAATTCATTCCGCCGAATCCCGTTGCGCCGCGAACGCTGATTGAAAGCGAGAATATTTATGAAAGCAGATAATCACATAGAATCGAGAATACCAATCAAAACAACATTTGTCGCGCAATGGGGACGAGCGGGGCTAAAGCCGCCTGCTCAGTGCATGGAAATCCTTCGGATTAACGAGCGAGTCGGTTTCAACCGACTTTCATGAACTGAGGCAGGAATTCATTCCACCGAATCACGACGAGCGCTCACACCAAGAAAGGAGATAAGCATGACCTACTGGCGACTTCACTATCACCTCATCTGGGCAACCTTTGAACGTCAACCGAGCCTTACGCCCGAACGCGAAAAAGTGTTTTATGGAGTGCTTTATAACAAAGCAAAAGAATTGGGCATGAAGATTCATTCCGCAGGAAACGTCGAAGACCATGCTCATGTTGTCGCCTCCATTCCGCCAAAACATGCAGTGGCAGATTGCGTCCGTCATCTCAAAGGCGCGAGTTCGTTTGCAATCAATCACATGCCAGGCAGCGATGGGAATTTCAAATGGCAGGAAGGTTACGGCGCATTGAGCATTGGCGAACGGTCATTGGAATCGGTCAAGGAATATGCCGCCAAGCAAAAGGAACGTCATCGCGAGAATAAACTTATTGATATCTACGAGAGGATGGATGAGGACGACGCATGAAATACACTGGATTCGCGCAACGGGGAATGAGCGGGGCTAAAGCCGCCTGCTCAGTACATGGAAGCCCTACGGGCTGGCGCACGCGAGTCCGTTTCAACGGACTTCCACGTACTGAGGCAGGGATTCATCCCGCCGAATCACCGTCCCGCCGAATCATCATTCCGCCGAATCATCGTTGCGCCGCGAATACTGATTGAAAGCGAGAATACTGATGAAAGCAGGTAATCACATAGAATCGAGAATGCCAATCAAAACAACATTTGTCGCGCAACGGGAACGAGCGGGGCTAAAGCCGCCTGCTCAGTGCATGGAAGCCCTTCGGGCTGGCGCACGCGAGTCCGTTTCAACGGACTTCCACGTACTGAGGCAGGGATTCATCCCGCCGAATCATCATCCCGCCGAATCACCGCCTCGCAGAATCCCCATCCCGCCGAATCACCGCCTCGCAGAATCGCCGTCCCCACGAATCATCATCCCGCCGAATCTCATCCCACCGCGAACACTGATTGAAAGCGAGAATGATAATGAAAGCAGATAATCAAATAGAATCGAGAATACCAATCAAAACAACATTTGTCGCGCAACGGGGAATGAGCGGGGCTGAAGCCGCCTGCTCAGTGCATGGAAGCCACTTCGACAGGCTCAGTGCAACGCCTGCGGGCTGGCGCACGCGAGTCCGTTTCAACGGACTTCCACGTACTGAGGCAGGAATTCATTCCGCTGAATCATCATTTCGCCGAATCACCGCCTCGCAGAATCGCCATCCCGCCAAATCCCATCCCCTTCTCACCCGCGCTGGAAGATTTGACCATACCGAATGCGAAAGGCGTGTTTGAGATGGCGAAGATGTTGTGTGGAAGATAGACACTTAATTGGAATGCAACTTAACCATAAAGAGGTATTACTTTATGACAAAGATGATTTGGACAGTTGATGTTGAAGATGGCAAACATATTGTCGAGCTTGAGCATGGGAGTTTTTCAGGTAAAAGAAAAATCCTTGTTGATGGAAAAGATATTCAACTTCCTAAATCCCAAACCTATAAACTTTTTGATTATGGAAGCAAGCATAATTTTCATTTGTCGGGTCATGAGTGCGCCATCAAAATTACCACCGAAAACGGGTTGTCGTATTTTTATGAGTTATTGGTGGATGGGAAATTAGTAGATGGGATAACGTTCTCTGGTTCAGCACAAGATGTGAACGATGACATAAAAAACAAGCGTGTTGCATTTTCAATAATGTTCGCAATAGTTGGGATAACATCAATTTGGTACAACTGGCACTTAGCAAATACCAAAGGGCTATACTCCGAGTTGCTAGCATTTATTTCTCCGCCATTGATTGTCGTGGCTATTTATTATGTGATTTTCAACGAAGACCCTACAACTATTCCGCATCCAATACCATTGCGCCTTTGGATATTAATGGTAATTGCATTAGCAAGTGGCATCATAAACAACTTTGCTTTGGCAAATGGTCTTTATTAGTGAGAATCGTAGCCTAAAAATACTGCATACAATGGACAGTGCTAAAACAAGGTAATTACAATAGGAGAGGAACCATGCCCATAAAAACTTTCGGAACCATGGCTGTTGATTGGGAGGAGCGCATCCACTTTGACCGCCTGCGAGTCGAGCGATTGGCGCGCATCAAAGCCGAGTTGAAAAAGTCGGAGATTGGCGCGTTGCTGTGTTTCGACATGAACAACATCCGCTACATCACCAACACGACCATCGGCACATGGGCGGTTGACAAACTCGGTCGCTTCTGTCTCCTCCCACAAGATGACGAACCCATCAACTGGGATTTTGGCGTCGCGGCAAAACATCACCAAATGTATTGCTCATGGCTTGGAGAAGGACGCTCACGCGCGGGCATCTCAACGTTGCGCGGCGCGATGCCGCCTGGCGCGCATCGCGCCGAAGATGTGGCGCGCAAAATCCGCATCGAACTCGAAGAGCGCGGACTCCACAAAGAGCCGCTTGGCGTGGATGTGGTCGAGCCGCCCGTTTTATTCGCCCTGCAAAAGGAAGGCATCACCGTCGTTGACGGTCAACAACTCATGCAGGAAGCGCGCGTCATCAAGACCGAGGATGAAATCAATTTGCTTTCGATGGCTTGCTCGATGGTGGATGCGGCGTACGATGAACTCTATCGCTTCATGCGCCCAGGCATCCGTGAGAATGAGTGTGTGGGTCTCGTCAATAATGTTTTATACAGTTTGGGTTCGGAACACGTCGAAGGCGTCAATGCGATTTCAGGCGAGCGCTGTAATCCGCATCCGCATATTTTCAGCGACCGCATCCTTCGCCCTGGCGACCTCGCCTTCTACGACATCCTGCACAGTTTCAATGGCTATCGTACCTGCTACTATCGCACGCTCTCACTCGGCAGCGCGTCGCACGCGCAAGTGGACGCCTACAAACGCTGCCGCTATTATCTCGATGTTGCCATCAACGCTATCAAGCCTGGCGTCACAACTGCCGATGTGGTGAAGTTGTGGCCCAAAGCGCAGGAGTTTGGTTTGCCCAACGAGGAACTCGCCTTTGCGCTTCAATACGGACACGGCGTCGGTCTCGCGATTTGGGAGAAGCCTGTCTTCAGCCGCCTCGTTTCGTTTGAAAGCCCCGAGGAAATAAAAGAAGGCATGGTCTTCGCGCTCGAAACCTACTGGCCCGCCACCGACGGCTGGTCTGCCGCGCGCATCGAGGAGGAACTTGTCGTCACGAAAGACGGCTGTGAGGTCATCACGCGCTTCCCCGCCGAAGAACTCATGGTCGTTGGCAAAAAATATTACACCGCCACAGGTCCCCTCGCAGGCACGCGCGAAGCGCAGTCGCACAAGAACATTGATTACACAGGCGTTGACTACGGCGGCGCAGGTCTGCCCTAAAACCGTAATTAGTAATTCGTAATTACCATTTACCATTTACCATTTACCAATTACCAATTACCAACTGGAGCAACTTTGGCAAAAGACATCATCATGCCCGCGCTCGGCATGGCGCAGGAAACTGGCACGCTCATTCAGTGGCTCAAAAAACCTGGTGACGCAATCACCAAAGGCGAGCCGTTGATGGAAATCGAAACCGACAAAGCGACGGTTGAGATTGAGTCGCCTGCCACTGGAATCTTATCGGACATCACCGCGCAAGCAGGCGATGTGATTCCCGTCGGACAGCGCATCGCGTTGATTCTTTTTCCTGGTGATATGAATCCGCGTCCCGCTTCGCGCACGCCTGAACCTGCCTCGCCCCCTTCAAGCGAATCTACGCCTCAGCCTCTCACCGCCACCCCCGTCGCCGCGCGTCTCGCCGCCGAACACAACCTCGACATCACGAAAATCAAACCAACTGGAGGACAAGTTAGAAAAGAAGACGTGCTGGCGTTCTTGAAGGATGAAGGAGGAAGGCTTGCATTGAGCGAAGTCGAAATGATGAAGGATGAATCATCTTCTCGCATCCTCGCTTCACCTAAAGCAAGACGATTAGCGCAAGAGCGGGGACTTGACCTCACAACCATCAAAGGCACTGGACCCGATGGAGCAATCCTAGTCTCCAATCTCCAATCTCTAATCCGCCGCGCTGAACCTGTCGAAGCGTCCAATTCTCCAATTACTAATTACCAATTACCAACATCAAAGATGTGGCGCGCGATGGCGCAACGTCTCACCCAAGCCTGGACAACCATCCCGCACTTTTATTTAATCCGCGAAGTCAACGCCTCTCGCCTGGTTGCCTGGCGCGAAAAGATTCAAAAAAATTCTGCTGAAAAAATTACTTATACAGACTTGCTTGTGAGGTTGACCGCGGCTGCTTTACGAAAATTCCCGCGCCTCAACGCTTCATGGTTGAACGACAATATTGTTCTTAATTCGGAAATCAACATAGGTCTCGCCGTTGCTGTGGATGATGGTTTACTCGTCCCTGTCACCCATCACGCGGATGAGATGAATCTTAGTCAATTAGCCACGCGCCGCGTTGAACTTGTGAAACGCGCGCAGGCTGGCAAACTTTCCCTCAATGATTTGAGTGGAGGCACCTTCACCATCAGCAACCTCGGTATGTACGGCGTGGACGCGTTCAATGCCATCGTCAACCCGCCCCAAGCCGCCATCCTTGCCGTAAGCCGCATCGCTGACAGAGTGGTTCCAGTCAATGGTCAACCCGCCGTGCAACCTATGATGACATTGAGTTTGTCCTGCGACCACCGCGTTGTAGACGGCGCAAGAGCCGCGCAATTCCTGCAAGCGCTCGCTGATTTAATTGAGGAACCTTTGCAGTTGTTGAATTAAGAAGAGCATAAACACAAAGGCTTGCACTGAGCTTGTCGAAGTGACACAAAGGTCACGAAGGAAAGATCTTTAAGCCCAACGCCTTTTCCCCCTTTGTGTACTTTGTGTCCTTCGTGGTTAAAAGAGGTTTACCATGCACCACGTATCAAAAATTGACGAAGCAACAGCATCAACGCCAAAACTTTACGAGAACCAATCCTCTGGCTTTCGCCGCGCCTCGTACGTTGACCGCACCATGGGTTCTGTCCATATGGGAACGGGCATTTGCTTTTTAGATGCGAATGGAATCATTCAACCTCACATCCATTCCTTTGAGGAGAGTTTCTATATTCTCGAAGGAAATGTTATTGTGCAAATTGGCGAACAGGGATATCAACTAAGCGCAGGTCATTTCGGACTCGTTAGCACGGGAGTCAAACATGCGTTTCGTAATGCAAGCAATCAATCCGCTCGCTGGCTGGAGATGCACGCGCCGCAACCGCGTCCCATAGACGCGCAAGCGGGACGTGACACATTCTTTGTCGGCGGTGATGTCTCAGGTGAAGCCAATGCTCCAGAAAACGGAACCAGCCAACTCGGTCATTTTGATGAGGCGGGACTTCCGCAGCCTGGAGGCGCGTCACAAATGGAAGGCTTCAATCCCACAACAGGTGTCGCCATCAAAATGTTTGTTGACCGTTCGTTTGGCGCAATCCATCAATCGTTATTTCTCATTCAATATATGCCAGGCGCAAAAATTGACCCGCACGACCACACGTTTGAAGAATCCTATTTCATCGTCAGCGGGCGCGTGAAAGCGACTGCCGATGGCAAAGTCTATGACCTCGGCGCGGGCGACGTGATTTGGACAGGCGTGGGTTGCATCCATAGTTTTGAAAATATCGGCAACGAACCCGTGCGCTGGATAGAAACACAAGCGCCACTACCGCCCGCTAAAGAAGTCTTCCGCTTTGAAAGAGATTGGGCGCAGTATCAGTAACCATACCCTCACCCTCCCCTCTCCCTTCGGGAGAAGGGTTGGGGATGAGGGCGAGTGACATGATTGAGGAGACTTATATGCAAACCAGACATCTCGTCCGCA
>Ga0247727_10017055_pt1 | contig 11614 bp, 11 predicted proteins | sample WisWelCaveWW1625_FD_202498 | JGI IMG/M metagenome (GOLD analysis project Ga0247727, IMG submission 202498) | Biofilm microbial communities from Wishing Well Cave, Virginia, United States - WW16-25 | ecosystem: Environmental > Aquatic > Deep subsurface > Groundwater > Cave microbial mat | place... | reverse complement strand
CTGCCCGACGCCGGCGCTCGAATGCTCGGCGCCGTCTGGGAGCGACTGGAGGAGCAGCGGCGCGCGGCCCAGGAGCTGGCGCAGGGAATGTTCGACCCGCAAGCGAACCTGAGGCGGGCACAGGACACGATGCGGGCGATCAGCGCCACCACGCCGTGGATGACGCGGTCGGCGCCCCGCACGCCCTTCGCCGTAACGCTCGGGCCGGAACGCCGCGCCGCGTTCAGCGAGGTGTCCTTCGTCGAGATCCGCGAGATCCGCACCACCCTGGGCGGGACGGTCAACGACGTCGTGCTGGCGATTCTCGCCGGGGCGCTCCGGCGCTACTTCCTGGCCCACGGCCACCAGGTGGACGGCGTCGACCTGCGCGTCGGCGTGCCTGTGAACGTGCGACTAGAGGAGGAGCAGGGTGCGTTGGGCAACCGCGTCTCCCTGATGTTGGCGTCGCTGCCGCTGGGCGAAGCCGATCCGGTGCGGCGGCTGGAACGGATCAAGGAGAGAGTGGAGTCGCTCAAGCAGACGAACCAAGCGGCCGACTTCGAGTTGCTCTCACGCCTCGCGTCGTCGGCGCCCGCGCCGCTCCACGCGATGGCCGGCTTCATGACGACGACCAACACGATGCTCAACCTGATCTGCACGAACGTCCCCGGCCCGATGATCCCGCTCTACAGTCTGGGGCATCTGATGCTAGACCATTACCCGCTGGTGCCGCTGAGCATGGGCATGGGCCTGGGAGCCGGCGTGACCAGCTACAACCAGCGCCTCTACTTCGGCCTGATGTCCGACCCGAAGGCCGTGCCCGACATCGATGTGCTGAAGCAGTTCGTCGACGAGTCGTTCCTGGAGCTGCGAGCGGCGGCCGGCGTCTCGGTCACGGACCTGCCGGAGCTGCGCTTCAGCAACGGCCATGGGGCACCGGTCGAGCACGCCGGCGCGAGCAAGAAGAGCTAGTTAGGACGAAGCCGCCGCCGTCAGGTGTTCGACGTTGCTGAAGCCCGCGACGTCGTGCGACATGATCAGCAGATCCCGCGTTCGTTCTTCGCGGTCGACGACGAAGTCGGCGAGCAGCGCTTCCGGGCGGAAGCCCAGCCGCTCGAACGTGGCGCGGGCGCCCTTCTGATCGGGCGTCATCTGCGCGGTGATCTTGCGCAGCCCCATCGCCCGGGCGACGGTGAAGACCTCTTCAACGAGCACCCGCCCCAGGCCGCGCCGCCGGTGCGAGGCGCCGACGTTCACCCGGATCTCGCCGACGTGGCGGTTCCAGAGCGCATCGTTGTGGTGGACGCTGGCGTAGCCGACGATCGCGGCCGCGGCCTCCGCCAGCACGGTCACCGTGCGTCCGGCCTCCAGGTTGCGCAGCCACTCGTCCACGCCGTCCGGCGTGGTGATGTCCAGGCGGAGGAAGAGCAGGTCATCTCGGGGCAGCTCCTGGGCGAACTCCAGGATCGCGTCGCGGTCGGCCGGCGTCATCAGGCGCAGCGTGACGCTTTCGCCTTTGACCGGCACGTCACGCGGGTAGGAGCGCCCCAGGGCCGGGCCGTTCTTCGACATCGCGGCCTTATGTTAGCACACGGAGGCGTCCCGTCAAGCCCCGGGCCGACGATCTACGGCTTGCGCCAACGCGACCACTCCGGCACACTGCTCCTCGATGCGCGCGATCGTGACCCTGACGCTGCTTCTGGCGCTCGCCTTGGGCTTCGCCGCCTGCGGTGACGACGACGGTCTCAAGATCGAAGACCTGGAGGTCGGGGCAGGCGCCGAGGTCCAGCCCGGCGATACGGTGACGGTCCACTACACCGGCACGCTGGAAGACGGCACGGAGTTCGATTCGTCCGTGGGCGGAGACCCGCTGACCAGACCGCTGGGCGATCTGATCCCCGGCTGGCAAGAGGGCATCCCCGGCATGAAGGTGGGCGGCAAGCGGCAGCTCACCATCCCGTCGGAGCTAGGATACGGCGCGGCCGGCTTCCCGCCCAGCATCCCACCGAACGCCACGCTCATCTTCGAGATCGAGCTGGTGAGCATTCCGTAGGCGTGTTGCGCCAGGCTGAAGCCTGGCCTTCGCGAGCCCGTACGCCGTCGACGCGAACGGCACGCCCACCGACGAAGTGGAGGTTCCTACCTTGCCCAGCGAAGACGCCACGCCCCTCCCGACGGCCCCGGCCGCGCCCCCGCCCGTGAGCGCCGCACCGACGACCACCGCGTCCGGGCTCCAGATCATCGATGTCGCCGTGGGTACCGGCGCGGAGGCGCAACCCGGCGACACCGTCACCGTGCACTACACCGGCTGGCTGACGAACAACACGAAGTTCGACAGCTCGCTCGACCGTGGCCAGCCCGCCCAGTTCCCGTTGGGCAACGTGATTCCGGGCTGGCAGGAGGGCATTCCCGGCATGAAGGTGGGCGGCAAGCGCCGGCTCACCATCCCTCCGGAGCTGGCCTACGGCGCGCCGGGCCGCCAGGGCATCCCGCCAAACGCCACGCTCATCTTCGACGTGGAGCTGCTCAGCGTCCCGTAGGTGTGTTGCGCCAGGCTGAAGCCTGGCCTTCGAGCCTGGGCCTACCGCCAGGCTAAAGCCTGGCCTATCGGATCCCCACCTCGGCCAGCTTCCCTCGCATCTCGTCCTCCGTGAGGAAGCCGATCTGGAGGGCGCGCAGGACGCCGTCGCGGTCGATGAAGAAGCTGTCGGGGAAGCCGCGCAGGCGGTACTGCTCAGCCACGTCGCCGCTCCGGTCGAGGAGGACCGGCAGGTTCAGGCCCAGGTCGTCCCAGAACGCCTTCGCGCGGTCAGACGAAGCGAGAAAGTTGACGGCCAGAACCACCAGGCCTTCGCCAGCGAACTCGTCGGACAGGCGCTGAATGTCCGGCAGCTCCCGCCGGCAGGGGACGCACCAGGTGGCCCAGAAGTTGATCCAGACGGCCCGGCCGCGGTAGTCGGCCAGCGTCCGCATCCGGCCGTCGGTATCTCGCAACGCGAACTCGGGCGCTGGCCGGCCAACTCGCGGCGCCCGGCCGTCGAGCGGGCCCAGGCCCGCCTCAGCAGTCGGAACGCCGGCGAATGACCCCGTGAACGGAACGACCCGGCCATCGTCATCGCCGCTGAGCCGATCGAAGGCGACCAGCCCGCCGACGATGGCGCCCAGCACGGCGAAGCCGAGGAGGTTGCGCAGCAGCGGGCGTCCCGCCCAGCGGCGACGCCGAGGCGGCGCTTCCGGGGCAGCGCCTTCCGGCGCCTCGAGTGCCTCGCCTGCGTCCATCGCCTGCATCGTACCAGGGCGACGCGGGTTGACGAACGGGCGGCGTTCGGCGACAATGGCACCACCTTAGCAGGGGGGAGCAGATGAACTGATGGCGGGACCGGCCTCGGCCTTTACCCGCAAGCGTGAAGCCGCCTGCGGCGCGATTCTCGACGCCTGCGGCGCCATCATCGCCGAACGGGGCGTCGAGGGCTTCACGATCAGCGAGGTGGCGCGTCGCGCGCAAATCAACCGCGCGCTCGTCTACCATTACTTCAAGACCCGCGACAACCTCATCGTCCACGCGATCAACCACGTCCTGGACGGAGAGGCGGACGAGCCGACGTACGGTGTCGATGCGCTAGAGCGCAATATCCGCCTCAACATCGCCCACCCTGAAACGGCCAAGCTCTTCTTCCAGATGCTCCTCCAGGAGCGCCCGTTCCCCGGGCTCGGCCCGGCCGTCGCGCGCACCATCGAGGTGGTCACGCGTTACAAGCAAGAGCACGTGCCCCACTCGCCCCTCGACCCAGCCTTCAGCGTGCTCGCGGCAGGGCTAACGTTGCTCGCCTGGGCGTTCTCGCGGAAGGAGGTGGCGCGCCTGCTGGAAATACCCGTCGAGGAGGCGGACGAGCGTTTCATCGGCCACATGAAGTACATGGGGCGGCTCGTCGGCGCGGCGATCGAGGCCGAAGGGCGCGAGGCCGACAACTCGACCGCCACGTAGCGGTGAGGTTCATCCCGAATAGACGCGGCCCTGGGTCACCCGGAGGCGAAGCCGAAGGGTCTGGCCCCTCGCGGGGCGCGAGATGCTTCGCTAACGCTCAGCATGACCGTCTCTCGCTCGCCGCCCGCTGTGCGCTACACTGCCCAGGCCATGGCCCAAGTCGCGCAGGACGTGCCCGTCCGCACCGACCTCCTGCTCAATTTCGCCGAGGCGCTCCTCTGCAAGCTGGGCGTGCCGGGCGATGACGCCCGCGTCACCGCCCGCATCCTCCTCCAGGCCGACCTGCGCGGCGTCGAGTCGCACGGCATGGCGCACCTGGCCGACTTCTACGTCCGCCGCCTCCAGACCGGCCACGTCAACCCAACTCCGGACGTCCGGGTGACGAGCGACGCACCGGCGGCCGCGACCGTCGACGGAGACCGCGGCCTCGGCTTCGTCGTCGGCCAGCGGGCGATGCGGATCGCCATTGAGAAGGCGGAGGCCACCGGCGTTGGCTTCGTCACGGCAGGGAACAGCACCCACTACGGCGCCGGCGCGTACTACGCGATGATGGCGCTGGAGCACGACATGATCGGCCTCTCGATGACGACCGGCGGCCGGCTAATGACGCCGCCGGGGGCGCTCGGCCGCGCCATCGGTCTGAACGTCCTCGCCGTCGCCGCTCCGACGCCGCGCGCCTTCCCCTACGTCCTGGACATGGCGACCAGCGTCGTCGCCGCCGGCAAGCTGGAGATCGCCCGCCGGCGCGGCCGGCCCGTGCCCGAAGGCTGGGCCGTCGCCGCCGACGGATCGCCGCTGACCGACCCGACGGCGCTCCATCCCGATGGCTTGATGCTGCCGCTGGGTGGGACGCCGGAGGGCGGCGCCTTCAAGGGCTTCGGGCTGACGATCATGGTCGACCTGCTGGCGGGCGCTCTCTCCGGCTCCGGCACCAGCGCCGAGCTGGCGCCCTTCGCCGCGAGCCACGCCTTCGCCGCCCTCCGAATCGACGCGTTCGCGCCGAAGGCGGCGTACCTGGCGCGAATGGAAGCGCTCATCTCGACGGTGAAGGCGGCGCCTACGTTGGCCGGGGTCGACGAAGTGCGTATCCCCGGCGAGCTGGAGCATGCGCTCGCCGGGGAGCGAAATGCCGCCGGCGCCGTCCCCCTCCACCCGAAGGTGCTCGAAGGCTTTCGCTCCGCGGCCGGGGAGCTGGGCGTGCCGTTCGACCTGGTCGGGGCGCCGGCATGAGCGAGCCGCTGTCTGCGGAGGAGCTCGACGCGCTGCGCCGCATCAGCACGCCGACCATCGCCAACGCGATCGAGACGTTCAACCTGCGCCCGCGCAACGAGGGCTTCACGGACGCCTCTGTGCGCTGCCTCTTTCCCGAGCTGGGCGCGATGGCGGGCTACGCGGTCACGGCGAAGATCGCCGCGCGCGAGCGGCCGCAGTCGTCGCTGCGGCCGTGGGAGATGTGGGAGTTGATGGCGCGGGTGCCGAAGCCGTGGCTGGTCGTCATCGAAGACCTCGATTATCCAGCGCCGGCCGGCGCGTACTGGGGCGAGGTGAACGGCAGCATCTATCAAGGCCTGGGCGCCGTCGGCGTGGTGACCAACGGGGGCGTGCGCGACCTGGACGAGGTGCGAGCGACCGGATTCCACTTCTTCGCGTCGTGCGTGCTCGTCTCCCACGCCTACGTCCACCTGGTCGAGGTCGCCACGCCGGTGAGCGTGGGCGGCCTGACCGTTCGCCCGGGCGACCTGCTCCATGGCGACCAGCACGGCGTCATCTCGATACCGCCGGAGATCGCCCGCGAGCTGCCGCGCGCCGCCGCCGCCGTCGAAGCTCAGGAGCGCCCGATCATCGACTTCGCCCGCTCGCCGGAGAGCAGCGCCGAGGGGCTGCGCAAGCTGTTCGAGCGGGGGCGCTAGCAAGGCAACAGTAGCTGCAGGCCTTCAGGCCTGCTCACGGACGCCACCCCGGGGCAGGGGCTGAAGCCCTGCCGCTACGCAAAAGGCAGCGCTTTGGAGGTATCCGATGCGTGAGAACACGGTGAAGCGGGCCTGGCGCGAAGGGCGCGTCACCTACGGCGCCTGGCTGACCGTCCCCAGCGCCTTCTCCGCCGAGGTGATGGCCCACCAGGGCTTCGACTGGCTCTGCATCGACATGCAGCACGGGCTGATCGACTACCAGGTGGGCGTCTCGATGCTCCAGGCGATCTCGACCACGGAGACGGTGCCGTTCGCACGCGTGCCCTGGAACGAGCCGGGCATCATCGGCAAGATGCTGGACGCAGGCGCCTACGGCATCATCATCCCCATGGTGAACACCCCAGACGAAGCGCGCGCCGCCGTCGGCGCCTGCCGCTACGTCCCGGACGGCTATCGCAGCTTCGGGCCGGTGCGCGCCGCCTACTACGCCGGCGCCGACTACGGCCAGCACGCCAACGAGGAGATCGCCTGCATCCCGATGATCGAGACGGCGAAGGCCCTCGGCCAGATCGACGAGATCCTCTCGGTGCCGGGCATCGACGCGGTGTACGTCGGTCCGGCAGACCTGAGCCTGACGCTGGGGCTGCCGCCGCGGATGGACAACGAGGACGAATCGTTCGAGGAGGCGCGCCTCGCCATCGCCGAGGCGTGCCGGCGGCACGGCGTCATCGCCGGCATCCACGCGAACGCGGCGCTGGCGCCCAAGCACGAGGCGGCGGGCTACCGCATGATCACGGTTAGCTCCGACGCGATCGCGCTCGCCTCGGCAGCCGCGCGCGACCTGCGCTCCGTGCGCGAGGCCGGCCCCTCGGGCCAGCCCGTGTACGGATGAACGAGGGCTGACGGCCAGGGTCTAGCAGGTACTGAAGAAGAGCAGCACTGGCAACCGGGCTACAATCCGGCCGTAGCACGAGTCTCCAGCCCACAGGAGCGAGACGATGACGCCGATCAGGAATGGCGCGGCGACCTATGCGTGGCAGTGAACTTTCATTGAGCGAGGCGCGGCGCATCGCCCTGACGGCTCAGGGACTTGATCGTCCTCGCCCGAGCCGAGTGGACGCAAGGCACGTTCGTCGCGCGGTTCGGCAGCTGGGACTGCTGCAGATCGATTACGTCAACGTCCTCTGTCCGGCGCATTATCAGGTGCTGTTCTCTCGACTTGGTCCGTATGAGAGATCGCTCCTGGACAACCTTGTATACAGGCGGCACGAGTTCACCGAGCAGTGGGCGCACGAGGCGTCCATTGTGCCCGTCGAGACCTGGCCGCTCCTGCGCCACAGGATGGAGACGCGCGATCGTCGTTCGCGAGGGCTGGCTGCGGTCATGGAACAACGCGCGGACTACGTGAACTGGGTGCTGGGCGAGATACGAACCCGCGGTCCCCTCACGGCCGACGATCTGCCTGAGCCGGAGGGCATGCCTCGGCGGAACGCTGGTGCGTGGTTTGGGACGCTCCCGAGAGCGGTCCTCGAGGCGCATTTCGGCCAGGGAACGCTCGCGGTGGCGGCGCGGCGGCCCGACTTCGTGCGTGTGTACGATCTCACAGAACGCGTGATCCCTCGTGAGCATCACCGGCGTCGGGTTGGCCGCGACGAGGCGCAGCGTGAGCTGCTACAAGCAGCGGCCCGCTCGCACGGCGTCGCCACGGCTGCTGACCTCGCAGATTACTACCGGATGCCTATCAGAGAGACGCGGGCACGCCTCGCCGAGTTGGTGGAGACGGGCGAGCTGCGCGAGGTCCGGGTCGAGCGCTGGAGGGAGCCTGCTTACCTCCAGCAGGACGCGCGACTGCCGCGCCGGATCGAGGGCTTGGCCCTGCTCTCTCCTTTTGATCCCGTGGTCTGGTACCGAGAGCGAGCCGCGAGGCTCTTTGACTTTGACTATCGCATCGAGATCTACATCCCGCCGACTAAGCGGACGTGGGGATACTACGTGTTACCGTTCCTCATGGGCGATCGTCTTGTGGCTCGGGTGGACCTGAAAGCCGATCGCGCGAGGAGCGTCCTGCTCGTTCAGGCCTCATACATCGAGCCGCAGGCCGCGGTTAGCGCCGTCGCTCTAGCCCTCGGCGGAGAGCTGCGACTGTTGGCGCGCTGGCTCGGGCTAGGAGGGATCGCTGTGGCGCCCAAAGGCAACCTCGCTTCGGCGCTCAGCCGGGCGGCCCAAGCTGACGTGCTGGTCGCTGGTCGCTGACTAGCTGACTGCTACGCGACGGCGGCCGGGCGCTTCTGGAGCTGCTCCTCCAGCAGGAGCTCCACGAACGCCTTCGTGATGTCGGGGTCGAACTGGATGCCGGCGCCGGCGACCAGCTCCTGGAGCACACGGTCGTGGGGCATCGCCTTGCGATAGGGGCGATCGAGGGACATGGCGGAGTAGGCGTCGGCCACCGCGATGATGCGTCCCAGCTTGGGGATCTTGTCGCCGCTGAGGCCGCGCGGGTAGCCGGTGCCATCGTAGCGCTCGTGGTGGCAGGAGACGGCCTGGATCACGTCCTTGAGCTGCGGCACCTCGCGGATCAGCACCTCGCCGATCTTCACGTGCCGTTGCATGATCTCGTACTCCTCCTGCGTGAGGGGCGCGGGCTTCTTCAGAATCTCGTCCGGGACGACGAGCTTGCCGATGTCGTGGAGCAGCCCGGCGATGCGCAGCGCGCGCTTCGATTCGTCGGACAGGTTCAACCGTTCCGCCAGCCGCACGGCGTACTCCGCCACGATGTCGCAGTGGTCCTTGGTGTAGCGATCCTTCGTGTCGACCGCCATCACCAGGCTCTCGAGCACGCCAAAGGTCGTGTCGGCGCGCGTCCTCACGGTCGTGGTATGCGCGCCGCGCAGACGCTTCTTCGCCTCGTACATCGCCGAGTCGGCGATGGCGACCAGCTTCGACGCCGTGGCCGTGTCCTGCGGGTAGCCAGCGACGCCGAGCGACATGGCCACCGGGACGGAGACATTGCCCTCGCTGCGGAAGGCGGCCTTGCCCAGCCGTTTGCTGATCTCGCGGGCGACCTTGGTGGCGCCCGCCTTGCGCTTGCCGGGCAGGATGATCAGGAACTCGTCGCCGCCATAGCGGCAGACCGTGCCGGACGGCTCGGCGACCTGGCGGCACACGGTAGCGACCAGCTTCAGCACCTCGTCGCCCATGACGTGGCCGTAGGTGTCGTTGAAGAGCTTGAAGCCATCGATGTCGCCGATGAGCACCGAGAGTGGCTTCTGTTCCGCCTTCGCCGCCTCGAAGGCCGACTGCAGCGCCTGGAGCGCCCCGCGGTGGTTCGTCAGGCTCGTGAGCGCGTCCGTGGTGGCGCGCTGGCGCTCGGTCTGCACCGCCCGTTCCAGGCGGCTGGTGTACTCCTGCAACCGCAGGTGCGCCTGCATCAGGTCCCGATTGGCCCGCACTTCATCGAGCGCGGTGTTGGCGTTCTCCGCGAGCATTCGGAGCACCTTGATCTGGTCCTCCGGCAGTCCGCGGATGGTTGGGTACACCGCCGCCACCGAGCCAATCACCTCCGCCGAGCGGCCGAGCGTTTCGATGCTCATCTCGATCGTGGCGAGCTGGCGCTCCAGCCGTTCGTGGCGGCCAACGCCGACGAAGCGTTCCAGGATGATCGTCAGGCCCGGCATCGCAGAGTCGACGAACTCGAGCAGGGGCGGGACAGCTTCCGGCGGCCACGACCCGCGTAGGATGAGCAGCTCCGTCCAGCTCTCGGCCGTGGGCACCAGCCACGCCACGTAGTCGCGGCGCTGCTTGTTGGACGCCCGGGTGATGAAGCGCACCTCTTCGTCGACCAGGTTGAACGCCAGGGGCACGCGGAGCTGCACGAGGCGCTGCTGGAGGTACTTCAAGGCGCCTTCCGGGTAGCGGTCCGGGTCGTCGCCGACGCCGGAGCCGGCGAAGGCGCCCTCGTCGCCGTAGAACAGCATGGCCGCGACGGCCCCCGTCTGCTGCTGCACCAGCTCCATAGCGCGAACCAGCGTATCGGCCGCGGGCGAGGCCCTGGTGGCATCCAGAGCGAGCGCGGCGACGGCGGGTAGCGTATTCGTCGTCATGTTCCTGCTTAGTATCGGCCATGCGGGGGCAAAACAGAGCTTATGCTCGCGGTCAAGGCGGTCGAACATAGATCAGAGGAGCAGTTCATGGAGCCAACAGTAGAAGCGCCGGTACCGGAGAGCGACAGCGCGCCGGTCGACAGCCAGCCGGAGAACCCCTGGAGGTTCGTGCCGCCCGTCCCGTTGACGGTGGACGAGACGGGCGTCCCGGAGCCGTTCCTACGGGAGCTGGTGCTCAAGACGATCTGGGCGCACGATATGCCCACGCTAGGCACCATCTCCAACGTCACCGGCCTCCACGCGCGCGTCTGCGACCAGCTGGTGAGCGGGGTCAGCCGCGAGGGCCTCTGCGACGTCGACTCAGGATCGGCGCAAGGGAGCGTCCAGTTCCGCTACCGCCTCACCGACCGCGGCAAGAACGCCGCCCATGAGGCGCTCGCCAGGAGCCGCTACGTCGGCATCGCGCCGGCGCCCATCAGCGCCTATCACGAGCTGATCGCCGAGCAGGTGAAGCGCTTCCGGCGCCCGCCGCTCCACGAGATCAAGACGGCGCTGCAGCACATGGTCCTGCATGACCGCCTCATCGAAGTGATCGGCCAGGCGTTCTTCTCCCGCCGGGCGCTCATGATCTACGGCCCCTCCGGCAACGGCAAGACCGACATCGTGACTTCCATCTCTCAAACCATGGCCGGGACGGTCGTCATTCCGTACGCCCTCTACGGCCACGGCCAGCTCATTCGCGTGTTTGACCCGGACGTGCACAAATCGCAGGTGGAGAACCAGGACAAGTCGGAAGGCGTTTGGGCGGACGAAGCGCTTCGCCACGACCGGCGCTGGCTGCCGGTGGAGCGGCCGACGGTGATCGTCGGCGGCGACATGGGCGGCGAGGCGCTGGAGATGACCTACGACGCCACCCAGGGCGTGCACAACGCGCCGCTCTCGATCGTCGCCCAGGGCGGCGTCCTGGTCATCGACGACCTGGGCCGCCAGAAGATCTCGCCGAAGGAGATCCTCAACCGCTGGGTGATCATGATGGAGCAGGGCTTCGACTCCTTCGCGCTGAGCACGAGCGAAGTCGTGCGCCTTCCCCTGGACGTGACGCTCATCTTCTCGACCAACCTGACCCTGCAAGACCTGATGGACGAGGCCTACCTGCGGCGCATCGCCTACAAGATCGCCATCCCCAACCCGGACCGCGATCAGCTCGTCGAGATCACCCGGCGCTCGTGCGAGAAGAAGGGCCTCCCGTATACAGAGGAGGCAATCGAGCACCTGATGGACAAGCTCTTCGCCCCCGGGCTACCGGAGCCACGCGGCTGCTTCCCGCGCGACATCATCACGACGGTCATGGACGAGGCCGAGTTCCAGGGCCACGAGCCCACCCTGGACGTCACCTCCATCGACACCGCCTGCAGCCTCTACCTCGGCATGGGCGACGTCCTGGCCGGCGACTACGACCCCGCCAAGATCGAGCCGGACGACAACGTCCGGGCCGCCGCCTAGCCCGTCACCTTCGACCTCGGGCCCCTGAGAGGCGCTCAGCAGATCGGGCCTCGCCAACTGTCATGCTGAGCCGTTCGCTGCGCTCCGCTCCAGATCAGGTTGGAGGAGCACTAACAGGGTGCTGAAAGAGGGGGAGT
>Ga0247727_10017054_pt1 | contig 11614 bp, 10 predicted proteins | sample WisWelCaveWW1625_FD_202498 | JGI IMG/M metagenome (GOLD analysis project Ga0247727, IMG submission 202498) | Biofilm microbial communities from Wishing Well Cave, Virginia, United States - WW16-25 | ecosystem: Environmental > Aquatic > Deep subsurface > Groundwater > Cave microbial mat | place... | reverse complement strand
ACGCCGCATAAACAGCACAGTCGCGAAAATTATGGAACTCCTGTATTCCTACGGAATACAGGGCTAAACCAATCAAAAACCTGTCAACTTTTTCTAGGACGGGTCTTTGTTTACGCATTACGTTTTACGCATTCTACCGAGCGTCCAGCAACACCTTATCTTCGACTACGCAATCCATCAAGAAAATTCTCAATTCCCGCGACCACAGCTATTGCCAGATTATCCAAAAAAGTTTCGTTCAATAAAAGCATTTCGTCCTGCGGGTTTGATAAAAAAGCGCCTTCAACTAAAAAAATGAGCATGTCGGTTTGCCGCGTGACATAATACGTGCTGGCAATGTTTCCAAACGGCGCGAGTCCGAGATTCAACAAGTACGGATAGACGGCGCGGGAAATTTCCAAACCCTGCGGGACGGTGTAATACGTGCTCGTGCCGCTCACTGCTTCCGGGTCTGCCGACAAACCGATGGAATTATTGTGCAGCCAGACAAAAAGCTGCGCATTAGCGGCGCGCGCTTTTTGCATCCGACTGCGAAGAGTCATCGTCGTATCGATTGTGCGGATGCGAGTGATCACCGCTCCCGATGCCTCCAGCAGATCTGCCACCTTCATCGCATAGCGCAGGTTCACGTCTTTTTCCAACAAGCCGGTCGCGCCTACCGAACCCGGCTCCGAGCCACCATGTCCCGCATCCACGGCGATACGCAAGCCTTGCACCGGACTAGCCGGCACAGGAGCCAACCTCGGCTCGCGTCGAATGCTCAGGATGAAATTATTGCCGTTGTATTCTCCATAATAACCCCATTGTTGGCGTTGATTCAGCTCGATGCGAAGCACGTACTGATCGCTTGCATCCTGCCGCCAACGAATAATTTTGAGCGTGGAATCTTTTTGCGGATAAGTCGTCCACTCGCTGCCCTGAGCCGCGCCGTAGAAAGTCACTTCCAAGGCTTGTGGATCAAGAGACTGTTCGATTTTGAAAGGCACTCTTTCACTCATGGTGATTCTCAAGCGTACCCAATCAGAAGATATGCTCGTCGAAATTCCACCAATTCGCGCCGAAGGCACCGTTGCTCCATCCGGAAGAATTTTGAGATTGGTGAAATTAGTGAACGCTTCGACTCCATTTGCGAGACGAACGCGTGACGTTTCCCCCTCACGCCCGACAACTCGCAGCTTGATGCCCATTGGCAGCTCGGTCAAAATCGCGCCGCCGGGAGCAACTCGCAAAATATTATTGGTGTCTGCGGTCACGGCGATCAAAGGAATTCCATCAGAAAAAAGAGAAAGCCGGCCGCGAGACTCGACCTTGACTTCATCACTGTCGCTGCCCTTCAACTTAAATCGAATCTTTTCCGGTTTGTAGTTTTCTTTGGCTGGGAGGAAATAGACGCCTTCATAAACTCCGGCCAGACCGCCGCTTTCTTCCGGCAGCAGCTCGCGCATCGGAATTTTCTTGGCAATTTTTTTGATTTCAAACTCAGCACGCCCGCCGGGACTGCCGCGAAATTTGACGCGCAATTCATGCCCGGCAGAGAGAGCAATGTCTTGCCGCGGCTCTACGCTGGAGGGGTCAATTGTAGTTGGTTTCGAAGAGAGGGCTTGAATCGGCGGGCGGCGAAAAATACGAACCGTATCTTGCAAGCTTGTCACGCTATCGCGATTTGCCTTGAAAATAAGCAAATTTTCGCCGGGATTAAGAGAAACCAGCCCAACAAAAGCGCCGGAAGGATAAACCAGCCGCTGCTTTCCGTTGACGAAAACCTGGGCGGAGGTATCGGTCGATCCGGCGAAACGCACGCGACTTGCGTCGAGGGTGTCCCCATCTGCCGGAAAAACAATTCGCAAAAACAGGCTGTCGATTGATTTTTCGCGCCAACGGAGTTCTTGAGAGGTGGCGGTTGATATAACCGCGAAGAGATGGGGTAGAAATAATAAAAAGCTGCGAAGCCGCATTTTTCCTCCAGTCTAATGTGCGGCAATATAACAATTTTGCGTGGGAAATAAAAATCCCCGCACCTAAAGCGGCACGGGGATTCTGAGGAGGAAGGAATAGGTGGAAATTTATATTAAGTGCGGCACTGTTGCAGCCGCCTGTTGTCATTTATTCAATCCTATAAACCGACATATGATGCAAAATGTTCCACACATGGAAAAAATATTTTCGAAGAGATAGTGGATGACAAATCAAGCAGGATTTGTGGACTGATGCCGTTGACAGAACATCCATCCGCGACTAAGGTGTGCCCGAAAACGCCTATTGCAATAAGAGCGTTCCCGCAACGGTTGGCCGTTGCATTAGAAAATGCTGAAATTTCACGATACACAAAGCCTTGGAAATCTCGGCAAAGCCGAGATTGGAGCAGTTGGTGATGGGCATGAGGCTATTCATACAGCAGATACTTCAGGCGGCGCATTTTGAACGCTTCGAGTTCGTTCTGCCATTCGGCGACGATTTTGTCCGGGGTCACTCCGGCAGCCAGCTTAAGACGAACCTGATTCGTGCCCATTGCCCGGTCAAAACTCTGTTGCCGAGCCGCGCCAAAAATCTCGTGATCTGGATACAATTTGATCAATGTCGCCAAAATCCAAAGCTGGGTCAGCATCGGCTGAAAAGCTCGGGCATCGGTGAGATGAATTTGCGCCCCGGCAAGTTGTTGGTCTTTTAGGCCGAAATAGTATGGCCGAAAATGCAACGGGCGAAAACGCACGCCAGGTAGTTTCAGCTCATTCAGCGCCGAGGCCAATTTCTCCGGCTCAATCCAGATTTGACCAATCAACTCAAACGGCATAGTGTAGCCCACGCCTTCGGAGATGGTTTGCAATTCGCCAATACCACCGGTGGCTGCGATAAAAAATGCGGTCTCGGCATGGGGAACATGTGGGCTGGTTGGAACCCAGCTCAGGCCGGTATCGCTGAACAACATCTCGCGCCGCCAGCCACGCATGGGAACGACCGTCAAATCTGCGCCCCACTTGAATTCTTCGTTGAGATATTTTGCCAGCTCGCCGACCGTCATTCCGTAGATGTATGGAATTGGATACAAACCGATGAACGACTTGAACTTCTCGTCGAGCACCGGGCCTTCGATAAGATTGCCGCCGAGAGGGTTGGGGCGATCAAGCACAATAAACGGAATACCCGCTTTGGCCGCAGCCTGCATCGAAAGCGCCATGGTATAAATGTAAGTGTAAGCTCGCGAGCCGATGTCTTGGATGTCGTAGATCAGAACATCGATGTCCTTTAACATTTCCGGCGTTGGCTGGCGGGTCGAGCCATAAAGGCTGTAAATCGGCACGCCGGTTTTGGCGTCGGCGCTGTGGGCGATTTTTTCACCGGCAAAAACATCGCCACGCACGCCATGTTCCGGGCCGAAGAGCGCAACGAGCTTCACGCTCTTGATTGCATAAAGCGCGTCGATTGTTGAAGTGAGATCAGAGGTAACTCCGGTGGGGTTGGTGATCAAGCCAATGCGCTTGCCTTCGATGAGCGCGAGGTGTTCATGCAAAAGTATCTCGATGCCGGGAAGAACTTGGCCGGATACCGGAGGCATCACCAAACAAAAAAGAAGTGTGAGGACTAATCTCAAACGGGTTTTGAAAAGATTTTTCTTGGTTCTCAAATTATCTATGGAAGTTAGTGAACGATTCTCTGGGTGAGTCAAAATAGGAAAATGGTGGAAAGAATGCAAGCAAGACAATTGATGGCAAGATGATTTAGTGGCAAAATAATCGTTTTGGAAATTATTTTGCCGTTTTGAGTGGCGAGGAAATCTTGTGTTCAAGAAAGCCTCACGCAAAGCCGCTGCTACGCAGAGAACACGCAACGAATTTTCTTTGCGATAACTTTCCCCGCTCCGCTTCCGTAGCTCTTATGAAGCGGGGCGGAGACGGCTTAGCGTCTTTGCGTGAGCTTTGCCGGTTTCTCCACGGATTCCAGCTATTGGAATTGAATTTGTTTTGAGAAGAATGTGCTCTTAAACGGGTTCATCCGCGCTCGGGCCGTAGATTGACGGCACCGTCGAACCCATCGGCCGCAGATAGGTTGTAAGCTGGCCGCGATGGTGAACCAGATCGAACAAGAACTCCCATGCAAAGTCGTAGCCGCTCTCCTGTTTATACTCTTGTCCCTCGTAGAGAAATGGAATCTGCTTCTCCCACAACTCATGGTCGATTCGACGAAGCCGCGCGGTCAAATCCTCATGCTGGCGATCATAGGCAGCGAGAATGTCTTGTACCTTCTCCGGCGCCGGAATTTCGCGCCAGTCAATCTTGCCGTTCTCCAAACCCTCAACCAGAAATCTTTCTTCGTTGACCAACAACCAAACAATCTCGCGAGCATTGCGAGATTTTGGCTCAGGCTTATAGCTTGATCTTTCTTGAGGAATCCGCGAGATGACCTTCCGAATCGCAGGAGCTTCTCTTTCCCAGAATTTTAGGAACAGTGTTTTCTCGTCCATTTCAAATCTCCTGTTTGCTTTTGCCTGTCACGTAAGTCTTGACCTGCTCGAAGTGAAACACGTCTGCGCTTGGATCATTGTGATCGGCACTTACGAGCAGGCTGAAATGATCGGCTATCCGACACCCCAGAGCCGCCGCGCCTCCTCAGCGATGATGTCGGGAAACTCCTCGGGAAAGAAGAGCTTCGCTCCCGCCAGAGGCCGAACGCCCCGAGAGTTCGCGAACGTTCGGTCCAGATAGTCGGGGCTTGCCGGCGAGAAGATCGTATCGCCCGTCCCCCATACGATCCGCGTCGGGACAGTACAGCGCCTGAGCGCCGGTTCGATGCCTTCCAGCGGGTTGCGTTCGAGCGCGATGGCGTAAGCATGCAAGAGAGCCTTCCGCTCCGCCGAGCTTACGAGCGGCGAGAAGTAACACTCGATTGCCTCGTCTGTCGGATGTGTTGGATCGGCGTAGCACATCCCTCCGATGCCCTCCGCCGAGCGCGCGAGCACTTTGTCGGCGAGCCACGGCACCAGCCATTGGTCAACGTAAGTTCCGGCTCGCGACATCTCGATGACGGGCAGGAGCGCGGGCGGCGGACTGTCTTTTTCCGTGTCGCAATTCGTCAGCAGCAGCGTCCGCACACGCTCGGGATGTCGCACAACGAAGAGCTGGGCGACCGCACCGCCGCTGTCGTTCGCGACGAGATCGACGGTCGAGACTGAGAGTTTATCAAGGAGTGCCACGAGCATCGCGAGCTGCGCGTCAGGTGCGACGCTCTGGCCGTCGGCGACCTCGGTGTAGCCGTGCGCCATAAAGTCTTGAGCGATGCAGCGGCGATCTGCCGACAGTCGATCAATCGCTCCTCGCCACTGGAAGCCGTTGAGAGGAAAGCCGTGCAGGAAAAGCGCGACTTCACCTGCGCCTCGCTCGACGTAAGCAATTCTCCCGAAGGATGTTTCAGCAAATCGTCGTGCGGTGTTGAATGCTGCGAGATCCATCGGCTTCAGTGTTTCCGCATTCGATATCACGTCACCGTGCCGCGCGCGGGATATACAGCCGGTGAACGCAGCGGCGGCAAGCGAGCCGAGCGTCACCTCGAGAAACTGTCTGCGTTGCATCTTCTCATCTCCGATAATATACTACCTCGGGTTTTCGGACAAGCCGAAACTGAAGTCCTCACGGACAGCTTTAGATTGAAATCATTGCCGTCCAGTGCAGGGCCGTGTAGGCGCTTGTCATTCTTACACCAGCTCAAATCTGCCCAATGGCTTGATGCGGCCGTTAAGCATGACATCCACTTTGTGCGTCCCCGCATTGTGTCTGCGTGTTGTCAGTTCGGCTAATGAAACGCGCTTTCCCATTTGTACGGTTTCTCGGGGGGCTAAATCAATCGTTTTTAGCTTGAAAACCTTTGGGCTGGTTTTTCCATTGGCTTTCATGAAATGGACACGAAAATCCACCAATACTCGTTGACGCCGAGAATCGGCATTTTTGATCTCGAAGGCAATTTCCACCGAGCCGCCAATCTTGGCGCGTTTCGGCGTAATGCGTGCATTTCTAACCGATACTTTTGCTTTTTCCCCAAAGCCCATCACCTCAAGAGCTTCGGGTTCGGCGCGCTTCACGGCTGAACGCAACGCATGGTTGACGACCCAGCGTCTTTCATCCGTTGCATTTTTCATCCAACGGCGCGCCGTCTCCACAAGCAGCGCCGGATGATCCTTGCCGATGTCATTCAGGTTATTTGCAACGGAACGCCTTACATAGAGTTCTGGGTCATCCTTCAGCAATTCAAGCAGCGCCAACACCGGTCGAGGGTCTTTTTGGAACTCACGCAGGCGTGGCGCCCACGGCAATCGCGGGCGCGTTCCCTCCGAAACGAGACGACGCACGTGCGGGCTTGGGTCTTTCGCCCACGTTTTGAGGCGAGCGAGCGTTGCTTCAGGATGCCGCTCCAAGAATGGCCGGATGCTAAACTCGGCGGAAAATCGTTGGGTTAATTCGTATTGCGCGCGCATCGAAACTTCGAAGTGATCGAGTCCATACTCTGCAACAAAACAGACGTGCGGGAGATACAGAAAGGTGGCCATCCCCTGGCCTTCGGACTTGTCGAGCTTCTGGCCGAGCGATTTAATCAGAATTTCGGCTGCCTTCGGGTAATCGGCAGGTAAGTAGCCGCGCAGTGTTCGCGCAATCTTCCTACCCCGCGGCATCAGATCGAGAGCCTCATATCCGTCAAGGGCATCTTTTACAAAGGCAGCTTGGTCAAATGCCGGATATACGCGGGAGATCATCCCAGCGATCTTGCTGGATATCTCCGCGCCAAATTGGTTTTTGAGCGGTTCAGCCAAGCAATGGCTCCTGCGGTCAATTTTATCGGTAAGCTTTTACTTGCTCGAAGTGAAACACGCCCGCGCTTGGATCGTTGTGATCAGCGCTCACCATCAAGCTGAAATACTTGTGGCAGATCGGGCTATTCATCGCGTTCTGACCTGCCTGTTCAGCATCTTCTCGGCTCCTCCAATAAATAATATCCACCCACTGATCGTCTTTGCCTTTCAGCAGCTCTCTTTTGATAAACCCACTTTGCTTGCTGATGAATTCGGTTTGCAGTTCACTGGAAGCTTCAAGAAGCGTGGCTTCATCAACCTCATGCGCTATTTTGAAAGGCGCCCATTCGACGGTTAGATTCTCGCTCACAGGTTTCTCCATAGGATTATCACCGCGGCATGCGATCACGAGCGCAGCAATCACAAACACGGCTGCGTAAAAGTCCATCTTGCTCATTATCAATCTCCTTAAATTGATCGACATGAGCATGATAACCATACCCTGTGACAACCCTATGTCAGTAGGATAAAACATTTTTGGAAAGTTCAGGATTTTTGTCTTTCGACGCTGCGGCAGGCAGTGTCGTAATGGGCGGCGATTTTCTTTGCCTTTTCCAACAGCAATTCGCGCAAATGAGGCGGATGGATAATTTCAACCCCAATCCCGAAAGTAAGCAGCCAATCAACCAGAACTTCTTTAGAGTGAACTAAAAAAGTCATCACCACACCGTCGTCAGCGGGCGTTTCTTCAACCAAGCCGTAATAGTATTTGCCGCGCACCCACTGGGCGACGGGTGGTTTGAACTTGACCCGCACTTCTTGCGCGTTTTCGATGCGGTTGCCCTCCTGGAGATATTGCTTGAGCGAGAAGCCCTCGCGTGGCGGGAAAATTTCCTGGCAGGTTTTAATTGATTTGATACGATCGGTTCGAAAGTCGCGGTAATCTTGCCGCAGCCGGCAATAAGCAATGAGATGCCAATGATCGCTGTAATAAAGCTGACCGAGCGGCTCGACTTCGCGCTTGCTGAAAGCGTCGCTTGAAGTGGCGTAATATTCCATCGCCAGGAGGTGACGATTGACAATGGCGCCTTGAATCATGGCAAGCGCGTCATCGCGAAATCCATCTTGAAAAGGAGTCAGGCAGGCGAGCACGGCGGTGGCTTCTTGCAATCGTTCGAGAAACTCCTGTTTTTCCACCGGCAGCACAGCGCGGATTTTCAGCAACGCCGTTTCCGCGTGCTTCTTCAGCGATTCGTCGGTGAGCCGTTGCACAAACTCACCGCCAATGAACAACGCGCTTGCTTCTTCATGCGTGAACATCACCGGCGGAAGATGGTAGCCTTCCACCAAGCTGTAACCTTCGCCAGCTTCGGCGGCGAGCGGCACGCCGGCTTCTTGCAGCGCGAATAAATCGCGGTAAACCGTGCGGATGCTGATGTCGAAGTGCTCGGCAATATCCTTGGCGCGAATCAGCCGTCGCGTTTGCAGCAAAAGCACGGTGGCGACGAGGCGGTCAATACGGTTCATTGGAGTCTCTTCTTGAATTGACTCTCAGCATTTTCCTACATCGCTGAGTCGGAAGAATCCTTCTTCGTGTCAAGCTGAAAAATTTCTATAGGTATGCTGTCCATGTCTCCACAGCAACTCATTCCCTAAATCCCCTTCTCTTAAAAAGAGAAGGGGACTTTTAAAGCCTCGAACCAGATCCCCTTCTTCTCTTTGAAAGAGAACGGGGACTTTCGGTGACCGAGTCTGTCGAGGTCAAAGCCTCGAACCTGCTCGCCCCCCTTCTCTTCCCAAGAGAAGGGGGCAGGGGGATGAGTTGCATTGGCGCGAAAATTGAGAAGTAATGAGCACGTTAACGTTATGGTATTATGGTATTAATGCAAGAAGATCACAGAGGAGGTAAGGCAAACGGATGCGTCCACGAGTAAGTGCTCTCACTTCTTCCCGATTTCTTTTTTATATCTCCAAAAAACCCTCGAAATCCTCGCGCCGGTGTAATGGCTGTAGAAATTGTACGGCCCGACCCACGGGATGATGGCGCGGCGATGGCCTTGGGCTTTGATGTCCTGCAAGCACAGTCGCAGCAAAACGCCGCCGATGCCTCTCTTGCGAACCGCGGGATCGGTTCCCATCGGCCCAAACCAGCCGGTGTTGAAATTATTTCCGTCGTAACCGGCGAAAGCCACGACGCGTTCTTTGTACAGCGCCAGATGCAGGCTCACGGGATAATTGAGCAGCTCGCGCTGGACTTCCGGAATCCATCCTGGCCAATGGCGCTGCAAGAGATTGATCACTTCGTCATGATCGCCCATGATGGCGCGGCGAACTTCGACGCCGTCTTGGCGCAGACGTTGTTCGTCCTCGGCAGTTGCAAAGTCTTGCGACGAAAGATCGACTTCCATGTTGGCGGTTTCGCCGTCGCGCTGGTAGCCGCGTTTTTCAAAGAAAGCCACCGCTTCGGTGTAACGCGGATCAAGCCCAGGGATCAAGTAGTTGGGAGAACTCTCGAACAGACGAATCATGCTGCATCCGGCGCGGCCAAGACGATCTTCCAACTGTTGCACAAGACGCGAGCCGAGACCGTTGCGTTGCAGCTTCGGCTCAACCATGATGAGCTTAACGTATCCGCGCTTCCCCGCTTCATCGGCGCGAATCACGCCCATGATAAAACCGACGAGCTGCCGTTCGTTTTCAACTACCAGCGCCAGCTCGCGATCATAGTCAGGGTCGTCGAAAACTTTTTCTTCCAAAAGCTCCGGCGTAATCTGATCAAACGAAGCCGACCGATTCCACAGCCTGAGCAATTGTTCAATGTCGGAGTCTTGCAAAAGTCGGAGGGTCATAATAAGAAGCGTTCCTTGTTGCTGGATGCTGATATGTAATTCGTAAAACGTGATGCGTAATGTCAGTTTACGGATTACGCATTACGCATTACTTTTTATTCCTCACAGTCCTCGGCAGGCTCGATGGTCGCGCTCATGGAGCCTTTGCAGCGGGGGATGCGCCAATCCGCGCCATAGGCGTGAATCTGATCGCGCTTCAATTCCGCGCGGTCTTTGGTCGTGGTGTCAACGATGACGCGACCGGCGGCATCCACCTCGCACGCCATCATGAACGCCCTCTCGCGGCTGTGGCGGAAAATCTGCATCAACATCTCGATGACGTAATCGTAGGAGTGATCGTTGTCGTCGAACAGAATGACGTGATAACGCGGCAAGTGCAGCACACGCGCGCCAGGTTTTTTCGTCTTCTTTTTTTTCGGTACGAGAACTTCCATCATTGTTGCAATCAAAAAAAACAGGTGCGGTGTGGTGAAATGAAATAAAAAAAGCATAACGTGGAGGTTATGCTGTGAATAGGGCGGCTTCAATCACATCGTTTATTTTTCGGTGCGTCGCTCTTTTTTCAGAGCGTTGATTTCATCGCGCAATTGGGCGGCTTCTTCGAAGCGCTCGTCGTTGATCGCCTTTTGCATTTCCATGTTCAGGCGGTCGAGTTTGCTCATCGGCGGCGCTTCATCAACCCGTTCCGTGTCTTTATCCGAAACCGAAGCCTTCTTCATCACTTCTTCGGAAACGAAGATGGGCGCCTGTGCCCGCAGCGCCAGCGCAATGGCGTCGCTTGGCCGCGCATCGATCTCCGCGTGATTGCCGTTCATCTTCAAGCCGATGAGCGCGTAATAAGTGTTTTCACGCAGGTCATTCACCACCACTCGGGACACGCGGACTTCGATTGAGTCCAAAAGATTTTTCATGAGATCATGCGTAAGCGGGCGGGGCGGAGTGATTTTTTCGAGCTGGAGAGCGATGGCTTGCGCTTCCGTAGAGCCGACGACGATCGGCAGCCAGCGATGGCCTGGATCGTCCCGCAGAATCACCACGAAGCGATTCGATGTGGTATCAAGTGTGACGCGGTCAACTCTGACGGTGGTAAGCATTGCCCAATCCTCGATGCGACGCAATTCAATCACGAAATAAATTCAGAACGGTCAAAAAACTTGGTCAAGTATAGAACAAAATGCCGAAACTGTCAAGAGAAAATTTGGACGAGAAAATGCCTGTGGGACTCTTCGAAATAAATTTTTTGTAGAAAGAGTAAAGGATTTTAGCAACGGATTACGCTGATTACACAGATTAAAAAATCAGCGTAATCCGTGTAATCTGTTGCTATTCGATGCAGACTCTATGGCTAAACAATAATCAATTTGATGTTTACTTTGGCGCGGCGACGAGAGTGACGCCTCGATAATAATGCTGCAAGATTTCCTTGAACGACTTTCCTCGCGCCGCCATCACTCCGGCGCCGACTTGACATAGGCCCACGCCGTGTCCCCAACCCGCGCCGCGGAAGAGAAATTTTTCAGGAAGCGTTCCTCGCAGTTCTTTGTTTATAACAAAACAACTACTCCACAACGTCGTCGGCGAGAGTGCACGACGAATGGTTAATTCTGAGTCGATCTCGAATGACTTCTGTGAGCCGACGATTTGCAATCGCGTGATACGACCGGAGCGGCCACGCTGTTGCGGCACGACATCGACAAGATCGCCGAAATTCTCTCCGGTTATTTTTGCAATTTGTTTCTGCAAATCCGCACGACTGATGGCGGTTTCCCAGCGAAAGTATTTTTGCGCATAAGCAAGGGTCTTGGGGAAATCTTTCGCGAGGGTGTTGCAATAAACCGGCGGCTTGCTGTCAATCCATTTGATCACACGCTCCGGCGTCGTGAGCGTATTCCCCAGGGCATCAGCGCGACCGGCGCCGTCGAAGACAGCCCGGAGATGCGGTTGAGCGGTTCCGTTCCAAATCGATTCGTTGTCTTCGGTTTGGCCGCCA
>Ga0247727_10017053_pt1 | contig 11614 bp, 12 predicted proteins | sample WisWelCaveWW1625_FD_202498 | JGI IMG/M metagenome (GOLD analysis project Ga0247727, IMG submission 202498) | Biofilm microbial communities from Wishing Well Cave, Virginia, United States - WW16-25 | ecosystem: Environmental > Aquatic > Deep subsurface > Groundwater > Cave microbial mat | place... | reverse complement strand
CGGCAGAGGCAGGCCGGGGGGACGCGAGGCACGGTCGAGATCCTCGTCCGCGAGCTCAAGGATGCCCTCCGCAGCCGCTGACCGGAGGACGGCCCACCCGAGTCGATTCCCCCTCACACGGCCGACTCTGGAGGCCCTGAGGGATCGGACGTTTCATCGCCTTCCGCACCGTCCCCTTTCCTCATGCATGGCATCGCGAGTCAGGAGCGGATCATGACTCGGCTTTTTGACGTATCCCTCCCGGAGGTGGAACGCGCGCTCGGCGTCCTCGCTGCCGAAGGGCTGATCACTCGGGGGGTGCCGATCCGGGGCCTGCCGGGTCGCTGGGTTGTCTGGGGGCGCCCCCCTCGTTTTTCCTCTTGACAAAGATATTACTTATAAGTAATATTCCTAATGAGCAATGTAAAAAGCATTAACCGCTAGGCGGTGTAGAGCAACCACGGTGTGGGGCATAGAATACACCGATGAGTTCCCTCCGCCATCCTGCTCATCGGAGGCATCAAGACCGGTGACAAGAAGTTCTACAAGAGGTTCATCGCTCTTGCGGATCGACTGTATGATGATCACATTGCAGCTCTGAGAAGGGAGGGGTTGATTGATGGCTAAGAAGTACGCGGACCTGCGGGAGAAGATGTCTCCGGAGTCTCGAGCGCGCGCACAGGCGAAGGCAGATGAGTTCCTCAAGGAGATGGCTCTGGGCGAACTGCGCGCTGCCCGCGATCTCACCCAAGTGCGTCTTGCCAGGAAGCTCCGAATGGGTCAGCCCGCTGTTTCGAAGATCGAGAGCAGCGCGGACATGTACGTGAGCACGCTGCGGAAAACGATCAACGCGATGGGGGGTGTTCTGGAGATACGCGCTGTCTTTCCTGATGCGACCATACTGATTGACCAATTCAGCCGACTCGGGAGAGCGAAGCCCAGAGTGTTGGAGTCTGCCAACTCCGGTGTCCGATCACAGTAGGATACTACCGCCGGGCGAGGCTTGAAAAAAAGGCCGAGAGTGCGTATGCTTAAAGAGTCGGCGGCCGCGCGGGCAGGAGTAAGGAGGGATGGCGCAGGGCAGGGTGCTCGCCACGAATCGGAAGGCGCGCTACGACTACCACATCGAAGAGGTCTTCGAAGCCGGCATCGCATTGACCGGCAGCGAGGTGAAGTCGCTCAGGGAGGGGCACGCGAATCTCAAGGACAGCTATGCGGCTCTGGAGCGGGACGGGGTGTACCTGCTCAATTGTCACGTGAGTCCGTACGCCCCGGCCAATCGGCTCAATCATGACCCGCTGCGCCCCAGGAAGCTGCTGTTGCATCGGCATGAGATACGGGGCCTCATCGGGAAAGTCCAGGAGAAGGGACTCACCCTCGTGCCGTTAAGCCTCTACTTCAAGAATGGCCGGGTGAAAGTGGAGCTGGCGCTGGCGCGGGGGAAAAAGCAGTACGACAGGCGCGAGGATGTCAAGCGCCGGGTCCAGGAACGGGAAGTCGCCGACGCACTGAAGAAAGTTCAGCGTTCATAGTGAACCCTGAACCATCAACCATGAACGGCGGCGCTGCGCGCCGCAGGGGGGCGTAACGGTTTCGACGGGGACGCGGTTAGTAGAGGTGGCATGCCGAGGTCCCATCACCCTCGTAAAACCGGTGGGAAAAACACAACTGCCAACGCTGAATTGGCACTGGCTGCCTAACTAGCAGCCACGCCTCCCTGGCCTCGCTTACCGGGTAGGGTAAGGCGTCATACAGGTGAGCTGGCCTCCCTTCTCCGGCCCGGGGGAGGGGGGCGAGAACCAAAGGGCTGGTCGGTGAATGAACCCTGCCTGTGGGGGTTTTCACCGACGAGATCAAAACACAGGATAAGCATGTAGAGGCCTCTATGGGCTCGTTCTCGGACGCGGGTTCAATTCCCGCCGCCTCCACCATTCGACGCGCGGGGAAAGCTCTCTGGCGAGGGCTTTCCCCGTTTGCTTGTCCTGAGCACAGTCGAAGGGCTTGTCCCGAGCCCGCCGAGGGGTTTATCCCGAGCGCAGTCGAGGGGCTTGGCAGGCCATCTTCGGCTGAAGAGCCGCTTCTCGCGCGTCGAATGGTGCCCTGAGCGAGCGACCGAAGTCTTCCGAGCCTGCCTAAGAGAGGGAGCGAGTCGAAAGGCTCCACGTAGCCCGGGTTCCCCCGGGCTTTTCGATTTCCAGACCATTGGACCAATGCGACGCTGCGGTCTATTGTCTGTAGGCGTGACCCCTTCCCACCTTGACACCCCGAGAGGACTGGGGTAAAATAGTCATACAATGTATTACAACAAAAGGGAGGTGCCCGTTATGGGCTCACGTAAACTCATTACGATTTCCCTCCCCCCTCAGCTGCTCAAGAAGGCTGAAGAGATCGCTGAGCAGGAGAACCGCACCAAGTCCGAACTCCTCCGGGAGGCGCTACGCTTTTACATTGACACCGGCCAGGTCCGCAGGAGGGCAGCGCGAGAGCGGCTTTTTAGCCTCATCGCCCAGGTGCAGACGCGCACCCATGGAGTTCCAACGAAGGAGATCCGCAAGGTCATCCGTGAAGCGGTGGAAGAGGCACGCCGCATCCGGCGACGCACCAGTGCATGAGGGCCGTGCTCGATACCAACGTGGTAATCTCAGCGACGCGTGTTCTTGGAATGCCACCGCCCGTTGCCTTCGGCAATGTTCCGTGAGGTCGTGGCCCTGGGATCGAGATTCATATGGACAGACAAAGACGAATCATATTAGCATGAGAGGGCGATGGGAAGCTTCCGCGTGCAGATTGAGATTGGGGATCCGGCGGGCAGTCGCTTCGACCGTCTCGAGGCGCTGGTCGACACGGGGGCCACCTATACGTGGGTCCCGAGGGATGTGCTCGAGCGCCTCGGTATCCGGCCGGAAGAGGAGCGGCCTTTTCTATTGGCGGATGGTCGCCAAGTCATGTACAGCATCGCCTGGATCCGGGTCCGGATTGATGGCCGCACCCAACCCACGATTGCCGTGTTTGGCGATCGCGATTCCGAACCGCTACTCGGCGTGTTCACCCTCGAGGGTTTTGGCCTCGCCGCCGATCCGGTGAACCGCCGGCTCCTGCCAGTGCCCGGCCTCCTGAAATAACGAGGCCGGAGCGCTATATACGTCCCTTCGTAGCCTGGCCCCGCGCTGCCTCAAGGGTCTGCCTCCCCAGGTGGGAAATCGCAAATCGCAAGCCAGGCACCAATCCCACAGGAGACGCTCACAATAAGTCAATACGCATGCCTGACCCCAACCTAGGATAAGCATGTAGAGGCCTCTATGGGCTCGTTCTCGGACGCGGGTTCAATTCCCGCCGCCTCCACCAGAAAACAAAAAGGCCCGGGTTTCCCGGGCCTTTTTGTTTTCAGAGCATTGGAGCAATGGAGCATTGGATCAGTGGGGTTTTAGGCCATTGCGCCAATGCGGTCTCTTGCTATATGAGTGTACTCCGTAATGTGTCATTGCAAGGCCTGACGCTCACCTGCCTGGGGTTTGTCAGGCAACCCAAGGCTTCTCCTAAACTCCGCAACCTGAACTTCGTTCCAGGCCTGTTTCTGCAAATATCTAGCACTATTCTTGTATTCCTCTGCAACCTCCCTAAGCACGGCCCCCCAGGTTGCACCAACTAAGAGATTGAAGGCCAAAGCCAGTATACACAGGCTCACAGGAACACGTCCTTGACTATCCTTGCCCACAAGGTATATGGCGAGCCCGCCTACAAGCGAGAGTACTGACGGTAGGAGTGCACCTACTGCGGGTTGCCTGCTGAATCCCGCAAGTAGCCCAGCTACCAATCCAAGCATTGAAAAGGATAGCAGCGGCACGAACCAGCTCCATCTCTCTCTCCACACTTCTCCTTTCTTCCAGCTCAGTAGCCAAGAGAGGGCAGCAACGACTGTAGCCGCGGGCAGTATTGGCCAGAGGACTTTCCAGACTTCCGTTTGCAAGAGATATGCAGGCATGGCAGACCTCCATGGCTTCATAAAGCGTTTGTCCCGTGAAGTTCTGCGGGATGCTTATCGCGCTGGGAGAGGTTGTGGCAAAGGCCCAGGTGAAGGTACTGGCGGGACAACACGTTCCCCTTTTGTCCCTTCTCCAGTACCTAGCCGAGCGTCAATGACCTCGTTCACACACGTTCTCAACCTGGCCAGGGAGTCGAGTTCGAGCGCGTTCGCGTCTCTCGAAAAGGCTGCAGCGAGGTCACGACAGGCTTGGGCACCTGCCGCCGCGTCTACGGTGACTATCGCTAGTCCCACTAAGAGAAAGGACAGCACTATGTATACCCGAATCTGATTTCTCATGGATAGACTCCCCCGTCAAAAATTCTTAGTCAGCCATGCATAATGCAACTAATGCCCCTCCGTCCGTAACCCTTTGAAAAAAAATGCCCTCGCGGGCCGTGCTCCGCCCGGGAGGGCGTCTGAATGCGTGGTGCGCCATCGATTGTGCCAGAGGTGGGCTAGGGGCTATGCCTACCCCGGTTCCATGCCTAACTCCTGTCGAGAGGGCCTAAGTATGCCCTACCGGCCCAGGGCTGTCAAGGGGAGTCAGGGGCGGAGAAGGTGGAGGGCGACGCCCGTCATGTCGGCCCACCGGCCTGTCTTGCGTGCTGCATCCACGACTGGCACTGGTACGCTGGAGAAACGCTAGGAGGTCTGCTGCCTTAGGCAACTTGGCCAAATCTGACACGAACGCCATTCTTGCTTGAGCCGCTGGTGGCCCCTTGGAAGCTGTGCCTCCTCGCGATTTATCGCTTCGGCCTGGTAGCGCGGATGGAATTGATCGGTCTCTGTTGGGCGATTGAATAGGCTGCAACCGATAGATTTTCGAGGTATCCTAATAGGCTGTAGTAATCATGTTCCAAGATATTGTCCGGCAGCCATTCTAACTGTTTATACCTATCAAATTGAGTGCATATAGTATGAATTTATTTCACATTTAACCCAGATATGTCAAATCATTTAATTTCGAATAGTTAGGCATATAGATACTCTTCAAAATGGTACTTTTGGACGATATAATATGCATTTAATGCTATTTTTGGCTTGACAAGACTCAGGAATAAAGCCATATGTGAGTTGTAAGATTTCTGGAATAAATAAAACCAAAATATGGGGGAATGTGGTTATGGGTAATCTTCGTATTGTGACAAAAAATGAGCTAAGAACCAGACAAAAGCTAAGCCAGGAGGAACTAGCTTTATTCGATCAATTTAAGGCTTTTCTGGCGAAATTGGATAATAAATCTGCGGGGATATACGAGTTTTCAAAGGACGAGGACCACGAAAAGTCAAGGAAACTGCTCAAAAAGGCAGCATCAGCCCTCGAGATCCGAATCCGCATAAAGGAGGAGAACGCGTCTCTAGTATTCTATCGAAAGATCCCACGGAGTGAAGGGGGGTGAGCAAAGGTCAAGACCTTAAAGGGCTTGTCAGCAAGTCCGATCTGAAGGTTCGGCGGGATGCCAGACCTCCGCAACATTCAACCTCAAGTGATGATATATGGGGCCCTAAGGGTAAAGCCTGGGTTCAATGTCCCGTAAACTAATTTATTTTCGACTCTGGGCTACTTATGATTCGACGTCACATTGAGCAGGGCCACACGCCAATCCACAAACCGCATGGTGTCAGGAAGGAGTTTGCACCGTTTCTCCAAGCCGTGTATTGTGCGTCCCCTGTCGCTGGTCTCACGCATAGTTTCTATCGCTACCCCGCTCGGTTCTCTCCACAATTTGCCCGGCGAGCGATCGAAATATTTACGGAACCTGGCGATACTGTCCTCGATCCCTTCATGGGCGGTGGAACAACGGTCGTCGAGGCATTGGCCTTGGGCCGCCGCTGCATCGGATCAGACATCAATCCCCTAGCCACATTTCTAGCTAGGGTTAAGACGACGCCAATCACAATGGCAGATGCCAGGGTTCTCTCGGAATGGGGTGATTGTCTTGGTCAATTCGTCAATCTGCATTCATATAACAGACCACACAATGATTGGGTGTCTTTCCAGCGAAATCTGCCCTGGTGGCTGCGCAAGACGCTGGAAATGGCGTTGGATTCCATTGAGACTCTCAGTACGAAGAAGCAGCGCCATTTTGCTCGTTGTTGTTTAATCCGGACGGCACAATGGGCGCTCGATTGTCGGTCTGAAATCGCCACTAAGAATCAATTCCTCTCGGTACACCGTTCCAACCTTCAGGGCATGATAGGTGGAGCGCTTGCCTTCCGTGTCTGTCTCCAAGAAAAGTTTAAGGATCTCCCCTCGCAGGTTTGGCGCAATCGGCGCCTCCTGTCAAGGACGGCGATAGGAATCGACACAGATGGCCGAATACCGCGGGAATGGATGCCCCCCAAACTGGTTCTTACGTCCCCTCCATACTTTGGCATTCACATTCTCTATCATCGCTGGCAGGTGCAGGGGCGGCGAGAAACCCCTGCGGCATATTGGCTGGCCGGGTGCCGAGACGGACACGGGGAGGGATACTACACCTTTGGCAATCGCAAGCGGAAAGAAATGGACGGGTATACAATGGTTCTAAAAAACTGCTTTGCCTCAATTGCAGGACTTCTGGGCGAAAAGTCCGTTGTCGTTCAGCTTGTGTCATTCTCGAAGCCCGAAGCACAGTTACCTATGTACTTAGAGGCTATGCGATCTGTAGGACTCCAGGAAGTTCGCATAACAGAATTTGCCAAACGTGGCAACAGGATCTGGCGCACCGTACCAAATAGAAAATGGTATGCAGACTTAAAGGGAAATCTATCGGCAAGTAGGGAAGTGGTCTTGATACACCGTAAGGCCACCCCATGACTCGCCAGGGGGTACCAAATGTCCTACTCCTCAGTTGAAGACATCCTCCGAACCATGCTTTCCGTCACGTCCTCGGATGAAGTGCGATCAATATTGAACACTATCGGCGACTATTCGGACGCTGGTCTGGACCAGCCCTTCGGCCCTTTTGACTTCTTCTGGCATCCGTTCGGCGACAATCCTTCAAACCTCTCGACAATTGGGCTAGCCACGAGGGCCGGTCGAAGCCTCACCGAAAGACTTACGAACGCGATGGATGCAATTCTTGAGGACCGCGTTCCCCCAGGTGCCCCAACCCCACCGTCTGCTAGGGCTGCGGCGAAGCAATGGTTCGGGCGCCCTGTCTCCGGCCCAGATGATGGCCTTTTCAAATGGGACTACTCCGACTCTGAATACGACCGCCGCATATCCGTCGTTTTGTGCCCCAGTGGTATTGAGACCGCCCCTACCATTGATACTGTGGACAACGGTATAGGGATCGAACCGGACCAGTTCCCAAGGACCATTCTTAGTCTCCAGGCAGGAAACAAGATAACGAAGTGGTATCTCATTGGGGCATTTGGGCAGGGCGGGGCATCCGCGTTGGCGTTCTGCGATTATACGCTGATCGTTTCCCGGTCCAAAGACTTGCCTCATATTGTCGGCTTCACTGTCGTTCGAGTTTTGAATCTGAATCAGAGTTATAAGGAGGACTCATATGCTTATCTAGCCGTAAGGAATGCCGGTGGCAACCTTTCGGTACCTTCCTTTGAGATAACTGATGCTGTGTTGAACATCTATCAACCCATGGAAGGTTTCAAACTTCCCAATCTCGCCAAGGGTACTCTCCTTCGCCACTACTCATACAAGCTTCCAAAGCTTGACAAGAGCTTGGCGCCAAGTCCTGGTAACCTGTATCACTACTTGCATTGCTCCTTATTTGATCCGCTGTTTCCTTTCCGGGTTATTGATCTGCGAGATACAGATCGGGCAAGGGATGAGCTTGTGACAGGAAGCCGAAATCGACTAATGCGGCTCCTGAGAAGGTCGGGCAGCGACGCATCCGGCGAAGAGCGCGGGTCCGAGATTAGACATTATCGCCCCATGGAATACATGCTTCCTTATGGGACCGAGGATCCCTCCATTGGTATCGAATATTGGGTAGTTTTAAATTACAGAAAGGGGAAAGGAGCAAAACGCGATGAGGTAGTCCTCAGGTCTCACTCGAACGAACTTTATGTCCAGACCGGTTATCCTATCATCGGCTCGCTCAATGGGCAGAACCAAGGCGAAATCAGTGCACAGATGCTAAAAGACATTGGCCTGGGGATGGTCTCACGCCATATCGTGATTCACATTGATGCCACCAATGCCAACAGCAAGATCCGGCGAGAGCTGTTTTCGACGAACCGTGAGGGATTCAAGGAGGGTCCTGTCCTTACAAACCTGGTCCACGTCCTGGAGAGGATGCTTCAGGAGGACGAGGTCTTGCAAACCATCGAGCGGGAGCTCACAGAGAAGTTGGCCAAGCGTGAGGCACAGAGCACTAGTGACGAGGTAAAACGGCAAGTCACAAAGTTGCTGCTGGAGGCCGGGCTTCAGGTAAGGGATGAGGGCCCATCCTACGCTCCAGGGCATCAGGAGCGGCAAACCGTTCGGGAACAGAAGAAGGGCCGGCACAGAGTGCTCGATCCGCTTCCGACTCTTCCGTTCCCTGCAGTGACGAAGTTCACTATTGTCACACCGCGTCCGCGAATGAGTGTACGCATAAATGACAGTGAGGTGGTACTAGTTGAGACGGACGCTGATTCAGAGTATGACCGACGGGGTATGGTTGCAATTCGCACTGAACCGGATTTCCTTGAGCAGGCCGCCAAGGCCCCACTTCGTGGGGGACGGATACGCTGGAGGCTACGCCCGAGACAGACGGCGAAACCAGGAAATGAGGGTAGAATTATTGTCACGATCACGAGACCGAACGGCTCACAACTAACCGATGAAGTGGAATTCGAGGTTCTATTAGCGCTCGAGGAACGAACCAAGAAGGAAAAGGGATACATTCCACCCTTTGAGATCATCCCAATCAACCCCGATGACCACCCCGAACAATGGGGGGTGGTCTGGCCTGATCTAGGCGAGGAGTCTACCCCGGAGGATCAGGCATCAGTCGCCTACAAGCCACTTAAAATGGGCGGGGGTATTAATGTTTTTTACTCTACGATCTTTACGCCGTTTAGGGAGGAAGTCGAAAAGCTAAAGATTCATAGCCCTGCACTTTCGGAGTTCTTCCGGACCAACTACGAAATCTGGATTGGCTATCATGCCATCCTTCAGGTGAATAGCAAAATTGAAGCGAGAGAAGACGTCGATGAAGACGTCCTCGAGAGACTATTGGAGGATGATAGAATTCGCGTAGCTAGAATGCAGGTGAAGCAAGCCTACAAGACTGCAGAGTTAATGCGAAGCGCGATAAGCGGGCAGGCAGCTGAGTAGCTAAACGCCGATTTGATCTTCTGCGGGTCAAGTTAAGACGGGATTGGGGCGCAGGAGAGGCATCCCCTCGGTAACGGGGTGTGTAAGAAAGCAAGTGGATACCAAACGGAAGACTCCGATTCAAGGACTTACCATTTATCTGATCAAGGAGGGGTACGATACCGCTGAAACTGTGATACGGAATGAGAGGACTCTGGAGAAGCACGAACCAGGATCGGGGCCGCAGCAAATTGGGGCCCTATATGTGCAGCCGAGCCGACCAAAACCACCCCGCTGGGCGCGGTTCTTCCAGGAATACATCGATCCTAGCCAATTGGGAAGGGTTGCTTCCGCTGCTGCAGTTCTCCTAGTAGAGGCCAGGCAAAGGCTGTTTGCCATCACCTTCGGCCAAGGGCGACATCTGCTGTACCCGGAGTGTTGGGAGGAACGCTTTGGCCTTCGCGTGGCGCTCAACTCTATTGGAGAGAGTAACGTGCGGAGCATTGACAAACGCACCTTCGATGCAATCTCTCGGCACTCTCGGGAACAGGCTAGCCGTGAAGTGGCTGCTCGGGATTTTGGGCTGGATATCGAGCAAGACTTACTTCGTGCCGTAACGGGGACTCCTCGCGAGCCGACCCTAGGACGACGAATGTACGGAATGGACGCCCTCCATGCTTCCGTTCAAGCCCACATCAACTCACTTCGCGACCTTCTGTCGCTCTACTATGACAAGTATCAGGACCAGTCGTACCGGAAAAGCTTCCCATGGATCGATCAGATCGCCGAAATTACCGACCGGTCACTCGTGGAGGAGCTCGATGAAATTCTCATTCGACGAATAGTCGAGGGCGATCTCGACCGGATCTGGATGGCCGTACCCGACGTGGTCCCATGGGAGCGGATTGATGGATTTCGCTATGGCTTTGGTCGCCGCTCAGCTCGATATCACGATATCCATCTTCCCGACTTCCTGGATTCTCTGCGAGATTCGAAGTCGCTCTCAAAGAAACTCCTTACCCAACGTCAGGTGTACTGTATGGATAACGACGGCGTCACGTTTGAGAGTTGGCAGGTCTATCGTTGTTTGTATGCCGAGCTTGACCGCGAAGGGGATTCCTATCTCCTTAGCGGGGGGAAGTGGTACCGGCTTACGAGGGACTTTGTCAAGGAGGTAAATGAAGCATACCGGCTCTTACCACGGTATCAAAACAATTTCCCAGAATACGATGACCCTTCCGAGACCGCATACAATGAGCGAGTCGCTACATCGGATCCTTCCCGATACGCGTTGATGGACCGAAAGAATATTTCTTATGGTGGGGGCTATACCCAGATCGAATTCTGCGATCTTTTTGCCGATGGGCGGGACATAGTACATGTCAAGCGGTACGGAGGGTCAAGCGTTCTTAGTCACCTCTTCGCCCAGGGCTTGGTTTCAGGGGAGCTTTTTCATACTGAGCCTGCCTTTCGTCGGAAGGTCAACGCTAGACTTCCGAGGCGACACCGCCTGGCAGACGATGATCGTCGCCCAAGGCCGGATGAATTTCAGGTCGTTTTTGCTGTGATCAGTGATCCCCCTGGTGACCTTGTCATCCCTTTCTTCTCGAGGTTGAACCTAAAGCACGCGGCAAGGCGCTTGGCGGGTTATGGCTATCGTGTGTCGATCGCCAAGATTGATGTGAGCAGCGTCTATAGCAAGTTGAAAAGGTACGACTGATCCGCGTGCCAACATGCGGCGCGAGAGCCCGGCGACCCGCAGTCCGTTGGAAGCGGACCGGGGGGCTGAGCCTTAGCGAGGCGAGGGCCGCGGAGGGTAAGAGAGGCTTGTCAAAGGCGGGGGGAATCCCGTATATTGGCATACGCGTTGCTAGGGTAGGCGTGGGGGAGAGCGTGTCCAAGGAAATCCTGATCGTCGATAACGACGAAATCATCCTCGCGGGCGTGGGGGATGCGCTGGGGGAAGCGGGCTTTATCGTCTCCAAGGCCCGGAACGGCCTCGAGGCGCTGGAGCACGCCCGGCGCCATCCGCCGGATCTCATCGTCACGGACCTGATCATGCCCGTGATGGATGGGCGCCAACTCTGCCGCCACGTGTCGCAGGATCCCCAGCTTTCGCACATCCCCGTCGTCGTCCTGACCGCGACCATCGCCGAGGGCCTTCCCAGCGCCCAGGAGCTGGAGGAGATGGGGGCCAAGGCCTATGTCGCCAAGCGCCGCATGGATGCCGTGGTGGTGGACATCCTGAATATCGTCCGGCGCCTGGGGGGGGCGGAAGTGGAAGCGGGACCCCCGGTCGTGGTGGGGCTCGAGGACGTGCGGCCCCGCGTCATCGCGCGCGAGCTCCTCTCGATCAAGCGA
>Ga0247727_10017052_pt1 | contig 11614 bp, 9 predicted proteins | sample WisWelCaveWW1625_FD_202498 | JGI IMG/M metagenome (GOLD analysis project Ga0247727, IMG submission 202498) | Biofilm microbial communities from Wishing Well Cave, Virginia, United States - WW16-25 | ecosystem: Environmental > Aquatic > Deep subsurface > Groundwater > Cave microbial mat | place... | reverse complement strand
TTTATTGACAACAATGATAGCGGATGCAGTATCAGATATTCCGATGCTTTGATTATCTACCACTTGGGCTTGAATAGTCCTTTGCGGTGCCGTACCAGGACCATATGTGTGATTTGCCGTCCAAGTTTCATCTGGATTAATGTCCACCTCGTCTGCTGTCGTTCCATCGCCCCAGTTTACAGAAACCTTATCGCCAGGGCTAGTGTATTGTGTAGTTCCATCAATCTGGAATTCGTCTCCCCACATTACTGGGTCCGGAGGGTTGATTGATACAGTAGCCTGGATAATCTCGACATTCAATGTTTGAAGAGTTTCAATATTTCCTGCAATATCTGTACAATAGAATGTCACTGTGTTGGTTCCACCTTGAGTTACTGTTATTGTACTGATGTATTCGGATTCTAGGCTTCCGTTAAGAGTAAAAAATTTTTTGTCTGCACCAGAACCAACATCATTACAAGATAGAGTCACTTGTGCACCTGGAGAGTATGGACCTACCGTTGGAGCAGCACCGTTTATCAGTGCCGTTGTAACTGGTTTATCTACATCTAATTTAATATCACTTAACGTGTTTGGCGCTTCTATGTTGTTAACATTATCAATCGCATAATATGTTAGGGAATAAATTCCAGTTTGAGTTATTGGTATTTCTATCGAGGCACTTGTAGAGGATGGTGGAGCTTGATAAATTTGTTCAGTACCACCAGGATTTAGAGTGTATCTAATCTCTTTTACTCCTGCACCTGGTTGAGGATCTTCTGCGGTAAGTGTTTCAACCAGATTGCCTTTACACCAATCATCATTACCTGGATCTCCACATGTACCTACTGTTGTCACTGGGGCAGTATTGTCTTGGAAATCAATTTTCATAGATTCCTTTGTAACACGAACTTCCTTGCTGTCAGTGTTTTGTGCCATGCCAAATGTTATTGGAAGGCCTCCAGATTGCCATGTCTCCACTTCTGTTAAGGTGAAAGGTGTGTCAGTAAACGGATTTTTAGTAGCATCTCTAACATAAGCTGTGTAACTAGTTGATATTGATGTACCACCTAGCGGAAGATCACTTAGATTAGTTCCCACGGCAAGAGTGGAACTCATTTTTGATGCTTGCGGAGCAGGTCCGGTCTTCTTTGCTATCAAGGTCACTACAATCTTTTTTATTATAGTTTCTGAGGGAAAATCAATAGGCTGAAAATTAAATGTTTGATGATCATTGTTTATCTTGCTTAGGAGATATGATGTATCTCCGTCGTGCGTCCCAACAGCAGTTATTTTATCATAGGTTGCCCCCGTAGGAACATTCCACTTGTTAAGAATTGCGTCTGGGGGAAGAGAAACAGCTGGTACTTCAATTTGAACTGTTTTTGTCGGCAAATAAAGAATGGTTGCTGGGATTGGAGAATATGCACTAGAGTCTGAGAGATTTGCATACAACATGCTTGAAGATACAATCGAAATTGTGAACAATCCAACCAATAGAATTATTTTTTTAAACTTTACTCTAGATACCATTTCAATTGTCACATTTCTATGAGCATATAATAAAAACATGTCTTACCAAATTTGGGAAATTAGTTTCAAACTTGAAAAGAATTCAACATTATGTTGTTTTTAATATGTATCATATAATTTTCCCAGTTGTGGGAAAGTTTACAAAAGTAAAATCTAGTTTTGGTTCTGAAAATTTTATTGATGATAGGTGTTTGATAATTTTATAATTTATTTTGTCAAGTTTTTTTCTATTTTTTCCCTAATCAATTAAATATCTTTGATATTAGTTCCAAATATGATATTTCCACTTTTGTTTCTAAGTTGATACATTGGTAAAACCTAAGAAAACAAAGATTTTCTGTAATTCCTCTTTTTTAATTATGTTGTGACCGCCAACATTAATGCCGCAAAGAAATCCCACATACTTCATAATTCATTACCTGATGTTTTATTATTAAACAATGAAATTAAACAATTCAATTTATCAAGGGTATAACTTCACGTCTACCCATTATTTTAGAATGAAACGCAAAATTGTGATGGAGTTACACCATTAAAGATCATTATAGATTTTGTGAAAAATACAAGAAAAATGATTGCATATTAGGAAATTTTGTTTTATCAAGAACCAAGCAAGTGTAACCAATATATCTCTGAGAGATCGCGGTAAATTTCGTGGGAAGGATTGGCAGTTGGGTAGTATTCTTGTTTGTAACTATGTTTTTGTTTTCAATTATGCTCACAGAATTTTCTGCACAAGCAGCTCTTGATAAAACACCACCATCAGTTAAGATTTTGTCTCCAGCAGCTTACTCTACATTACCTCAAGGCGACGTGCTTGTTCAAGGTTCAGCAAATGATAACAACAAAGGAAGCGGAGTAAAACTTGTTCAGATAAGAATTGATAACGGTGCATTTTCTAACACCATACCAAAATCTACTGGTGATTGGTCTTCTTGGTCTTCATTACAAAATATAACAATAATTGGCTCTCACAAAATTGAAGCTAGAGCCACAGACTTTGTTGGAAACCAAAAATCAAATTCAATCACGATTACAATACAACAACCTCCTGATACTGTACCGCCATCTATAACACCGCCTCCTAATGTCACCACTGAAGCAACAGGGACTCTTACTGCTGCCACACTTGGCACACCGATTGTTATAGATAACAAAGATCCTTCGCCAGCAGTTACCAATAATGCTCCCGCTTTTTTCCAGCTTGAAATTACAATTGTAAGATGGACAGCTACAGATTCGGCTGGTAATGTTGCATCCGCAGATCAGACTGTTACAATAGTTGATACAACCAGTCCATCAATTGTTGCACCAGCAGATATAATTTTAGAATCTGTAGATGATTTTACAATTGTCGATCTAGGTATACCTACAACAAGCGATCTTGTTGATTTGTCTCCTATAGTTACTAACAACGCTCCAACGACTTTTCCTATTGGCACTACCCAAGTCATTTGGACTGTTACTGATTTCTCCGGTAATTCAGCATCTGCAATTCAAACTGTAACGATAAATGAATCACCAACCGACTCGTTTGGAATAACCAAGATCTATCCTACAAAGATAGGCGGACCAAAATGGCAAATGAATTCAAATGATATCCTAACTGATCCACAGTTTTCAACGATTCCCCCTCCAAATGACGCCTGTGCCACACCAGCAACATGCACTCTACTAAACCAAAATACCCCAGAAAATGATTGGCATGTAGCACGGGTAAACGTTCCTGTCAATGAAGGAATCAGAATGGTAGTTCAATCTCCCCCCGACAATCTTTGGCTAAATACAGAAATGACAGGATATTACAAATTAGAAAATAGCATTTACTATCCTCAAGAATTTATTCATGTTATACGCAGTGGGACTCCCCATTCTTCTACCTGCCAAGGATATTCCTATTATGCAGGGATTAGTTTTGATGGAGACGTAGCAAAGATACAGAAATCCCTCTATCATGGAGGGGACAGGCTTGGTTATTCTCAGACATCATACACTCGCGGAACCACTACACCGCTTGATAATCGGTGGATTGGAATGAAGACCATAACATACAACGTAAATGATAATACTGCTGTAAAAATTGAGATCTGGTTGGACGATCTTGCTGACAATAATTGGCGCAAAGTTTACGAGCAGACAGATAATGGTTGGACCGTTCCAGGTGATCCTGCAAATTATGGATGTATTAATCCACTTACAGGATTGCCAGGATCTAGTACTGACATTATTTTATGGGGAGGAACAGAACAACAATTTAGAGCAGACAATGCAGAAATTGATTTCAATTCTTTGAGTATAAGAGAGATAGTTCCTCCGCAATAAAATTTTAGAGATTTACAACAATTAAATATATCAAGAATTAAATTTAATTATTTTATTTTCAGTTAAAAATTCAATTGCATTAATAACTTCGTCTGCTGATATTTTCTTGGTTTCATACCATGTAAAGATTTGTTTTATCCATTGCGGAGTTTTTTGATGAACGATATTATGATCTGGAATTTTACCTATAGTCACAATATCAAGTCCGTTCTTTTCAATGTCATTTATCAGCAATCCAAGCTCTCGAATTTGAGCAGCATCCACCTCATTTGAGAAATCCAATCCCTGTCTCTTTGAATATTCTTGAGGATGTAGTGTTACAACGGCAAATCCGTAATTTATTAAACTGATTTGAACCTGCGCAAAGGTTTCTCTGTGTTGTGTACCAAACCAGTATGAATTATCACTATTTAGATCCCCTGTCAGAGCGGCTGCTGGCAAGTGGTAAAATGTCTCATCTTTGAGGTCATATGGTGGAATATCCTGTGTCACATTAGCGCTGACATATCTAATCTTGTTCTCATATAATGCGCTTATGGTATCATCATTAATTTTGTTAAAGGGAGGGATGAATCCATTTGATGCAACTCCCAAAACTTTTAATATTTTTCCATCGGTTTTTTGTATCAGTTGTGACTGTTCTTGTTTTTCATAGTAAGTAAAATCTTCGTGATTCCATCCATGATTTGCAATTTCTAATGCTGTGTTATGTTCTAATTTTTCTTTTAAAAAATCCACAAGAACAGTATCGTTGCCAAAGTAATTTCCAATAATTCCAACGGTTAAGCTTGCATCATTTTTTGGAAAAGTGTCTATGATTTCCATTTGGGCTTTGTTTAGGTAATAATCTTGAATGTCATCTAATCTGAATGCTACACACCTACAAGAATCAGTACTCGCATAAACTTGTTGGCTTGCTCCAAAAATAATAAGAAAAATTAAACTGCATGTACCTGATAAAATGATTCTAGAAAACATTTATCTTGTTAACCATTCATTTTTTCTAAAATTCCAAATTGCGGGAAATATTAGCCATGAGAGAATAAAAGATGCCACCAAGTTCATCACAGGCTTGTATCTCCAGTTTTTTGATCTGGGATCTCTTAACTTATAGTCTAATCCATGAGCAAGACCAGTCAATAGCGAACCTGCAACAAAGGTTACAGGAATCCATATCTGTTTTAGTATGAAGGGTTCATAGAAAAATACTATAACTGCGATGATTGGCGCAGTAAAAGTTGTCATAAACTCTGTATAAAATATAGACGACATGATCGGGTTTTTCCTCCAAAAAAATGAACTTACAAAGAAATTTGATCTTAGGTATCCTTTTTTCCATCGTTTCTGTTGTTTGAGATATCCACCCCATTTCTCTGGGACATCCGTATAAACGATGGCTGATGCTACGTAAACTGCCTTCCATTCTACCATAGCTTGTGCAGTCAGTGTACGGTCTTCTGCATCATCGTATTGTGCGCTGGCTTCAAGTAATTTTTGGGAAAGTGGCACCATTCCTTTTTTGGCCCATGGTGTCGCGATAGTATATGATGTTAAATCTCGATCATCACTATTTTGGATCCTCGCTTTTACCCAGTAGGGAATAAATTCTGATATAGCTTCACGCCTGTAACCTGCAAGACAACCTGAACAGCACATTACACTTCCAAAAACACTTTCGGTAGTCTTGTGAATGTTAAAGGCATAATCATACCAAACATCTTGACATTTTGTAAGGAAATTCTTGTCAGCGTTCCAGACCTTTGCTTCGCCTACAACTGCTCCGGCCCTTGGATTTGAATTAAAAGTTTTCATAAATTCAGTAATTGCGTTCTTGTCTACCACGCTATCAGAGTCTATTAATACAATGAACCCCCCCTTTGATTCATAAAATCCTGTTGCTACTGCTTTTCGCTTTCCTTCATTTGATTTATGAATCACTTTTAGTCTAGGATATTTTTTTACAAGACTGTCCAGAATGAGTTTTGTCCCGTCCTTACTTCCGTCGTTAACGGCGATTACTTCAATATTTCCGTATGTGGATTGATAAATTGCGTCTACTACAATCTCGATCATCGCTTCTTGATTGTACACGGGGATTATTACAGACACTAGATCATGACCCACTTTTCCTTTAGCTGGATTTTTGTAAAGAAACCAGCCTATAGCAGAAATGAACAATGCGTGTACTGGCATTAGTGTAGAGTAAACAATGAGAGGATCATTGAGTTCCAAACCTTGCTGAATATTATACAAAATTACAAGACTTAACAATACAATAGTTGAAATTCTTATCAACCATCCTCGTCTTTTAATCTGAATTCGTCCCTCATCCGATAATGACTTACCGCAAGTTTGATTCTGAATGGTTTGAATTTCTATGGTAATCTCCATTCACCTTTTTTGACAGTAAGATCAATACCTGTTAGTTCAGATGCACTAACAAAACGAATGTGCGATGATTTTATATCTGATACAAATTGATCTATTTTTTCAACAGGAATCTGGTTATCGAAATTAATTATTACTGGTCCTTTTTCTGGTTTTAGACTTTGGTAATAGTCTGCTGATTTTTGTAGCCCCTCGTAGGCAGTTGAATCAAATTTTATGAATTTGTCATTGTAATACTTGTTGTACTGATTCTGATAAGAAAAATCAGCAAGAATTCCAGAACTGCTCAAAAGTGAGTAAATGTTTTCATCAGTTGAACCAAAGGGAGCTTTGAAAAGTTTAGAATCTAAATTTCCAGCCTTGTCTACGGCATCTTTACCATTTTTAATTTCTTCTAGCTGTTCTGAATAATTATTGATTGATGTAAGATCTACATAATCATAGGTTTGGCTTCCAATGTCTACATTGTTGGAAAACCCCGAGACACATTCCGGATTTTCTTCTGCAACTTTTCCTGTGACAAATAACGCGGCCTTAACATTATGTTTTGTTAAGATCGAAGAGAGATCCTTACACCATTGCGGAGTGTTTTCATCGTCTATTATTTCAAAAGAAAGAAGAGTGAGAAGATGTTGAGTTGGTTGCAAAAAGGCGGGGATAACCAACGCGATTCCAAGGATAATGACTGTGCCAGTAGAAATTGCACCGACTTGAACCATCTTCATAAAGTATCACCCTATGTAACAAGTGGCATCTGTGGTGCCAATTTCTGAATAGAATGGAATCTGTACTGTTGGTCAATCATTTTTGCAGCTTTGATAAGACTAGTTACAAGTGAATCGTTTGAAAACTCTAGAAACATTTGACTGTCTTTTGGCAAGCAGTGTCCACCAATGCCTTCTTTTGCTTCAAGAATCTTGATGTTCCATTTGGTGTTTATCGCTTTACGTAATTCATCAAAATCGATACCAGAGTTGTCACAAACCATTTTGAGTTCCTCTGCAAATGCAATTTCTAAGAATCTGTACGAGTTTTCCACAATTTTTGTAAGCTCTGCAACATCCACAGAGCTTACAGTGTGCAGTGGGATTTCTAGCATCTTGCCGTAAAATGATTTGGCTTCGTTTTCACAACAAGACTCACACGCGCCTAAAACTCTAGTTTGTTTCACTCCATGTTCTTGCTTTTCATGTACGTAGAATCTGTGTGGGACATGTACCACATGCAATCTGTGATTTAGAATCTGCTTTACTTTTTCAGATGTTCCTCTTGTAATGGTACTGTCTATTCCTACAAGAGATCCTGTCTTTCCTTCGTTTGCAAGTCTCTGCGTTATTTCAAACAAGCCATCAAGAAACGGCACAAACATATTTTCGGGTCTATGCGTTGAGATGCAAATCACATAGTAATCATAACCTTCAAAGCTTGCAGCTTTGTTTTGGATAACCTTGCTTTCTAACGCTCTTTGAATTGCTTTTTCGCTAATATCAAAACCATCGACTTTCAATCCAAGCGATGTCATGTATTCTGCATTGCTGTAACCTATCTGTCCTAAACCGATTATCAAAATTTTCTTTGTATCGCGCTGATCAAGATTTTCTTTTTTATTCAGTTCCTTCATCTGCGTCCAACAATCTTTATGATACCATTGGTTACCGCAAACCGTATCGCCCTCCACTAATTCTAATTCCTTTTTGCACAAGTTACAAGTGTGGGTGGATAGATGTCCAGATCCTATAGTCGGTTGTTTGGTCTCTCCAGCGAGAGAATTTTCTTGTCCAGTCTCAATTTTTTTCTGGTTTACTGAGTTCATCGCGGTCTCATTTCCATTTTTGGAAATAAGTATTAAGGGAAACGCACTCCACAGGGAAGCATCGTAGAAATGAATAATCTTTTTATGTTAGTTTTCTAGGCTTGAAGAATGTTTCTTTCAAGTATGATTTTATTTTCTTGGAATTTTTTTGAAAAAAGATTGTTTCCTCGCTCGGTCAAACTTAAAACTTCATAGCCATCTTTACCTATCTCTCTTTTAACAAGGTCCATAACCTCCATCCAATCAAGATAGAGGAGAAATTTATCATAAGCCATGTTGCATTGCATAGCAATCCTTGTCTTCCCAAATTGATTGTTATAGTATAAAAAAACAATAATTCTTTTTACCGTATTCCATTCTATTCTTTTAAGTTCCTTTTTAACACCGATATAGACTTCTGGTTTTGACCTACTCATGAGACACACTAAAAATCCGTTTTTGCAATATTAAGAGAGGAGTATGTGATTTCCCTTTACACATCGTTTAAACGATGAACTGTTATGCCAATAAGACGGTTTTTTGGCAAGATTTCGTTTTTTTAGAAATTGTTATTATTTTTATTGTTCCTAATTCTTCTTCGTGGAAAGTAACCAGTCGGAAGTTGTGAGCCATCCGTATTTTTCTCTAGCAGTTTTTGATACCTGATACTAAAACCAAACATTTTCAATTCTGAGCATATTTCAAGCAGATCGTATGAACTTGGATTTACTCTCCTAATGTCCTCCTTGCTAAACCCCATCTGGGCTATCGCTTCAAGGATAAAGTTTTGGTCGGAAATTTCCATCATGTTCGATGGACCACGTATGATTCCTGTACCTAGTCGTATCCAATTTTGGAACAATACATAACAATCGCTTTCCTCCTTTATAGAGGGCATCTCCCAAAAATGGAAATCAGACCAATCTGACATCGCATAGGGTAAAAAAAGGTGCAAGAGTATTCCACCAGGAATAACAAAACAAAAGATAAAACCATCATTAGAATACAAGACTCATGACAAAACCAATTCCTGATGGTTTCTCCAGTGTAACTGTAACCATAACAGTAAGAGATGCTGAAAAGGCAATCGAGTTTTACAATAAAGTCTTTGATGCAAAAGAATTGTACAGATTTCCAGGGCCTGATGGCAAAACAATAATGCATGCAGAAATAATGATTGGAAATTCTATTGTCATGTTAGCTGACGAGATGCCTGGGATGGGATGTCGTTCTCCACAATCAATTGGAGGAACTGGTTCCTCAATTTACTTGTACGTCAATGATGCAGATGAAACATTTAACAAAGCTGTTTCTGCAGGAGCAAAACCTCTGATGCCAGTAATGGATGGTTTCTGGGGAGATAGATATGGTTCAATTGAGGATCCTTTTGGACACATATGGGGAATTGCAACGCACAAAAAAGACATGACTCCTGATGAAATATCAAAGGCAGGACAAGAAATGCTCAAAAACATGAAATAAATTTTTTGGGATATTAATTTTTTAGAAACGCAATTAAATTTTAGAAAGTTTTTTTCTTGTTCAAGGAATAAAACATGTTATCCATGAGTCTGTTCAAGAATCATATACATGTCATCATTTAACGTAGTTTTCCAATTTGATTCAGATCTTACCCGATAGGAATTTGTTCCATCAAAAGGATCCGCTGAATTTCTATCCACGGTCAGATTAATTCCTGTTGGGTTGGTGCTACCAGTGAATTTTATTCCAATTATGTCTCCTGATTGTATCGTGTACAATGGATCTGCACTTGCAAGTTGGAATGAATAGTTAGTTAGGCTAGTAGATATTGTAGATGCTTGTATTGTTCCAAAGAGCATCTTTACTGTCAAATCAGAATTGAACACACCAATCTGTGCCACACCAACTGGTGACCTTACCTTTTGTATTTGTATAGTAATTCTGTCAATCTTGTCACCAACAAGTTGAGATGTTGTAGTAACGTACTCTCCAACAATTGGTCTTGAAGAAGAAACAAGAGTTGCAAAGCTTACTGTGGTGTCTTGCATGTGGATTATAGGATAGGAACCACCAGTACTATTCACAGTTTGTGTAAGTGTCGGACTCGTGCTTGTGTTAAAGAGAGAATCACCTGAATATGCTGCAGTTATACCATGAGTTCCTCCTGCAAGTGCAGATGTTGCAAATGTTGCAACACCACCAGATAAAGTACCAGTACCTATTGTTGTTGCACTATTACGAAATGTGATAGTTCCTGTTGGTGTCCCTCCAGCTCCTGTCACAGTGGCAGTAAATGTTACAGATTGTCCAACATTAGAGGGATTTACATTTGATACAAGTGCAGTCGTAGTTCCAGTTTTGACAGTTTGTGTCAATCCTGGACTAGTACTAGTGTTAAAGTTGGCATCTCCGCCATATAATGCACTGATGCTGTGAATTCCTGCTGTTAGTGCTGCAGTAGAAAGCGTAGCGACGTTTCCTGCAAGTGTACTTGCACCAATATTGGTTGCACCATCAAAGAATGTCACAGTTCCAGTTCTTGTACCTGCTGCTGGTGATACCACCGATACTGTAGCTGTAAATGTAACAGATTGTCCAAGATTAGAGGGATTTACACTTGATGTTACTGCAGTAGTTGTGTTACCTTTGTTTATTGTTTGACTAAGTGCAGAGCTGGTGCTTGCGTTAAAACTGGCATTACCAGAGTATTCTGCAGTGATGCTATGACCTCCAACTGCAAGTGTCGTTGTAGCAAGCGTGGCGACACCGCTAGATAATGTACCAGTACCTATTGTTGTTGCACCATCGCGAAATGTCACAGTTCCAGTTGGTGTTCCTCCAGATCCTGTCACAGTGGCAGTAAATGTTACAGATTGACCAATGACAGAAGGATTCACATTTGATGTTAGAGCAGTGGAGCTAGCAACTGGTGCTGGGGTTGCAGATATGATTTTTTGAACATTTCTTTTTGAAAAATTATTTTTTGACTGGGATTTTAAACTCCTTATTGGATGTAAAAACTGGATTCTTGAAACTATCTAAAATTAACATTCCTAACCAACCACACTACATTACAAATTTTTTTTCAAATATTTATTGATGCTCTCCTAATGCTGTGACAAAATAGAGAGAAATGTAGAAACAATTTTTGAAATGCATTCTAATTATATTTATTAGAAATTATAAAAAAATTAATTTCATTCTTGGCAACATGGTATCAAGGTTTTTCACATCATGATAATTTTATACTAACGGTATCAATGAAAATTTTTACAAGTTTCTAGCCGGACTTAATCAAGTATGGATGAAAGCTAATTTTTTCTTTGACAAGAAAAGACAGACTAGAAAATTAATTTACACAATGCCAACCAATCCAGCAAGTTCTTTTCTGCAAGAAGATCCAAGTTCTTCTGCAGCTTTTTCTGGAGTTACCTTGTTCACAAAGACACCGTATCCTCTTTCCAGTCCAGACCAGGGCTCCGACTGTGGATAGACTTCGATGTGCCAGTGAATCTGCCTGTTGTTTTTCTTTTCTGGTGAAAGGTGAAACACCATGTTGTAAGCTGGATTCTTCATTGTATTAGCCAATCCACCCAGTGTTGCACGCAAGATCAAAGA
>Ga0247727_10017051_pt1 | contig 11614 bp, 8 predicted proteins | sample WisWelCaveWW1625_FD_202498 | JGI IMG/M metagenome (GOLD analysis project Ga0247727, IMG submission 202498) | Biofilm microbial communities from Wishing Well Cave, Virginia, United States - WW16-25 | ecosystem: Environmental > Aquatic > Deep subsurface > Groundwater > Cave microbial mat | place... | reverse complement strand
GCTCCGTAGATCAGTTCGGCGACCACTACGCTGCACACCGCAATCTGGCTGGGAGCAAGCGGTTTGAGACGATCCACCAGGGACGGCTGTCCCTTGAGGAGACCGATGCAAATGTTGGTGTCCAGAAGGAACATCTGGGCCGGTCAGAAACCGTCGCGCACTTCAGGTGGAAGTTGCGGAGGGCGCCGCAGCCCGCCTTTCCAGGAGCCCACGGCCCTTCGGAAATAGCCGCGCGGCCAGCGGCTGGCAGCATCGCGCAAAACGACCGAGGCCAGGTATTTCGACAGCGATACGCCTCGGGCCCTCGCCCGCTGCCGCAACAGGGTTGCCGTTTGTTGAGGTACGTAAAGATTCAACTGGGGCACCAGGCAAGTATACCACATATAGCAGTCTGCTCATGGCGCAGCTAGTTCCGGACGACGAGCCGCCATCGGGGCACGCAGCGTCGATTCGTAAATCCGGCGCCACAGCAGCTTCGCTACAATGAGCGGATGCTATCATCCCAACTCGACTTCGGATATCCGTGGTGGCTGAGCTATGGCCACCTCATCCTAGCCGCCGCCACCGTCTCGCTCTTGCTCCTCGGATACGCGCGCAAATGGTCCAAGTGGCCGATGCTCTTAGTGGGCATTGCAGCTCTCTGGTCGACCGCCGCGTTCCTGGTTGTGCGCTTCGTCATCGACGTCAACGGGCGACCTTCATTGCCCACGCCAAGCTTTCTCCATTTGGGTACGGGACGAGTACTCGATATGGGGGCGGGCACCGGCAGGTCGTCCATCATGGTCCTACACGCTCGTCCGCACGCCACTCTGGTCGCGCTGGACCTATTCGGCGATTCCTTTGAGCAGCACTTCGGACGGAGCGAGAGTCCGCAGCAGAGGCTGTTCACGAACTTGAAAGCCGCGGGCGTGGAGCAGCGTGCCATGATCGAGGCCGGTGACATGCGCCATCTTCCATTCGAGCCGGCCGCGTTCGATGCCATCGTCAGCTCGTACGCGATCGATCATCTGAATCGCGAGGGGATTAATCAGTCCCTCGCCGAAGCCGCGCGAGTGCTGAAACCCGGGGGTGACTTTCTGCTGATGGTTTTCGCCAAAGAGCGGTGGGTTCAATTCACCTTCGGACCGCTGCTCCTGCACAGCGGCGCTCGGGGCCCGGCCTGGTGGACCGAACGCCTCCAGGAAGCCGGCTTTCAGGTTCTGGAGCAAGGAACGCGTCCGGTTACTCTTTACCTCCTCGCCCGCCGAGGATAAGCCGTGTCAACAGGCGGCTCTGGTCAGCTTCAAACTGACCGGTCGCCCAAGTTGGTATAATCCGGGACTCAACCAGCCAGACCTGACGTGACGCAGGCAGCCCCGCCGGAGGACGACCGCATGCCGGCCAATCACAACGACCTGGAGAAACGCCTCTGGGACGCCGCCGACGAGCTGCGGGCCAACTCTAAGCTGAAGTCCTCGGAGTATTCCATCCCCGTCCTGGGCCTCATCTTCCTCCGCTACGCCGGCCACAAGTTCGCCCAGGCCGAGAAGACGCTGGCGCCTCAGACCGCCGGACGCCGCCGCATCGGCAAGGCCGACTACCAGGCCCAGGGCGTCCTCTACGTCCCCCCGGGCGCCCGTTTCTCCGACCTGCTCCACCTCCCCGAAGGCGCCGACATCGGCAAGGCCATCAACGACGCCATGAAGGCCATCGAGGCCGACAACGAGGACCTCCGCGACGTCCTCCCCAAAACCTACAACCGCCTCGACAAGGATCTGCTCGTCTCCATCCTCAAGAACTTCTCCTCCATCCGGATGGACATCGAGGGCGACGCCTTCGGCAAGATCTACGAATACTTCCTCGGGAAGTTCGCCATGGCCGAGGGACAGAAGGGCGGCGAGTTCTTCACCCCCACCAGCATCGTCCGGCTCATCGTCGAGATCATCGAGCCCTACCACGGCCGCATCTTCGATCCCGCTTGCGGCTCGGGCGGCATGTTCGTCCAGTCCGCCCGCTTCGTCGAGCGCCACCGCCAGAGCGCGACCGCCCTCTCCATCTACGGCCAGGAAAAGGTCGCCGAGACCATGCGTCTCTGCAAGATGAACCTCGCCGTCCACGGCTTGGCCGGCGACATCCGCCAGGCCGTCACCTACTACGAGGACCCCCACCGCAGCGCCGGCCGTTTCGATTTCATGATGGCCAATCCCCCGTTCAACGTCGACAAGGTCGATAAGGAGCGGATCAAGGCCGACCTCCGGTATCCCTTCGGACTCCCCAAGGCCGACAACGCCAACTACCTCTGGATCCAGGTGTTCTACGCGGCCCTGAACCAGACCGGACGCGCCGGCTTCGTCATGGCCAACTCCGCCGGGGACGCCCGCGGCTCCGAGCTCGAGATCCGCCGCAAACTCCTCGAAGCCCGCGCCGTCGATGTGATGGTCTCGGTCGGGCCGAACTTCTTCTACACCGTGACCCTGCCCTGCACCCTCTGGTTCCTCGACCGGGGCAAGCGCGCCACCAAGCGCCAGGATCAGGTCCTCTTCCTCGACGCCCGCCCCATCTTCCGCCAGATCGACCGCGCGCACCGGGACTTCACCCCGGAGCAGATCGAGTTCCTCGCCAACATCGTCCGGCTCTACCGGGGCGAGGCGACCGAGACGGAGTCGGGTAGCCAGCAGTTGACGGAAGCGAGCTTCCCGAAAGGCAAGTACACCGACGTTCCCGGACTCTGCAAGGTTGCCACCCTCGCCGAGATCGAAGCGCAGGGGTGGAGCCTGAATCCGGGCCGGTACGTGGGGGTGGCGGACCGGGCGCCGGACGACTTCGAGTTTGCCGTCCGGCTGGAGGAGCTGCACGAGGAGTTGGAGACGCTGAACGCAGAGGCGCAGGAATTTGGAAGGAGGAGCGCAGAAAACGTCGCCACGTTATTGGAGGCACCGCGATGCTGGGAAACCGCCAGAGCTGGAGAGTAGCACCCTCCGTGACTAAATGGACACTCAAAGCGCTACAATCCCTGACAAGTCTGGTTCCCGTAAGCAGCCAGGAGACCCTGGACATGGGTCCTCGCTCTCCTTTAGCACTTACACTACGAAGCGTCACCCGCCTGTGACGTGCTCGCCTCACCGGTCCCATGGCAGAGGGGACTCCCTGTCAGTTACTGGGAGGCATCCATATTCCTCGCAGGTCGTTGAGATGCCGTGCTCCATACTACAACCTCCGGTCTTGACTAACCCTCTCCCGAAGCATTGCAGACACTCTTCTCTCCCGTAGTGCGGGCTTTTAGGGATGTGATCGTTTGATCCGATATCGATGTCTTTCATCGCGTACACTTCCGCACTAGTGGCCGCGGGACCGAAAGCGACGCATCCAAATCGAAATATCCATGCTTGTCACTGTCTCACGATGGCGTGAAGTCGATTCTCGAATAAACTGGGTAATGATCGGAGGCTCTATACGAGTGATCGTGAATAATTTGGTTGTCATTCATTCCCTTTGCTTCGATGACCGGATCAAGTGACACAAACTTCGGGCCGGCGAAGATATAGTCCAATGTGAGCGTCGGGTCGTTGCCGACTCCCTTCGCTTTCGTACCGTTGCCCCACTGCGTTTCCTTTCGCGCATGCGGCACCGTATCAATGAAGTTCCTCTTCTTGATGTACATGTACTCGTCCGACTCTTCCGTAAAATTGAAATCGCCCGCCAATATCCATACTGGTGAGTGCCTTCTGAAGTCCTCGGCATCCGCTGGCGTTCTTTCCTTTCCTCGCTCCGGATATCCATCCTGCCGCCACGAGTTATAGCGCGATATGATCCCATTGAACACGATGTCCAGTTGACCTAGTCTGGTTCGTGATGCAAGGGTATCGATCTCAGGCACTCCCTCGCGCTCCTTCATCAGTGTCGTCAAGTGCAGGTTTACAACAAAGATATCAACGGGTCTCCCAGTTGCACGCTTTGGTGCTGGGTCGTAGATCAAATGCAGCACTAGCGCGGCTCGCGGTTCCGTATTGCGATCACCAAAATAGAGACCAGAGTCCAGGTGCACATGCTCTACAAAATGATCTCTATCAGTTGCGGGGCTTGGTTGTCGCAGGCTGGATAGATCCCAGACAGGGAACACGGGCGAGTTCTTCCTCACTAAGAAGGCATTTCCCTGAGAAAAGTACGTACTCGCATGCCAGTCACTGCCTCCGAGTACCTTATTCCATTTTGCTCGCGACGATACTACGTTCGTATCGATAAGGGTAAACGGAAGATACCTATACCCTTCGATCGGGCCCAAAAGGTCTTGGATCTCGACGTCGTCAGGCTCTTTGTATCGTACTATTTCCTGAAGCGTGATCACATCCGGACTAGCCCCCTGACTCGTAATAAGCCCCTTTAGGGCATCATTAAGCGTCCGACGAGTTCGTTGCCGTTGATCTCGACTCTTTTCCTCAAGGAATTTGGCGCCGCCGATATTCCAATTCAAGATCGTGAATCGCATGTTCGCTACTCCATGTCAAGTGGTAGATTAAGAAGCTCGTGCCCACGTTGCTTTATCTTGAACGGAATCTCGCGGTATACATCTCCGATTTCCCGTCGTAGAGATGTGAGCGCGTCGGGGGCTGATGAAAATACCAGTATCCCACCACCGCCACCAGCACCTAAAGGGAACGATACGCAGCCCTTGGCATCTGCAAAACCTTGTATTTCCTTAGCACCATCCAGGTAGGCCGGGCAAATGTGGCGACGGACCTCACGGTACGCCATAATCGCATTCTTGACGTCACTCCAGTTTCGCAAACGCAACGCTTCTCGAAAGCGATAGGCAAGATCCAATTTTCGACGATGCATGGCATATCCGTCCGGCCGAGATAACGCACGCATCCATTCCGAATTCACGTCGGTGCTCGCACGAGTCTTTCCTGAATGAAAGATCGCCATTCGTTGCTCCAACACCTCGTATTCAGATGGGCGCATCAATTCTGTGCGTACAGAGGTTCCGTAACCACTTTCCGGGTTACCGGGAAGTCCCCACGGAAACCAAACATAATCCGTAACACCCCCAAAAAGGACGTTCGACTGTTCCTGCGTTCCAGTGATGCTGACCCCGAGGTCCTGCTCCAATCGAGATGCCATAGAAATCAACTGAGTAGAGCTGAAGGGCCGCCCCGCTAACTCGTTTGCTAGGATGCAGACACCGGAGGTCGCGGTTGCCGACCCACCGAGACCCGACGACTGAATGCCGGGACGCAAATTATGTAAGACAAACATTACTCCGCTTAGACGAAATAGCTCTAGGATTTTTAGTAACCAATTCTCCTTCGCCGGAGAAACCTCACCGGGAACTGCAGTGGCTTCGGTACCGTATTCCACTGACCGGACCCCGATCTGATGCCGGTCGAATGGTTGGGCATGAATTCTCGTTCCGGTGTCTATCGTGATTCCAATTGTCCGCGGAAGGCCACGGGTCCATTCCATTGCGGCGTCTGTCTCAACATCCTGTGGAATGTTGGGCATCATCCAGAGGCTCTGCTGGAATTCACGCAGATCGAGACTAGAGCCTGGACCATCAATGCGATTGTAGGCAAGGACCGTAGGCAGCCTGTTACGTTTCCGGGCTTTTTGGAGCAGACTGTGGACGTCTCGTGTCATGGCTGTGACGACAATATTTTACCACGAAGCCTTCGGCTCCGAGTTTGCGCTCGGCCGGGAGACCCCGGCCGGGGTCGTGCTGGAAAAGCGCCTCCGCGCCGCCCTCGCCAAGGTGAACCCCGGCATCTCGCCCCTGGCCCTCACCGTGGCCGTCGACCACCTAACCCGGGACCGCAGCGTCCTGAGTCCGGTGCGGGCGAACCAGGAAATCTATCGCCTCCTCAAGGATGGCATTGGCGTCTCCTACCGCCCGGAGGGCGAGCACGAGGAAGTCTTCGAAACCGTCCAGGTCATCGACTGGAACCACCCCCGCGCCAACGATTTCTTCCTCGCCTCCCAGTTCCGGATCTCCGGCGACTACGGCCGGAAGCGGGCCGACCTCGTCGGCTTCGTCAACGGCCTGCCCCTGGTCTTCATCGAGTTGAAGGCCTCTCACCAGCGGCTGGAGCTGGCGTTTGAAAGGAATCTGTCGGACTACCGGACCACCATCCCCCAGGTCTTCTGGCACAACGCCTTCATCCTCCTCTCCAACGGCTCCCAGAGCCGCATCGGCAGCCTCACCGCCGGCTGGGAGCACTTCGCCGGGTGGAAGAAGATCAACGACGAGGGCGAAGAGGGCGTCGTCAGCCTGGAAACCATGATCCGGGGCGTCTGCGAGCCGGCCCGGCTGCTCGACCTGGTGGAAAACTTCACCGTCTACAGCGAAGCGAGGGGCGAGGTCTCGAAACTCCTCGCCAAGAATCACCAGTTCCTAGGGGTCAACAACGCCATCGCCGCCGTGGAGAAGATCCGCGACAACCAGGGCCGGCTGGGCGTCTTCTGGCACACCCAGGGCTCCGGGAAGAGCTATTCCATGGTGTTCTTCTCCCAGAAGGTCCTGCGCCGGCTCCCCGGCAACTGGACCTTCGTGATCGTCACCGATCGCGACGATCTGGACGGCCAGATCTACCGGAATTTCGCCTCCACCGGGGCCTTGATCGAAGAGGAGTCCCGCGTGCGGGCGGCGAGCATCTCAAGCGTCTTCTCAACCAGGAAGACCACCGCTACGTCTTCACCCTCATCCAGAAGTTCCGCACCGAAGGCGGCGGGCGCTACCCCGTCCTCTCCACCCGCTCCGACATCATCGTCATCACCGACGAGGCCCACCGCAGCCAGTACGACATCTTCGCCCTCAACATGCGCCACGCCCTGCCCCGCGCCGCCTTCCTCGGCTTCACCGGCACGCCCCTCATGGCCGGCGAGGAGCGCACCAGGCAGGTCTTCGGCGATTACGTCAGCATCTACAACTTCAAGCAGTCCATGGACGACGGCAACACCGTCCCTCTGTATTACGAGAACCGCATCCCCGAGCTCCAGTTGACCAACCCGGACCTCACCGCCGACATGGCCGAAATCATCGACCAGGCCGAGCTGGACCCGGATCAGGAAGCGAAGCTGGAGCGCGAGTTCGCCCGCGAATACCACCTCCTCACCCGCGAGGACCGCCTGGATAAAATCGCCGCCGACATCGTGGCCCACTACCTCGGCCGGGGCGTTCTGGCCAAAGCCATGGTGATCTCCATCGATAAGGCCACTGCGGTCCGCATGTACGACGCCGTGCGGCGGCACTGGAAGGCGGCCCTCGTCCGGCTGCGGAAAGAGGTCGCGGCCGCGGATTCCGTCGAAAAGCCCGAGTTGGAGCGGCGTCTGCGGTTCTTCGACGAGACCGACATGGCGGTGGTCGTCTCGCAGTCCCAAAACGAGGGCCCCGCCCTCGCCCCGCACCGGAAACGCATGGTCAAAGAGGACCTGGAGAAGCGCTTCAAGGACCCCGACGATCCGCTCCGCGTGGTCTTCCTTTGCGCCATGTGGATCACCGGCTTCGACGTGCCGTCCTGCTCCACGATCTATCTCGACAAGCCCATGAAGAACCACACGCTCATGCAGACCATCGCCCGGGCCAACCGCGTGTGGCGCGACAAGGAGAGCGGCCTGATTGTCGATTACGTAGGTATCTTCCGCGATCTGGAACGGGCGCTGGCCATCTACGGAACGGTCCAGGCCGGCGGCGCGAGCCCGGCCCAGGACAAGGCTGAGCCCATCCGGCAACTCCGGGAAGCCATCGCTGAAGCGGCGGCTTTCTGCCGGGAGCGCGGCGTGGACCCGTCCAGGATCAGGGACGCCCAGGGCTTCGAGCGCGAAAGGCTGAAGGACGACGCCGTGGCCGCACTGGTGGCCACCGACGACACCCGGGCGCAATACCTAAACCTCGCCCGCAGGGTGGAAAAGCTCTTCCGGTCGCTGCTGCCGGATGTGAGAGCCGATGAATTCGGCCCCATGCGGCAGGTTTTTCGGGTGCTGGCGGACAAGATCCGGTCCGAGCTGCCTCCCACAGACATTTCCGGCGTCATGGATGCGGTCGAGGACCTGCTCGACCGGTCCATCGCCGCCGAAGGATACGTCATCCGCCCTTCCGCCGGCTACATCGACCTGAGCGAGATCGACTTCGCCGCCCTCAAGAAACAGTTCGAGGACGGGCGAAAAACCACCGAAGCGCAGAAACTTCGCGGCCAAATCGCGCAGAAACTGGGCCAGATGGTCCGGCTCAACCGCACCCGCCTGGACTTCCTCGAAGAGTTCCAGCGCATGATCGAGGAGTACAACTCCGGGGCGGCCAACGTCGAATCCTTCTTCGCCCGCCTCATGGCCTTCACGAAAAGGCTTTCCGAAGAGGAAAAGCGCGGCATCGCCGAACAGCTTTCCGAGGAGGAGCTGGCCATCTTCGACCTGCTCACCAAGCCGCGGGTCAGCCTGACCCGGCAGGAAGAGAACCAGGTCAAAAGCGTCGCCAAAGACCTCCTGGAATCGCTGAAACGGGAGAAGCTGGTCCTGGACTGGAAGAAGTTTCAGACCACGCGGGCGGCCGTCCGGGTCACCATCGAGAAGGTTCTGGACCAGCTCCCCAGAGCTTACTCCCCGGAGCTGTATGAGCAGAAGTGTGATGTCGTATACCAACATGTATATGACTCATACTATGGAAAGGACCGGAGCCTGTATTCATTGCAGTGACATCCCATCCGGCCCACCCTTGGCCGTAATTCCCACCGCCCGGCACGCTAGACTAGCAGCCCGTGGCAAAAGTAACAGGTGGCAAATCTGCCACCTCTTCGGCTCAATAGAATCAACGACTTGGCCGTAGCAAATTTGCTACCAGGTCTTGCCACGGGCTGCTAACGGAGCGTCGGGAGCGGGATTTCCTCTTCCGGACTCAAAGGCAGCGCGACCGCGCGGGCCGTCCGAGACGACTTGTAGGCCGCCAGCACGATCTCCAGCGCCTTGTAACCGTCTTCGCCGCTAACCGGCGGCGGCGCGCCGCCGGCCACGGAGGCAAAGAACGCCCGGTATTGCCCCGCAAAGGAACTCTCGACGGGAGGCCACAGCGCGGTCCAGCCGGGCGATGGCGCATTCCACCAGTCGGGGCCGCGGCGAAAGACGAGCGCGTCGGACGGCAGCGATTCTTCGGTGAAAACCGCGACCGGCGCCACGTGAAACGGATTCACGGCGAAGGCGCTGAAACAGATGACGCCTTTCGCGCCGATCAACGTTGTCGGCATCACCGCGCCGCGCGAGAAGCGGTGAAAGCCGAACGTCCCGAGCGCGCCGCTGGCGGTCTTCACGCCCAGCGTAACGTTGTCGTCGAGGCCGTGGCTGGCGTCGACGTTCGCCAGTTGCGCGGAAACTTCGGCGACGTCGCCGGCCAGCGCGCGAAGCTGATCGATGTGATGCGAGCCGAAATCGATCAGAGTCAGCCCGCCGGCGAGCTCCGGCCGGAAGCGGTAGTTGCCGCCCGCGGGGACCAGGTCGAGCGGCTCGGAATGTTCCACGTGGAACGTTCGCACGGCGCCGATGACGCCGGCGTCGAGCAGCCGGCGCACCAGTCGGTGCTCGCTCGTGAAGCGATGATGAAAACCGATCTGCAAGAGGACGCCGGCGCGGGCCGCGGCGTCGATCATGGCGCGAGCGTCGCGGAGGTTGGTGGCGATGGGCTTCTCGCAGAAGATGTGCTTGCCCGCGGCGGCCGCGGCTTCGACCGCCGCGCGGTGAAACGCGTTCGGAGAAGCCACCACGACGGCGCCTACGGAATCGGAGTTGACGACGTCGGCGAGCGAGCCCGCGATGCGGGCGCCCGTGGCGGCGGCCACGCGCGCGGCGGCTGTAGCGTCCGGGTCATACACAGCGCGGACCGCAGCGCCGTCGAAACCCCCGATCGCCGGCAGGTGGCGTTCGACCACGACCGCGCCGGCCCCGACCAACGCCAGGCCGATCTTCATGCCGGTGCGGCCAGCGGCCTGACGAGGCCGCGCGCGGAAAGCGGTCGCCGGCCGGCCTCCTCGGGCCTCGGACCGTGCGGCTCGTCCACGTTGCGCGGCGTGTCGTTACTCATGGCGCGAGGATCACTTCGCCGGCAAAACGCGCTTGGGAATTTTGAGCGCCATCGAGCCGGCCGCCGTCACCACGTCGTAGCGGCCCTGGTAGCCGACCAGCAGGTGCGCCGCCCACGGCTCGAGCCCGTACTCGTTGACCAGCCAGCGGACCATGTCGGTGGTCGCCATTTGCAGCGCGCGGTCGAGGGCGCTGGCGAACTCCGGCTGGCTGCCTATGCTGATAAGGTACTCGGCGGTCTCGACGCGCGGCCCGCTGACGCGCGCCTTCTTGCGCACCTCCACGGTGAACTCCACGTCCATGGAGGTTTCCACGCCCGTGCCGGTCGGCTCGGCGTCGGCCTGGAGCGCGTGGCCGTCGCCGATAAACAGCAGCGCGCCGGGATGCGAGACGGGCAGGATCACGGTCGCGCCCTCGCCGATCTCGTTGTAGTCGAGGTTGCCGCCGTAGGAGCCCGACGGCGCCGAGGTCGGCGCGAAGTCCCCGGCCGGGGCGACGCCGACGCATCCCAGCATGGGACGGGCGGGGAACTCGAACTTGATCCTCTTGCTGACAGGCTCGCGCAGCCGCACCACGCCGCGGGCGAGGTCGATGTCCCAGGGCACCAGGTTGTCGCGCCCCGGAAACACCAGGTCCGGCTTGTAGCGCGACGGATAGATCCCCTCAATGTATTCCGGCGACAGAGCGAACAGGCCGATGCGGTAGCCGCTCCATCCCCAGTTGCGGTTCAGCCGGACGCGGCGAAAGTGGACGATCAGCGCGTCGCCGGGCTCGGCGCCCTCCACGTAAAACGGCCCGGTGAGCGGGTTGCCGAACTCGGGGTGCCGACGGACGTCCTTTTCGTCGAGGCCGCCGGCGTCGAGTGTCTTGGTGATGACCGTATCGCCGGGCCGGACTTTTTTCAGCACCGGATGGGCCCGCGAGAACGTCCGGTAGTAGGCGGTGGCCACGACCTGATGCGTTTCCGCGCCCGCGGCCGCGGCCGCGAGCAATCCCCAGCAAAACCAGCGCGGCGTCGTCATTTTCCGGGCTCCTTAATGTCGTAGCAGTAAAGACTGTCCTGCTCGCGCAGGTAGAGCCGGCCGTCGGCGATGGCGAGCGGGCTCCACACCGGGTAGTCGGCGCGCGGGACCGCGAAGCGCGACTTCTCTTTATAGGCGGCCGGCGCGGCCTCGACCAGCCCCACGGCGCCGTCCTCGCCCAGGCAATAGAGGTGGCCGTCGGCGTAGATCACCGAGCCCTTGCCGACGCTGCGGTCGCGCCAGGCGACTTCGCCGCTCTGGAACTTCATCGCCGTCAGTACCGCGCCCGAGAAACCGTAGAGGTGTTCGCCGATCAGCACCGACGAGCTGTAGTGGTTCCGCATGTCGCGGTTGAAATAGACCTCCGAGGCGCCGCTGCCCTTGGCGGCCAGCTTCAGCAGCGCGCAGCCGGTGCCGTAGTCGGTGGACACGAACACGTGGCCGTCGCGGAAAATCGGCGTGGCGATGTTGGCGGTGGAGTTGGAGACTTTGTCGTAGCGCCAGAGCAGCTCGCCGTTGGCGGCGGCCAGGCCGACGGCCGCCTCGCCGGTGAG
>Ga0247727_10017050_pt1 | contig 11615 bp, 11 predicted proteins | sample WisWelCaveWW1625_FD_202498 | JGI IMG/M metagenome (GOLD analysis project Ga0247727, IMG submission 202498) | Biofilm microbial communities from Wishing Well Cave, Virginia, United States - WW16-25 | ecosystem: Environmental > Aquatic > Deep subsurface > Groundwater > Cave microbial mat | place... | reverse complement strand
CTCCGGTTTTTGCCCTTAAATTCAACGCCGCGAGACTTTTATGAATCGAGGGCGAGGCATCAGATATTACAATGCGCTGAGCTAGTGGTTTATCCTGAACCAATACCGCCGGAGATTGAGTCATCAATTCAGTCAAATAACGGACGGCATTCTGGATTTGTTCGCTCTCGCCCATCACCACAAGAACATCACCCGGCATCACAACAGTTTCGGGAGACGGATTTACAACCGTCCCCTCTTCCCGATAAATGGCCATAATCATCGCTCCGGTCACTTGCGGTAATTTCAAATCGCGTATAGCCTGATTCACTGCTGTCTGCTTGTACGGAACAATCACATCTTCCGTCTGCACTTCCCAAGGATATTCGTTCTTGATCAATTCCTCAAGTTCATGTCGCGCCTTCTCCTGCTCAATTTTTTGGGCACCCGGCTCTTCTTTTTCGAATACCAGACGCACCGTATTTTCCAGATGGGCATGAAATTTTGAAATCAACGCCCAGAACCAGAGACTCACAAAACTTAAAATAGCTCCAATCATAATGAGAACCGGAAATCGCGGCAGAAAAGGAAAGCTTAAGGTAAGCACCAGCAGCGAAAGAGCAATCAAAATACCCAAGCGAAACATGTTGCGAATCAATTTTCCGGGAAGAGAATCCTCAGTATCATGGGGAAGATGCGTATCGCCAAAAAGCAAATTCCAAAGCAGTTTATCCAAAGAATAAACCAGCCCCACCCAGAAAGGAAAAATGAGCAGCCCAACGAAAATCCAATAAAGGAATGAACCGTAGGGCATGCGATAAGCAGTTTCAGAAAAGCGAAATCCAATCGTGAAAATTCCGATGATCAGAACCAAATAAACGAGGGCTAAAACCAATTCATTCTTTGCCCGTTTCCAGAATGGAACACGATCTTTGCTACGGCTGCCATGGCTTAATCGATTAAGCCATGAAGTGTAAAACTCACCAAAAGTTGCCAGAGGACCAGGAACCCACTTGGCCAAAGTCTCTGATAACACATACCGTTCTCTAATAAAAACAGGGGTGAACATACTTGAGATAAGTGATACAGAGACAGCAATCGGGAATAACGAGTGTTCTGTCACTCGAGCGGACTCACCCATCTGAGCAATAATGAATGAAAATTCGCCGATCTGCGTAAGACACAATCCCGTCATCAAAGCTGTCTTGGCCTCATGTCCTGTCAAGAAAACCGCAAAAGACACACAAGAATATTTGCCCAGCATAATAGCGAGAGTAATCACCAAAATCGGAAACCAGTAATCGCGAACTTGCATCGGATTGAACAACATCCCGACAGAAATAAAAAAGATGGCAATAAACATATCGCGAAGGGGCTCAACTTTTCGGATAATGTCTTCAATCTCTTCTGATTCAGCGACGACGGCTCCGATCAGAAAAGCACCTAACGCCAGCGAAAACCCCAGCTTTGCTCCAAGAACTGAGAATCCAAAACAAAGCCCCAGAAGTACCACAATTAATATTTGGCTTATCCCAAGCCGGGAAACAAAATGAATAAGCCGAGGAACGGTAAGCAGGCCAATAATGATTGTCAGTAAAATGAACATGGTGACTTTCAGCATCGAATAAGAAACAGTCCCGATATCCACGGAACCTGAAATAGACAAAGCCGAAAGCACCGCAATGATGAGAACTGCGAGCAAATCCTCCATGATCAGAATAGCGATAATGATCTGAGCAAAACGCTCTTTCATCAACTTCAACTCAACAAGCGCAGTCGCAATGATAGTTGTACTTGAAATAGAAAGAATGGCTCCAAGAAAAAGACAATCCATTAAGTTCCAACCCAGAATTCTTCCGACGGAAAAACCTATCCAGATCATCAACAGAACTTCAAGCGCAGTCGCAATAAACGCCGTCAAACCTAATCGCTTTAATTTTCTCAGATTGAACTCGAGGCCAATTGAGAACATAAGAAAAATTACGCCCAAATTGGCAAGGGTTTCGACACTTTTGAGGTCACTGATAAGAGAGAACGGCGGAGTATGAGGACCAATGATCACTCCGGCAAGAATATAACCGAGCACCGTTGGCAGTCGTGCCCAGCGACACAAAAGTATCACCACAGCACTGACGGCCATTACGATAGCCAGATCTTGGATAAGGACAAATCCTGTCATAATCTAAGAATATCACGCAAGCGACATTCCTTGAATCTCAAATTGATCAAATCGTTCCACGTCCATAGAAATCTCGCGCTCATCAAGGAAACTCATATCTTCGCCAAAGATTGCAAGTATCGCGCCCAGCTCGGCATCACTTTCGATCTTGATATCAACGGCTTCAGGCCGCTCGGCCTGTTTTATCATCGTTGTCGAAGACGGCACAGGTATCATTTCCGTCTCAGGAACCGCAATCACAGGATTTGAAAAATCAGGCCGGCCTTCAACCCAATAGGTTCCGAATGCAAAAGCAAACGCAAGAGAGTACATCAGCACCACAGCTCCCATCCAGACAGGAAAGCCAAAGCCCTGACCTTGTGATTTCTCAATTTCAATTTTCTTTCGGACATCAGACAAATAATTTTTCATGAGCGAATCCGGAACCGGTTTCACCTTGTATTTGGATATAAGTTTTTTCATTTCTGGATCGTCAGGATTTTCTATTGTTGCCATGTCAAACACCCCCTTTTTCTAAATTGTCATTCCGGCGTCCGCCAGAGGACGGATCCGCCAATGTCTTGTGTGCGGAAAAGCCGGAATCTAATCGATCTGGATCCCGGCTTTCGCCGGGATGACAAACATTTTTTAGAGCTTTGCGAACCTTTTGTGTCGCATGAAACAAACTGGCTTTCACTGTTCCTAAAGCAATCCCGAGAGACTCTGCAATTTCTTGAAGCGAAAAATCATTGAAATATCGCATCACAAACACTTTCTGCTCGTTCTCAGGCAAATTGGCCACCGCCGCTTCCAATCTTTTCCTCTCTTCCTCCATAATAATTTCTTGTGACGGCGAAGCATGCAGCGATGGAATCACGGTTAATACGTCTTCTGCCATCACTTGCTCTTTAGATCGCATCCTCCGCCGAATTTCATCTCTTGCCTGATTCACAAGAATTCGAAAAAACCAGGTTCCGAATTTTGACTCACGTTTAAAACTTTTAAGCCCAAAATAGGCTTTCACAAAAGCGTTTTGAGAAATCTCTCGAGCCGTTTCCCAATTTCTGAGCATCGAAAACGCAAGCCGAGTTGATTTTTCCTGATAACGGCTAACCAAACGGTTAAAAGCGGGCTCAATCCCCCGCTGAAACTCAAGAACCAATTCCTCATCCGTCATTGTTTCGAGGTTTGCCGAGATCATGAATTATCGCCTCGCCCGCGAAACCGCTTTCTTGAATAAGGAGGATGTTTGCGCTCGCCCCCCGCAGCGGGACGGATTGTTGGCGCTGGCCGTGTTTCACGCGCGTGGTCAATTCTTCTGGCCAGCTGAGGATGTTTTTGCATGAACTGCTCATAACGCTCGGGATTCCTGACCTTCAACGCATCCAGCCGATTCATCCTCTGATGCATCATTCGCTCATAGGCCTGAGGATGATTTTGTCTAAAATTTTCTAGTTTCCTCTCGAAACGCTGACGGCGTCCGTTCATCCATCGCTCGTATCGCGCCGGATTCTTTTCTTTCATTCTCTCAAGCCATTTTTCCTTGAGAGCCCGCCTTCGCGTAACAATCTCTTCAAATTTTGCGGGATCTGTTTCTTTGAGTTCGGCCATTCTTTGCCGAAAACCCGTCCGATGTTCCGTCATCCATTTCCGGAAAGCTTCAGGATTCTGAGCCCTTAAATTTTCCAGTTTTTCGATCTTTGAAGAAAAACTTTCAGTCGGGCCTCCACTGCCAGCCGCTTCTTCAGCACGTGCGAAATCACTTCGAGCAAGCAAGAAAACAAGCGCGATTCCCAAAGCCAGAATCCAAATTTCCTTTATTCCCTTATTCATGAAATTATCCTCTCTTCTCACCTCTTTTGACGCACCAGAAGTGAAAAGGTTTAGTTTATTTCAGATTCTTCTTAAGAAATTCCAGGGTTTTCGCCCAGGCATCCCGGTAATCCGCCTCATTGAAATGCTTATTGCTGGGATTAGCAAACGCATGATCCGCATCATAAGAATAAATCTCATTGAGAACGCCTGCTTTCTCCAATGCCAGCTTGAAAGACTCAACCCACTGCGGAACAATCCACTTATCCTGCTTCGCAAAAATTCCCAAGACAGGCCCCTTCAACTTCTGAAGCTCTTTGGGTTCCGTGATCAATTCTCCATAATAGATCACTGTGGCCTGAACCAGCCGAGGCCGGGCAAGACTCGCCTTAAGTGCCCATCCTCCTCCGAAACACCATCCCATCACACCGATTTTTTTTGACTTGAGAGCCAGATAATCAAGTGCTGCCTCTACCTTTTTTTGAGCCTCTTCTAGCTTCACATTCTGAATCAATTTCGAGGCCTCATTCGGATCCGAAGTCACCTTGGAATCAAACAGATCAACCACAAGCGCGTTATAACCCAATAAGGCCAACTGATCCGCTGTTGACTTCATATGATCGTTCAAGCCCCACCATTCGTGAATCAAAAGAATAGAAGACTCGCTGGGTGTCTTGGAGAGAATCTGATAAGCCTGAAATAGAGCATCATCCTTTGTGGTCAATGTGATCATTTCTCCCCGGATGGCATTTGGCAGCTTAATATTGAAAACATGATCTTTTGGGTCCGGCCCCTGGCCATAGGATACGGGTAAAAAATAAGAAACAATCAGTAGGAAGACCAAAACACTCTTCTTCATAAAACCCCCAATTTGCCGATAAAATTATACTATGAACCGAGACCAGATTATCGTTGCATTCTTCTTTGCCTTATTGCTCATCGTGCTCTATCAGCTTTTTCTGATTTTTTCCCCATTTTTTAGAGCCATCTTTTGGGCAGGGCTTTTGGCATTTATTTTCTACCCCATGTATCAACAGCTTCTAAAACTTTTGGGGAATCGCCCCAATCTAGCAGCCGTGATCAGCAGCTTGATCGTATTAGTCATCGTGATCCCATTTGCAGGGATTATTATCTATTCCGTCACCGTCGAAGGCATCAAGCTTTATGATTTGGCCAGTCAAACATTCACGGTCGAGAAAATCAAAGAATTCATTGCATACTCACGAAGCTTCGAACTGATTGATTCCGCCTTTAATAAAGTGCTGCAATCTGAAGATTTGCAGCGTAATCTGAACAGCTTCATTCTGAATGCAGCAAAGTCTATCGGCAATTATGCGACCGGACTTTTGGCTTCAGCCACAAAAAACATTCTTCTGATCGTTATTCATTTGCTTCTCGTCATCTTCGTTCTCTTTTTCTTTTTCAAGGATGGCGGCAATATTTTAGAAGAAATCAAAAATTTACTGCCCATGGACCGGAAACACAAAAATGCAATCTATAATAAAATTTCCGAAACCCTATCCGCGGTTGTCCGGGGACAATTTGTTACCGCATTTATCCAGGCATCGATTGCCAGCATTGTGTATTGGCTCTTGGGACTGCCTATTCCCCTCTTTTTCGGATTTCTGACATTTCTATCCTCAATGATCCCTGTTCTGGGAGCAGCCTCTGTCTGGGTTCCCTTTGTGATCTATCTCCTGGCTATCCAGTCATACGGAAAAGCCATTATTCTCTTACTCATTGGTACGTTTTGTATCAGTCTCTTAGATAATTTCCTAAAACCTTATCTGATCGGAGAAAAAACCAAGCTTCCGATCTTACTGCTCTTCTTCGGAATTCTAGGCGGGCTCAGGCTTTACGGACTTACCGGCATTTTCCTGGGACCAGTGATTCTCGCCCTCTTTTTTGCTCTCCTTAAGATCTACCAGACCGAATATATGAGTCTGAAAAAATAGACTAAACCTTTTTACTCCCCCCTCGTCTAAAGAGATGAAATTTGATAAAATACAAACACTTTAATTCAAAAGGAGCGCCAAAATGAAAAAGCAAATGTTGTTCGTTGCAGGTTTAATTACAGTATTAACTTTCAGTGTCACTTCAGTCTCTTGGGCGGGACCGATCGTAAAAAGAGAAAAACGCCAGCAAAAGCGGATTGCTCAAGGCGTTGAGTCAGGTCAATTAACTCCTCGTGAAACCGCCAAGCTCGAAAGAGGCGAAGCGCGGATTGACCGGGAAAGACAGCGGATGTTAAGTGATGGCAACCTTACGGCTCGCGAAAAAGCTAAACTGACTCATGATCAGAATGTCATGAGCCGAAGAATTTACCGCCAAAAACATGACAATCAGGTTCGTCCTGGTGTTACACCCGCAATTCCGGCGACACCGGCCACACCCGCAGATCCAGGCGTGAATCCAGCAACCCCAGCGACACCCGCGACTCCAGCACAGCAGTAATACAATAGGGGTCAGGTCATTTTGGACTTGACCCCATTTTTTTTAAAGTTATGGATTCTTTTTTAGTTCTTTAGGAAGGCCTTCTATTTTAGCGGCTAAAATGAAGTCATTTTCAGACAATCCTTTGATTGCATGAGTCGAGAGCTCAATTCGAAGTTTCCGGTAGCTGGTTAAATGAATGTCCGGATGATGATCCTCAGACTCAGCCACTTCTGCTATGCGGATAATCAGTTCAATGGCTCCCATGAAATTTTTCATAAGATATTCTTTCGAGATACTTTTCCCGTCCTCAGCAATCTGCCACCCTGACAAAGATTTGAGATAATCCCCTCCCTGAGTCGATGTCAACGGAGCGACGCCCCCTTCGCACGGCTTACAACGTTTCTTGGCAAAATCCTCGCTCACCATTTGATGTTCACTCCTCCTTCGATCATTTTTTCCTTCTCTGTCGCTTTCACCTTCAGAAATAAATTGGCACGATCACCAAAAACTTTGGTCAGCACAGTTGCTTGAATCCCCAAACCCTCCCGATTCGAATTGAATAACTCCAGATCAATCATGTCTTTACCAACGAATTCATAGGAAGCAAGGAACTTGATTTCTTCAACTCGTTCATTTTCATATGTTACTTCAAATCCAAGTTCTAGCGGTGCACGAACTTTCCAACGGCCGAATATTTTTATGGTTTCATAGATTTCTTTTGCAGATCCCCTAATTTCTATTCCGACTCGAAATTTAAGTTCCGAAAACCGACGCCTTAAGCTCCGATATCCTAAATACTCAGCCTTAAAACGAAATTGTGAATTGCTGGAACCTTCAACCAGGAAATCGAGATAGCCTCGCTGGTCCAGATTCCAGAATCCTTTCAGGATGATAGATTCAATTCTTTTTCTGCCTGTTTTAATCTCTTCGGCAACATATCGATAGATGATCTCGTATTTGCGGCCAATTCTCCACCTTCCCTCAAAGACGAAACGGTCACGATCAGATTCGCGATAACTCAGAATAAACGTTAGACGGTTTTTCTCGTCCGCTTGCCAATTCCCTTCAAACTTAAAAAGACGTGTCGATTGGGCACCTGAAGGATTCAATGTGGTGATTGAAAAAACAAGGCGGTCGGCGTTAGCAGAAACAAAACTCGAGCGAAACACAAGCTCTTCGGCGGAATCTTGAATTCTGAACCGCAATGTATGATCCGACCCTAAATACCATTTGCCCGTAAACACAATCTCTTCAAGATCCGGGCCGAAACCTAAATCTATCAGATTCTTTGGCAGTGGATTAAATCGATAACGGAGAGAATGATTTTCGGTGAGCTCAAAACTGCCTGGAATTTCGACAGGCCTCTGGGCAGAATCCCAAAGGCGCACCATAAGTTGATTCTGACGATTCACGGAGTACTTAAATCTAGCAGTAGCGGTCATGGGTTCTGATTGTACCAGATTCGTATTTCTAAAATCTATAGGCTATACTTTTTATTAGACGCAACCAACTTAAGGAGGTGCGTATGAAAACTCAGGAATTAATGACTAAAAATCCTGGGTTCTGCCTCTTGAATGACACTGTGTACAAAGCCGCTCTTATTATGAAGCGGTACAATTGCGGTGTGATTCCGATTGTCACGGATCGACGATCGAAAACTCTCCAAGGAGTCATCACGGACCGTGATCTTGCCTTGTTTTTAAGCCAAAAGAACAAACCAGCCAAAAGGCTCAAACTGCGTGATTTTGAATTTCGCAGAGTCAAGTTTGTTCACCCGGAGGATTCAATTCGCCGGGCGGCAAGATTAATGGAGAAATTCCATCTTCATCGGCTTCCAGTTGTAGATGACGAAAGACACCTGAAGGGAATTCTTTCCCTCCGGGATTTGGCCAGGGAGGCCTTTAAGGAGAGAAGGTTAAGAACTCAATGGATTAAGGAAAAAGAAATCGCCAGCATCGTGGAACGCATCTCAGTGGCGAGATAAAAAAAACCCCGTAAGGCAAAGCGAAAACACAGGGACGTGTTTTCAAATCCTAACGGGGTTTTTTCTGTTAAGATACGTTCATATTTTAATGGCTATTGACCTTCAATGTTGAAAATACTATTTTCTCTTATGATCGCAAATATTCTTTTTTTCCCCTCTGGAAATCTTTGGAGAACCCCAGACGATCTTGGACTTCCATACGAAGAGATCAAGATCACAACTGCAGATAACATTCAGCTCTATGGATGGTTTCTTCCCACCAAACAGTCCAGACATACTCTTCTATTCCTTCATGGAAATGCCGGCAATATCGCGGATCGTCTTGATAAGGCTAAAAGCTGGCTCACCCAAAATATTTCTGTGCTGCTTATCGATTACCGGGGATTCGGAAAAAGTGAAGGAAAAATCACGGGCGAGCCAGGCCTTAATTTGGATGCAAAAGCGGGTTATGATTGGTTGATTCAGAAAAACATTGCGTCAGAAAAAATTTTGATTTACGGGGAATCAGTCGGGGCCGGCCCGGCACTGAATTTAGCAACATCTGTCCGCTCAGAGGGTGTCATCCTGGAAGGCGCATTCTCATCGTTGAAGGATATGGCCAAACTTCATTATTTCCCGGTTCCGGATTTTCTACTGGGCGACTTCAAATTCGACAATCGTCAAAAAATAAAAGATTTAAAAGTTCCCGTTTTCTTTATTCATGGTTCTCTAGATGAAATTTGTCCGATATCGATGGCAAAAGAACTTTACGAGCTGGCAAAAACAAGAAAGAGTTTCTACGAAATTCACGGGGCAAGTCACAATGATACGTATGCTGGGGAACCAAAGGAAATGTACGAGGAAGCGCTAACTTTTTTTGAGAAATAACCCTCACCCCTACCCCTCTCCCTTTTTAAGGGAGAGGGAAGGGTGAGGGTTCGTCCCCCAGATCTTTTCGCAGTATTCTTGAACCATTCTCTGCGTATTAAAATGTCCCGCCTGAACGATACATTCAATCATCTTATCCATCCAACCGGACTGATAATCCACAACACCCTTTTGATTCGTCCCATAATAAAGCCCGGCAATATCTTCCAATGTCTTGTATAAACTCTCAGAATCCTGCTTGATCCGAAGATCCCATTCACTGCCAATCTCATCTCCTTCATGACGATAACCAAAATACCATCCGACAGGCCTGTCGCTGATCTCCACCAGCCAACCATCCACTGTAGAACACTGAAGCACCCCGTTTGCGATCGCTTTCATCCCGCTTGTGCCAGAAGCCTCAAATGGAGGCAATGGGTTATTCAGCCAAACATCCACGCTCGAAGTAAGCAGCTTTCCGAAAAATGTGTCGTAGTTTTCTAGCATTAGAACGCGGACAAAATCCCGGTCTTTCTCCAAAGAGTCAATGGCTGCCAGTATTTCGTTGATATGAGTCTCAGCCAGATTATCTTTGGGATGAGCCTTCCCTGCCAAAATAATCTGAAGACCGCCAAAACGTTTTCCTATTTCTACAAGTCGATGTATATCTTGCAAAATCAGACTGGGCCTTTTATAGCCTGCGATGCGTCTGGCCCATGAAACAGTCAGCACATTTTCATCCATTTTCCACATTCGAAGCAGATAGCATAAATGCTTTTTATTCTCTTGATGCGCCTCCCATAAATCCTTTCTAAAATCAGGAGACTGACTGAGCTTTGAAACATTTGCGAGACATGAGGGATCTTTTTCCCAAGGACCAATCAGAGAGGCATATTTCTCAAAAAGTTTTGAGAAGGATCTTGAAAGCCAGGTGTACGTATGAACTCCATTCGTGACGGACTGAATCCGTTCCTTGTATGCCGGAAACTGATGTCGCATCACTTTTCCATGTTTCTCAGCCACAGCATTAACCCTTGAGCAGGTATTCAGAGCAAAAAGGGTCAGGTTCAAGACTTCATGATTATCAGTATCCATTCCGAATTCCCTGAGAAGTTTCAGATCTTCGGCGTTCAAAATCGACTCAAGCGTTTTAGCGTTGAATCGATCATGCCCCGCGGCGACGGGAGTATGACAGGTGTATGCGAAATGTTCTCTTAAGTTTTGGGTTTTTTCCGGGGAAAAACCTCTTACCTTCTCGACAAATGCTAGGGCGGCATGTCCCTCGTTAAGATGATAAATCTCGGGGAGATAACCTAACGCATCCAGCGCCTTAATGCCTCCCATTCCCAAAATCAAACGCTGGTAAATTTTCCAGATCTCATCATCTGACCGGTAAAGTTGACCCGTAAGTTTACGCACAAATTCGGAATTCTCTGGAAGATTTGTGTCCAGCAGCACAAGTGGCACAGCAAATTTTTGATCATAGCTATAAGCATAATATTTCCAAAAGCGGATATGGATTTCCTCTTTCGGCAATTTGATCTTGATTCTATTTTTAAGAGGAATAAGGCCTGGATAAGTCAGAGGATCCCAATACATTTCTTTGGGACGCTGACCATCTTGATACCAGAAACTCTGTTTAAAATATCCCGAGTTCCAAAGAATCCCGATGCCGACGAAGGAAAGATTCAGATCCGCGGCACTTTTAAGCGTATCGCCCGCCAAGACCCCAAGACCCCCGCTATAAATCGGAAGGTCAAGGCGCTTATCAATTCGAAGAGCAAAATAATTATCCATCGCCCTCAAATTTGAAAAAATACTATGCTGAGTAAACTTGTTCTGGGATCTGACGGGTTCAACACTATGAAAGGTGTGATAGATGCTCGGAGCAAGACCGTATTCCATCGAGAAATATGCGATGGACTTAACCTCTTTGGACCGTAAACTTTTTTCTGCCGTCAAAATACTGTTGAGGGGATAGCCAAAATAGGATTCTTCGTTAATGTCCTTAGAGTAACGGACTTCAAAATCTTCAACATCAACCAGGGATAGGAATTCCTGAAGAGCGCTCATAAAGGGAGGATTATAGCAGGAAAAAAGGGGAAAAAAAGGGGACAGGCTACTTAAATTTAAGTAGCCTGTCCCCTTTTTTCCTTTAATACTTGTTTTACAGCTTCCAAAAATCTCACGGGCGGCACAAAGCCCACAATCCGAACGTCTTTCACTTCTTCCCCCTTCGTATCAAAGAAAATCATCGTGGGCACCCCCATGACATGAAATTTATCTGTAGTTTCGCGGGTTCCTTCGCTGCTCATATTCGTGACATCGACTCGAAGTTTTTTGAATGGCTGAAGAGCCTCTTGAACTTCTTTTTTCGAGAAAGTCTGATTGTCCATTTCA
>Ga0247727_10017049_pt1 | contig 11616 bp, 12 predicted proteins | sample WisWelCaveWW1625_FD_202498 | JGI IMG/M metagenome (GOLD analysis project Ga0247727, IMG submission 202498) | Biofilm microbial communities from Wishing Well Cave, Virginia, United States - WW16-25 | ecosystem: Environmental > Aquatic > Deep subsurface > Groundwater > Cave microbial mat | place... | reverse complement strand
TCCTATCGCTGCGGGTTCCTACGCATTCGCGCTGTTGGGTTATCTTGCGGCCAAGTTGCGCTGGAACAACTGGCTGCGGTTTCACCTCACAGGTCAGGGCGGCTCGTATATCGCCATGACCACTGCTGTGTTGGTAGTGAATTTGGGCTCTGACTCTTGGTGGGCCTGGATGCTACCCACCGTCATCGGGTCTCCTCTTATCGCGTGGATCACCCGCGAGGTTGTATTGGGAAGGAGGCCGAAATACTCGTGAGCGGTACACGGCGTGACATGGCGATCGCTTGGCAGCTACTTTTTTGACCTGCCGCCGCTCTTGACCCGCGGCGCGGATTTGCTGTGCCCGAAGGTCCGCTTGCGCGGCGGGGCTTTGCTGCGGTCTTCGTAGGGGTTGCGGCCGGTGCGCAGTTCGATTCGCAGCGGCGTGCCGGCGAGCTTGAACGCGTCGCGGAACCAGCCTTCCAGGTAGCGCCGGTAGGCGTCGGTGACGTGCTGCAGCGAGTTACCGTGGATCACCACACGCGGCGGATTGGAACCGCCCTGGTGCGCGTAGCGCATTTTCGGGCGTGCGTAGCCCTTGCGGTGCGGCGGCATCTGGCGCTCCACCGCCGCGATCAGCGAGCGCGTCAGCTTCGGCGTCGAGAGCTTGGCCATCGCCGCGGCGTACGCGCCATCCACCGCGCGCAGCACGTCGTTCACGCCCTTGCCCGACTTTGCCGAGATGAACAGCGTTTCGGCGAAGGACAGGAAGCCGGCCTTATAGCGCAGCTCCGCCTTCACGCGGTCGCGCGCGCTCTTGTGCGCGGCGTCCCACTTGTTCACCGCCACTACCACCGCGCGGCCGCGCTCCAGGATATAGCCGGCGACGTGCGCGTCCTGCTCGGAGATGCCGTCCACCGCATCCAGCACCAGCACCGCCACGTTCGCCGCCTCCACCGCCTGCAGGGTTTTCACGATCGAAAACTTCTCCACCTCGGCGCCGTGAGACCGGCCGCGCTTGCGCAGCCCGGCCGTGTCCACCAGCGTGTAGCGCCGGCCGCCGCGCTCAAAGGGCACCTCGATGGCGTCGCGCGTGGTGCCCGGTTCGACGTGGGCGATCACCCGCTCCTCGCCCACCAGCGCGTTCACCAGCGTGGACTTGCCGACGTTTGGCCGGCCGACGAACGCGACCCGGGGATGTTTTTCGTCCTTTTCACCGGCAAGTTCTTCCTGAGGAAAAGGCATCAAGACCGATTCCATGAGATTGCTTACGCCGCTGCCGTGCGCGGCGGAAATGGCGGCCGGCGCCCCCTGGCCCAGTTCGTGGAACTCTGCCACCGCGGTTTCGGGGTCCAGGCCCTCGGCCTTGTTCGCGGCGATCCAGACCCGCTCCTTCAGGCGCCGCAGCCGTTCGGCGATGACGCGGTCGCCTGGCGCGAGGCCGGCGCGCGCATCGGTAAGCAGGATCACGGCGTCCGCCTCGACGATCGCCTGCTCGGTCTGGCGCGCCATCTCGACGAAAATGTCCTTCGGCGTGTCGGGCTCAAGGCCCCCCGTGTCGATGACGATGTAGGAGCGGCCGCCCAGCAGCCCGTCGCCATAATGGCGGTCGCGCGTTACGCCGGGCACGTCGACCACGATCGCGTCGCGCCGCCGGGTCAGGCGGTTGAACAGCGTGCTCTTGCCGACGTTCGGCCGCCCGACCAGCGCGATAACGGGTTTCACAGCAGAACTTCAATTCAATGTCAGCGCATACAGTCCGCCGCCCTGGGTCTGCACCAGGAAGCCGTCGGGCAGTTTGAGCGGCGCGGCGCGGATGGGGCTGCCGTCGGTGGCCGCGCGGGCGAGGAATGCACCCGACTCGCGCGCCATGAAATGGACGTAGCCCTGCAGGTCGCCCAGCGCCACCTCGGTGCCGAGCGGCAGCGGCAGCGACAGTTGGCGGTAGGCGAGCCGGTCCTGTTTCCAGATGCTGCGGCCGTTGCTGCGGTCGAGCGCGTGCACCGCGCCCTTGTCGTCGGCTACGAAGGCGTAGCGCGCGTCGAAGGTCACGCCGGTCAGCGTAGACATGTCGCGCGACCAGAGCTGGTTGCCGTTCAGCACGTCGTAGCAGGCGACCCGGCCCTGGAAGGCGGCGGCGCATACCTCCCTGCCCTGCGCCATTGGATCGCCGACGATGTCGGTGACGCGTTCGAGTTCGGTCGCGCCCTTGGGCAGCGCGACGGTCGCTTCCCAGCGCAGGCTGCCGTTGGCGAGCGCGATTGCGGCCAGCTTGCCGCCGGAGAAGCCGGCGTAGACCGAACCCTGGTGCAGCGTCAGGCCGGCTGGCGAGCGCACGATCAGCGAGGCCGCGGCGCGCTGGTAGACCCAGCGGCGCTTGCCGTCCTCGGCGCCGAAAGCAAAGATCCGGCTGTCGGCGCTGCGCACCAGCACCAGCCCCTCGCCCAGCTTGGGCGCGGCCAGCACTTCGCTGGAAACGCGCGAACGCCATTTCAGCGCGCCGCTTTGCGCATCCAGCGCGATCACCTCGCCCTCGTTGGAGGCGACCACGGCCAGCACGCCGTCGCTGCCGACGCCGCCCGAGATGCGCTTGCCGACCGCGACGCGCCACCTGGCCTGGCCCGACGCGGCATCCAGGCGCGCCACCGTGCCGCTGCGCGAGGCCGCGTACACGCTGTCGCCGTTCAGCGCCGGGGTGAAGACGAAAGCTTCGGCGGCGCCGACGCTGGCGGACCAGAGCACCCGCACGCCCTGCGCGGTGCCGAGCTGGGGCAGTTCCGCGGGCTTGGGCCCGGTCGACTTGCTGGCGAACCAATCCAGGGGATTGACGCTCGGCATGCTCGAGCAAGCCGATAGAAGGAGAGACGCGGCGAGCAGCGCCGCGGCAGGAATCGGGCGGCGCATCGTCAGCCTCCGAGCGCGTCGAGCCGCAGCTGCACGCTGGCGCGGAACGCGGCGTTGCGCTGGTCCGATTTCTCGAGCGCGAGCTTGTAGGCGGCCTTCGCGCCGGCGGACTCGTTTTTCGCCACCAGGATGTCGCCCTTGAGGGCGGCGTACTGTGCCGCGACCGGCGCCGCATGCGTCGCGTCCAGCAGCGCGAGCGCCTCGTCGTAGGCCTTGTCGTCAAGCAGCACCGCGGCAAGCCGCAGCCGCGCGAGGTCGCGCAACCCGTCCGACGGCGAGCGCTCGACCGCCCATTGCAACTGGGCCCGCGCGTTCTTCAGGTCGGCGCGCTCGAAATGGAAGCGCGCCGCCGCCAGCGTGCCCATGGTGGCATAGAGCGTGCGCGGATACGACTCCACCAGCGTGCCGCCGGCATCGCGCAGCGCCTTGGCGTCGCCCGCCTGCGCCGCCTTGACCAGCGCGTCGTAGAGCGCGGCCGCCTGCTGCGACTGGTTCGCCTGCCAGGCGCGCCAGGCTTGCCAGCCGGCGACCGCGATCGCCGCCGCGAGCAGCACCGAGAGCAGCGTCACGCCGTTGTCCTTCCACCATGCCTTGATCGACGCGAGCTGTTCCTGCTCTTCCAGATCGTATGCCATCAGCTGCCCTTTAAGCCTGGTGATTGCTGCAACCTGTGTTGCACGGTGGCGACCAGTTCCCCAAGGGAGCAGTCCGCCGCGGTCCGGGTGGCGAGATTCTTGACCTGCACGATCTGCTTCTCGAATTCGGTCTCGCCCGCGATCAATGCCACCCGGAACCCCTTCTTCTCGGCGTACGCAAGCTGATGCTTGAGCTTCGCCGGCTCAAAATAGACCTCGGTATTGATGCCCGCGTCGCGAAGCATGCGCGCCATGGTCAGATAGCCGCCAACGTCCTGGCCCTCCATCGTCGTGATCAGCACTTCGGCCGGCGTCCGCGCCGGCGCCCGCAGCAGGCCGGCCTGCTTCAATTTCGAGAAGAGGCGGGTCAAGCCTATGGAAATTCCGACGCCCGGCAGCCTGGTGTCGGTGAAGTAGCCCGCCAGGTCATCATAGCGTCCGCCGGAGCAGATGCTACCAAGCTCAGGATAGTCCACCAGCCTGGTCTCATAGATCGTGCCGGTGTAATAGTCCAGTCCCCGGACCACGCTCAGATCCATGCAGAACGCGGAATCCGGAACGCCGAACTTGCGAATCGCGGCCACAACCTTGCGCGACTCCGCCAGGCCCTGGCCGAGTAGCTCGTTCTGCCCGCCAAAACCCGACAGCAGATCCAGCGTTGCGTCGGTGTCCCTGCCAGCGCAGACGAGGCCATGCAGGTCGCGCGCAGCGGCACGCGACATCCCTTCGCGCTCCAGATCTTCCAGGACCTTCGACGCGTCTTCGTTCTCGATCTTGTCGAGAGCGCGCAGAACCGCCGCGGCGCCAGCGTCCGGGACGCTGAATTTCATCAGCAGGCCCTTCAGCACCTTTCGGTTGTTGATGCGAATGCGGAATTCACCGATCGCCATTTCCTGGAACACGCTGTAAATGACGCTCGGGATCTCCGCTTCGGCGAGGTAGCTGAGCTTGTCGCGGCCGATGATGTCGATGTCGCACTGGTAGAACTCGCGGAATCTTCCCCTGCGAACCTGGGGGGTTTCGCCGCGCCAGACTCGCTGGATCTGGTAACGCCGGAACGGAAACGCCAGTTCCCGCTCCCGCATTGCCACGTAACGCGCCAGCGGCACCGTCAGGTCGAACCGCAAGGCTCCTTTGGTCGCCGCTTCATCGTCGTCCGCACCGGCGGCCAGCCGCGCAAGGGCGTAGATCTCTTTCTCCACGCCGCCTTTCGAGATCAACACCTCCTTGCGCTCGGCCGAGGGAGTCTCGAGCGGAAGGAAACCGAAAAGTTCGAATTTCCGTCGAATGATTTCGACCAGGGCGTTGAACTGCAGTTGTTCCTGGGGCAAATACTCCTGGTCGAAGCCCCGCAGCAGCGCTGGTTTGACTTTTTTCAAACTGCCTTGATCTTGATTCTCTTGCTGCGTCCCGACGGCGCGCCGGTGCCGTAGTTCCGTTGCACGTAGTTCTCGACGATCGCCTGGAACTCCTCGGCGATGCGCGCGCCTTTCAGAGTGACAGTCTTCGCGCCGTCGACGTAAACCGGGGCTACCGGAACCTCGTTGGTGCCCGGCAGGCTGATGCCCACGTCGGCGTGCTTGGATTCCCCCGGACCGTTCACCACGCAACCCATCACCGCGACCTTCATGTCCTCGACCCCCGGATAGCGCTTCTTCCAGAGCGGCATTTGGGTTCTCAGGAATTCCTGGATGCGCTGGGCGAGTTCCTGGAAATAGCTGCTGGTGGTGCGGCCGCAGCCCGGGCAGGCCACCACCATCGGAGTGAAGCTGCGCAGGCCCATGGTCTGCAGCAGCTCCTGCGCCACGATGACCTCCCGTGTGCGGTCCCCCCCCGGCTCCGGCGTGAGCGACACTCGGATGGTGTCGCCGATGCCTTCCTGCAGCAGCACCGCCATCGCCGCCGACGAGGCGACGATGCCCTTGGAGCCCATGCCGGCCTCGGTCAGGCCGAGGTGCAGCGCGTACTGGCAGCGGCGCGCGAGCTCACGGTAGACCAGGATCAGGTCCTGCACGCCGCTCAGCTTGCAGGAAATCACGATGCGCCCGGCCGGCAGGCCGAGCCTCTCGGCCTGGGCCGCCGATTCCAGGCCGGAGGCGATCAGCGCCTCGCGCATCACGTCGTCGGCATCGTGAGGCTCGGCGCGCCGGCCGTTCTCGTCCATCATGCGCGCAAGCAGTTCCGGGTCGAGGCTGCCCCAGTTGACGCCGATGCGTATCGGCTTTCCATGCGTCAGCGCCGCATTTACCATCGTTGCGAACTGGTCATCCCGTTTCGCCCCTTTGCCGACATTGCCTGGATTGATGCGGTACTTGGCCAGCGCCTGCGCGCAAGCGGGATACTGGCTCAGCAGCTTGTGGCCGTTGAAGTGGAAATCGCCCACCAGCGGCACGTCGCATCCCATCGCATCGAGTTGTGCGCGGATGCGCGCGACCTGGGCCGCGGCTTGCGGCGTGTCGACGGTGATGCGCACCAGCTCCGAGCCGGCGCTCCAGAGATCGAACACCTGGCGCGCAGTCGCATCCGCATCCGCCGTATCGGTGTTGGTCATCGACTGGACCACTACCGGCGCGCCGCCGCCGACCGCGACCTTGCCGACCTGAACCTGTACCGAGATCCTGCGCGGCATCGCCGTTACTCGAGCGTGAAACGCGCGACTTCGACCTTGACGTGCGGCGCGAGGTCGATCGGCCGGTCGTCATAGGACAGGCGCACGTGCTGCGCGTTGCCGATGACAAGGGCGAACGGCGGTTTGCCCTCGACCGTCTGCTCGGTGCCGCCGGGGTTGAGCTGGGAGATCAGGGGCTTGCCGTCGCGGCCGCGGATTTCGACCCAGGAGCTGCGTTCGAACGTCATCACGATGCGCTTCGTGCCGCCCTTGTCCGCTGCCGCCGCGACCGGGGCTGCGGCAGGCGTCGCCGGATCCGGTTGCGTCAGCGGCACGAGATTCGGCCGCGCCACGGCACTCGCCACAGCGGTGGGCTGCTCGACCGGCGCTTGCTCCGTAGAAACGAACCTAAGGCGCTCAGCGGCGGAGCGCTCGCGCTGCCACTGCAACGCCAAGGCCGCGATCGCGACGAGGACCGCGAGCGAGAACGCGGCGTAGATCAGGTTGCTGCGCCGCGTATTGTCGGTGATCGGGATTGGCCGGCGCGCCGTGGCGACCGCCGCGGCATTGTCCGGCGCCGCGACGCGCGCGGCGATGCGCTCGACCAGCGGCGCGGGGTCAAGCTTGAGCAGGCGTGCGTAAGCGCGCACCATGCCGCGCGCGAACGTCCCGGCCGGCAGCTCCTCGTAGCGCCCCTGCTCCAGCGCCTCGATCTGCCGCCCCGCGAACTTGAGCTGCTGCGTGACATCGGCGATCGAGTAGCCGAGCGCCGCGCGCGCCCGCGCCAGTTCCTCGCCGACGCCGTCGCCGGCGTCGTTGCGCTCAGTCATATTCGCCGCGCTGCAGCAGCTGGTACTCGCGAGAGCTGGAGAAGCGGCGCCGCAGCTGGTTCGCATATCCTGATTCCACGACGCGTTCGCCGAGTTTTCGTTCCACCCGCAGCGCGAGCCACAGCGATTCGGCGGTCGGGTCCGTGATTTTGTTGTAGCGCGAGACGAGCTTGCGCGCGTCCTCCAGGCTCCCCTGCCGGTAGCGGATCTGGCCGAGGTACAGCAGCGCGGGCAGCTCGTCGGGCTCCTGGCGCAGCGCGCGCAGGAAGAACTCCTCGGCGTCCTTGACGTTGTCCTTGCGCAGCGAGCATTGGCCCGCCGCCGAATACGAGCGCCAAGGCGCCGGATAGAGCGGATTACGCACCGCCTGAAGGAAATACTTGATGGATTCGGTCTCGCGCCCGGTCTGGCAGAGGAAGCGCCCGTAGTTGTGGTTGATGTCCGGGTCGTTGGGCGAGAGCCGCAGCGCGCGCTCGAAATTGTCCTGGGCGAGCCGCTGCTCGCGCAATTCCATGTAGACCAGGCCGAACAAGCTGTAGGTAAGCGCGTAGTTCGAATCGGCCGCCGCCGCGATGCGCAGTTCTTCCAGCGCCACCGCCATGTTGCCCCGGCCGTAGTAGAGCGCCGCCAGCTCGGCGTGCACCTTAGCGCGGTTGCGCGGATCGCTCACCTCGCCCGCCAACGTGCCTGAGTCGGCGACCGGGGGTTCGTTCGCCGGTTGCATCGCGACGCAGCCGCCAAGCACGGCGGCGGCGAACAGCGCGGCGTACAGAGGATGGCGCGGCCGGTTCATGCGCGCAGCTCCGCGATCGGGACGGTAAGGCTGCGGCGCGTGCGGTCGGTGACCTCACCCGCAAGCTGGCCGCAGGCGGCATCGATGCCCTCGCCGCGCGTCTTGCGCGTGGTGACGGTCAGGCCGGCGCGCTGCAGCACTTCGGCAAAGCGGCGGATGCGCTCCGGTTGCGAGCGCTTGAAGCCCGAATGCGGGAACGGATTGAACGGAATCAGGTTGAACTTGCAGCGCACGCGCGCCACGATCCCGAGCAGCGCCTGGGCCTGCGCGTCGGCATCGTTGACGCCCTCCAGCATCACGTACTCGAAGGTGATGAAGTCGCGTGGCGCGCGCTCGAGGTAACGGTTGCAGGCCGCGAGCAGCTGTTTGATCGGGTACTTGCGGTTGATCGGCACCAGCCGGCTGCGCAACGCATCGTCCGGCGCGTGCAGCGATACCGCCAGCGCGACCGGGCACTCCGCGGCGAGGCGGTCCATGCCGGGCACCACCCCGGAAGTGGACACCGTGACGCGGCGGCGCGACAGGCCGTAGCCGTTGGCGTCGATCATCAGGCGCGCGGCCGGAATCACCGCGTCCAGGTTCATCATCGGCTCGCCCATGCCCATGAACACCACGTTGCTGATGGCGCGGGGGCTGCCGGCCACGGCACGAGTGCCGTCCTTGTGGCAGCCGAGTGCGCCGTTGGCGAGCCACAGCTGACCGATGATCTCGGCAGCCGTCAGATTGCGGTTGAACCCCTGCTTGCCGGTGGCGCAGAACCCGCAATCGAGCGTGCAGCCAGCCTGGCTGGAGACGCACAGCGTGCCGCGCCCGTCCGCGGGAATGAACACCGCCTCGACCGCGTTCGTGCCGTCCACCTTGAGCAGCCACTTGCGCGTGCCGTCGGCTGCGCTGCCGTCGCCCACTACCACCGGTGGCGCGATGGCGGCGGCCGCGGTCAGCTTGGCGCGCAGTCCCCTGGCGATGTCGCTCATCGCCGAGAAATCGGCGGCGCCGCGGCGATGGATCCACTTCAGTACCTGGCGGGCGCGGAACGGCTGCTCGCCGAGGCCGGCGAAGAACTGTTCCATGCCCTGAGCGTCGAGGCCGAGTAGGTTGGTTTGCATGGCTCAGCGCGGAAAGACTTCGTACTCCGGGAAGAAGAACGAGATTTCAGTGCGCGCGGTGTCGGGCGCATCCGAACCGTGCACCGCGTTGGCGTCGATCGACTCGGCGAAGTCGGCGCGGATCGTTCCCGTGGCCGCCTGCTTCGGATCGGTCGCGCCCATCAGTTCGCGGTTCTTCATGATCGCGTCGTCGCCCTGCAGCACCTGCACCAGCACCGGCCCCGAAATCATGAAATCCACCAGAGCCTTGAAGAACGGCCGTTCGCGGTGCACCGCGTAGAAGCCTTCGGCCTGCGCGCGCGACAGGTGCATCATGCGCGCGGCGACGATCTTCAGGCCGGCCGCTTCGAAGCGCGAGAGAATCTGCCCGATCGCATTTTTCGCCACCGCGTCCGGCTTGATGATCGAAAAGGTGCGTTCTACTGCCATGCCAGGGTCCCCGATGCCGTCGCCAAGTAAACTGAAAGTATAACATGATTGAGCGCACTTCCGCATAAAAACAAGGGCTTAGGTAGTGGGTCAGTTTAAAATCAATCACTAGTTGGATGTGAAAGCGCAAACCATGTCTAAACTTGCTTTATGCCAGCCAAACAGCAAGTTGTTCCAACCTGCAAATACGGGCATGGAAATCTCGTTCGAGCTACTGCAGGAGGAGAGATTGCGAGCTGGATGTTTGCGGCGCCTCCGCCAAATCCGAAGGGATATGGGTTTCTCATCGAACTACACGTTTGCCCGCAGTGCGGGTATTCAGAGTTGTTCGACTATGAGCCAGGGAAAAGCACTAGAACTGAGTAGACGCTATGGGCGACGTTACGCAATTCCCAGGAAAGCAGCAAGGCACTCCCGCGTCGTCCGGTGGGTCAGGTGATGGTGTGGATACGCGCCTTACAAAACTCGAAACCAAGATTGAAACCATTCTCCCGACGTTGGCGACCAAGGGGGACGTTTCTGAGGCCAAGGCTAGCATCGTAATGTGGGCGGCTGGAGTTGCTGCTGCGTCTACGGCAATCATTGTTTCCGTACTTGCTTTCATGCTTAACCGCGCAGTTCCTGTTCAGCCTACGCCGCAACAGGCTCCGATTGTTGTTTACCCTGCGCAGCCGGTAAGTCCGCAAGCGCCGCAATCTCCTCCAGCGACCAAACCCGGTCGGTAAGTCCGGCTTCCATCGCCGGAGTTACCCGAAGGCTTTGGTGAATCCGCCCGAAGTTGTAGAACATGAAGTGCAGGGCTACGGCGTGGCCCAGGTTCTCGACCTTCTTGCTGAACGCATTGGTCAGCCGCGTGAATCGGCGCATAGACATACGCATGGTCAGGTTCTGGCGCTCGACATAGGACGTTGAGATAGCCCGTTCAATCGGCTTGCCTGCGCGTCAAATCCGCCGCGCAACCCATCGCAGCACAGTCGAGCTGGAAAACGCCATTCGCAGCTACCTCGCAACTCACAATAAAAATCCCAAGCCTTTCACGTGGACCAAAAGCGCTGACGACATCCTCGCCAGCCTCGCTCGATTCTGCGTGCGAACTTCTAACTCAGGACACTAGTTTTCTGGCAGGAACAGCGTAGTCAGCTCGTTGAGGAAGCGCTGGCCGCGCTCGGTCGGGCGGATCCGTCTAAGGCTCCGCTCGATCAGACCTTTGTCTTCTGCCGCGCGCAGCCCCGGCTCGATCGTCTTCGCCGGGAGTCCTGTTCTTGCACTGTAAAGGTCGACCTCAAAACCTTGGATCAGGCGAAGCGTGTTCAACATGAATTCGAATGGCAGCTCCTTCGGCTCTACGGTGCGGTCTTTCGCCTTGCCCGTCCCAACCAGGTACTCGCGGGGCTGCCTGATTTGCTCGTGCCGCGTGACCCGGTCGGCAAAGCTGAGCTTGCCGTGCGCGCCCGCGCCGATGCCGGCATAGTCGCCGAACTCCCAGTAGTTGAGGTTGTGCCGGCAGCATCTGCCGGGCCGCGCGAAGGCCGAGGTTTCATAGTGCTCGAAGCCCGCTGCCGCCAGCGTTTCCTCGATCATGACCTGCATGTCCGCGGCAGCGTCGTGCCCGGGCAGCTGCGGCGGATGCGAGAAGAACACCGTATTCGGTTCGATGGTGAGCTGGTAGGCCGAGAGGTGCGGCGTGCCGCAGCGCGCACCCTCCTCGATGTCCGTGCGCGCCATGGCGAGCGTCTGGCCGGGCAGGCCGTACATGAGGTCGATGTTTACGTTGCCGAAGGTCTCGAGCGCCATGCCGATCGCGCGCCGTGCTTCGTCGGCCGAATGGATGCGCCCGAGGGCCTTGAGCATGGCGTCATCGAAGCTCTGCACGCCGAGCGACAGCCGGTTGACGCCGGCTTCGCGGTAGCCGCGGAAGCGGCCTGCCTCCGCGGTGCCCGGGTTCGCCTCCATCGTGATTTCGGCATCGGGCGCGAGCGGCAGGCGCGCGCGGATCTCCGACAGCAGCAAATCGATCTCCCCGGCGGGAAACAGGCTGGGCGTGCCGCCGCCGATGAACACGCTGATCAGCCGTCTTCCCCAGACCGAAGGCAGCATCGCTTCAAGATCGCGCAACAATGCGGATATGTAGTCTGCGAACGGCAGCTCTGCCTGCTTTTCGTGGGAATTGAAATCGCAATACGGGCATTTCTTCACGCACCACGGCAGGTGCACATAGAGCGCGAGCGGCGGCAGCGCGCTGAAGCGTACCTGGCGCAGGTCGCGCAAGACCGTCGCGCTCATGCTTTTTGGAGCATGGCGAGCAGCTTCTGCAGCGCCTGGCCGCGATGGCTGA
>Ga0247727_10017048_pt1 | contig 11616 bp, 4 predicted proteins | sample WisWelCaveWW1625_FD_202498 | JGI IMG/M metagenome (GOLD analysis project Ga0247727, IMG submission 202498) | Biofilm microbial communities from Wishing Well Cave, Virginia, United States - WW16-25 | ecosystem: Environmental > Aquatic > Deep subsurface > Groundwater > Cave microbial mat | place... | reverse complement strand
ACCTCGAGATCGCGTGGGTCGGGACGAAGAGACGGCTCCCAGATCGAACAAAGAGACTGGGATGGGAAGGAAGAAAAAAGTGGAGATCGCGGTGGGATAGGTGCTTGACTTCGAGAGCCCCATACAAGTGGAAGTAGCCAGGGCCACGGATGTTGCTGTGAAGTATCGCCGGCCCGTCCGTGGCCTTGGCGGGCCGTCGGCGATCGAGGTTGTTCTTGAGGATCGATTTGACGGAGGTGTAGGAGCGCGCCCCGATCGTAAGCGCCCAGCCACAGGCCGCCTCCAGCCGATCGCGGCCGTGGGCCTTGGCGAGCCCGATGATGCCAATCGAGGCGCGGAAGCCTTGCTCGGGATGTGGGCGCTCGCGCAGGATGACCTCGACCAGCGCCGACGTGTTCGGCCCGATCTCGCCGGCGCGCCGCCTGAGGTGCTCCGGCGTCCAGTCGGCGTAGCGCCGATGGCTCGACGGCATGTGCTCGCGCACCGTCGTGTGCTTGCGGTTCGACGAGGAGCGCACGTGCGCGGCAACGCGCCTGCCGCGATGGAAGACCTCCACCGTGCGCGCCGTGATGCGAACCCACATCTTCTCACGCAGCAGCTGATAGGGCGCGGAGTAGTAGTGCTTCTCGACCTCGACGTGGTAGTCGAGCCCGAGCTTGCACTCTTTCCACTGTGCGTAGGTGTACGGTTCCGCCGGCAGGGACTTGAGCGCCGGGCACTCCAGCTCCTCGAACAGCGCCTTGCGGCTCGCACCCAGGTGCCGAGTGACGCGGGCATTCAGCGCGGCGACCTCGATGACGATGGCGGCGTTCAACTCAGCGAGCGAGAAGAAGGTGCGCTTCCTGAGCTTGGCGATGATCCAGCGCGTTGCCACCAGCACCGCCACCTCGACCTTGGCCTTGTCGCGCGGCTTGTAAGGGCGCGCCGGCACGATGGCGGTGTCGTAGTGGGCCGCCATCTCCGCATAGGTGCGGTTGACCGCCGGCTCGTAGAAGCACGCCTTGGTAATGCCCGCCTTGAGGTTGTCCGACACCACCATGCCGGGCACGCCGCCGATGAAGGCAAATGTACGCGTGTGCGAGCCGATCCAGTCGGCCAGTCCCTGGGTCCAGGTCGCTTCCGCGTAGGTGTAGTTGGAGGCGCCGAGCACGGCGACGAACAGCTGCACTTCGATCACCTCGCCAGTCGCTCCGTCGATCACCTGCATGGTCGTGCCGGCGTAGTCGACAAACAGCTTCTCGCCGGCCACATGCGTCTGCCGCATGGTTGGCGACAGACGCTTCTCCCAGGCACGGTAGAGATCGCAGAACCGGCTGTAGCCGTAGCCGTCAGGATGCGCCGCCCGATGCTCCCCCCACAGAAGCTGCAGCGTCACGCCTGGTCGCTTGAGCTCGCGATGGATTGTCGGCCAGTCAGGCAGCGGGCGCCGTGCCGCAACTTCGGCCAGCGCGACCGATGCCGGATAGAGACGCGCCTCCAACGCCTCGTCGGTCATCTCCTCGGCCAGCGGCCAGGCGACACCAGCCTCTCGCGCTCGGCGCAGGCATCCGCCCACTGCCGTGGCGCTGATGCCGAGGCTCGCCGCGATCTTGCGTTTCCCTAAGCCGACGGCCTTGAGCCGCAGCACGTCGCGCACCTTGCGCATGGGCAATCTCTGTTGCGACATTCCCCGCTCCCTCTTGCAAAGGGGCGGAAGCTATGTCGGCCGCAGGATCACCCAACGATGCCGCTCACGCCTTCCACAGGCTGGGTCGCCATCCCGGTACGGGGGGTCGCCATCAATCGGAACGGTGGGTCGCCATGCGTCGGAATGCTGGGTCGCCATGACCCGGTACGCTCAACTACACGCCGAGCTTCGACATTGGACATCATGCTTTGATACGCGCTCTTGGCGGCATGCCCACGCTGCTCATTTGCACCGCATCACCACCGGCTTCTTTTCTCACCGCGTTGCCGGGTCTAGTTAAGCCTGTTGCAGCCGATGCTGTTGTTGCCACACTTGCTCGGCTGCGACCCCTTTGAATATCGCGGCTTTAGGTTCACGCCACGATCTTCCTCTCGATGCCTAGGTGTTTTTGGATCACGCGCACCTCTCCACGGATCTCGTCGATCTCTTTGGTGACGCCCTTCAAGTTCCCGTAGTGCTCCTCGATTGTATCGAGCCGACGGTTGATCTCGGTCAGGCTGGCGTGGATCGGCCGGAGCTTCTCGTCGACAACCTCTTCGACGATCGCGCGCACGTCGTCCTTGGTCGGGAGCTGCTCTACCTTCTCCTTGATGAAATTGACGGCTTCCAAAATGTCCTTGGTGTTCTGATCCATAGGACGTCAGTGTACCATGCAGTTCCCAACGAGCACGTTGAGTACAAAGTGCGAACAGTCTGCATGATGGTCCGATCTTCCCCGGTAGCTGCCGAACGCGCGGCGGCGCTCTTGACCCATAAGAGACTCTCGGCCCGAACCCTGGAAATAGACCCCAAAGCGACCGGGGTATATTGGAATCTGGGTGCCACCTACGAATCCAAGGGCGACAGGCAGCGCGCGATTGCCGACTACCGGCGCGCGCTCGCGATCGACCCGAAGCACCAGGCGAGCAGGGACGCCCTGAAAGATCTAAAGGTGGCGCCATAGAGCTTGATTGGTGTGCGCGGCCTGGAGACTGTCTCCCGCAAGGAGAGAGTTTGCCGGACAGGGAGACGCGCGGAGCCGAAGCTTTTGGGCAACGGCGCCCGCGAGCCAGCCTCACGCAATCATATCCGCATACACCAGCGCGTTCGCATAAAGCTGCATGTAATCGCCCGAGGGAGCGCCCGAAACAACGTAGTTGTCATTGGGGAACAGGGTCACGAACACGACACCAGAACTGTCCACCAAAGCAAGGGGCGCGCCATCGCTCCAAGAACCGATGACCTGTGCATCCCCACTCGGGGTTACCCGGTCGTGGTAGTAGCCTGTGAGGTCGTCCACAACAAATGGGCCAGTGAAAATAGGATGAGCACTATTGTAGCTGCCAAGGGTCGCGAACGAGTAATTGCCCAGATATGTGTTCATTGGCACGTATCCATCGGTCGTCAATCGGCCCCAATCTGTGGCGCTTCCACCAAAACCATGCTGGCCGTAGAACGTCGCCATCACCAAGGCGCCGCCGCCGTCGACGTAGTCGGCCAGCCTGCTGCCGAATACTTGCTGGTCGCTCGTGCCATTCTGGTAGGCGAGAATGGCGTCGTAGTTCAGAAGAGTACTCAAAGACTCCGATCCGTTGAGGACACTAATGGAACTGAACAGGCCAAGTGAGTTGAGATCACCTGCGACATTTCCAGCTCCGCCAGTTCCGTCCGACGACCCGTACACCGCGACCCTCAGGGATTCACTGACATCGCCCACGCTCACATTCACCGTTGCCGTGTCGGTCAGCCCGCCCGTGACGCGATCGCGGGCTTGGGTGGTGAGCGCATAGCTCGAAACGGCTTCGAAATTGAGGGCGCCGGTCGTGGTGATCGCGCCGGTCAACTCGTCGATAGCGAACAGCCCGGATGCATTGCCGCTCGTGATCGAATAGCGAACCACGTCTGTCGCATCGACGTCGGTTGCGGTGACGGAGCCGACGAAGACGCCCGCTCCCTGGTTCTCGTTGATGGGTCCGAAATTGAAGATGTCGTCCGCGTCCGTGAACTCCGGCGCATCGTTTCTACCCTCGATCACGAGGTCCAGTGTCTGCGTCACGGTACCGCCATGGCCGTCGTTCACACCGTACGCGAAGGTCAGCGCTGCGTTTTCGCTCGCAGAGAGGCTGTTGAAATCGTTCGGGTTGAACGACAGGGTGTTGCCGACGAGCGCCGCTGATGGCAACGCGGGGCCGCCGGTCTGCAACAGCGTGCCGGCAACGACCGAGAGCGTATCTCCCTCCGCATCGGTGATGAACCCGACCGGCAGCAGATTGACGATTTGCGGGTTCGGATCGTCCTCGTCGGCGAGCGCACCAACCGCGGACACCGCCACCGGCGCGTCGTTGGTGCCGGCGATGGTGATCGTCACCGTCTGCGTGTCGCTGGCGCTGTGGTTATCGGTAGCGGCTACGCCGTAGGCCAGCGTCAGTGTCTCACCCGACGCGAGGAAGTCCACCAGCGCGTTGTCGAGCGCGAAGTCCCAACGATACTGCCCGTCGGTGTCGCCGGTTGCCGGATCCAGCATCGTGGTGGAGAGAGCGCTGGCCGCGGCGGCAAGCACGTCGGCTGGAACACCGGAGCCGTCCGAGAGGGTCGCCGAGACCAGCGAAGGCACGATCGTGTGTGTGTCGTTGAGATCGATATCGAAGAAGAACGCATCGCCTGTCGCAGTCAGGGTCGCGGCACTATCCTCCGCCAGCGTCCGCTCTACCGGCCCGGTGACGACCACAGGTGCATCATTGCTGCCCGTCACCGTGATGTTGATGATCTCGGTGTCGCTCGCACCATGCTCGTCCATCACCTGAATCGTGAACGTGTCGATTGCAGTCTGGCCCTCGGCCAGGTTCTGCACGCTGGTCAGGCCGTTGGCCAGCGCGTAGGTCCAGCCTCCGCCCTGGCTGATCGTCAAAGAGCCGTAGGCGCCCGCAAGCGTGGTGTCCTTGAGTGCTGGGGCGTAGGCAATGATTTGGGCCCGCGTCCAGTTCTCGTCGTCGCCTGTGAAGCCTGGCGTCTCCGTCCCGAAGATGCGGCCGATCACAGGAAGCGTCGTCGAGCCGATGGCCACGCCCCCGTCCAAATAGTCGAACGAGGCAACGAGCGCGCCGACATTCGTCGTTGAATGCGTCAGGCGCAGCATGATCTGGTCGGCGCCGGGCGGCGGAGCGAGCACGACACCGCCGATGTTGATGGTTTGGTCGTTGACGATGTCGAGCTCGCGCAGCTGCACGCGCACGATGCCGTCCTGGCCTTTGCGCACGACCAGCTCGATCAGGTCGTCGCCGAGCTGGTCGGGCGGTGTCCCACTGCCGCCGACGTGACGGTCGTTGAGGCGGATGCCGTAGACCTCGCGGAAATCATCCGGAATGATGAGGTCGAACAATCCCTCGACCGTGAAGTTATCGTCGCTCTTCAGCCCCCTGTCGAGGTCCGCCGGATTGATATTGCTGAGCACCAGCGCAAAGGTCCCGATAAAGGGATCGGGCGTACCGACGCTGATGGCGGGAGCAGCATTATCGCTGTCGAGAATGAGCTTGCCGGCTGTTTCCTGGAAGCCGCCGTTGACGAAGTACTCGGTCGGAGTGCCATTGGCAAAAGTCGGCGAGTTGGGTGGCGCCAGTCCGTCCGAGAAGGGGTCCTCGAAGAACGAACCGAGCGGGTTCATCGGACTACCGGGGTTCTTGGTGACCTTGAAGTTATCCATCACGAAGTGGTAGTCGGCGGTCTCCGCAACCGTTCCACCAACGACCGTCCAGAACTCCTGCGCACCGTTGTCGGGGTCGAACGCCGCCATTGTGCCGCTAGCAATGGAGACCGTGTCTTCCGCAACATTGCCGGCGCCCGGTCCCGAGGTGATCACGGGCGCATCGTTGGTGCCGGTGATGGCGAATGTCACCGGGGTTGAAGCCGTCAGACCGCCGGGCAGCCCCTGCACCACGATGTTGAACCCGTCCGTCACGGGCTGGCCTTGGAACAGGCCGTCCGTCGAGGGGTTTGCATTGTCGAGTGTATAGGTCAGCGTATCGGCCGCCGTGTCGAGAACGGCAAACCCGTAGGTGCCGTCCATCCTGAAGGTCGTCGGCGTCAGCTGCGTCCACCCGGTGGTGTCGTAGGACGCAATCCCGTCCACGTCGCCCTTGGTCAGGGTAACCACCGAGGTCGACACGCCAGCACTGTCCTGCGTAGCGATGAAACTGTAGGTCGCATCGCTGTCGAACCTGCCGACGATCTCGTCGCCGTTGTTGATGCCGTTGGCAAAGGTCCCGCCGAAGCCGCTGTAGACAACCAGCGGGTCGTCGAGGGTGGTGAAAACGCCGCCACTGTAGAGGAAGCCGTGTGTTCCTACGGCATCCCAGTAGTATCCAACGATCTCACCAGCATCGTTGATGCCCTGCGCAAACGTGCCGTTGCCGCTGGCCCCGACGCCGGCCAACGGATCGTCGATCGAAGTGAAGACACCGCCGCTGTACAGGAAGCCGTGGTTGTTGCCGCCAGCGTCCTGATAACTTCCGACGATCTGACCGAGATTGTTGACGTCTTGCGGAGCAGTGCTCGTGCCCAACGGATCGTCGAGAGTGGTATAGCTGCCGCCGCTGTAGAGGAAGCCATGATTTGGGCCACCACTGTTATAGAAGCCGACGATCTCGCCAGCGTCGTTGATACCAGTCGCGTTGCTGCTGGCGCCCAACGGATCGTCGAGAGTGGTATAGCTGCCGCCGCTGTAGAAGAAGCCGTGGTTGTTGGGACCACCGCTGTAGTAGTACCCGACGATGTCGCCTGCGTTGTTGATGTCGTCGGCGACGGTGGCGATGGTGGCGGGAATGTTGAGTGTGGTGTAGGCGCCGCCGCTATAGAGGAAGCCGCTGGTCCCGTTGTTGGCGCTGCCGACAATTTCACCAGCGTCGTTGATGCCGAACGCTTGGGGGTTGGCGTAGGGAGCATTGAGGGTGGCGAACTGCCAACCCGCCCCAGTGCCTGCCTCCACCAAATTTGCGCTCGGCGCGCTGGCGCTCACCGTCGGCGCATCGTCGGTGCCGTGAACGGTGACGTTGACGGTTTCGATGTCGAAGGCACCGAACTGGTCGGTCACCTGCACCTGGAACGTGTCGGTAACAGTCTCGCCCTGCGCCAGCGCCTGCACGTTGGCCTGGCCGTTGGCGAGGTTGTAGGTCCAGTTGCCGTTCTGGTTGATCGTCAGCGAGCCATAGACCCCGTTGAGAGCCGACTTGATCGCGAAGTTATCGCCCGCACCGAACTCGGCGTGCGTCCAGACCTCGTCGTCAGACAGGTCGCCGGGCGTTTCGGTGCCAAAGATCTGTCCGAAGCCGGGCAGATTATTCCCCGTGGAGGTTACGACGCCGTTGTCGAGCAGATCGTAGGAGCCCGCAACGACGCCCGGATTGGACGCGAGGTGCGATAGCCGCAGCACGATCTGGTCTTCGCCTAGCGCGGGGTTGAGCACCACGGATGAGATGAAGGTGGAGACGCTCGCGACAAAGTCGAGCTCGTTCATCTGGACGCGCAGCACGCCGAGCGCATCCCGCGTCACGGAAAGTTGGATCGTGTCGTCGCCCAACGCCGCACCAAGGCTGTCGCTCAGTCGGATGCGATAGGACTCGCCGATATCGGGCAGGATCAGGTCGAAGCGGCCTTCGACCGTAATGTCGTCATCGATCTTGAATCCGCGCGACAGGTCGGCGCTGGTATCGCTGTTCAGGGTTATGAAATGCCCCAGCCCTGTTCCGATCGCAAACGGCGTTCCGAACGCGCCGTCCATACTCACCCGGCCGCCCGACTCGGTGACTGTGTTGGTCGGACCGATCGAATACGAAGTCGGAGTGTCGTCGAAGATGGGCGGCGCCGACGGCGGCGGATTGTTATCGGAGAACGGGTCGTCGAAGAATGTCGAGCCGTTCCGGGTAACGTGGAAATTGTCGATCTGGAAATGGTAGTCGGCGGTCAGCGTGGGCGGGCTTCCGCCGACCACAGACCAGGTCCGCGTCGCGCCATGATCCACATCGATCGCATTCAGCGTTCCGATCGCCTGCTGGACGCCATCCTCGACCACCGCGCCGGTCAGATTGCCGCCGGTGATCACCGGCGCATCGTTGGTGCCGGTGAGATTGATGCGCACCGTACGGGTGGCCGTGCCGCCATGGCCATCGTCGACGGTGATGCTGTAGTTTTGCACCAGCGTCTGACCTTGCGCGAGGTCGTCGAGCGCGCCGTCGCTGACCGTGTAATCCCAGGTCACGTATCCCTGATGGCCCCCGGTCGTGTCGCGCATCACCGACGTCGTCATGACGCCGCGATAGCCAGAGCCGAGCTCGGTCACGGATGCGCCGTGGACGTCGATCAGATCGCGGTCGAAGAACGAGTGCAGGCCGGTAGCAGTGCGCAAGGCAGTGTTCTCGCCTGGCGCATTGTCGGCGATCTCGGTGATGGTTCGGGTGGCCGGCTGGGTCGGCGACCCTGATAGGAAGATCGGCGCATCATTGCTGCCGGTGACCGTGACGCTGACTTCCTGGCTGGCAGACGCGCCGTGCTCGTCCGTCACGTCGACCATGAACGTGTCGATCGCCGTCTGGCCATCCGCGAGGGCTTGCACGTTGGTACGGTCATTAGCCAGCGCATAGGACCAGTTGCCGAACTGATCGATGGTTGGGGTGCCGTAGTCGGTGTCGAGAACGGAGGTCGCCTGCTGGGGCGCACTGGCAATAATTTGCGCGCGCGTCCAAATCTCGTTGGTGAAGATCGTTGCCGAGCTCGCGAGGCTCTGCGTTCCGACGACCACGCCGCCGGACAGATAGTCGAAGGAGGCCTGCACGGTCTGCGTATTGGCCACGTGCGTCAGGCGCAGCACGATCTGGTTGGCGCCGAGCGGCGGCGCCAGCGGGATGGTCTCGATGGTGGTGACTGTCTCGGTGAGGAAGTCGACCTCGCGCAGGCTCACCGATACGGCGCCCGCGCCGTCGCGCCGTACCAGGAGGTCGACGGTATCATCGCCGAGCTGGTCGGCCGGAATGCCGCCTCCGCCGATCTGTCGATCGGCAAGCCGGATGCCGTAGTTCTCGCGATTGTCGTCGGGTATCGACAGGTCGAACCGCGCCTCGACAGTGAAGTCGGTTGCGAGTTTGAGACCGCTGACGGGGTCGGCAGGATTGACGTTGCTGAACAGTGAGAAGCCGCTGAACACACTCGGATCAGGGAGGCCGAATAAATTGCTGGGGATACCCAGGGCGTAGTCCAGGACCGCCCGTCCGCCCGCCTCCGCAACGACCCCGTTGACGCCGTACGAGGTCGCAAACGGCGTGCCGGCATCGTTGGACAGCGCAGGCGGGGGTACTCCGTTGCTGAAATTGTCTTCGAATACGACGCTGCCGCCCTTGGTGATCTTCAACTGATCGATCCCAATCTCGAAGTCCGACGGGACGACGCTGACCCCACCGCTGACCGACCAGGTGGCCGTGGCACCATCGTCGACGTCGCTCGACGCCAACGTGCCGGTGGCGGAAAGCGTGCCGTCCTCCTGCACGGCGCCCGTCGTGTCACCGCCCGTGATCGCCGGCCCATCGTTGGTGCCGGTGATGTGGATCGTGACGACGCCGTCGACGACGGTCGGAGGGCTGTGGCTGTCGTCGGGCCGGATCGTGTAGTGCAGCGTCAGGGTCTCGCCGACCGCCAGGAAGTCGAACGCCTGGCCGCCGGAGTTGAAGTCCCAGGTGAACTGGCCGGAGGTCGTGGTGGACGTGTCGATCGGCCCCGCGGTGACGCCAAAGTAGCTCAAGAGCTGGGCGTCGCTCAGGCCGCCGGTCGGGCCCGAATGGGTGACGCCGAAGACGGAAACCGTGACGAGGTCGGTAGTATCGACGTCACTGGCGGTCAGTGTGCCCGTGGCCTGCAAGCCGGCGTTGGTCTCGGCGAGCGTCTGCCCGGCGCTGTCGCCCACCTCGGCCGTCACCAGCGGCGCATCGTTGGTGCCGGTGATGGTTACCGTGACGGTCGCTACCGAGCTGTCACCGTCGGCATCGGTCACTCGATACGTAAAGGTGTCGGTGGTGCTCTCGCCGACTGCCAGCGACTGGAGCGCGGCGCCGGGCGTGTAAATGACGCTCGCCACGGGATTTGCGACGTTGCTGAAGTCCGTCGTTAGGCTGATGGACCCCTTGGCGGGGCCACTGACGATTACAACATTCTGGACGAGGTCGGGAACCAGGTCGTTGGCGAGAAGATTGATGCCGAGGCTGGAATGGTCCTCATCGGTCGTGATGGTGTCATTCACTGCGGTGACAGCCTGATCGCGCGGATCGATCTGGACGCCATCGACGAAGATCTCGAGCGTCTCCACTTTGGAGACGCGCAGATCAAAGGCAGTGAAGAGAAATTCGCGGTTGTCGGCTTGCCCGTTGGGAAGCGTGTGGCTGGCGATGAACAACAGGTAATTCGCCACGTCCTGCTGCACCTGCGGGCGCATCCACTCAGCGCTCGTCAGCAGCAGTCGCAGCTTGTCGATACCAGAGCCACCATCATAGATGTCGGTGGATCCGAGGTTCTCGGAGGCACGATAGACAAGAACGTCATTGCCCGAGTCGCCGCTAACCGTGTCGCTGCCAGAGCCGCCATCGACCGTGTCGCTGCCCGACCCTCCGTTCAAGCGGTCATCGCCCGCCAAGCCAAACAGCGTGTCATTCCCCGAGCCACCATTGAGGTGATCATCGCCGGTCGTACCTGTGGTGCCTGCCATGACGTATCCTCCCCTTGGAAGTCTGCCTTTTTGCCGGAACAGTCGCTCCGTAGATGTGCTGTGGTCTGGATCCGCGCGGGTGACGTTGGCGCCGCAAAGGCGCCGTGCTCAGCGCTGTCCCACACCTTCAACAGGTAAGCGTCGCCGGGTCACCGTGCGCGCACCCTTGCGATAGCCAGCCGATTCGGAGACGAAATCGCCCCTGACGGTTGTCGTTGCGATGGGCATGGTACCCCCCAATGATCGCCGCAATTCAGAATGCGACAGTTGCGACCAAATGCTGGTGCGTCACTTCCTTCTGCAGACGTTTGCGATTGCAGCCCGACTCGCTCGCCTGCATTCAATCAGGCGCAGCGTGCTGCGGACCGACTTGATCGTGGACCATGCCTCACGGGCACAGGAGCAGACCACATGCCGCTCAACTGTCACCCGAGTGAACGATCGCGCCGCTCGGAAATCGAGCAGGCTCAGAAACTCTCTTCCCGCCCCCACACGCACTGCCGTGCTCCAACGGACAATCCAATCCATCGACCACAAATTTGCGTGACCCGACGGCAACCTATCAATCGCCGGCTGCAGTGGCAAGCGCCTGCGCGTGCTCAAGGTCAAGCTCGAGATCCAATGGAGGCGGCGCACGCCGTGCTTCCCGCAGCTCGCCTGCAGGGTCGAAGAACAGGCTGACGGCATCATCGACGCTGCGTTCCGAAGCACGTGAAGTCATGATGCGTGATCCAGTCTGGTTGAGGCAATGCGCGCATGAGCTACGCCCGAGAGGAACATACTAACCGGGCGTCGACCATGGTGAGCGCGTCCCCTGTACGGGGGGGGCAGCCTTTCGCGCCGATCATCCTGTGGCGCACACTGCTCGGCAACTTGAAAACCGCGACCACGGGCACGTTCCCGGCCATCCCCATGCCGGATGTTCGCCGAGTTCCAATGGCTTCAAACGCCGCGCCCTTCTCATGTACACGCTCGGCGAGGTTGCTGCGCGAGGCAACCCTGGAGGCCTCGCCGCGGTTCTGAGTGGGACAAGCGCACACGCCGCAGTTGCGGTGCACATTTGCAACCAGTCCACGTCGCTTGCTGCGGTGCATGCGTCTGCAGGTGTGTAGGGTTCCGGATGCCGGCCCGTCGCGAACATAGCCGCGCCCACCGAGGGCCGGCGTACGGAAGCCTCCAGGGGAGGAACCCGCGAGAGTTTGGCACCCGA
>Ga0247727_10017047_pt1 | contig 11616 bp, 8 predicted proteins | sample WisWelCaveWW1625_FD_202498 | JGI IMG/M metagenome (GOLD analysis project Ga0247727, IMG submission 202498) | Biofilm microbial communities from Wishing Well Cave, Virginia, United States - WW16-25 | ecosystem: Environmental > Aquatic > Deep subsurface > Groundwater > Cave microbial mat | place... | reverse complement strand
AACTCCAAGCCGTCGTATTGGCGGACCGCCTTGGGAACCAGGAAATCCTGGCCATTGGGCGTCTTGCCGCCGTAAACGGAACTGGTATTACGAGTCTCGCCGAAGCCGGGATTACCGATCAGGTAGACCTCGTTGTCATCGGCGTCGAGCACTCCAATGTCCTCGAGTGCTTTCAACAGGTCCTTGCGGCTGTAGCGCACGCTGGCCGAGAGCCGGCTGGCAAGCTGGTGCTCGAGGGTGACAGTGAACTCGCGGGAGGCGTAAGGCTTGATGTTGGGATCAATCCCGTCGAGCTCGCCGCGCGCGTTAATTGGGGTGGTGCGGTTGTCGTAGGCGATGATGGAGGAACCGGCGGCGCCGGGGTTCGTCCTGCTGACGGCCAAGATGTTGGGGTTGTCCAGCCGGAAGACGTTGCTGAACCAGTAGTCGCCGCCGAAGCTGCCGCGGGCGAGCTCGTACTTCATCACATCATAAAAGAGGCCGAAGCTGCCGGAGAGCTTCCACTTGCCGTCGCCCCGGATGTCCCAGGCGCCGCCGAAACGAGGAGCGATCTTGTCGGTCCAGTCGAAGGAGACGGGGTTGGCGACCTTGCGGCCGCCGATTTCCGCGACGTAGGGCGGCAGGAACTCGTTCTCGAAGCGCACCCCGAGGTTGAGCGTGAGGCGCGGGTGCACCCTCCAGGTGTCCTGGAAGTAGAAACCCTGATTGCGGCCGTTGACCTTGGACTTATGCCGGACGCCGTCCTCCCAGATGTAGTAACCGTAGGCGCCGCGGGCGTTGTTGATGGAGCCGCGGTTGAAGGCCTCGCCCCAGAAGACGCGGAAGTAGCCGTTGAGGTAGTCGTCCTCGACATCGTTGGCCACGCGGTTGATGGCGTAGCCGGCTTTGAGGTTATGCTGCTGGCCGCCGAGATTGACCAGATAGGAGCCGTCGACGTAGACGTTGTGCCGGGTGGTGATGTCCTTCAGGATCAAGAAGGTGCTGCTGACGTTCTGGAAACCGGCAGGCCCGGCAAACTGGGCCGGCACGCCAGTCGCTTGCGCAGACGCCGTTTCGTAACTCACGAAGGGGGCGCCGGCCTTGCCGTAATTGAGCTGCTTGTTGTTGAGGTATTTGTAGCCGTAGCGGGCGGTCAACAGCAGGTTCGGCGTGGCGCTGAAAGTGGTGGAGCCCGTGTAAGTCTGCGCCGGCACGAAGTGGCCCTCGATGTCCAGGGGGTTCGACGGGGCGGCAATGCGGGGATCGCGGTCGGGCAACTGGCCGTTCATCTTCCAGGGCGACCAGATGTAAGAAGTGTTGAACTGCCATTTGGAGGTGGGCGCGAAGTCCAGGCGGCCGAGGCCATAGTGCCGCTTGCGCTCCTGCTTGAAGGTGCGGCTGCCGGCCGTGTATCCAACGATCCGGTCCGTGGATTCGAACTCCGGCATGTAGCTGCCAAAGAAAAAGAGCTTGTCCTTCAGGATCGGCCCGCCGATGGAGCCGCCGGGATACCAGATGCCGTAGCTGTCTTCCTTCGGGGCGAAGAAATCGGCGACGTTGACGTTGGACGGGGAGTACTTCCAGTAGCCGCGGTCCCGCGGATTGACGGCGCTATTGGTGAACTGGAAGCCAGCCTCGCCGTGGAAGGCATTGGTGCCGCCCTTGGTGGCGACGTTGATAACGCCACCCGTGGCGCCGCCGTACTCGGCCTCGAAGCCGCCGCTCTTGACCTGCACTTCGCTGACGAACTCGAAGGGAATCGCGTTCTGGGCGCGCAAGTACCCGCCCAGGATGTCGGAAACCTCGACACCATCTATGTAGTAGGCGTTCTCAGAACCGCTGGCGCCGTCGACCTGGATGCCGCCGACGCCGCCGCGGCCCGCCTTGGGCTCCGCGCGCACGCCCGGGGCCAGCATCAGGATGGAGTTAAAGGTGCGGCTCTTGGCGAGGTTCTGGAAGTCGTGGGCCGAGATGTTGGTGGCAGTGCGACTGGACGTGGTCTCGAGCTGAAGGTTCGCCACAGTCACTTCGACGACCTCGGCCACCTGGCCAACCGTCAGCTTGGCGTTGTAAATCACGTCGGAGCCGATCTTGACCTCGACGTTCTGCTGGCGGATGGTTTGAAAACCCGTCTTCGTGACGCCGATGGTGTAGACGCCGATCGGCACGACCGGGAACAGGTAGTTGCCCAGAGCGTCGCTGACGGTTTCCAGTCCCCGCGGCAGCGTCGGGCTGCCGGCCGTGATCTTCGCTTCCGGAACCACCGCGCCGCTCGGGTCGGTGACCGTGCCGCGGATCTTGCCCCAGGTCTCCTGCGCGACGGCCGTGCTTTGGGAAAGAATCAGAACAAGACCAGCCAATAACAGCGGAAACACGCGAGTCCATGTGGGACGTGCATACATACAGTACATAGCATCTCTCCAGCTTAAGATTTGTGAACCGCCGGCCTTCAAGCGCCTAGAGTGAAACACAGGTTAACGTAACAGAAGTTTCAGCATATCACCGCAACTTGTGTTCTCAGCTGTTAACTCCCTGAGTTTACAAGTGTTACGTCAGTCACACGGTGGCCGACACTACAGGTTTCCGTAGTGCCGTACCAAAATCAGAAGTCAGCGGCCGTCAGCGAGAGTTGGAAGTGAAGTCCTTAGAAGACGAAGCGTACCGCCAGCCGCAGGTTGCGCGCATTCTGGAACACCTGCGGCAATCCGTAGCGGCTTGCCAGAGTCAGCGGAGCCTGTATCCTCGTGGTGGTGCCCGGCACGTTACCGGCGAACGCTCCCGTCCCGTTCAGCGCATCCACGTAGTTGTAGGGCTGCATCACCTTGGCCCAGTCTACCCCCAGATCGCCCGAGAATCGCGACGCCCGCGCGGGATTGACCAGGTTGGTGGGGATGCCAAACTGGTAGTGCGCCACGCCGGCGCGCTGATTGAACAGATTGGTGACATTGACTTCGAAAGCCAGCCGCTTGCCCTCGCGCACCGGGATGTCATGGCGCAGCGAGATATCCGTCTGGAGCAAGGGGTCGGTGCGGGCGTTTTTCACGACGTCACCCTGGACGAAGTTCCCGTTCGAGGCGCGGGTGAAATTCACGAAGTTCCCGCGACCCTCCGCCCACTGGCACGCCGAGGAGGTGCCGATCACGGGCAAGCAGGTGCTGATCGGCGTACCCTGGTAACCGAACTGGTTGAAGCCAAGCAGTGTCTCCATTCCCCGAAACCACTTGTGGCGATAGAAGCCATGAACCTTAACGGTGTGCGGACGGTCGGTAGCCAGCGGTCCGTCGTCGATCTGCCCGTTGGGCAGGTAGGTCATGGTCGGCAGGTCGAACCCGCGATGGTTGTTGGGCGAATGACGTCCGCCCCCTCCATCGGTGGGATCGGTGTTGGTCAAGCCGGCGTAGTTGCCCTCCAGCTTGCTGTAGGTATAAGAGAATGCGCCGAACCATTTGCCGACCGCCCTCCTGGCCAAGCGGAACTCCAGCCCATCGTAGCGGCGGATGGCCGGAACCGTTGCGGGGCACTCCGCGCAGAACGCCACGGTGGTCAGATACTCCACATCCCGGGCGTCGGGGATGACCACCGGACGGTGCAGCACGTCGGCGAACGTGGTTCCCGGGTTGCCGATGTAGAAACCCAGGTTGTCGGTGATGGCCATGTCTTCGATGGTGCGATCCAGGCGCTTGCGCGCGTAGCGAGCCTCCAGGCTCCAGTTCGGGGTAAGGGCCCACTCGACGCCGGTCACAAACTCGTGCTGCAACATGGGTTTGATTTTCGGGTCGATGGCGGGGTCGCGGGGATCCGCCTTGGTGGCGCGGAAGTCCGCGTTTTCGATGAAGCGAGCGTTGACGCCGGGGGCCGGACCGCTAGGCGGACAGCCGCCGCCGGCTGCATAGGTCGGAGTGATGGCGTTGAAGTTGGCATCATCCAGGGCGTAGTAGCAGTTATGCCAGTAGTCGCTGCCGAACGAGCCGCGAGCCAAGCCCATCTTCATGATGTCGTAGAACTTTCCGTAACTGGCATAGACCTTGACCTTGCGTTTTTGCAGCAGGTCGTAGGCGCCGCCGATGCGCGGGGCAATCTTGTCGCCCCAGCCGAACCTAAGCGTCGGGAAGCGTTTCGCATCGTAGGGAGGCTGGCGCTCCTGGTCAAAGCGGACACCCAAATTGAGGGTCAGCCCGTGGCCTACGGTCCAGTTGTCCTGGATGTACAGCGCGTGAGCGAACTGCTGATCCGAACCGGTGTTGGTGACACCGGTGCCTACAACGAAGTACCCGAACCGCCCCTGGCATATGGATCGACCGTAGCTCGCCAGATTCTGCGCCTTGATCTGGTCGCAGGCAGTCACGCTGGTGACCGGCTCATAGCTTAGCCCCCAGTTGAGGGACACAGCCCCCCCCTGGAAGTTACGCAGGACCGCATTCTCTTGCCGCTGCCAGAAGAAACCCCCTTTGAAGGTGTGCGTGCCGCTCAGGAAGTTGGACACGTACGCAGCATCCACGTTAAAGCCGTGGCGCTTGTAGGCGTCGTACGTGAAGGCCAGGTTGCTCGGGATGTTGGCAAAGCCCGCCGTGTTAAACGATGAACCAGGGAACGGCTGGTCCGCCAGATCCCGGCTGGCCGCGTTGACGGTATTCCCATAGACATAGCGAGTGCCGATCGGGGTTCCGCGCTGTGAGTTATTTTGAAAGAAATAGCCGTAGCGGGCGCTGACGACCACTTTGGCGCTTGGCGTCCAGTCGCCGGCGAACGTGGAAAGGGAGAGCGGATTGACCGAGCCGGCATCCGCGCGCAGCGTATTGGGGTCGGTCGTGGCGCCGAGGTTTCTTTGTCCCGCGGCGCTGTCCTGTCCGCCGAGCGTTCCAGTCGTCCGCGAATAGGCGTAGTTCCAGGAAGCATACAGCCGCAAATTATTAGACACGCCGTAGTCCAACCGGTTGTAGGCATTGTGCTGGCTGGAGGTCTGGGTCAAAGCCCGCGGCCCGGGGTTGGCGCCGGTGAACGTCGTCGTACGGCGAGTCGTGGTCAAACTCGGGATATAGCTGCTAAACAGCCACAACTTGTCTTTGAGCAACGGGCCGCCGATTTGGTAGCCAGGCTCCAGGGTGTTCGCCTGGTCTTTCGCCGCCATGTAGTACTCGGGAGTGCCGTCGAGACGATTGGCGGTGTTGAGCTGCGTCAGGGTCGGGTTGATTCGCAGGCCGCGATCCCCGTTGTTGGCGTTGAGCGAGTTGGAGTTCAGGTACGTGAAGATCTCGCCGTGCCAGTCGTTGGAGCCGCTCTTGGAGACGGCGTTGATGACGCCGCCCAGCGCGCCACCGTGCTCGGCCTCGAAGCTGCTCGACTTGATCTGGATCTCTTGAACGAAATCCATCTGGAAGTTCTTACCCACACCGCCGTTCTGGATCTGCGTTGTGTTCACGCCATCGATCAGGTAGACGTTCTCCGAGTCGCTGGCCCCATCAATCTGGAAGCCGTTAGTGCGGTCGCCGCCGCTCTGCATCGGTTCCTGTCGCGCGCCGGGAGCAAACGGGATCAGCGACTGGAAGGAGCGCCCCTTGGGAATGATTTGCAAGAGATACTGCGGCACCGTTACCGCCACCTTGCTCTGGGTGGAGTCCAGCATGACCGCCTCGCTGGTGACTTCCACGGTCTCCGCCACCACGCCCACCTGCAACTGCACGTCGATTAGGGGCAAGCGGCCGGCTGCCAGGTTAATGGCGGTCTGCTTGTAGGTGCGGAACCCGGTCGCCGTTACGGTCATGGTGTACTCGCCCGGCGGAAGGGCAGCGAAACGGTATTGGCCGGTAGCACCGGTCACCGTTGCCCTGGTTCCGATCATCGCGGGGCTGGAGATCTCGACGTTGGCGTTGGTTATCACAGCGCCGGAAGGATCCTTGATGGTCCCATGGAATCCCGCCGTCGTCTCCTGCGCGAACGCACTTGGCAATAGCAACAGGGCGATCAGAACCGCCGGCAGCAGTAGTCGCTTTCCTACTTGGGTACGATACATGTATATCTCCTTAGGAGAAGACAGTCCCAGCCGCGTGAGAATCGGTCTTCGTGTTCCCTCTTGACGTAACGTAACAAGTGTAAACCAAGTTATAGCAAGAACGAGCCATGGTTGCAACCCCAGGTCGCAACCCAACGCCGAATTTCCCCACACCGCCAACCGACACTACGGTTTTTCGTAGTGTCTGTACCAAATCAGAAGTCAGCCGCCGCCTCTCAGAAAAGGAAATGGAACCCGAAGCGCATTGCGCGAGGTCCCAATTTAAATTATAGCAACTATAAGTCTCGGCCTGGCAAGGGCATGGCCAGCATTTTCCTCTTCCATTTCATGTATCTCGCTATGGGGAATCATACCAAGGCTCTTGCTGGGTCAGACAGTGAAGCGTACCAAGCCCCCAGACAAGGTCGACGCCATGGATCCCTATTACCTGGCGATCCGGTAAGAGCTCGGCAAGCGTGTTGAGCGCCATGCGGTCGTTTGGGTCGTGGAAGGTCGGTGCCAGGACAACCTGGTTCGCGATGTAAAAGTTGGCGTAGGATGCCGGCAGCCTTCGCCCGTCGAAATAGAGCGGCCCCGGCATGGGTAGCGGTACGACCTTAAGCCGCCGGCCGTCCTGGTCCTTCATCGCGCGCAGCAACTCCAGGTTTTCCCGAAGCGGCTCGTAATTGGGGTCGCCGCGGGCGTGCTCGACGCAGGCGACCACCGTCGTCGGATTGACGAACCGGGCGATGTCGTCGATGTGCCCGTGCGTGTCGTCGCCGGCGATGCCGCGCCGGAGCCACAGGAAGTGCCGCGCTCCCAGGGACCGCCGCAGAACGGCCTCCAGCTGCTCGCGGCGGACGCCCGGGTTGCGCGCCTGCACGGGACTCAGCAGACATTCCTCGGTGGTGAGCAGCGTCCCGCGCCCGTTGACGTCGATCGAGCCGCCCTCGAGCAGGATGCCCGGCTCGAACCGCGGCACACCCAGCACACGCGCCGCGCGCGCGGCGATACGCCGGTCGCGATGCCAGTTCGAGTACTTCGCCCACCCGTTGAAGCGAAAGTCGTTGATCGCTAAACGTCGCCCGCGGACGACGAACATCGGACCGTAGTCGCGCGTCCAGGAGCGGTCTGTGGGCCACGGGAAAAAATCCACTTGGCCGAGGTCCACGCCGGCGCGAGCCAGGCGCCGCGCCACGCCAGCCCGGTCCTCGGTGATGATCCGCACCCGCTCGTGCCGGTGCAGATGCCTCACGATCTCCACGTAGATCCACGGGATGGCGGCGAACTTCCCCGGCCAGTCGGCGTAGTGGTGGGGCCAGGCGATCCAAGTGGCGCGGTGCGGCTCCCACTCCGCGGGCATGCGCCAGCCGGTCGCGGCAGCGGACATCAGTCGATCAGGCGGGAGGCCAGGCCGCTGTAGGTATCAATGCGGCGGTCGCGGAGGAACGGCCAGTTCCGGCGGACTTCCTCGATCCGGGCCGGGTCGCACGGCGCGTAGAGGATCTCCTCGCGGTCGTGCGAGGCCTCGGCCAAAACCACGCCGAAGGGATCCGCCACGAACGACGCGCCGAAAAACTCGAGCCCGCCCTCCACGCCGACGCGGTTGACGGCGGCGACGTAAACCCCGTTGGCGATGGCGTGCGCGCGCTGCATCGTCCGCCAGGCTTCGTGCTGCGTGCGGCCCTCGGCCTCTTTTTCGGCGGCGTGCCAGCCGATCGCCGTCGGGTAGAAGATCACCTGCGCGCCGCCGAGCGCCGTCAGCCGCGCTGCCTCCGGATACCACTGGTCCCAGCAGATCAGCGCGCCGATGCGCCCGCAGGGCGTGTCGAAAGCCGGATAACCGAGATCGCCGGGGGTGAAGTAGAACTTCTCGTAGTAGAGCGGATCGTCCGGGATGTGCATCTTGCGGTAGCGCCCGGCGAGCGAGCCGTCGGCGGCCAGCACGACGGCGGTGTTGTGATAGACGCCCGCCGAGCGCCGCTCAAACACCGAGCCCACGATGGTCACGGCGAGGGCGCGCGCCGCCGCCGCCAGCGCTTCGGTCGTCGGCCCCGGCACCGGCTCGGCCAGATCGAACAGCGCGGCGTCCTCCCGCTGCGGAAAGTACTGCGTGCGAAACAACTCCGGCAGGCAGATGATGCGCGCCCCGCCCCGCGCCGCTTCGCCGATACGCTCGAGCCCGCGCGCCAGGTTCGCCGCCGGCTCCGCCGAGCAGCGCATCTGGATCAGAGCGATGGTGAACGGTTCGGCCATCAGAGGGATATTGTAGAACGGAACCGCGAAGCGGGTCGCCGAAAACCGTATGTTCACAACTGTACAAGAAATGTTCATCGTGCTATGATGGGTTCATGAACAAAGCACGGGCGCGTGTCGTGCATAAGCACTTTCGGCTGGACCAAGGAAAGCTCCGTCGGGCGAAGCGGCTGCTCGAGGCGAAGACCGAAACCGAGACCATCGAGCGCGCGCTCGACGAAGTAATCGCCGAGCGTGAGCGCAATCGTCGCGCCTGGGAAGCCACCGAACGGTTCATTCACAGCGGCATCCAGATCCGCGACGTCTACGGCAAGCTCGAGGGGTAGGCGCCGGTGTTCCTGCTCGATACGTCGGTCTACGTGGCCGCCGTTCGTCAGGGCGACTTCTCCGCGCTGGCGATGCGGCGCCTCGGACCGGGCCAGCCCCTCTGGTTAAGCGCTGTCGTGCTGGAAGAGTTGTACGCCGGGGCACGGGAAGAAGAGCGCCGGTTGATCGACAGCATGGAACGGGACTTCGAAGGCGACGGCCGCGTGTTAGTGCCTACCCTCAACGACTGGGCGCGAGCGGGCAAGACGCTGGCCGTGCTGGCCGCCAAATACGGCTACGAGCAGATCGGCCGCGGCCGGCTCACCAACGACGCCCTGATCGCCATGGGCGCGGCGCGTCTCGGCCTTACCCTCCTGACGATCAACCAGCGCGATTTCGCACGCCTGGCCGAGTTTCGCCCCTTCCGCTGGAAGATCGTCTAAATCATGAACAAACGTCCCCTCTCCGTAACCAGCATCGGTTGCGTGTACATAGCGACGGGCGCGATTGGCTTCGCTTATCACTTCACCGAGTTCAAGGCGCGGCATCCGGTTCCATACGACATCGTATGGGTCGAACTCCTCCGTCTCATTGCGATGGTGTGTGGAGTCTATATGCTCCGGGGCCACAACTGGGCGCGCTGGCTGGCGCTCGCCTGGATCGCCTACCACGTCATCCTGAGCGCCTTCCACACGCTGTCCGAGTTGGCAATTCACGGTCTGATTTGCGCCATCCTGGCTTATCTTCTCTTCCGCCCCACAGCGACCCGCTACTTTCGGGCTGCCCTAAGACCCTCGCCGCGGCGGCCGGTGTAGAATCAGTCACGGTGCTGAGTTACACAAAAGGACCCCAAGTCCCGAGCCCTCGAGAAAACCATCGGGCAGGCGATCGATGAAACGGTGGCGAAGTTTCCGGAGCGCGAGGCGCTCGTCGTGCGCCACCAGGACGCCGCGCCCCGCCCCGCGCCGCTTCGCCGATCCGCTCCAGGGCGCCAGCCAGGTTCGCGGCAGGCTCCACGGCACCGTGCCGGCCATGGTTATGCGGACGCCTTCTTCAACGCCTCGACGTCAATCAGATCGAGGGGCCGGCCCAAAGCGGCCTTTACGCGAATCAAATCGTCGCGCGAGATGAACAACGCCCGCACGCCGCCCAGGTCTTTTTCCACGCGCCTGGGCCAGGCGTCAGCGAACTCCAGCCCAGTGACGGAGGTGAGAATATCCACGCGAACCGGGGGACGTCCCATCTGGTAAAACAGGCCGGGGCGGGAAAAGTCAGCCGGACCGACGCCAGCCAGCGGGGCTCCAAAGCGGGCCAGCGCGGCATGCACGCGATGGGCATTTTCCGGCGTGGGCTCCACCCAAACATCGAGATCCTTGGTGAAGCGGGGCTCGGTGTAGAGCATTACCGCGTAGCCGCCGATTACCAAGTACTTAACTTGGGATTCGTGCAACGCGCTCAATAGTTCGCTGAAGTCGGAGTTCGTCGGCACGGCGCCCCTTCCAATGCCAGGCTTGGACCACCATCTCCCAGGCGGCGGAGAAAATCGCCTCCGGGCCGAGCCTTTGCCAGTATTCGATATCGAAGGAGCGGTCCAGATCCTCGATGCGGCCCTTGCGTTCCATCACAAACTGGTTACCCACACGCCTATTGTAGAATGAAAACCGTCTGTGCACGCAGATGAACGCCGCCACAACGCTGAGCTACACGCGGGGGCCGGAAGCGCCGATCCTCGAAACAACCATCGGCCAGGCGCTCGAGGAAACGGCCGCCAGGTTTCCGGAGCGCGAGGCGCTCGTCGTGCGCCACCAGGACGCCCGGCTCACTTGGCGCCGGCTCCTCGAAGAGGCCGACGAGACCGCGCGCGGCTTGGCCGGCCTCGGCCTCCAGTCCGGCGACCGCATCGGCGTGTGGTCGACCAACTGTCTCGAGTGGGTATTGCTGCACCTCGGCGCGGCCCGCGCCGGCATCGTGCTCGTCAACGTCAACCCCGCCTGCCGCTCCCACGAACTCAACTACGTTCTGCGCAAGTCCGGGATGAAGGCCCTGTTCCTGCACGAGAAAGACGCCCGCGCCAGCTACCGCCAGATCCTCGAGGAAGCCCGCCGCGGCGCCGCCCTCGCCCTCCAACATGTCATCTGGCTGGACCAGGAGTCCTGGGACCTCATGCTCGAGCGCGGCCGCGAAATCCCCGGCCCGCCCCCCCAGCCGAACGACGTTACCAACATTCAATACACATCCGGCACCACCGGATCCCCCAAGGGCGTCCTGCTGACCCACCGCAACCTGGTCAACAACGCCTGGGTCATCGGCCTCGGCCTCCAGGCCGGCGAGCGGGACCGCATCGTCGTGCCCGTGCCGCTCTATCACTGCTTCGGCTGCGTCATCGGCACGCTGGTCAGCGTGGTTTCCGGCGCCGCGCTAGTCTTGCCGGCCGCGCAGTTCGATCCGCTCGCCACGCTCCAGGCCATCGACGAAGAGCGCGCCACGATCGTCTACGGCGTCCCCACCATGTTCATCGCCGAGCTCGAGCACCCCGACTTCAACAGGTTCGACTTGACGTCGCTGCGCGCCGGGATCATGGCCGGCGCGCCGTGCCCCATCGAGGTCATGCGGCGCGTCGTCGGCCAGATGCACTGTCCGGAGATGACCATTGCCTACGGTCAGACCGAGACCTCCCCGGCCATCACCATGTCGAAGGTCGACGACAGCCTGGAGCTGCGCGTCTCGACCGTGGGCTGCGCCCTGCCGAACACCGAGGTGAAAATTATCGAGCCCGGGTCGGGCGAAACCGTCGAGGCCGGCGTGCAGGGCGAATTATGCACGCGCGGCTACCTCGTCATGAAGGGGTATGATCAGGATCCGGAGGCGACGACTAAGACCATCGACGCCGAGGGCTGGCTCCGCACCGGCGACCTCGCCACCATGCAGCCCAACGGCTACTACCGCATCACCGGCCGCGCCAAGGAGATGATCATCCGCGGCGGCGAGAACATCTACCCCCGCGAGATCGAGGAGTTCCTCTACACCAACCCCAAAATCGCCGACGCCTACGTGGTCGGCCTGCCCGACGTGAGGCTGGGCGAGAC
>Ga0247727_10017046_pt1 | contig 11617 bp, 12 predicted proteins | sample WisWelCaveWW1625_FD_202498 | JGI IMG/M metagenome (GOLD analysis project Ga0247727, IMG submission 202498) | Biofilm microbial communities from Wishing Well Cave, Virginia, United States - WW16-25 | ecosystem: Environmental > Aquatic > Deep subsurface > Groundwater > Cave microbial mat | place... | reverse complement strand
CAGATCGAGAATGACCTGCGCGGCTTCCGGCGCCTTCAGGTCGAGCGTGATGCTCTTTTTGTTCCGGGCGTACACCTTCCAGTGCACGCTGCGGCCCTGTTCGCGCCAGTCGCGCAGCGTGTCGCCGCGTCCCGGCGCCTCCACCTTGACGACCTCGGCGCCAAAATCGGCGAGCTGCAGGCTGAGCATGTTGCCCGCCACCAGGCGCGAGAAATCCAGGACCCGCACGCCATGCAGGGGTCCTTCACGGCCGGACTCGAACTGCGCTTTCGGCAGCGGCATGCGACTAGGCTGCAGCCCGGTGGCGGCGCGACGCAGCCACAATGGCTCGCACCACGGGTACCGCCACCGCGACCAGGGCCGCCACGGTGAGCACCGCGGCGATGGGCCGCAGGAAGAAGATTCCCAGCCCGGCATCCGAGATGATCAGGGACTGGCGCAGCGCGCGTTCCGCCATCGGACCGAGCACCAGGGCGAGCACCAGGGCGGCAGGCGAATAGCCGAGTTTCTTCATCGCATAACCGAGCACTCCGAAAACCAGCATCTGCCCGACGTCCCATACGTTGTTCTTGAGCGAATAGGCCCCGGTGATGCAGAAGACGATGATGAGCGGCATGAGGATGGTGTAAGGCACCCGCAGCGCCCGCACGAATAGCGGAATGAACGCGGTGCTGAGAATCAGCAGCATGACGTTGGCGATGTACTGCGAGGCGATCAGCCCCCAGATGAACTCGGGATTTTTCTCGAACAGCATCGGTCCCGGCCGCAAGCCCCACATCATCAGGCCGCCGAGCATGATGGCCGTGGTCGCCGAACCCGGGATGCCCAGCGTCAGCATCGGCACCATGGCCCCCGTCGCGGCCGCGTTGTTGGCCGACTCCGGCCCGGCCACGCCTTCGATCGCGCCTTTGCCGAACTCCTCAGGGTGCCGTGAGGCTTTCTTTTCCACCGTATAAGAAAGGAATGACGCGACGGTCGGGCCCGCGCCCGGCAGCAAGCCAACCGCGAAGCCAAGCACCGTGCCGCGCACGATGGCCCAGCGGCTGCGCATCCAGTCCGTCGCGCTTGGCATCACGTCGCGCAGCCCGTAGCGCCCCTGCAGGATGGTGTTGCCCTTCGCCATTTCCGCGCCGGCCAGCACTTCGCCGAGCCCGAACAAGCCGATCGCGACCGGCAGGAAATCCATGCCGTCCATCATCTCGGGGATACCGAAGGCGTAGCGTGCGTCCCCGGAGATGATGTCGAAGCCGACCATGGCGAGCATGAGTCCGAGGACCATGCTGATGTAACCCTTGAGCGCGTCGTCCCCCGTGAGCAGGGTGACGGTGGTGAGGCCGAGCAGCATGAGGGCGAAAGTCTCGGGCGGACCGAAGGCAAGCGACCAGCGCGCGAGCGCCGGCGACACCAGCATCAGCAGGACCACACCGATGGTGCCGGCGATGAACGAGCCGATCGCGGCGATGCCCAGGGCCGGTCCCGCGCGTCCCTGCAGCGCCATCTGGTGGCCATCGAGGCAGGTGACGACCGAGGCCGATTCCCCCGGCGTGTTGATGAGTACCGAGGTGATGGTGCCGCCGTACATGGTGCCCGCGTAGAGGGCGGCCAGCATGATGATCCCGGAGGTGGGCTCCATGCCGAAGGTGAGCGGCAGCAGCAGTGCGACTCCCGACGGCGGCCCGATGCCCGGCAGCGCGCCGATCAGAATTCCCACGATCACGCCGACAGTCGCCATGAGCAGATTGAACGGCGTCAGCGCGACGGAAAAGCCCATGGCGAGGTTGCCGAGGAAGTCCATCGGCGCGGTCTCAGATGCCGAACACGCTGACGGGAAAGGGCACCCGCAGCCAGTAGGTGAAGACCAGATAAATGAGCCCGGCCGTTAGCGCCGCCACCGATAGCGTGAGCGGCCATGGGTTCCGATCGAGAACTCGCATCAGCACGATAAGGAACAGCGCCGTTCCCAGGATCATGCCGATGACTTTGAGGAGCGCGACGAAAGCAGCCGTGACGCCCAGCACCAGGGCGAGGCGCCTGAGCCCCTCGCCGCGCGGCAGCCATTCGATCCCGGGATCGGGCGAGCGCAGGGCACCCACCAGCAGCCACCCGGCGAGCGCAGCCATGATGACGCCCAGCCAGAATGGCAGGAACGCCGACCCCGGGCCGCCCGGTCCCGAGTAGGTGTAATATTTGAGCGCGCCCCCGGAGAATGCCACGCCGGATACGAGCAGCACCGCCCCGGCAATCCGGTCTGCGCGGCGCACGGCGAACCGCCTTGGCGCCTGTTATTTCTTGAGCGCGCCGAGAGCGCCGAGGGCGTTCTCGTATTTGCCGATGAGCCCGTCCAGATACTTGTTCGCTTCCTCGCCAACCCAGGCGGTCGGCGTAAGGAGATTGCGCTTGATGTACAGCTCCTGCCACTTCTTGGTTGCCGTCACCTTCCTGAGCACATCCTGCCACCAGGCGACCGCCTCGGGTGTCATGTTCGCCGGACCCACGACCCCGCGCATCTGCTCCCAGTAGAACTCGTAGCCCTTTTCGACGAACGTCGGCACGTCCTGGGCGTCGGGCATGCGCTTGCGCGCGGCGACTGCAAGATTTGTCGCCTTCTTCGCCTCGATCTGGGCGACGATCTCGTTCGGATTCATGACGCCGGCATCGATGTGGCCGCCCATCAGGGCCGCCGTCACCTCGCCGCCCGAATTGAACGGCACGTACTTCACCTTGATCTTCGCCGCCTGTTCGAACAGATAGGTGAAAATGTGATCCTCGAGGTAGGTGCCGGTGCCGCCCACGGTGAGCTGGCTGGGCCTGGCGCGGGCAGCGTTGACGAATTCGTCGATCGTCTTGAACGGCGACTCGTTGCGCACCGAGAGCATGAGTTCGTCGATGGCGACGATCATCAGGATGGTCATCGAGTCGCGATGATTTCCCGGCAGCAGACCCTGGATCTTGGCCGAGACGATCGTCGGCGTGGCGCCGGCCACGACGTGGGAGTCGCCCTTCTTGTTGATCAGGTAGGTGTAGCCGACCGTGCCGCTGCCGCCTGCGCGATTGTTGACGTTGATCGGCACCGGCGACCATTTATTCTCGTCCATGATCCCGGTGATCATGCGCATCAGGTTGTCGGTGCCCCCGCCCGGGGCGAAGGGCACCACCACCTCGACCATCCTGGAGGGGTACTTCGCCTGGGCGAGCGCCTGGCCGGCGAAGGTGAGCAGCAGCGCGACGGACGCGGCAAGCAGGCGCAGTGTGACCATCTGAAGGTTCCTCCTCGTTTGCCGGATGATACGATCACCATCGAGTTCCCTTCAAGGAGTATTTCTTCCCGTGGCCATGGCTGCGACAATACGCAAAATCGAAGCCCGCGACCGGCAGCGCTGGGGCGAGCTGTGGGACGGGTACTGCAGGTTCTACGAGAAGGACCTGTCCGGTCCGGTCACGAAGTACACCTGGAAACGAATCATGGACCCGGCATCGCCCGTCTACGCCATCGTCGCCGAGCGCAGGGGCGACGGGGTGATCGGGATGGCGAATTACATCATCCACGAGAACACCTGGACGCTGACCCCCGTGTGCTACCTCGAGGACCTGTTCGTGGACCCGAAAAAGCGCGCCAGGGGGGTGGGCAAGCAACTGATCGACTGGCTGGTCGCCGAGATGAAGGCGCGGAAATGGTCCCGCCTGTACTGGAATACGAAGGAAACGAACTACCGTGCGCGGGGTCTCTATGACAAGTACACTGCGCACAGCGGCTTCCTGCGCTACGTGATCAACAACTGAGGGTTCGCCATGTCCGTACACTCGCTTTCCTCGAAACGCGCTGCCGATCCCGTCCGGGAGGCGAAAATCCACCTTGCCGCCGCGCATCGGCTCGCGGTGCTGGATGAGCTGGAAGAAGGCATCGACAACCACTTCACGGTCACGATGCCGGGGCGCAACGACCGCTACCTGATCCTGCCCTTCGGCCTGCACTGGTCGGAGGCGCGCGCGAGCGACATGATCGTGTTCGACGAGTCGGGCGCGACGCTCGAAGGCGAAGGCGTGGTGGAACTTTCCGCGCAGTGCATCCATGCGCCGATCCACCGCATCACCGGCGCACGCGTCGTGCTGCACACCCACCAGACCTGGGCGCTGGCGCTCAACATGCTGCAGAACAACCGCCTGCTGCCCGCCAACCAGACCGCGGCCTTCTTCCACGGCCACGTCGCCTACGACGACACCTACGCCGGCACCGCCGACACGCTCGGTGAGGGCGAGCGCCTGGCGCGAATGATCGGCGGCAAGCATGTGCTGTTCATGAAGAACCACGGCGTGCTGGTGGTCGGCGACACGGTCGCGCAGGCCTACCGGCGCCTGTACAAGCTGGAGCGCGTCTGCCGCACCCAGGTGCTGGCGATGGGCACCGGCCAGGCGCTCGAAGTGCTGTCGGACGGGATCGCCGCGAAGGTGCAGGCGCCGCCGCCTGACGACCGCCACTCGCGCAGCGAGCGCGACCGCCTCTACTTCGAAGCCATGATGCGCGTGCTGGACCGCGAATTACCGGGGTACGCCGATTAACGCGCGAGCGCGTTCCTGCTAAGCGGCCCGGTTGCGTTCGTACCAGCGCGACATCAGCTCGAGCGCGATCCACGACGTCGCCGCAGAGACGACCAGCACCAATTGCGCGGTCTGCCAGCCCCATTGGTCGATGATCAGGGCAAATAGCGTCGGCGACGCGGCATTCACGATCAGGACCGGGGTCGCTATCAGCCCGAGCACAGCGCCATAGCCCGTGGCGCCGAACAGCGCGAGCGGTACCGCGCCGCGTACGATGGTGATCACGCCTTGCGACGCGCCCATCAGCAGCGTGAACGCGAGTATGGCGTGGAAATTTCCGCCCGCGAGCAATAGCAGCAGGAACGACGCGGGCAGCGCGCCAATGGCAATGCGCGCGACCGTCATCGCGCGCAGATTGCGGCCGAAGAAAATCTCCACCAGCCGGCCGCCGAACTGTGCGAAGCCTTTCAACGAGGCAATCCACACCGCGGTCACCGTCGCCAGACCCGCCGCCTCCAGCAACGGGACCAGCTGCACCGTGACCACGCCGAAGACGAAGCCGTTCAGCGACATGACGAGCGCGAACAGCCCCATGGCGACCGGGCGCATCCGCCCCGCGAGCGGCGGACCGTCGCGCGCGTCCTGGTCCGCATGCGCCGCGCCCTCGACGGCGACCGCCGCCTCGCGCCGCGCCAGGCCGAACCAGTTGAGCGGCAGGCAGACCAGCAGATTGATGAGGGCGAAAATACCCAGCGTCTGGCGCCAGCCGAGGGCCTCGTTGAGGAAATGGCCGAGCACCCAGAACACCGAGGAAGCAAAGGCGCCGAACAGCGTCAGGTAGGAGATTGCCAGCCGCCCGCGCGTAGGCACCACCTGCACGAGCGCCGCGAACGCCGCATCGTAAAGGCACAGCCGCATGCCCAGGCCGATGAATACCCACACCGCCAGGTAGGCCGCTTCCGTGCGCGCCAGCGAGAGCGCGAGCAAGCCTGCCGAGACCAGTACCGTTCCGGCGCTCATGACGGCGCGGGCGCCATAGTGGTCGATCGCGCGCCCGGCCCAGGGCGACACGACACCCATCGCCAGCACCGCCACGGTGAACCCGAAATAGATCAGGCTGCGGCTCCAGCCGGTTTCGACCGCGATCGGACCAGCCAGCACGCCCAGGCAGTAATAGCTGGTTCCCCATGCCGTGATCTGGGCGATGCCAAGCGCGCAAACGGCAGCGAACATCGGATCGCCGAGGCGGGCGCGCCAGCCCTGCGTGATACCGTTCATGCAAATGAAGATATCAGACCGCTCGCCCGCCGCCGAATTGCGCAAGCCCGCCCCGCGCTTCGAGAACACGTTCGTGCGCGACCTGCCTGCTGACCCGGTGCTCGCCAACACGCCGCGCCAGGTGCGCAATGCCTGCTATACGCGCGTCGAGCCGACGCCGGTCGCCGCGCCGCGCCTGCTCGCATGGTCGGACGAAGCGGGCCGGATGCTCGGCATTGAGCGGCCCGCAGCAGCCGATCCGATGATCGAAGTGCTGGGTGGCAATCGCCTGCTGCCGGGCATGCAGCCCTACGCGGCGCGCTACGGCGGGCACCAGTTCGGCCACTGGGCCGGGCAGCTCGGCGACGGCCGTGCCATCACGCTCGCCGAAGCCATCGCCGCGGACGGCACTCGCCAGGAACTGCAGCTCAAGGGCGCGGGACGCACGCCCTACTCCCGCACCGCCGACGGGCGCGCGGTGCTGCGCTCCTCGCTGCGCGAGTTCATGTGCAGCGAGGCCATGCACCACCTCGGCGTGCCGACCACGCGCGCGCTCAGCCTCATCGCCACCGGCGAGGCGGTGATCCGCGACATGTTCTACGACGGCCATCCGCGCCCCGAGCCGGGCGCCGTGGTCTGCCGCGTGTCGCCCTCGTTCCTGCGCTTCGGGAATTTTGAGATTCTCGCCGCACAAGGCGAGCACGATACGCTCCGGCGGCTGGCGGACTTCGTATGCACAAGGTATTTTTCGAATAAAAGCATTCAAGAAACATTTCAGGAAATCTGCCGCCGCACCGGCCTGCTGCTGGCGGACTGGATGCGCCTCGGTTTCGTGCACGGCGTGATGAACACCGACAACCTGTCGATCCTCGGCCTCACCATCGATTACGGACCATACGGCTGGCTGGAAGGCTACGACCTAGCCTGGACGCCGAACACCACCGACGCCGAAGGCAGGCGCTACTGCTACGGCAACCAGCCGCACATTGCGCAGTGGAACCTCACGCGCCTGGCCGAAGCGCTGCTGCCGCTGGTGCCCGACAAGGCGCCGCTGGAGGAAGGGCTCGCGCTGTATGCCGAAACCTTTGCGGCGGCATGGCAGAAGGCGCTCGCGCAAAAGCTCGGCGTCGCCGCGCTCGACCGGCCCGGCGACGACGAACTGGTGAGCGGGCTGTTCCAGTTGCTGGTGGAAAAGGAAACCGACTTCACGATTTTCTTCCGCAATCTCGCCACGCCCACGGTCGAATCGCTGCGGGCGGCCTATTACACGGGCGATGTTCCTGCTGACCGGCTGCAAAGCTGGTTGCAAGCATATGAAAATAGAATTCAATATGAAAATGATCGCGCAGCACGCATGAACGCGGTCAATCCAAAGTACGTGTTCCGGAACTACCTCGCGCAGCAGGCGATCGACGCCATCGAGCAGGGCGGTGACACCTCGATGCTGGAGCGGCTGATGATCGTGCTGAGGCATCCTTTCGATGAGCAACCGGAGCACCAGGATTTCGCCGTCAGGCGCCCCGAATGGGCGCGCCACAAGGCGGGCTGTTCGGCCCTTTCCTGCAGTTCCTGACATATCATTGCCGCCATGGTCAACCGTCCCCGGACTGGCGCGAGCGACGCGGACATCTTTGTCGTCACGAGCAAGGGCAACCGCCAATTGAAGTCCTCCTCCGGGACGTCGCTGTCCAAGGCGGAATTGGAAATCCTGGTCCTCGTCGACGGCGTCTCGACCTTCGCGCAGACCGTCGGGCGCGCGCCGGGCATGAGCCGCGACGCGATCAACGAAACCATCGGCAAGCTGCGCGCGGCCGAGCTGATCGTCTCCATAGCCGAGCTCGACGCCGGCGGTGACGAATCGGCATTCTCAACGATCAGCGTGCCGGCCGGTTTTTTCAGCAGCGTCACCGAGAGCGCCAAGGCGCAAGCCGAGGGCGGCGCCTCGACCCTGAAGAAAAAGGGCTACTACGTGCGCATCGCGCGGCGGCCGGACGTGCAGCGCGAGGTCAAGGAAGGCTGGCAGCCGACGGTGCTGGTGGTCGACGACGATCCGGACCTGCAGAAGCTCATCGGCATGTTCCTCAAGCTGGAAGGCTTCCAGACACGCTCGGCGCTCAAGCGCGACGACATTCTTGCCGGCCTGCGCCAGTCGCCGGTGCCCGACCTGATCCTGCTCGACGTGCAACTGCCCGACGCCAACGGCTTCGAGATCCTGGTCAAGTTGCGCCAGCACCCGGTGCTGAAGAGCATGCCGGTGATCATGTTCACCGGGGAGTCGACCCGGGAGGCGGTGCTGAAGGGCCTGCAGGCGGGCGCCGACGGCTACGTCACCAAGCCTTTCGAGGCGGAAGCCGTGGTGAGCGCGGTAAAAGCGGTGCTCGGTCTTGCCGGCGCGGAGAAAAAGAAGTAGTACCGGCCATATGGAGTGAAAAATTCAGAATCTGCATGCCGCCTCGAGACGACAGCCCTTTTCCAAGGCACCCACCGGAGCAGCCCGCAGCAACGGCGCTCTGGTGGCTGATCGCCGCCGTCCTCCTCGCGGGCGGGGCGGCGGCGTACTACCTTTGGTCCGGCAAGCCGCCCACGCCGCCGCCGCCAATCCGCGCGGACGCCAAGCCCGCGAAAGCACCCGCCAGTGTCGAGCCGGCGATCCGGCATCCGCTCGACACTGCCCAGTCGGGCGAGGCGCTGAAGCCCCTGCCCGCCCTTGACCAGAGTGACGCAATCCTGTGGGAGGCGCTGGCAGAATTGCTGGGCAGGAAAACGCTCGCCGCGCAGCTGAAACCCGGGAATATCGTGCGTCACATCGTCGCGACCGTCGACAATCTGCCGCGCGAGCTTGCGCCGTCGCGCGTCATGCCGCTCACCCCAGTGCCGGGAGCGTTTGTGGTCAAGGGAAAGGGAAACGACGCCGTCATCGACCCCGGCAACCCGGCCCGCTACGCGAGCCGCGTCCGGATCATCCAGTCGATCGACGCGCAGCGGCTGGTGGACCTCTACCTCCACTTCTACCCGCTATTCCAGCAGGCCTACGCGGAGTTGGGGTTCCCAAACCGCTACTTCAACGACCGCCTGATCGAAGCGCTCGACGACCTGCTCGCCGCGCCGGACATCAGGACGCCCGTCAAGCTCCTGCAGCCCAAGGTGTTCTACCAGTACGCCGACTCCGGGCTCGAAACGCGCTCGGCCGGACAGAAGATCATGATCCGCATCGGCGTCCGCATCCGGCTATCGCAGACTGGTTGACCGGTGGTCTCCGTAAGGAAACTAGGCAAGCACCTCGGCGCGGAAATCTCGGCCGTCGACCTGTCGCGGCCCCTGGACGATGGCACGTTCGCCGCGATCTCGGACGCCTTTTTCGAGCACCAGGTCGTCGTCTTCCGCGACCAGAACCTCGCGCCATCCCAGCAGGTGGCGTTCACCCGGCGGTTCGGCGAGCTCGAGTACCATGTGCGCAAGGAGCATCGCCTCGACCGCTATCCGGAAATCCTGGTGGTCTCGAACGTCCTCGATGAGCGCGGCGCGGCGATCGGGGTGCAGGACGCCGGCCGCTTCTGGCACAGCGACCTGTCGTACAAGCAGGTACCGAGCTTGCTGTCCGCCCTTTACGCGCTCGAAGTGCCGGTCAAGGACGGCGTGGTTCTGGGCGCCACGAGCTTCGCCAGCACCTCGGCTGCATACGAAGCGCTTGCTGGCGACCTGCAGCGGCGCCTGCAAGGCCTGCGGAACATCCACAGCTACCGCTACTATCGCGGCAAGAACGTGAAGGCGCAGAGAGAGGAGCAGGCCAGCGGCGAGCGCGTAGTGCAGGAGCACGCGCTGAGCGAGGAGCAGCTGAAAAGCGTGCCCGATGCCGACGTACCGATCGTGCGCACGCATCCCGTCACCGGGCGCAAGAGCCTGTTCATCAACGAGGCCCACACATCACGCATCTCAGGCATGCCCGAGGAAGAGGGCGCGGCCCTGCTCGCGCAACTGTGCGCCCATATCGTCAAGCCGGAGTTCCGCTACGAGCATCATTGGCGCGCCGGCGATCTCCTCATGTGGGACAACGTCGCCGTGCAGCACAAGGCGAACTTCGACTACGACCTGCCGTTGCGCAGATTGATGTACCGGACCACGGTGCGCGGCAGCGTGCCCGTCTGACGCTGGCCCGACCCCATGGTTCGTAGCCTAGTTTCCCTCGCCGCTTAGCGCGACGATCTTTTTTTTCGCCTGTTCGACGAATTTCCCGCGCGGAAACTGTTCGACGTATAGCTTCAGGTCCTCGGGATCGTCGCTGTTCTTGACCTCGTCCCAGAATTCCGCCTCGGCTTCGGTTTCCTGCGCGCTGGGCGCGGGCGACGGCATGGCGGGCAGCGGTTGGGAGAGGACCTCGTCGGGATCCTCCGGCGGTTTGCCTTCCAGGATGCGCTTGAGCGAATCGGCGAAGCTGCGCGCGCTCTGATACCGCTGCTCCACGTCTTTCGCCAGGGCCCGGGCGACGATGCGGTCGAATTCGGGCGGCACCTGCACGAGCGAGGACGGCCAGACCGGATCTTCCTGGATGATTTTCGCCTGCAGCCCCCACTGATTCGCCGCTTCGAACGGCTTCTTCCCCGTGAGAAACTGGTAAAAGATGATGCCGGCCGAAAAGATGTCCGTGCGCCGGTCCAGCGTCTGCCCCTGGATCTGCTCCGGCGACATGTAGGACGGCGTGCCGACCATGGCGCCGACGCGGGTCGCCTCGCCCTGCGGGCCGTCGGGATCGGTGACGCGCGCGACGCCGAAGTCGGTGAGCTTGGCGTGGCCGCCGGCATCGACCATCACGTTGCCCGGCTTGATGTCGCGGTGGATGATCCCCGCCTCGTGCGCGAAGTGAAGCGCGTCCAGCAGCTCGTTCATGAGACGGAAGATCGTCTTGACGTCGAACCGCTCGTTCTTCTCGAAATAGTCCTGGAGCTCCTTGCCCTGGATGAACTCCATAACGATGTACGCCAGGTCGCCCTCGGCGCCGAAGTCGTACACCTGCACGATATTGGGATGGTTGAGCCGTGCCACGGCGCGTACTTCGCGCTCGAAGCGCATGGAATAAAGGCGCGCGGTCTCCTTGTCGAGCTTGCTGGTGAGAATGGTCTTGATTGCGACCCGGCGGCTCAGGTTGGGGTCGAGTCCGTCGTAGACGAGGCCCATCGCCCCCTTGCCGAGGACACCCCGGATCTGGTAACGGCCAAGCGATTTGAGCGCGTCCACGGCCGAAGATAATACTAGGGGGTCATGTTGAAGGCCGGAAATGCAAAGGGCCAGCGCTTGCTGGCCCTTGTATAGTTGGCGCGCCCGGAGCGATTCGAACGCCCGACCCCTTGGTTCGTAGCCAAGTACTCTATCCATCTGAGCTACGGGCGCGGAGGGGCCGAATTATATCAAACACTTAGGGAGATGAAATGAGCCTCGTGCTGCAAGTGAACATCCGGATCAAGCCGGAGAACGTGGACAACTTCATGCGCCAGGTGATCGAGAACGGCGAGGCCGCGCGCAGCGAGCCGGGCTGCCGGCAGTTCGAGGTGCTGGTGGATCCCGAGGACAAGACCCGGGTGATGTTGTTCGAGGTCTACGACGACCAGAAGGCGTTCGAAGCGCACCAGGCGGGCGAAGGCTTCAAGAAATACGTCGCCAGCGCGTTGCCGCTGCTCGCCTCGCGCGAGCGGCAGTTCTGGAAGAAAGCGTTCTAGGGAAGCTCTGCGCAAGTGACCGAAACGATGCGAACGATGTCGATCATGCGCGGTTTTGGTGTTGAAGTGACTGCGAAACACGCCCGTGGCGTTCGTTTTGCTTCGTTTTGGTG
>Ga0247727_10017045_pt1 | contig 11617 bp, 8 predicted proteins | sample WisWelCaveWW1625_FD_202498 | JGI IMG/M metagenome (GOLD analysis project Ga0247727, IMG submission 202498) | Biofilm microbial communities from Wishing Well Cave, Virginia, United States - WW16-25 | ecosystem: Environmental > Aquatic > Deep subsurface > Groundwater > Cave microbial mat | place... | reverse complement strand
CGTCAACGCCGCGCTGTGCGGACATTACGGTGTGCCGGTGCTGCTGGTCACCGGCGACGAGGCCACCGGCCGCGAGTCACGCGAGTTGCTGGGCGATGGACTCACGACGGTCGCCGTCAAGCGCGGCTTGTCGCGTTATTCGGCGCGTCAGATTCCTCCCGTGCGCGCACGCCAGCTCATCGAAGCCGGTGCGCGCAATGCGCTCGGCAATCTGAAGGCCGTGCGCCCCTACGTGCCCCCGAAGCCGACCACGATCACAGTGGACCTCGGCACGGTGGACAGCGCTGCGAAGTTCCGAGGCCGGGCCGGAGTCGATCTCATCGAGCCGCTGAAAGTTCGCAGTCGCGCCGCGGACTGGATGACGGCGTGGAATCAGATTTGGGATTGGGCGTAGCGCCCGTCATCGCCGCGGACGCAGGTCCCATGAGTTGAATCTGAACGGACCATCAGTTACAATCCTTCGTGCTCAAACCGAAGAGGTGAACCTAATGCGCAACCTGCCGTGGAAGGGAGCGTCTGCAATAAAGCCGTGGACGGAATCGAGATTCGTGTCGTTACCGTGGCGCTGGATAACCGGCCGCTCAGTGCGGGCGGGTGCCCCGGGGCGTGTATCTGTTCGACCTCACCGCCACCACCGATGAGGGACAGGAAGTGAAGGCCCTGCGTCCGGTCCCGATCAGGTGAGGAGAATTCGACGGTGAAACGAAGACTCAAGGCTGAATCTCTATCGTTACACGGTTCGATGGGATGACTGTTTCACTGGCGCCGGTAACCTGAGTGACACGCGCACTAACCACGTACCGCCCCGGAACCACTTTGCACGGCGAGCCATTACATAACCCCGCGGTAAAGTCCTCCTGACCCCAGCGAACCTCAATGGAAGTCGACTTTCCACTCTCTACAGGGGCGATTGACGAACAGCCTTCGGTTGCGCAAACGAGTTCATCCCCGAACACAACTGTAGCACTCCCTTCCGGCCTGACTTCGATTCCTGGCCCCTTTCCGCCGGAAAGCGAATAGGAGAGCGGTTGTGAACTTCCGTTAGTTAATGACAAGGTGAAGAGTATTCGTTCTCCCCTCTGGTACTTGGTTTGTGATGAAGTCAGCGATACCAGCAAGCGTGGTGAATCACCGCCAGAACCGCCGCCACAACCCGAACTAAGGCACATAAGCCCGCCTAAGAAAATGAAATATGCACGCACGGCGGTAACGCTCGTCCTAAGGACGCCCCGGGAACTTGATCGTCAAATCGGGTATGCGAGTAAAAATCAAATAACCCCACTGAGCGACGAGCGCTGCATTGTTCAGTCCGGTCACAGTAACTCCGTAGCCAAAGCCCTCCGGCGGGGCTATGTACGACCAAATTACCGATCGCTTAATGCCGCTTACCGAAACGCTTTGGATCCAATTATTCGCTGCTGCCTGGCTCAGGGTAACTTCGTCACCGGTTGCCTCATTGATGATCTTAATCGAATCGTCCCACGGAATGTTGACAGCGAAAGGGTTTCCGAACATGTGCCAGCCGTTGAGACCAAGATGACGTCGAAACTCGTGATTCGCCTTCTTTCCTGTGGACAGACCAGAAAGAGAGCGTGTTACTGGGAAATCGCCCTTAATCCAATAGGAGATGCCCGGAGCCACCGCGGGTAAGGTGTGACCTTGAATGCACACCTTGTAATTCGCCGACGCGATGTCCCACCAGGCGACACGACCTTGGAATTGCGAAAAAACCGTACACGCATCAGGTGATTCCGGAAAGACCGGAATGGTCACAAGTTGAACCTTATTGGCTTGGTACGTTTTAGTAGTGAACTGTGTTGTGCTGAGCGTGGCTGCTGCATCAATGCGACCCCAGCCATACTCCTGATCGTAGCCGGGCGAACCAAGGTCAATCGCGTTGTCTTCCACTAAGTGCTTCGTGCCAAGCACGCCGGCACTCTGCGCGCTTGGGGCGCGCGACAGAATCAGCGCGCTCAAACCGGAAACGTGGGGAGCTGCAAATGAAGTTCCGTGGCCGGTCGGATTCACTCCCGGTATCGGAATCCCACAACCCGGAGCGGAAACTGAATTCGCTGGATTGGCGTTTGACTGGACACCACAAGTTGCGGCGGTCATTCGCACGTCGTTGATTGTAGTGCCACTGGTCGCGATTACGTTGGGATAGCTTCCCGGGTACGGCATGGAATTGTCGTTGCCCGTAATTCCGACCACCGCAACATTCCGCCGAATTGCCTCGTTCACTGCTTGTCGAACCTGTTCGGACAAAAAGAAATTGTGCAAGCTCATGTTGATTACATGCGCGCCGTTGTTGATGGCAAAATAAATTCCGGAAATCACGTCAGAATTGAATCCCAAGCCTTGGTCATTCAAAACCTTGACCGGCATGACCTTGGGAAACCACGCAAGACCCGCCAAACCGTAATTGTTGTCTGTTGCAGCCGCGGCTATGGCAGCAACAGCGGTTCCATGTCCGAAACCATCAATCGGCGGATTGCTGGGAGAGAGAATATTCGCGCCACTCGGGACAACGAGCTTGCTCGATGGAAGGTCTGGTTCATTTGAAGCCACGCCCGTGTCGAGAACAGCAATGACTGTGTTTTGACTTCCCTTCGTCAAATCCCATGCAGTCGGCGCATTGATTTTGGTCAGGTTCCACTGCTGCGAATATCGTGTGTCATTGGGGGTTGCTCCTCCACTCCCTTGCCAGTTCGGCTCGGCATGCCTCACCGCAACGAACGAATTCAAGGTGTCCACAGTTACCCGGATATCTGGCTTGGGAATGCGAACAACGTAATTCGGTGTTGTTGGTGTTGGACCATGCAACTTGCGGACAGAGACGGCACCGACGCTGGAGAGTACGGCATTAACCGCTGAAACGGTTGTACCGTCAAAAAACAGGACTACAATTTCATTCGCCTTCAGGAAATGGCCAGCCATCTGCATGGTGTCCTTGTCGACTTGACGAATGTTGTAATCATTCCACCGCACTGAAGGCAATTTCGCAGGAGGCGTTGGCCGATACGGTGGACGCCGCGCGGGACGAGGGCGCGCGTTGGCAAGCGTTCTCAAGCCACTGCTCGCAACTCTCTTCAGGTTGCCTGCATTCATTGCGAACAGTTCATTCTCGGCGGGAGGGTCGGGCGGGAGGTCATTTGGGTCAAGGTCGACATTCACCGATCGACCCGGCGACGCTGCTCTCGAAGCAAGCGAAACGAAACCAACCGCCAAAAAACGCAGCGACTCCCAATATGGTGAATTCGCGCTTTCGCATCTGTGCAGTACCTCCTGGATTTGATTGCCGTTCCCCAGCATAGCGCCGCTTCCACCCAGTGTCAAATTGGTTTCTGCGCAAGGTCGCCAACCGCAACTCTGAGTCCGAGCCTACCGACCGCCAGCGCCATCGCCGGCGACTGCGAGTCATATTCTCCTTCGTATCACCCGCTTCACCAAGTCAAGGGAGATCTGATGACGGAACAACCGGAACGCTCGAACGCGCTGACGTTCATGCTGGCGATGCTGCTGGGCACGGTGCTGTCGGCAATGCTAATGGGGGCCGGCGCCTGGATTTTCCAGCACAACGGTGGCAGCGGCGGCGGGTTGCAGTTGACGCAGTTTCCGGGGACCATCAACGTCCCGTCGCCGGAATCGGGCAATGCCATCGTGCTGGCGGTGAAGAAAGTCGGCGGTGCGGCGGTGGCGATCGAGACCCGCTTCGGACGATCGGGCGGCGGACTGTTGCGTAACTGGTTTGGCGGCGAGGGCGGCGGCGAAAGCAACGGGTCGGGAGTCATCATCGACGGCAAGCAAGGGTATGTGCTCACCAACGCCCACGTGGTAAAGGAAGCCACCGCCATCTCGATCAAGTTGATCGACGGCAAGCGGCTAAGCGGCACCGTCATCGGCTCCGACCCCAAAACCGACATCGCGGTTATCAAAGTGCCGGGTGGCAACTTGCCGCAGGCTACACTCGGGACCAGCAAGAACCTCAGCATCGGCGAATGGGCGATCGCCATCGGCAATCCTTACGGCAAGCAACACACGGTCACGGTCGGAGTGGTGTCGGCGGTGCGCGAGGGCGGCATCGAAGCGCCGAACGGCTATCGCGTCGACCATACGATCCAGACCGACGCATCGATCAACCCCGGCAATTCCGGCGGGCCGCTGTGCAACATCAAGGGCGAAGTCATCGGCATCAATACCGCGATAATCCAGTACGCGCAGGGCATCGGCTTCGCGATTCCGATCGACACGGCAATGCGCGTGGCCCGGGCGCTGATCAAAGGCGAGCGGGTTCAGCACGCCTGGCTGGGAGTTGTGATGGACCAGGCCGGGGCCTCCGAAGGGGGGGGGAAATCCGTCATCGTCGCCAGCCTGGAAAAGGGAAGTCCCGCCGCCGCGGCTGGCTTGCAAGTCGGGGATGCGATCATCGAAATCGATCACAAGCCGATGAACGAGATGAAGGACGTGGTTGCCGTAGTGGTGGGACACCGCCCGGGTGATACGATCACGCTGGTAGTGCGACGGGGCGACGCCGTCAAGCACCTGAAAGTAAAACTCACCGATATGCCCAGTCGCCTGCGCGAACAGTCCTAACCGATGACGGCGGCTGGTCTCCGCGCCGCCAGTCGCAAACTCGCGGTCGGCGCCGCGTTGGGCCTGTTCACACTGTTGATTACCCTCGCCTCCGGCGAGGCCTTCCTGCGCGGGACCGACCTGGGCGGGCTGTCGTACTTCGACCACGCGCGGTCGTATCATCGCGACGCACTGGAACCCGACCCGTCGGGACGCTTGCGTTACCGGCACAAGCCCGGCTTTCGCGCGCGTTACGGTCGCGCCGAGGTGGTCATCAACTCGCAGGGACTGCGCGATGAAGAGCGGGCGCGGGCAAAGGCGCCGGGCACATTTCGCATTCTTGTTCTCGGCGATTCCGTTCCGTTCGGCTGGGGAGTTCCGCTGGAGCAGACCTTCACGAAGCTCATGCAGCGCGACCTGAACGCGGCCGCGTCTTCGACGAAGTTCGACGTCATCAACAGTGGCGTCTGCTCGTGGGACACGCGCGACGAGGTGACCTGGTTTGCGCGCGAAGGCCTGCGTTACGCCCCCGATCTCGTGCTGCTGTGCTTCGTGCCGAACGACGCCAACACCGTGCTGGCCGAACGGGGCGCAGCGTTCTCTCCGTTCGCTGCCGCCGACGCCGCCGGCGGCGAGGTGGGCGCGGCGATTGGATTGCTGCGCGGGAGCTACCTGGCGCGGTTCGTTCACCAACGGGCAGTGCGCCCCTGGTCCGACAAGTCCGACCACTTCAACTCCGACAGCCTGCACTGGCGCGGCTGCCGTGCGTGGCTGGATCGATTGCGCCAACGGTGCCTGCGCGAGCAGTTGCCGCTGGTGTTGTGCGGCGTGTTCTCCAACGAGGGCGCGCGCGGGCGCCGCGCCCGCGCGCGGCTGATCGAGTACGCACGCGAGACGGAGCTACCGTTCATCGATTGCGACGACTTCTTCCGCGAGGTGGACTACCGCCGCTTCGTCAACAGCCCCACCGACTCACACTGGAACGCCGCCGGGCATCGGCGCGTGGCGGAGGGATTGGGGAGAAGGCTTAAGGACGATTGCTTGTTACCATAACCTACCGGGAGCTGGCCGCTCCGGTGCGAAACTTGCAAGAGGCCCGCACCAAGTCGCCGACGCGTTGGTGGCTTTACGCTCGCGGCCAGAAATTCGCAATTGCTGCAACGAGCGACTGAAGCAAATGCCGCCGCCGCGCTGAAACCTTACCGCGCGCGCGGCAGTCAATCATTCTGTGCATTCCGGGTGAGCCGGAAACCGATGAGGTCTGTGTTGATGCAAGTTGTTCGTTTCCTGACCGGCGCGTTGGCGATGGGTCTGTTGGTGTTGCGCGTGCAAGCGGCGGGCGCCAGACCCACACCCGAGGCGCTGGAGTTTTTCGAGAAAAAGATTCGTCCCGTGCTGGCGCAGCAGTGCTACGCCTGCCACGCCGGCGAGAAGAAACAAGGCGGCCTGCAACTCGACACCAAAGCCGCCGTGCTGAAGGGGGCAACCGCCGGGCCGATCATCGTCCCCGGCAAACCGGAGGAAAGTTCGCTCATTCAGGCGTTGCGCTACGCCAGCGCGACCAAGATGCCACCCACCGGCAAACTGCCCGAGGCCGTCATCGCCGATTTCGAGAAATGGGTGACCTTGGGCGCGCCAGACCCGCGCGACGCCTCGGTGAAGCCGGCCGCGACCGCGTGGGACGCGGTGGTCGCCGAGCGCAAAAAGTGGTGGTCGCTGGTGCCGGTGCGCAAGCCCAAGCTCCCGACGGTGAAGAACACGGCCTGGTCGCCGCAACCGGTGGATCGCTTCATCCTGGCGGCGCTGGAGAAGGCAGGGCTCACGCCGTCGCCGATCGCCGATCGGCGCACACTGATCCGCCGCGCGACGCTGGTGCTGACCGGGCTCCCGCCCACGCCGAACGAGGTGGAGGCATTCGTCCATGACAGGTCACCGAAGGCGTACGAGCAACTCGTCGATCGGCTGCTGGCCTCACCACAATTCGGGGAGCGCTGGGCGCGGCACTGGATGGACGTAACCCGATTTGGCGAGACCCACGGCTACGAATGGAATTACGAAGTGCGCGACGCGTGGCGCTACCGCGACTATCTCATCCGCGCGTTCAACCAGGACGTGCCGTACGACCAATTCGTCCGGGAGCACCTGGCCGGCGATTTGATCCCGCCGCGCTGGAACCAAGCGGAGCAGCTCAACGAGTCGCTGATCGGCACCTCGTTCTTCCGCTTCGGCGAGGCGGGCCACGACAACTTCCGCGAAATCGGCTACGACAACGTGGACAATCAGATCGACACCCTCAGCAAAGCGTTCCAGGCCGCCACGGTTTCGTGCGCGCGCTGCCACGATCACAAGCTCGACGCCGTGAGCCAGCGCGATTACTACGCGTTGTTCGGAATTCTGATGAGTTCGCGGCCGGTCATTCACACGCTGGATGCGGCCGAGGCGAATCGGGCCACGCTGGCGCAACTGCGCGCGCTGAAAGCGGAGGTACAGCGCGAGGTCGGCGCGCTCTGGCTCTCCGATGCCCGGGAGTCCGCACGCTTCCTGTTGGCCGCACATGCGGCCCGCGCGAAAGCGCCCAACGCCGCCGCGCTGGCCCAGGGGCTCGATCCCGCGCGCGTAGCGAAGTGGCAGGCCATGCTCGACGCCAAGAACCTCGGCCTTGACGAGCCGGCGTTCGTGTGGAATGCCGTCGCTGGAAATGCGGGCGACGAGCTGTCGAAAACCTGGAACGAACTGGCCGCTCGTTACACCCGTGAAAGCAAAGAGCGCGCTGAGTTCAACGCCAAACACTTTACGCTGTTCGGTGACTTTGCCGGCGGCAATCCCAACGGCTGGCGGTTCGACGGCCAGGGCTTGCGCGAAGGCGTGGCACGCAGTGGCTCGTTTGCTGTGGCGCTGGAAGGCGACGCGGCAGTGAGCGGGGTGTTTCCGGCAGGCTACTTCACGCACACGCTGTCCGATCGTCTCAACGGCGCGCTGGTGTCGCCCGACGCGCCGAAGGATAAGCGCTTCTTCAGCGTGCAGGTGGTCGGCGGCAAGCAGGCGCAGTTGCGCATGGTGCCCGACTTCCGTCACTTAAGCGACTTCAACCGCGAAATCAAACAGGATCGGCTGGGCTGGATGACCATGGGGCAGCAGGCGGACCATTACGATGATCGCGTGTTCTTCGAACTGGTCACCAAGCTGGACAACCAGCGCATTCCCGAACGCGGCGCGGGCAAACGAGCGCAATTGAATCTCGAAGATCAGCGATCGTACTTCGGCGTGACCCGCGCGTTCGTCTCGGACCAGGGCGAGTCGCCACGCGACGAGTTGTCGCATTTGATGCCGTTGTTCAACGGTCCGACGCCGACCACGCGCGACGAGGTGGCCGCGCGTTTCGCGGCCGCCCTGACGCGGACGGTCGAGACCTGGCTCTCAGCGCAGGCGACTGATGACTATGCGCGCTGGCTGGACTGGCTGGTGCGTTACGGACTGGTGCGGAATCAAGTGAAGTCTTCGCCGCAACTGGGCGACTTAATCGCGCAATATCGCGCGACCGAACTACAACTCGAAGCTCCGCGCGTCGTCGCGGGCATGGCCGATGTGGATCGCGGCGCCGATTTTCCCGTGCTGTTGCGCGGCGACTTCAGGACCCTGGGAGACCTCGCGCCGAGACGTTTCCTCGAAGTGCTGCGCAAGTCCGAATCGCGGCCCCCACGTGGGAGCGGTCGGCGTGAATTCGCGGAAGAATTAGTTGCGCTCGACAATCCGCTCACGGCGCGGGTGCTCGTCAACCGTTTGTGGCACTGGTTGTTCGGAACGGGCCTGGTGCGCACGGTGGACGATTTCGGCCACATGGGCGAACTCCCCTCGCATCCCGAGCTACTCGATTACCTCGCCGCGGAGTTCGTTCAGGAGGGCTGGTCGCTCAAACGCATGTTGCGCACCCTGCTGTTGACGCAAGCGTTCCAGCAGTCGAGTCCAGTGGCGGCGCGCGCGCGGGAGCAAGATCCGGATAACCGCTTGCTCAGTCGGTTTCCAGCGCGGCGATTGGAGGGCGAAGGCATCCGCGATTCGGTGCTGTCAGTATCGGGCCGATTGGATCGCACACTGTTCGGGCCCAGCATCGACCCGTACCGCGAGAAGCCATCGCCCGATCGCAAGTTGTACTCCGGTCCGCTCGACGGACAAGGTCGGCGCAGTCTGTACACGAAGATCACCCTGATGGAGGCGCCGAGATTCCTGAGCGTCTTCAACCAGCCGGAGGCAAAACTGGCCACCGGCCGTCGCGAGGTCACCAATGTTCCAGCGCAAGCGCTGGCGATGCTCAACGATCCGTTCATCCTCCAGCAGTCCGAGTTCTGGGCGACGCGCTTGCTCGCGGAGAGCGCCTCCACGGTGGCCGCGCGGCTCGACCGCATGTTCCGAACTGCGCTGGGTCGCGCGCCGTCAATCGAAGAGGCGCAACAGTTCGAGCAGTTGGTCTCCGAACTTGCGACGCTGCATCCAACCACCGCTGGCGGCGCGCTGACCAGCCTGCCGGTTTGGAAAGACGTCGCCCACGCGGTATTCAATCTCAAGGAGTTCATCTACATTCCATGACCTTCACCCGCAGTCGTTCCTATTTACTTGTTCTTCTGATCGGCGCACTCGTGGCGCCGTTATGGGCTGCCGAACTCCCCGCTGTCAGGCCGGCCGCAGTGGGCATGGAGGCCGACACACTGGCGCAGATTCCCGTCCAGCTGAAAGAGTTGGTGGCGAAGCAGCGGATTGCAGGCGCGGTAACGCTCACGCTACGCCACGGCAAAGTCGTCGAGTTCGACGCTGTCGGCATGGCGGACCTCGAGAACAAGCGTACCATGCGCAAGGATTCGGTGTTCTGGATCGCTTCGATGACGAAGCCGATCGTCGCCACTTCGGTGATGCTGCTCGTGCATGAGGGCAAGCTGTCGCTCGACGAGCCGGCCTCCCGGTTCATCCCGGCGTTCAAGCAGGTGAAGCTGAGGAACGGTCAAACGCCGGCGCGCGAAATCACCGTTCGTGATCTGCTTTCGCACACGGCGGGACTCGCGCAGCCGAACCGCCAGCCGCACGACATGAGCCAGTCGTTGGCGAACTACACCAGCTACCTGCTGCGTAATCCGCTGAACTTCGAGCCGGGCAGTCAGTACGAATACGGATTCGGGCTCACCATTGCCGGCCGCATTGTCGAAGCCGTTTCGGGACTGCCGTACGCGCAGTTCCTCGAAGAGCGCCTGTTCAAGCCCTTGGGCATGAAGAACTCCACTTTCTGGCCGAACGCCGACCAGCGGAGACGCATGGCCAAGACGTACAAGCAGGATGAACAGAAACGGCTCGCGCCGGCGATTTGCCACTTTCTGACGCCCGATGAAACCATTCGACCCGAGCCGGAACCGAGCGGTGGACTGTTCAGCACTGCGCAGGACTATGCGACATTTCTCCAGATGATTGCCAACGGCGGCGAGTGGAACGGCGTACGCTTGCTTTCTAAGCAGGCAGTGGACGAAATGACTCGGCCCCACGTCATCAACGGCCAGCCGCTCGGTTACGGCCTCGGCTGGGCGCAGGTTCGCCGACCGGCTAATGCGCCGGGACTGTCGGGCTTCGGTCACGGCGGCGCCTTCTCCACCAACGGTTTGATTGATCCGCAGCGCGGCCTCGTCACCGTGCTGATGATTCAGCGCACCCTCTTCGACAACGGAGGCGACGTACTGAACACGTTTCAAGACCTGGTATTCAAAGCGGTGAAGTAACTGCTTGGTGTTGGGAACTGTTGCGGCAGCGTGACTGTTCATTAGCATCATCAATTTTCGGCATTTCGCGAAGGACACCGCTATGAAACGCAACGCTTTTACTTTGATTGAACTGCTCGTCGTGATCGCCATCATTGCGATTCTCGCGGCCATTCTGTTTCCCGTGTTTGCCAAGGCGCGCGAGAAGGCGCGGCAAACCTCGTGCCTGAACAATACCAAACAGTTGGCGATGGGCGTGGCCATGTACTCCCAGGACAACGACGAGAAGATTCCCATTCTCGGGGTCATCGCGGAAGGGCGGGGCCGCTGGATGTGGCAGGTCAATCCGTACATCAAAAATCAGAGTGTCTACACCTGTCCCAATGTCACCGGCAATCAGTACAACGGATCACAGTTCACCGATCGCACCGGGTACGGCTGGAATATCATTCTGCGCACCAGCGACCCCGCGACTTACGGAACCACACGGGCCGACGGCTATCCGATGTCGAGTATTGCCAAGCCGGCGGAGACCCTGGCGATTGGCGACACCGGTTTTCAGAACGAGCCAGGCTGGGCTATGTATGGTCGCGATCCTCGGCGCGCTCCCGCTGCCGATGATCGTCCGGGCTACTACGCGCAGTTTCGCCACAACCACACTTCAACTCGCAACATCATCTATAACCCCAACGGTCAAACCCGCCTGCTGCCGACCCAAGGGTGGTGCAACTTCGTATTTCTGGACGGTCATGCCAAGGGGTTAAGCCCCGACCAGGCGTTCGCCGAGGCCAACACCGAAAACGGACAAACGCTCACACCGTCCGGACAATACGGTGCCGGGCAAACCGAAGCGCCCAATTCACGCTACGTGTTCTGGAATATCCATTGAGGGAAGGATGTTCTTGCCGCCGCACGGCGCGCGTGCGGAGACTGCGTCCGCACCGCCGCTGACCGAATCGCGATTGCGCGAATTTGGTTACAATAGTTAGCTGCGTCGTCCCCGCAACTTTCCCGGCGGCGAGGGCTCCAACCGGAGCATCACAGGCGCACGAGGAGCCGCACCATGAGCGGAACCGCAGAGCGGTGGCAGGGCAGTGACCGGGCCGGGCAATACGCGCAGTTCAACCTCGTCGAAGCGAATCTGTACACGCGCATTCCCATCGTCTCCTTCAAGGGGCGCGGGCTGTCGATCCAGTTCTGACTGTCGCACAGCAGCCTGGATGGCTCGCTTTACGGCAACGGCCCGCTGTCGTTCGGCTGGACGCACTGCTACAACCTGTACGTGACCGAAGCGGCTAACGGCGACGTGA
>Ga0247727_10017044_pt1 | contig 11617 bp, 15 predicted proteins | sample WisWelCaveWW1625_FD_202498 | JGI IMG/M metagenome (GOLD analysis project Ga0247727, IMG submission 202498) | Biofilm microbial communities from Wishing Well Cave, Virginia, United States - WW16-25 | ecosystem: Environmental > Aquatic > Deep subsurface > Groundwater > Cave microbial mat | place... | reverse complement strand
TAATCGCCAGATTTCCAGCGGTTCATCATTGGGAACGAACATCAGCAGCGTCGAATCGATGCCGAAATTCGACGACTCAATCTCGCTGTAACCGACGCCGTGACGACAAACGTAGTTATCCGGTTCGTGGCAAACCGGCTTCCATCCTGCCGACCAAACGTTGCCCTTCTCGTCGCGCAGATAAATGTACTTGCCCCATTCATCTTTGATGAGATCTTGTTCCCAACGCGTGATGCGATTGAGCTGCGCATGCGTGCGCCAACTGTAGCCGCCGCCGGTTTGCGAAACCGTGATGCCATAATCGCCGTTACTGATGACATTGATCCACGGCCGCGGAGTACGCGGGGTGGTGATGACGTATTCTTTGCCGTCTTTGGAAAAGTAGCCGTATTTGGTTTTGAAGCTTCTCAAAGTTGTCCTTCCTCACAAGGTCAAAATGTAGTTCGTAGTAGTGCCTTCAGGCACTTTCTTGTGAGAAGCACCCTGCCCCTGAAGGGGCCACTACAAACACTAAAAATTAAGTTGAAGATCAGAAAAAGATTGCCTATATTTTATTCACTACATTTGATGAACAGCCATCCATCCGAGGTTTGATGATGAAAAAAGCAGCAAAAGAATTTACCCGCGAGCTGGTCGACGGCGAATGGTACGAATTCGTGCCGCTGGGCAAACATGTCGTTGCATGTCCAGAGATTTGCGGCGGCAGGCCGACCTTCAAATATACGCGTTTGGAAGTCAGCGTCATCTTGGATTTGTTGGCCGCCGGGCATAACGTTAAAGACGTCTTGCGAAAATATGCTCATAGCGACATTTCTGCCGAATCAATTAAAGAAGCGGTGCAACTTGCCAAGAATGCTCTGTTACGTTCAGCCGCATGATCGTTTTCGATGAAAACATCTTTGATTATGATGTCATTGACGATCTGAATCGCTGGTACAAAGGCAAAGTCGTTTCCATCAAGCATCTGCGGCTCAGAACACTTGTCAAGGACGATTCCATTCCGACGCTTCTGAGAACCGTCAAACAACCTACCTTTCTCACCACGAACATTTCCGACTTTTGGCGCAAAATGCCGGCGCATCACGCTTATTGCATGATCTGCTTTGACCTACCAAACGAGCGCATCGACGAAATTCCACGCTTGTTGCGCGGCGTGCTGCGCTTCGCGGAATTCAAGACGAAGGCCGCTCGCATGGGCAAGATTATTCAGGTCAGACATAATCACATCGACTATTATGCCGTCGGCTCCAAGCAAGTCTTCACGCTCAACTGGCCTGCGCTCTGAACAAGTGCGTCTATACTCTCTGACCCATCATGCAGGACTCACGCACTGGGGCTTTCCATCCTTTCAGCACAGCCTATTACCGGAGGGTTAGCGGTTGCATGATGGGCCGGAGAATACAACAAACTTTGTTAATGACAATATACTTGATTTTCCGCGTAAAGTGTATTAGTTTTTATTTGACAAGAATTATTCAAAAAACATGGAGCTATAAAAATGAATCAATTTGTCGTCGAAGCACGCATCAAAGACGGGCGTTTGGAATTATTCAACCTCCCTTTCTCGGAAGCCACTGAAGTGAAAGTCTTTGTGATTCCTAAAGCCGACCTTGCAAAAATGTCGTTTCTCCAAGTTCAGAACTTGCCGGAATTGACCCACTCCTCTACCGGAGCGATTTCCTCGATGGCGTCCCAATGCTCGACGATTCTCCCGTTCGCCAACCTAAGTACATCGAAGACGGCCATACTCTTCTCGCCCATCGACACCTTGCTCAGGCTGACCACGAAATCTCCCTGGCCGATCACCTTGAAAATCTCGTCGTAGCGAATTGCACGGCCTTGTTCGGCCTAAGCCACAACGTGGACAAGCCACAACCAAACAAGAAAAAGCGCAGGAGACGTAAAGATATTTTGGCACGATGATTTAAAAGCTCTTTAATCATCTTGCCACAATTATCTTGCCAACCCCGATCATTTTATCATTAATTGATTTTGTCTTAATTAAGTTTTCTGTACAATTTTGAGTTGTAAAGTCGGCAAATTATAACTACAAAATCTGAAAAGTTGGAGCTGCGGCAGAATCATTCAAAACCCTCATAAATAAAGGGTGAAATGCTATTCGATGAAAAAATGTTTGCTTTTCTTGCACAAATTTGACTACTAAAAGACTAAAAGACTAATGACCTCATCGCGCATGTCGCTACGCCCTCTGCGCCATGCCCTCTGCTATTTCACCAGCAGCAGCTTTTTCACCTGCGTATAAACCGTGCGGCCATCGGCTTGCGCGATGATCCGATAAAGAAACAGGCCTCCGGACTGACTGCCCCCATTCCAGTGGACGCGGTGGCGTCCGGCCACTTGCGGGCCGGAATAAAGCACGGCGACTTTTCGGCCCAGCACATCATAAATCTGCAATTCAACCTGCGCCGCAAAAGGCAATTCGTAAACAATCGTGGTTTCCGGATTTCCCCCGCCCGCAGCGGGGGATGTCGCTGCGCTCCAGAACGGATTGGGAAAATTCTGCGCCAGAGAAAAGCCGCTCGGGATGGCGTTGTAAGATTCCTTCACCGCGGTAATCACCTCCCAAATTCTGGCGCCAACGACGCGCTGAAAGAGCAAGCGATGGGCGGCATTGTTGAGATGAATGCCATCGCCGATGTCGAACTGCGGCTGAATCGTGCCATTCGCGTTGGCCAGGCCGTTCCAAAAATCGATGGCCTTGCTGCCGAACCGCGCAAACGTCGAATCACGCATGGCCATCAAGTTTTGTCGCTGGGCGTCGGAAAGATTGCGCGGCTGCGTGGTCGCGACCCAGACCGGCACTTTTGGGGATTTGGCCCGCGCGAGAACGGTGTCATAGTTGGCAAGCTGTTCCTGAATGGAATAACCATTGGTGGCGTCGTTGCTCGGCAGATTGATGATGATCGCCGTGGGCTTGAACGTCAGCGCGTGGGTGATGTTGTTGTTGGCCTTCGGAGTCGGTCTGCCAGCAGGCGGCACATAACCGGTGGGCATGACGTCATAAGTCGTGAACCCACCCACGGCCAGGTTGATGACTTTGGCGGTATTGTCGAGGCTCAAGATGTACTTGGTGTATCTACTCACCCAGGCGCTATCCGGTGAAGAGGGGCCGGTGCCGGCCGCTGTGGATGAGCCCAATACCACGATCACGCGCGCCACGCTGCTAATATTGAACGGCGCATCGCTCGCATCGCGCAAGGCGGAATTGGCCGCGTCTGTGATGCGCACGCGCGCTTGAGTCGTAGGTGTATTCGGTATCGTCCACAAATACTTGCCCGCGACGGCAGGAAGGGAATTGGCGATAGCGATCCAATTTGCGCCGTTATCGGTGGAATATTCCAAATTGATTTGGGCAACATTTTGACTGGCCCAAAGAATATTCTGCTGGGAACCGATCGTCCACGTTTCGCCGCCATTGGGCGCATTCAACGTGAGCGAGGCGACTCCTGCACGCGCGAGATCGTAGCGAAGCACGCGGTTATTGCCCCAGTCCGCGACCCAGAGCCTACCAAAAAGATAATCCACCGTTATCGCGCGCGGCGTATTCAGGCTCGAGGCCGTGGGTGGATTGAGGGCCGCGCCGGTGACAAAATCCGGCTGGCCCAAAACGAAATCCGCGTCGGCGCCGTTCGGCTTGTTCGCGGCATCGAGGAAAATCGTGATGCGATTGTTCGACTCCTGCACGGCGTAAATGCGGCCACCTGCATCGCCGGCCACGAACCGCATGCTGCCAAAGCCATTGCGCGTCGTGTTCGAAACGTTGGTCACGAAGTCCGGCTGGCCGAGCACGCCGTCGGCATTTGCGCCGCTCGCTTTGTTCGCGGCATCATCAAAGCGCGTGATGCGGCGATTCGTAAACTCGCTCACCCACAAACGGCCTTGCTCGTCAACATACACGCTGTTCGGATTGTTCATCTTGCTCTGCGTCAATCCGCTCGTGCCCGTCACAAAATCCGGCTGGCCTAACACGCCATCGGCATCGGCGCCATTCGCCTTGTTCGCGGCATCATTAAACCGCAGCACCCGATGCGCGCCGAAATTGCTCACCCACAACCTGCCGGTTTTGTCTAGATAAAGACCCACTGGTCCGCCCATCTTCCCTGCGGTCGTGGCCGATGAGCTCGTCACGAAATCCGGCTGGCCCAACACAGCATCGGCATTGGCGCCATTTGCTTTAGTGGAAGCCGCATCAAACCGCAACACGCGGTTGTTGGTAAAATCTCCCACCCACAAACGACCGGCAGCATCAACATAAATTCCAATCGGGTTGTTGAATTTGTTTGCCGCCAAACCCGAAGCGTTGCTGGTGAAATCCAACTGGCCCAAGACCGCTTCGGCGGCCGAACCATTCATCAACGCCGCGCTCGAGCTCCACCGCAAGATCCGGTGATTGGCCCGATCCACCACGAACAACTTGCCGGTGGTGGGATCGATCGCTAAACCGTTCGGCCCATTGAACGCACTTGCCGAAACGCCGGACGCCTTCGAGGTGAAATCCGGCTGGCCCAGCACGCCAACGGCGGCTTGTCCATTGACAAATTGCGCGTGAGCCGGCACAAAAAGGCCTGCGTTCATTAGAACGACAGTTGCGAGACAGCGGTAGAATCGAGTCATATTCATCTCATCAAATTAAGATGTTCACGCGAAAACTGAATTGAAAAATGATTTTCGTCGCGCCGGCCTGCCATACCGACTATGCCGACTGCAGCAACGATGCACAGTCACGCGCGTACTGGGCAAATCGTCTCGGATCGCGTCCGGTCACTTGTTTGATGTCGTTTGTGATGCGGCTCGCCTGGCCCTCGCGAAAGTAACGCTCGAGGTCGAGCATCCGATCCGCGATCTCCTCAGGCATACCCTGCGCAAGCATGCCGTTCTTCAAATCCGGCGGTGAGAGGTTGATGTGGCTGATCGAGCGCCCAAGCACCTTCGACAACTCGTTCGCCAGCTCATCATAGGTTAGCGCCTCGGGGCCGGTCAACGTGTATGCCTTTCCCTCGTGGTTAGGCTCGGTTAGCGCTTTCACCGCCACCGCGGTGAGGTCACGCACATCAACGTGGCTGATCTTCGCCTTGCCGCTCGCGCTGTAAAACGCTGCTTCAGCCTTGATCGTTTCGCCCATGTACGTTACGACGTTCTGCATAAAGCTATTCGGGCGGAGAAACGTCCACGCGATGCCGCTCGATTCAATCGCTTTCTCGACCGGCCGATGAACCTTCGCGAGGTCGAACGCCTCTTCGCCGGCTCCCAGTACGGACTGCTTCACGATGTGCCGCACGCCAACCGCCTTCGCCGCTTCGACGGCGTTCAGCTCGAGCTGCGTCTGGTTCAGCGCGTTTGGCCCGAGGAGAAAAAGTTTGTCACAACCCTGAAACGCCGCACGAAGGGTCTCGGGGCGGTTGTAGTCGATGATGACGGCGTCGATCCCTCTCGCACGTGCGGCTTCCGCCTTCTCGTTCGAGAAGTAGGCGGCGCGGAACGGCGCCTTTGCTGATTCCAGTTGTTTGATGACTTCGCTACCGACGGTTCCGCCGGCTCCAGTGATGCAAATCATATGTCGTTTTCTCCTTTCGAGAATGATAAGGGTCTAAAGCGGATTTTCAGACAAGCTGAAACCCGCGGCCCTTCGGGCGGCCCCAACGGATAGATTAACGCCAACGGATAAAGCTTTTTGTCTTTTCATCCGTTGGTCTTAATCTATCCGTTGGTGATAAAAAAAGTTAGAATTTTATTCTGAGTTTGAAAAGCTAATCGCGTATTACATGCTACAGACATGGACCGGTTATCGCATGCAGCAAGTAGCAGAGTTCACCGGCGCGCCGCTTTTGCGCGTCCGGTGGAGCGACGTGTTATGTGTTTGTTCACCGGCTTTTTGTTGAGATGGTAGGTGAGCGCAAGCGCAATACAATGGCGCAATTCTTTTACGGGAACTTGATCGGTTTTCTCGAAGACGATAGCCCTGTTTCCTTCAAACTCAAAATCGTCTCGGAAGATTTCTTTGAATGTGTCAACCAATGTGGTCTGACAGTGGAAGTACATCGCGTACCTTCCTTCTTGAGACTTTATCTGGTCGATTCTGATCAGACTTCCGCTCTTAGATTCAGTCGTAAGATAACTTGGTTGCCCCCATTTAAGGGTTTCCTCTAACTCTCCAACCCCGTCTGTATCTGATGCGACATCGAATATCAGTTGGCGGAGGAACAATAACTTTGTCTTTACTTCTTTCGGGTAAGTTTCGAAAACCGCAGCGACTTCCGGACATTCAATCTTTCTCCACTTGGCCACTTCTCTCTCCGCTTCACTGTTAGGTTTCTATCGTTCGCTTTTTCCAACCTGACTCGGATGGGTAAACAGAACTAAGCCAAACCATATAGCAAATGCCGAATAAGCAACAGCACCCACCACGATTTCAGACGCTTTCTGACCGGCCATCAACGCCTTCAAGAGCACGACTCCTACCACAGCGAAATGAAGAAAGTTGCCGAGCGCAACAGGACGGCTATATATCCCACCGATGACGTTCGCCCGTGCCACCCAGTTGAGAATCGCGAATCCCATATAGATCGCACCGCTGATTTGAATCAACAGAACCCCAAGCCCTTCAGGATGAGAGCCGGAATAGGCCAGTATCTCCTGAGGAAAGAAGGAGGCTACAACCCCAAGAATAGCCATAAATAGTGCGCTCACGCCCATCAGTATTTTTGTATTCATTCCGACTTACTCCTATCGCGAGTGGCATCCGATGAAATACAACGTGGACAAGCCACAACCAAAAAGCTTTTAAAAAAGTTCCCAACGGATAGAAACAACGCAACGGATGAAAGGCAAAAGCATTAGACAAAATAATTTAATGACAAAAAGATATAATATTTTTAAAACAATTATTTTGTCGTTTAATCATTTTGTCAGTAATTGTTTTTGTCTTAATTAAGTTTTTGTACAAATTAGAGTTGTAAAATTAGAGTTGTAAAATTAGTAAAGCATAATTAAAAAATTTGAAAAGTTGGAGCCGCAGCAAAATCACGCAAAATCCTTATAAATAAAGAGCGAAATGCTATTCGATAAAAAAATGTTTGCTTTTTTTGTACACATTTTACCTGTTAGAGACTAACTAAGAATTATGCCGCGGCTCAACTGGCAGGGACCGAGTGATGCTCATGCATGACCGTCCACCGGCCGCCGATTTTGCGAAAGCAAATGGTCAAGCGAAAATCGAGCTCGACTTTATCCCCGTTCGTCTCCGTTCCACTGTCGTTCTGTTGTTGCTCGCGCTCATTTGGATCTCCTTAACAACGAAATGGAAAAGTAGTTTTTCCCAAAGCTCAAATACCGGAGCTATACAACTATCGCATCCAGGTGTCATATTTCTCAGCCAGGGTCGTCATCAATCCTTCATCCGTAAACTGTTCGGCCGCTAAAGACGCCAGTTCTTCCAGGTATTTGTCAAATCCACCCGGGCTGAAAATAGTCAGCATCTTTCCGCCGTTCGCGCTTTTCGCAGCATGCCAGATATTGGGCCGAATATTTATCGTCATGCCCGAAGTGGCGATGATGGTTTCATCGTCAAATTTGAACTCGATCTCACCCTCCAATATATAGAAAATTTCTGTCATCACTTTATGGTGGTGGCGTGGCAAATGAAAACCGGGTTTCACCGTGTCTTCAACGACCGTAACGCGACCATCAGTCAAATCCGGAGCGGCTTTGACAAAAATGTGATCGTTCGCCCAATCATAGTTCTGGCCTTGACCACGTCCGATGATTTGCTGCTTCATAGGTGCCTTTTTTAGTTTAGTCTAAATAAGCGCGACGGCGCGCTGTTTGCGATCGGCTGCAGCGTCTTGTTGGGGCGTCATGTTTGCGTTATGCGAGCCGTTCGTTCTTGACGACTTCGAGATACACGCCGCGGTTCGGAAACTCGTTACCGTCTGGGTCTCGCATGACAATCAAGCTGGAACCACCTGGTCGAACGTCTGTTTCAGCGACTGGTGTGGTCCAGGGCAGAGGAGCAAACCACTGCTTGAGCAGTTCGGGTTCGGTCCAAGCGCGAAATACTTTCTCGCGTGGCGCATTGATGATGCGGGTCAATACAAGGTCGCGATCCGAGGCCGGGACAGCTTTGTCTGTGGCACTCATAGTTTTTTCTCCTTAAAGGTCGTGTTGGTTGAAAAGTGTTTCCAGACCAAGTATGCTCCCCCCGTCTTTCATTGCATTTGCTTCTTTCGCCGGACGAAGCCATCGACGCTCCAACTCCCCGCGCCGTGCGCCGCGAAAAACAGGAAGATGAAGCAGAGCAACACGGCGGGCTCGCCGTGGTTCTGGATGGGCCAAGCGCCGCCGGGCTGGTGGAACTGAAAATAGGCCACCGCCATCTCCCCCGACAGGATGAAGGCGACCGGCTGCGTGAAGAGCCCGAGCAGGATCGCGGCGCCGCCGTAAAACTCGAGCGCGCCCCCGATCCATGTCTGCGACATCATCGGCGGATGGCCGCCATACTGGGCGGGGACCCCGCCGAACCAATCGAAGAGCTTCATGCCTCCGGCCTGGAGAAACAGCAGGCCGGCAACGACGCGCAGTAGAAAAAACGTGATTTGCCTTGCCCGATCCATGTTCATGAGGGATTCTCCTTTTTAATGTCACTATTTCGCTTTATCAAAACCCGTTTCAGATCGCATAACGTTCAAATTGAGGGGCGCTCTTCTGCGCGTCCCTCTCGAACGCCTGGTTATGCGCCAACTTCTGACCACACCGCAAACTCATTACCGCTTGGCTCAATGAAATGAAAACGACGGCCACCTGGAAATGAAAATATTTCTTTGCTGATTACACCACCAGCCTTCTTAACCTTTACCTCAGTAGCCTCTAGGTTTTGACTGTAAAAAACAATCAGAGCAGCACCATTTTCAGAAATCGACGCAAGTTCGGACCTAAAAAAACCACCGTCAAGCCCTTGGTTCGAGAAAGCTGAGTACTCCGGGCCGTAGTCGACAAAGGACCACCCAAAAGCTGTTTCGAAAAATCGCTTTGTCGCCCCAATATCTTTTGCAGGATACTCAACGTAGTTTATTTTCTCGTGTTCATTCATTGCGAATTTCTCCTTTGAGCATAACGATATATTCGACGGAACGGACCGTCGGTTATTTTGCTTTCTACCGGTAGACATTTATTTCTATCTGTAGAAACATTTTGAATAAATATTTCTATAGATAGCCATTTTTAATTTATAAAACAACCATTCGCCCATTAACACCATCCGACCCTCACGCCACCATCATCACCCGCAGTAATGTTTAGCTCGCTGATGTCAAAGACCCCCGAGTCCTGAAACCAAGCAAAGAATACATCCCACGTCTTTTTGTAAGCTTAGAACATCGTGTTTGTATTGGCAGATTGTTCCGGGACGGGTTGCAGCACGTCCCAGTGCTCAAGGATTTTGCCCTCTGAATCGAAGCGGAAAATATCCACTGCGGCGTGTTCTTTGCCGCCCCAATTCAGATAGCGTACATGGATAAAAGCCAAGTCACCGTCAATTGCCATGCGCTTGACCTCGCAGGGAATGCTGCCCGCTTGTTTGAGATAGCCCATCAACGGTTCGGGGCCATTCGGGAAAAGCGGGTTGTGCTGGATGTACGGACCTGCGACCAGACCGGGCAACAAATCCGTTTTCCCTTTGTTGAAAACTTCCCCGTAAATGGTTTCAACCGTGGCTTTGATTTTCTCTTTGCTCATTGTTTTCTCCATTCCTGTTTGTTCGCGCAAAAATCCGATTGAATGACGCAATTAATATGATGCAAAATCGAGATACGCTACACTCAAAACGTCAATCCCAAACTAAACCGCTGCGTGTTTTCCAAGCGGCCGTAATCCGCCCAACTGTAATCGAATTTGAAAACGAAGCCTTGAAAATCATAGTGCAAACCCGCGCCGGCGGTGAGGCCGACTTCGGAATCTTTCAGGAAAAGATTTTGATAGCCGCCGCGCAATGCGAAGGCATTCAGAAACGACCATTCGGCGCCGACACTCATGCTCTCGGTGTTGTCGTTGGGGTGAAACGCATCGACCGCGAGCAGGATTTGGTGATTGCTATGAAACTTATAAGGCAAGCTCATGCCGACGCGGAAGAGCACGGGCAGCGAGAAATCCTGCGTCACCACTTCGCCGGGCAGCGCGCTGTTGTCGCCAAACCGGCGCGGATCGAGATCGTATTGAATGCGCAAATCGCGGCCATCGTATCCCGCCTGCAAGCCGAAGTTGGAAATGCTGGCGCCGAGGCGCAGGCCGTTTTCAGAGACGCGGTAAATCGTTCCCACATTCAGGCCAAAAGTTGAAAGCGAGCTGTGCCAGATGGATTCTTGCAAATAGGTGAGCTGCACGCCGACGGAAAAGCGATCCGACAAGGCGCGGCCATAACCGAGACCGAGCGCCAGATTAGAAACGCTGTAACGCTCGCCGGTGCCCAGCGGTTGCGCGACGGTGCGCACGGTGATTTCACCGGAGTTGAGCGCGGTTAAACTAAAAAACAAATTGCCGAAAGTTCCGGCCGGAATGAAAGCCGCGGCGTAATCGTATTTGATATCCGCGAGCCACAGACTATGCGTGAAGTGTACGCCGTACTCGCTGAGCTGCCCCATCGCGCCGGGATTGTAATACACCGAGGCGACTTCGTCATACAACGCGACGCTGGCGTTGCCCATCGCGGTGGCGCGCGCGCTCGGTTCGATCAGCAGCACCTGGCCGATGGTCGTGCCGGTTTTGCTTTGGGCGAATGCGAAATTGCTCAAGCAGAATATAATGAACGGGAGGAGCAAAGGGAAAGGCTTGGTTTTCATGATGAAAACTCCTCAAACATAAAAAAATGACCAACGGATTAAAAGCCTACGGCCGTAGGCGGCCAACGGATTAGTTGAGAGGAAATCCGTTGGCGGCATTTTCTCCGTGGGAATAATTTTCCGTTTTGGTTGAATCGGCCCCTGAAGGGGCTACTACGAAACGACTACGAAACTCACTGTGAGTGCAGCCACAAACCGCCTTCACGGGCGCCTTCGGCGAAGGCTTTGATGCTGCCATAATAAAAAAAGCCGTTGCGATCAAACACGACGCCGTTCACATTCAGCGCTTTGGCTTTGGCCGCCAACGCTTTGCCGGCGACTCGCGCGGCGCTGACTTTATCCGGCAAGCTCTTCAGTTCCGCCTGCAACTCTTTGCTGTGCGATGAAACGGTAATGATGGTTTTCTTGGTCGCATCATCCACCAGTTGGCCGTAGATATGCTTGATGCTGCGAAACATCACCAACCGTGGGCGCGGCATGGCGCCGTAAAGTTTTTTTCTGACGATGCGTTTTTTAAACGGCTTCTGCTTAAACGGCTTGTTCGCGAAGGATCTGCCGGTGAACGGCTTTCTGTTGCCGTAACTGCGCTCGGGCTTGTTGAAACGATCGTATGGCATAACTGCCTCCCTGATTTAATAAAACGTGAGTGTGAAGTCGGACTTGGACAAAATGATTCTTGAAATTTGGTTAAAGTCTACTGTCCAAGCCCGACTTCGCCAAACGCTGGGTTACTTAATGATCGCAAACTTGCCGACGTGCTTGCCGGC
>Ga0247727_10017043_pt1 | contig 11617 bp, 9 predicted proteins | sample WisWelCaveWW1625_FD_202498 | JGI IMG/M metagenome (GOLD analysis project Ga0247727, IMG submission 202498) | Biofilm microbial communities from Wishing Well Cave, Virginia, United States - WW16-25 | ecosystem: Environmental > Aquatic > Deep subsurface > Groundwater > Cave microbial mat | place... | reverse complement strand
CTGACTCCTGACTTCTGACTCCTGACTTCTGACTCCTGACTTCTGACTCCTGACTTCTTCTTCTGTCAGGCCCGCAACGCCATGGCCCGCTCCGCCGCCTGCGCCATCGCCCGGCAGGCGGCGGCCGGATCGGCGGCGTGGAAGATCGCGGTGCCCGCTACCAGGATATCGCAGCCCGCGCGGGCCGCGTCGGCGGCGTTGTCCAGGGTGATGCCGCCGTCGATCTCGATCCGAAACCCGAGCCGCCGCTCCTCCCGCAGACGGGCCAGGCGCCGCACCTTGTCGAGCGATTCCGGGATGAACTCCTGGCCCCCGAATCCGGGGTTGACGCTCATTACCAATACCAGGTCCGCCAGGTGCAGCACCTCGTCGAGCGTGTGCACCGGCGTGGCCGGATTCAGCGCCACGCCCGGCGCCGCTCCGGCGGCCCGAATCGCGCACAGCGTGCGGTTGAGGTGCGGGCAGGCTTCCTGGTGCACGGTGACGATGTCGGCGCCGGCCTCGACGAACTCGGCCACGCAGCGATCCGCGTTCTCGATCATCAGGTGGCAATCGAGTCCCACGTCGACGGCGCGGCGCAGCGACCGCACCACCGGCGGCCCGATGGTGAGGTTCGGCACAAAATGCCCGTCCATCACGTCGACGTGAACCATCGACGCCCCGGCCTGCCGCACCGCGCGGATCTGCTCTCCGAGCCGCGCGAAGTCCGCCGCCAACAATGACGGGACGATTTCGATCATGATCGCGAAGCTCTATTTTAGCACGGACCGCCGCCTATTAGCGGCTGAGCATCCGCCCGGGTCGGGCTCCCGTCGGCTTTCCAACATCCCACACCAGTCTCCCGTTCACGAAAACCTTCTGGATCCCTTCCGAAAGACGTGATGGATCGAGCCATGTGGAGCGGTCTTTGACGGTTGCCGGATTGAACAACACGAGGTCGGCGGCGGCGCCGTCTCGGATCATGCCTCGGTCCTTCAACTTCAGGCGCTGGGCGGGCAGGGCGGTCATCCTGCGAATGGCCTCGGCCATTCCGAGCCATTCGAGCTCACGCACATACCTGCTCAGCAAGCGAGGATACGTACCGGTGTCGCGCGGGATGTGGATGCGTTCTGGCGCGCCTGCCCAGAGGCCTATGCTGCCATCGCTCGCAAACATCACCCATGGCTGCTGGTAGAGCACCCGCAAGTCACTCTCCTTCATGATCGGCGCCAGGATCCTGCCCCCACCGTCACGTCCGATCTCCAGAAACACATCCGCCATGGAGGAACTCTTCGAACGTGCGATTTCCTGCAAGCTCCTCCCTACGTATTCGGGGCGCGCCGGGTACCGCAAGAGAATCAGGTCGGCGTCTTCGAGGGCCTCGAGTTTCTCTCCTATCGCGCCCATTTCGCTGGCCGGCTGGCCAGGCCGCAGCCCGGGGACGTCATGCCACCACTCGTAATGCGCGTAGCAGTCTGCCGTCACGTCGACGCCGCGCCGTCTCGCTCCTTCGATGACGTCGACCAACTCCTGCGCCCTCCCCCAGACTCGCGCCGACCCCAGCTTCAGGTGTGAAATGTGCACAGGGACCTTGGCGCGGTCGCCAATGGCGATCGCTTCCCGCACCGCCTCAAAGACCTGCTCGCCCTCGTTACGGATATGCGAAACATACACGCCGCCCAATCTCGCGGCGACCCGCGCTAGCCTCGCCACCTCGTCGGTCGAGTTGAACCTTCCGACCTCAGCTGACAGGTTGGTCGACAATCCGACGGCCCCTTCTCTCATGCCCTGCACAACAAGTTCTGCCATCCTCGTGACTTCCTCTTCGCGGGCTTGGCGGCGGAAGTCGTCCTTCATGACCATTCGCCGCACGGTGGAGTGGCCGACCAGCACTAGCGCATGCAACGCCGTGGGGATGGAACGGCGCTTATCGAGGTAGGCTCGGATCGGCCACGGCGAGATGCCATCCTGTCCCAAAAGAATCGTGGTGATCCCTTGCGACGTCTGGCTGGCGGCCAGAGGATCTTCGTCGAACCGATCCGTCGAATGATTGTGGACATCGATGAAGCCGGCGGCGAGAATCAGATCACTCGCGTCGAGGACTCGATCCACTCCGCGGCTGGGAATCGCGCCAACGGCGGCGATCCGGTCGCCGCGAATGCGGACGTCCGCGCGACGCAGGGAGCCTCCAGAGCCGTCGGCGACCAGTGCGTTGCGGATCACCAGCGAGTCCGCTTCTCCGCCCGCCAGGAGTGGTACCGCCAGACACACGCTGAGCGCGTACCGCCTGGCGCAACGGCCGGCCAGATCGAGCTCGACAGCAATCCACACTTGAGGCTTCTCATTATAATTCTAGCGGACAGGCGGCGCCCACAGCCGCGCCCGACGTTTGACGCGGCCGCGGCGAACAACCTAAGATCAACTAGTTAGCTAGACGCACGACGCTTTCATGCTGGGTCAAACGCTGGGTCACTATCGCGTCATCGAAAAAATCGGCGCCGGCGGCATGGGAGTCGTTTACCGGGCGCGCGACGAGAAGCTCGATCGCGACGTCGCGCTGAAGGTGCTCCCCGCCGGCGCGCTCGCCGAGGAAACCGCTCGCCAGCGTTTTCAGACCGAAGCGCTGGCCCTGTCCCGCCTGAACCACCCGCATATTTGCACGATCTACGAGGTCGGCGAAGACGGCGGCCAGACCTACATCGCCATGGAGTTTATCGAGGGCCGGCCGCTGTCGGCGCTCGCCGGCGACGGCGGCCTGCCGCCGGAAACCATCGCCCGCTACGGAACCCAGATCGCCGGCGCGCTCGCCCACGCCCACGACCGCGGCCTGATCCATCGCGACCTGAAAGGCTCGAACGTCATGATCACGCCCGACGGCCGGGCCAAGGTCCTCGACTTCGGGCTGGCCAAGCGCGCGTCCGCCGGCGGCGGGGAAAGTGCCACGCAAGGGCCGACCGAGGCCGGCACCGTCCTCGGTACGCTCGCCTACATGGCGCCGGAAGTGCTGCGCGGCCAGCCGGCCGATTCGCGCAGCGATCTGTGGGCCCTCGGTGTGCTGCTCTTCGAGATGGCCGCCGGCCAGCTTCCCTTTGGCGGGCAAAGCGGCTTCGAGATCAGCTCCGCCATCCTGCGCGAATCCCCGCGGCCGCTGCCGCCGCGCATTCCCGTCGCCCTGCGCGGCGCCATCCAGCGGTGCCTGGCCAAGGAGCCCGGCGAGCGCTATCAGCGCGCCAGCGAAATCGAAGCTGTGCTGGAGGCCGTGCGAACCGAGACGCTCGCCGTGCCCGTCGAACTGCCGGGCCGCGCGTTTCCGTGGCCCTGGGCGGCGGCCGCCGCGCTCGCCGCGCTGGTCGTCGCTGTAGCGTTCAACGTCGGCGGCGTGCGCGACCGCCTGCCGGGCCGCTCCGGCGGCGCCGCCTCCGCCCCGCACATCGAGTCGCTCGCCGTGCTGCCGCTCGAGAACCTCTCGCGCGACCCCGAGCAGGAATACTTCGCCGACGGCATGACCGAGCAGCTCATCGCCGACCTCGCCAAGATCGGCACCCTGCGCGTGATCTCGCGCACCTCCGTGATGCAGTACAAAGGCGCGCGCAAGCTGCTCCCAACGATCGCGCGCGAGCTCAAGGTCGACGCCATTGTCGCCGGCTCGGTCTTGCGCGCCGGCGACCGCGTCCGCATCACCGCGCAGCTCATCGACGCCGCCACCGACAAGCACCTCTGGGCGGAGAGCTACGAGCGCGATCTGCGCGACGTCCTGGCCTTGCAGAACGAGGTGGCGCGCCAGATCGCCCGCGAGATCCGCGCCACCTTGACGCCCGACGAGCAAAAGCGCTTGGCCGCCGAGCCGAAGGTCGACCCGGAGGTCCACCGTCTGACCTTGCAGGGCAAGTTTCAGGCTAACAAGCTGGCGGAAGAGCCCCTGCGCAAGGCCATCGGGTACTTCGAGCAGGCCATCGCGAAGGACCCCAACTACGCCCCGGCCTACGCGGGCTTGGCCTTCGCCTACGCCACTCTCTCGAGCGTCTACGCGCGGCCGCGCGACGTGATGCCTCAGGCTAAGGCAGCGGCCCTGCAAGCGATTCGTCTCGATGACACGCTCGCCGAAGCCCGCATCTGGCTCGGTTACATTCTGTTCAACTACGACTGGGACTGGCCCGGCGTCGAGCGCGAACTGAAACGCGCCCTGGAGCGGAACCCCAGCTCCGCCGAGGCGTACGTCGTCTACAGCAACCTATTGGTGAGTCAGAATCGGATGCCGGAAGCCATCGCGGCGATCCGGCGCGCGCAACAACTCGACCCGCTCTCCCTGTGGGTGCAGTCCGGCGTGGCCGGGGCGCCGATGATCTATCTCATGGCGCGCGACTACGACCGGGCGATTGCAGAGTCGCGCCAAGCGCAAGAGATCGACCCGAGCTACGGGTGGACGCACGCCGCGCTGGGCTTGGCCTACGTGCAGAAGGGCGACCTGGCCGCCGGCCTGGCCGCCTACGACAAGGCCGCCCAACTCGACTCCAGCCCCCTGATCCAGGCCATGCGCGCGCACGGCTACGCGGTCGCCGGAAAGCGGCGCGAGGCCGAGAAGTTTTCGAAAGAGGTCAAAGAAGTTTACCGCCGGAGCTATCTGTGCGCCTACGAGATCGCCCTCACCCACGTCGCCCTGGGCGAGAAGGACCAGGCCTTCGAGTGGCTCAATCGGGCCATCGAAGACCGCGGCGACTGCATTCCGTATCTCGGCGTCGATCCGCGGATGGACCCCATCCGCTCCGACCCCCGGTTCCAGAAGCTGCTGGAGCGCGTGGCTCTCGCGCCGCGAGCCAGCGCGCTGCTTCCCCGCGCCCGCCGCGATCTCGCGAGCAGCGGAGGCTGAGTTGGCTCCCCATCGTAGCGCGCGTTGCGAACTCTGGTGGCCTGTCCTCCTCCGGCAATCAGAGCAGTTTTCCAGCAGATTCACGACCTTGCCGACGCCTAATGACACGCTCATTGTTCCCGATGCGTTCTGCCACGCAGACGGCACCTGGTTCTGCCGCCCCGGGGCGATGTCCGGGCTACCACGGCAGGGCGAACCGCTTCGAGGTTTCGAGCGCGCTGAGATCAAAGACTATGTGATTGTGCCGGGCATCTCGGGCAACTGGTCGAACTCCACGACTTGACCCGATTGAACGGTCGCCCACGGCTCCAGGAAAATGCGCACATGGGCTGCGTCGACCCCTTGCGGGCGACCGGCCCATTCGGCAAGCACGCCGCCGTGGGCGAACCGCGCGGAAACGCCGCCAACGTGAAGTTGTAAAGCAGAACGGTAGCGCGGCTCGTCGTAAGTTGAGAATCGAACCTGCTCTCTCGGCAAAACGGCCGAGCTCAAGCGCTCCAGCATTTCCTGTACCGATCGCAACTCAAGAGGACCGGCCACCATCCAGGTCAAATCGAGCACGTCGCTGATCCGCATGTCGTTCTTAGCCGCTCGAAAGGTCTGTTCGTCCGGACTGTCTTGCAAATGTTCGTAGATACTCTGCACGGGCCCGTTCTCGCTCAGGTGCAGAATTGCACGCGTCGCACGCAGGAAGGCTCCCGGATGCCCTTCGGCAAAGCCGGGCGGCAAGACGGCTCGCAGCCGGTCGCGATGTTCACCCGTGAATGTCAAGAAACGCGCCGCTGCCTCGCCGGCATGGAGCGGCCAGTCTTGAAAATCCGGCAACACCTTCCGAATTGCGGTCGCTATCGAGCCCACGGGATGATTCGGGTCTGATGCTCGATCGGAAGGACGCAAGAACCGCTGCGCCATCTCGCGAAGGAGTTCCCTGGGCTCCTTGCCGCCGGCCACGGCTTGCGAGTCGTTCGCCGGCGCCATTTGGCGCCGAATGAACAGACCGGTCAACTCTTTCGGTGGCGGACGAAGCGCCAGGGACTCCCGAAGCGCCTGGTAGATCTCTCCATTGTCGATCAAACTCTTGAACCTTTGGATTTGGCGTTCTCGTTCCTCGTTCATTCGCTTGCTCCCTTGCAGAATTTGTTCGACGGCGCTGCGGATCTGCCCACGACCTTCGTGTAACCGGCGCCGCAACGTGCCGGCTGGAATGTCGAGGAACCGTGCGGCGGCTTCCGCCTCGTAGCCTTCGAAGTAGACCAGCGCCATGGCTTCACGCAATCGATCCGGCAGTTCGAGCACTGCTTGTTGGATCAAGGCCCCCAACTCGAGCCGTTCCAGTGCGTCGTCCGGCCCCTCGTTCTGATCGGACAGGCCGTCGGCCAAAGAGTCCACCGTGGGACGGCGGCTTTGAAGCTCCAGCCGGGCTTTGCGCACGACGATCGTCCGCAGCCAGGATCCGAACCGATTCGGATCTCGCAGTGAATCCATTCCGAGCAACGCTTGCCGGAACGCCTCGGCGGCTGCGTCCTCGGCGGACGCGAATTCTCCGGTCACTCCAAACGCCGCGGCGCGCGCCGCACGCCAGTACCGCGAGAATAGCTCACCAATCGCGGCCCTATCGCCCCGTCGCGCCAGTTCCACCAGCTCTCGATCCGCGTGTTCGCTCATTCATTGAGTATGTGCGATCACCGCCGCCGTTTGTTCGCAGAATCGTCAAAATAAATGCTCGAGCCCCTGGATTTTCTTGTCAGGGTCCTTGATCATCGAGGCCGCGGTGAAGGCTTTGCTGTCCGCCGGCTCCTCGGGCTTGGATGGCGCGGGCGGTGCAGTCTGCGCCGCAGCCCAGAGGGAGAAGAACAACACAACAAAAGTGGACGTAAGAAGGCGTTTCATGGCTGCACCGGTTCGACAGAACTCTGCCGACTTAGGCGACACAACGCCAGTATATCGCACGCCTTTCATCGGCGTTCATCTGCGTGCATCTGCGGTTTTATGATTCTCGGCCCGGCCCAGCTCGATCACCGCGATCTCCGGCGGGCAGTTGTAGCGCACCGGAAGCATCGAGCAGCCGATACCCGCGCTGGTGTAGCCCTGCACGCCCGCGTGCTGCCACGCGCCGCGCGCCAGGGCGCGGGGACATCGGGCATTGAGAAGCGGCGCGCCGATCCGCGGCAGGCAAACCTGCCCGCCGTGGGTGTGCCCGCACAAATACAGCCGGATGCCCGCGCCGGCGGCCGCCTCGTACATCTCAGGAGTATGCGCCAGCAGCACCTCAAAAGCCCCGGCGGGAACGTTCACCAGGGCCGCGTCCAGGTCGTCGCAGCCGAAGTAGTGTGGATCATCGACGCCGAGAATCCACAAGGACGCGCCTCGGTCCCGCACCTCGACCGACTCGTTGATCAGCATCCGCACGCCCTGTTTCTCGAGTTCCAGCGCCATCTCGGCGGCGTCGTGATTGCCGAGGATTCCGACGATGCCGTGCCGCGAGCGAACCGCCCCGAGAATCGTCCGCATCCGCGAGTAGACCGCCTCGCAGGGACCCTTGGTGTGGAAACGGTAGTCGCCGGTCAGGACGCAGAGGTCGACAGGCAGTGCTGAGAGGCTCTCGGCGACGATCTCGGCGAGGCCGTCGACGCCGTCGATGTGCAAATCCGTTAGGTGCAGCAGGCGAAAGCCGTCGAAGCCCTCCGGCAGGTCCGGAAACGCGAAACGGCGATGCCGGACCTCCGGGCGCAGCGCGTTCGCCGTTCCTCGCCCGTACAGGCCGGCGATCCGCAACGCCGTGCGCAGGATTGGGGCCACGATGTCATCGTGGCGGAGCAGAAAGTCGCCGCGCCCGCGCGCCCACTGGCCTTTGTGGTGCAGCTCCTCGATCGCCCGGCGCAGCACCAGCCGCTGATTGAGATCGCGGGTCACTGGCGTGTGATCACGCACGCGAAAAAGCCGTCGCCGGCGTGCTCCGTGGGCAGCCAGCGATGCGTCTCGCGCCGGCGAAACGCGCCGGCTACGACCGTCTCGACGACCGCCTCGTTCTCCTCGGGCTCGAGCGAGCAGGTCGCGTAGACCAGCCGCCCGCCGGGCGCGAGCAACGCTAGCGCCTGCCCCAGCATCGCCCGCTGCCGCCGCGCCAGCACCTCAATATCACCAGGACGTAGCCGCCACTTGATCTCCGGATTGCGGGCCAGCGTCCCGGTTCCGCTGCACGGAGCGTCGAGCAGAATCCGGTCGAACGCGCCGCGGAACGGCAGCGGGCGAGTGGCGTCCAGAGCGGCCATCGGGACCGGCACGGTCGCGAGCCGCCGCGCCGTCAGAAGCCGCCCAGGATTCAGGTCGGCGGCGACGGCCCGCCCCAGGCGGCTCGACTGCTCCAACGCCTGAGAAGTCTTGCCGCCCGGCGCGGCGCACAGGTCCAGGAAGGTATCGCCAGGACGCAGCTCGAGCCGCGGAACCACGCGCTGCGACCCGATGTCCTGGATCCGCGCGCGGCCGTCGCGAAACGCGCGCGACCGCTCCGGCCGTCCGCGCCGCACCAGCCGGCAGAACCGCACTTCGGTCGCCTCGGTGTCGACGCCGTCGCGCTCCAGCAGCCCCAGCGTCTCTGCCACGTCGAAGCGGGCGTTCAGCCGCACGTAGGTCGGCGGAATATCCAGCGTGGCCAGGGCCAGCCCGTCCGCCGTCGCCGGCCCGAGCTGGCCGCGCCAGCGTTCCAGCATCCACCCAGGCACGCAGCGCTCCGGCGCCGGCGGCTGGCGCTCGGGCCGCGCCGCGATCTTCCGCAGCACGGCGTTGACCAGCCCGGCGGCCGAAGACTTGCGCGCGCGCCGCACGATCTCGACGCTCTCGGATACCGCCGCCCGCGCCGGCACGCGGTCGAGGCGCCCCAACTGATAGGCGCCGAGCCGCAACGCCAGTCTCACCTCGACGTCCAGATTCTCGACGACCAGACCCGACGAGCCGGCGATCAAATGGTCCAGCTCCCCCTGCCAGCGCAGAACCCCCAACGCCAGCGCTTCGGCCAAGGCGGCGTCCCGGCGGTCCTCGCCTCCGCCCCGGCCCCCATCCCCCAGCCCCCAACCCCCGCGCGGCGAGCCGCGCTTGGTTGCGGCTCGCCGCGCTGTGAGGTCCGGCGCCGCGTGCAGCAGGTCGGCCGCAAAGGCGCCCTCCTGTTCGACGCGGCGCAGCGCCTGGAACGCCGCCCACCGGCTGGCCGTGACCGCCACAATCCCCATGTTATAATCCCCGTGCACTTCGCTGTTGTCGTCAGACCAGGAACCCGTGGCGCATCGAGTGGAGCTCAGAATCTCGAGCGACCCGCGCTGGCTGCGCATGGCCCGCCGGCTCGTCGAGGAGTTTTCGCGACAGGCCGGTTTTGACGAGCACGGCCGCCAGGAGATCATCATCGGCGTCGACGAGGCCCTCAGCAACGTCATGCGGCACGCCTACCGCGGCGAAACCAGCGGGCCGATTTCGCTGATTTGCGAGGCCGAAGACGGACGCCTCGAGGTCGTGCTGAAGGACCAGGGTCAGGCATTCGCGCCGGGGAGCGCCAGCCTGGATCTGCCGGACCCGGCGCGTCTGAGCGGCCGGGGGTCATTCCTGATACACTCGACGATGGACGAAGTCGAATACCGCCGCGCCGGAGAGGACAACCTCATGCGTCTCCGGAAATACCTGAAAGAACCGGCGGGCAAAAGCCATGGATAAAGATCTGGAAATCAATATTGTCCGTAACGGGGCCCATTCGGTCGTCCACCTCAAGGGCGACGTCGACCTGAAGACCTCGCCCGAGCTGCGCACCGCGATCCTCGATCTGCTCATCAAGCGCGGCCAGGAGCGCGTGGTTCTCGACCTCAAGGGCGTCGGCTATGTGGACAGCTCCGGGATCGCGACGCTGGTCGAGGGATTGAAAGAGGCCAAGAGCCGCAAGGCGCGCTTCATCCTGTCCGGGGTGGGCGAAGGCGTCCGCCACGTACTCGACTTGACGCGGCTCACCAGCGCGTTCGAGATCGTCAAGACGGCCGAAGAAGTGCGCTGACCGTCGCCTCAGCGGAGCGCGTAGACCAGGTAGGCATCGTTCTCGTGGGCCGCCGGCCGGTCCGCCAGTCGGTTCTTTTTCGCAACCACCAGGTAATCGATCCCGAGCTCCCGGAAGTGCGGCAGCCGCTCCGGGCGCAGGTCTCCCGCCGCGGTCTCGCGCCAGCGCTCGCTCCACAGCCGTGCGAACTCGCGGAAAAAGTTGATCTGGCCGCCGCCTTTCCAGTCGGCGTAGAGGGCGCGGGCGGCGCGGGCGCGAAATACGCCGGGCTCCACGGCGCGGCGGGCGTCGAAGAAAAGAAACACCGCGTCGCGGTTGGTCTGGGCGAGCGCCCACTCGGCCAGCTCCTGGACCGCCGCGCTGGAGCGCTCCCCGGACCAGTGCAGCGCGAGCCGTCCGGGGACGAAGTAAAACGCCGCCACCGCCACCGCCAGAACCGCGGCGGCCCCGCTGCGACGCCGCCGCGCCGACAGCGCCCCGGCGGCCGCCAGCAGGATTCCGCCGGAAAGAGCCAGCAGCAGCGCCCGCCGCGCCGCCCCCTGCCACACAACAATACCCAGTGGCTGGATCCAGGCCACCACCGCCGCCGCCGCGAGACCGGCGGCGCCCAGCCGTGGCCCGAGCAAACTCGCCAGCGCCGCCGGCGCCAGCACGAACAGCAGCCGCGGCTCGAGGCCGCAAGCGATCCCCGCCGCCGCCCAGCACGCCGCCGCCGCGAGCCGCCGCTCGCGGCAAGCCAGCTCGAACGCCAGCACCAGCGACAACAGCATCGCGAAGACCTGCGCGAAGAGGATCCACCGCAGCGGCTGCCATTGCGGCAGCATGGCCCAGCGCAGCCGCTCGAGCAGCAAATACGAGAGCGGCAGCGCCAGCCAGCCTGCGGCGAGGAGCCCGCCCGCGAAAAACCGCAGCGTCGGAGTCAGGAAGCGGCGAAGGCGCCAGTAGGCGGCCGCGGCGAGCGCCGTCATGAGGCCGAACTGCCAGAACGCCAGCGGCGGCCACAGTGAGACAAATACATACGAGGCGCGCATCCGGATCAACGCTTCCCACGGCGAATCGAGCCGGCCGAGAATCGCCTGCGGCTCGACGACGCCGGGTTGCAGCGCCGCCGCCGCCTTGAGCGCCACCACCGCCGCGGCCAGCGGCGCCAGCCCCCACAGCCGCGCCTTCATCGTCTCGGGATCGTCGGGCACAAAAAGCAGCGCCGCGTAAACGATCCAGAATGGCGCGGCGGTGGTCGGATGCATCAGGAATCCGGCCGCGCCCGCGATACCCGCCGCCAGGTAGCGTTCTCGCGCCGCCAGGCCAATCGCCAGCACCACCGGTCCCAGCGCGAACGCGCGCGGCACCGGCTCATACTCCACCAGCAGCACCGCCGGCCCGAGCACGCGCCCGCCCAGCGCGTACACGCCGGCGCACGCCAGCGCCAGCGCCTCCGACAAACCCATGGCCCGCGTGATCAGAAAAATCCCCGCCAGCAACGCCAGCCGCACCACGACGTGCGCCAGCCCCAGCGCCCCCTCGAATCCCCAGCCGGTCAGGCGGTCGAGAGCCAGCGCCAGCTCGTCATACAGCGTGAACGCCGTGTGGGCGCGAATCACCATCGGGTCGCGCTCGAACAGCGAGGGATCGCGGAACCGCTCGAGCATCGGCAGATAGATCTGCGTGTCGGACTCGAGCCAGATGTGCCCGGGAAACTGAAAGTAGCTTAGCAGCGCGAACAGCAGCAGCCCCAGGAA
>Ga0247727_10017042_pt1 | contig 11618 bp, 8 predicted proteins | sample WisWelCaveWW1625_FD_202498 | JGI IMG/M metagenome (GOLD analysis project Ga0247727, IMG submission 202498) | Biofilm microbial communities from Wishing Well Cave, Virginia, United States - WW16-25 | ecosystem: Environmental > Aquatic > Deep subsurface > Groundwater > Cave microbial mat | place... | reverse complement strand
GTTGACAGCGATGGGAAAAAATTTGATGTGCCGGAAAATGTGCAGGACATGCTGTCGGCATTTTTTTATGCCCGAACAATCGATTTTTCAAATGCGAAGGTTGGAGATATGTTTGAAATTCCGTGCTTTGTTGATGACGAAATTTGGCCACTGAAAATAAAATATGTCGGAAAGGAAACCATTAAATCCGACATCGGAAAAATCAGGTGCCTCAAATTCCGTCCCATCGTTCAGAAAGGGAGGGTGTTCAAAAAGGAGGAGGACATGAACGCATGGATATCCGATGACAAAAACAAAATCCCCATTCGTGCCGAGGCAAGAATCCTTATTGGCTCCATTAAAATGGATCTTACCGCCTACTCCGGAATTGCCAATGACCTCGCGCTGCAAGAGAAGAAATAATATTTCCTACATTCGTCACTTAATTTTAATTCATGGAACTTACACCCGAAGTTGTTGAGCGTTTGAAAAAGTTGGATGAGAAATATCAGGCAATGGGACAGAGCATGCCTAATTATCTTGACGGGCTACTCATTTCCAATTATCTCACCTACTGGGATTACACGCATGTTGATACACTGCTCTCGCTGCAGAATCCTAAAACAGATTTCCCGGATGAAATGATTTTCATTGCCTATCATCAGATTACGGAGCTCTATTTTAAATTATGTCTTCACGAATTTGAACAGATCGCCAACAACGGAAAAACTGTTTCTTTAATCGGAGAAGACCTCGGTTGGAACGAAAAACTGGACGCTAAATTTTTTATTGAACGTGTTACGCGTATCAACCGGTATCTCGAAGCGCTCACAAAATCGTTTGACATTATGGTAGACGGAATGGAGCCGCAGCAGTTTCTGAGTTATCGCATGGCACTTCTCCCTGCAAGCGGATTTCAAAGCGCGCAATATAGAATGATAGAAATTTGTGCAGCAGATTTTATTCGTCTGGTGGATAAAGACCTCCGTGCTAACTTCGAAGGGAAAAATTCTTCCATAGAAGAAATGTATGAAAACATTTACTGGAACAAAGGAGCTACTGAACTTTCTTCCGGAAAAAAGACACTTACACTGAAGCAGTTTGAAAAAAAATATTCAAAACAATTCATTCAACTCGCGAAGGATAGAATGGGAAAAAACATCTGGGCGAAATACAAATCACTTTCTGCGGATGAACAAAAGAATCCTGATTTGATAAATGCCTTGAGACAATTGGATGTAAACGTAAATGTGAACTGGCCGCTGGTTCACTACAAGTCGGCAGTTCGCTATCTTCAGCAAGATGAAAAACAAGTGGCTGCTACTGGTGGAACTAACTGGCAGAAATATCTCCCTCCCAGATTTCAGAAAAGGATTTTCTATCCGGAGCTATGGAGCAATGAGGAGATGGAAGAGTGGGGAAAAGCATGGGTTGAATCAGCAGTGAAGAAAAAATAAATGTATAAGCGAATCATCACTTTTCTGGTCGAATCGTTTATTGTTGTTGCCATCATCAACCTTTCAAAAAAAATTGTACTCCCGGGGTTTCAGAAAATGCCTTTGTACGATGTTTCGATTTTTTTCTTCAAAGGAATGCAGAAAGGAGCGCTTCCTATGCGGGCTTCTGCGGTGGCTTTTAGTTTTTTTCTTGCCATATTTCCAAGCATCATTTTTGTTTTCACGCTCATTCCATATATCCCCATAGATAATTTTCAGGAAAAACTTTTAGGACTTCTTGAAGCATTTATGCCGCATAACGCCTACGAGGCGACAAAAGATACTATCATGGATATTGTAACGAATCAGCGCGGTGGACTTCTGTCAATCGGTTTTCTTTCCGCTCTTTATTTTTCAACGAATGGATTTAACGCGCTCATCACAGCATTCAATAATACGTATCACGAAATAGAAACACGCACTCCTTTTCAGCAACGCTTGGTTTCCATTTTGCTTGTAATTATCGCTACGCTGCTGATGACCATCGCCATCGGACTTATTATTGGCAGTGAAATTGCGCTGAATCTGATTTTTGAGAAAGAGCAGGCGTCTTATTACCTGATACAGATTGGAAGATGGATTATTCTATTTGCCCTTTTTTATTCACTTATTTCATTCACCTATTTTCTTGGTTCTTCCAGAAAAACAAGATGGAAGTTTGCTTCGGCAGGTTCTATGTTCGCGACAGTTTTAACAGTCGTAACCTCTGTTGGGTTTGCTTATTACGTAAATAATTTCGGGCAGTATAATAAGTTGTACGGTTCCATAGGAACACTGCTGGTGGTGCTGCTGTGGATTTATTTTAACTCACTCGTAATGCTGATCGGTTTTGAGCTGAATGCCAGCATTCATCAGGCGAAACAGCAGAAACTTCCTCTATAATTCTTTCGTGAAAGAGAATTTCATTAAGCATCTCAGCAGCTTTCTTTTTGCTCATAAGGTGGAAGAAAGGAAAAGCGATGTGAGCGGCAAGCTGGAAGTCCTTTTCACAAATGGAAAATATGTTTTGGATTCCGCACATGTAAATTATTCTTTTGGCGGACTTCATGCTGTTTTTCAGAAAGCATTTTCAGATTTTAATATTAAGAATCGAAATATTAAAAATGTTCTGATTCTTGGATTTGGCAGCGGAAGTGTGGCAAGTATTCTGCAAAATGAATATGGAAAGAAAGTTGAAATGGTTGGAGTAGAAAAAGATGAAGCTGTGATTGCGCTTGCAAAAAAGTATTTCTCACTTGACAAATACAAAAACTTAACGCTTCATTGTGAAGACGCATTTGAATTTGTTCAGAACTGCAAGGAGAAACATGATTTAGTTGTCATGGATGTTTTCATTGACCGTGATGTTCCTGAAAATTTTTCAGCAGCAGCTTTTATTTCAAAATCGGGAAACCTTCTTTCGGATAACGGAATCCTATTTTATAACCTCGTCATTCATAACGAAAAGGTAAGGGATAAAGGTGCAAAGTTGTTTAAGCAAATGAATGAGTTAATAGGAAAGACCGACTGGCTCAGGATAAATGTCAATCAAACAGAGAATTGGATTTTTATCTCGGACAAAACAAAAAAGCCCTGACATTTCTGCCAGAGCTTTTTTATTGGAAAAAATATTAATTAGGATTTTTTCTCTTCTTTGCCATGCTTGCATTTCTTGTCAGAGCATTTTGCTGCTGACCATCCTGTTTTACATGCTTCCATGTTGCCCATGCAAGATGCTTTTGCAGCATTAAATTTTTCAACCCAAGGTCCCATTTCAGCTCCGCCTTTGTCAGATGCCGCCTGAAGTTCAGTAAGCGCTGCATTAATCTGCTCATCAGTTGCAGTTCCTTTTGCAACACCGTCTTTCAGAGAATCCAGTTTTACCTGAAGTGCATTCCACATCGGCATTTCAGCGTCCCATGCTGTTTTCATGTCTTGAAATGTTTTCATGTCGTTCATGCAGGGAGCCATCAAAGAATCTTTACAGCCCTTGAGATGTTCGCAACACGACATTGCTTCACCGTCTTTGCAGGCGGTTTCACACATTGTAACAGCGTTGTTGAGCGAATCGCCCCACGCCATAGCCATAGAGCCCATTGCACTCCATGCGGAATCAAATGCGGCAACTTTTGCTTTTGATTCAGCAGAAGGACCGTGCGAGCAGGAAGTCATGAAGAACATTCCGACAACAGACGATAAAATGAACAATTTGTTTTTCATTGGTAATAAAGTTTGTTTGGTTTATTTTCGTTTAACGAGTGCCCGATCGGACTTAGCCGTTTGGACGGGCGAATGTAGAAAAAAATCAGAATGGAAGAATGGCCTGTCTGAGAATAGAAACACACTCCATCAGCTGCTTTTCTGTCATGAGAAGAGGAGGAGCAAGTCGGATAATATCACCGTGCGTAGGTTTTGCAAGCAAACCATTTTCTTTGAGTGCGATGCAAAGTTCCCAGGCAGTTTTATTTTTTCTTTCCTTGATGACGATAGCCGCAAACAATCCTTTTCCGCGAACAGCAGTTACGATATCTGTACGTTCGCTTTGAATTTTTTTCAGTTCGTTCAGAAGAATTTTCCCGAGGCGATAAGAATTCTCATACATGCCTTCCTCTTCAAGAACATTTATTGAGGCAATTGCCACTTTACAAGCGAGTGGGTTTCCTCCATACGTAGAACCATGTTCTCCGGGTTTTATGCAAAGCATAATTTCATCGTCTGCAAGCACAGCGGCAACAGGCATTGTGCCGCCTGATAAAGCTTTTCCTAAAATTAAAATATCCGGACGCACATTTTCATAATCACAGCATAATCGTTTTCCTGTTCTGCCGAGACCGGTTTGAATTTCATCAGCAATAAATAGCACATTTGCTTTTTTGCAAAGATCAAAGCATTTTGCAAGATATCCTTCATCAGGAATTACAACTCCGCACTCGCCCTGAACAGGTTCCATTAAAAATCCGGCAACATTTTTATCTTTCAACGCATTGGTGAGTGCATCAACATCATTATAAGGAATCACCACAATTCCCGGAGTGAACGGACCGAAATTATTTTTTGAATCGGGATCGGTGGAAGACGAAATGATAGAAATAGTTCTCCCGTGAAAATTACCTTCGCAGAAAATTATTTTTGCTTCATTAGCGGGAATGCCTTTTTTCTGGTAAGCCCATTTGCGGCAGAGCTTCATCGCAGTCTCTACACCTTCTGCTCCTGTATTGGCAGGCAATACTTTTTCGTAGCTGAAATACCGGGTGATAAATTTTTCATATTCACCCAGAGAAGAATTATAAAATGCGCGCGAAGTGAGTGTAATTTTTTTCGCCTGTTCGGTAAGTGCGTTCACGATCTTTGGATGGCAATGTCCCTGATTAACTGCAGAATAAGCAGAAAGAAAATCAAAATATTTATTTCCGTCCATATCCCAAACGAAAACGCCTTCGCCACGGTCAAGTACAACAGGAATGGGATGGTAATTGTGAGCGCCATAGCGATTCTCTAACTCCATCATTCTTTCTGCTTGTGATTTTTCAGTCATTGTTTTCATTTTTTCAAAATCGGATTACGAATATACGAAACTTATCCTGTTAACTTTGCGCTGTGAAAACGCGACAAATATTTGAAAATATTGAAATCACCGACATCAGTACGGAAGGAAAAGGAATCGGGCGGGTGAATAATATTGTATGTTTTATTGATTTTGCTGTGCCTGGCGATGTGGTAGATATTGAAATCACGAAAAAGAAAAGCAATTACCGCGAAGGGAAAGTAATTCAATATCAAAAATATTCCGAGAAAAGAACCGAACCGGTTTGCAAACATTTCGGAACCTGTGGCGGATGCAAATGGCAGAATTTAAATTATGAAACACAATTATTTTACAAGCAGAAATACGTAGAAGACGCGATTACACGAATAGGACGCCTCACCCCCGACCCCTCTCCATTTGGAGAGGGGAGTAGATTTCTTCCAATAATTCCATCTAAGAATATTGTTAAGTACAGAAATAAATTAGAATTTACTTTTTCCCATAAGCGATGGCTGACACAAGAGGAAATTAAAGTTCTCCCCTTTGGGGAGGATTTAGGTGGGGCTTTGGGGTTCCACATCCCGAAACTTTTTGACAAAGTTTTGGATATTCAGGAATGTCATTTGCAAGAAGACCCATCAAATGCAATTCGCTTGGAAGTAAAAAAGTATTCGCTTGAAAATAAATTAGAGTTTTTTGACATAAGAAGGCAAACCGGTTTTCTCCGCAATCTTATAATAAGGAATACATCTACCGGCCAATGGATGGTGGTTGTAGTACTTTTTTATGAGGATAAGCCAGCGAGAGAGAAATTATTGAAACATCTTTCCGAAAATTTCCAGCAGATTACTTCTTTGCAGTATGTAATCAATCCCAAAAAGAATGATTCAATTTTTGACTTGGAAGTAAAAACCTATTCAGGAAAAGAGTTCATTGAAGAGGAAATGGAATGGTTGAAGTTCCGCATTAGTCCGAAATCTTTTTTTCAGACCAATTCTTTACAGGCATATGAACTTTACAAAGTGACCCGTGATTTTGCAGAACTGAAAGGAAATGAAATTGTTTACGATTTATATACAGGAACGGGAACCATCGCAAATTTTGTTGCGCGAAATGCGAAGAAAGTTATAGGGATAGAATATATAAAGGAAGCAATTGATGACGCTAAAACCAATTCAGAGATAAATAAAATCACAAATACTGAATTTTTTGCCGGAGATATTAAAGACATGCTGAACAATGATTTTATTTCCGCTCAAGGTAAGCCGAATGTAATCATCACCGATCCTCCGCGCGCAGGAATGCACGAAGATGTTGTCAGAAAGATGTTAGAAATTCTTCCCGAAAAAATAATTTATGTTTCCTGCAACCCCGCAACGCAGGCACGAGACATTTCAATTCTTAGTCAGCAATATTTTACGGAGAAAATTCAGCCCGTTGATATGTTCCCTCACACTGCGCACGTGGAAAGCGTGGCAAAGCTTGTAAAAAAATAAATTATTTTTCATACTGTTTTTCATAGCGGAAATTCATTTTCAAAAAAAGTAAATAATTTTTACAAAGAAAAAAATGTTTTCCTTTGCAACCAAAATTCGTTTTTACACGTCTTTAATAGTATTAGTGTAAAACAGATTTTTGAAAATTTATGTCAAAAAACCTTGTAATTGTTGAGTCGCCAGCCAAAGCAAGAACTATAGAAAAATTTCTTGGTGATGACTTTATCGTAAAGTCCAGCGTGGGGCATATACGGGATTTGCCTAAAAAGAACATGGGTGTTGATATTGAAAAAGATTTTGAACCCGACTACGAAATCTCTCACGATAAGAAACAAGTTGTTGCAGAACTAAAACAGCTTGCCAAGAAAGCAGATACCGTTTGGCTTGCAACGGATGAAGACCGAGAAGGAGAAGCCATTGCATGGCATTTGTGTGAGGCGCTCGGGCTAAGTGTAAAAAAAACTAAGCGTGTTGTTTATCACGAGATAACCAAAACCGCCATTCAGGAAGCGCTTGCCAATCCACGAACGATTGATGAAAATTTAGTGAATGCCCAACAGGCGCGCAGAATTCTTGACCGCCTGGTTGGATATGAGTTATCACCTATATTATGGAAGAAAGTGAAACCATCACTTTCGGCTGGAAGGGTACAATCCGTTTCTGTTAAATTGCTCGTAGAGCGCGAGCGTGAAATCAATGAATTTCTGGTTACTTCCTATTATAAGGTATCTGGTATTTTTTCGGTGAAAGATGAGAACGGAAAGATTACCTTATTTAAAGGCGAGCATCCGACCAAACTGAAAACAGAACAGGAGGCACAAACGTTGCTGGAGAGAATAAATGGAGCAGATTTTTCTGTAAAGAATATTGAGAAAAAGCCTTCGCGCAGAACTCCTGCTGCGCCCTTTACAACCTCAACACTTCAGCAGGAAGCAAGCAGAAAACTCGGCTATTCTGTTTCACAAACCATGCGCCTTGCACAGGGCTTGTACGAACAAGGAAAAATAACGTACATGCGAACCGATTCAGTGACACTTTCCGGTTTTGCACTCAATGCTGCAAAGAATGAGATCAATCGCCAATACGGAGACAACTACTGGAAGAAAAGAGAATATCATACAAAATCAGCAACCGCACAGGAAGCACACGAAGCAATACGTCCGACATTTTTTTCAAACCGCTCTGCAGATGTAGATGACGAACAGCAAAAAAAATTATATGATTTGATTTGGAAGAGAGCCATTGCTTCGCAAATGGCAGATGCAGAACTGGAAAAGACGGTCATCACGCTTTCTCAAAATAGATCTGAAGATGAATTTCTTGCAACAGGAGAAATAATCCTGTTTGACGGATTCCTGAAAGTATATATGGAAGGAACCGATGAAGAAACTGAGCAGAATGATGACGGAAAAGATGCAGATGATAAAATTCTGCCTGCTGTAAATGTTGGTCAGCCGATCGGCATGGAAGAGATTTCCGCAACTGAAAGATTTACAGGCGCTCCCGCACGATATACCGAAGCAAGTCTGGTAAAGAAACTGGAATCGCTTGGTATAGGCAGACCTTCTACTTACGCACCAACTATTTCCACAATTGTAAAAAGAAATTATGTTGCAAAAGAAGTCCGCGAAGGAAGAGAGCGGTCGTATAAAATTTTTTTATTGAAAGGTGGAAAAATTTCTTCTGAAATCTTGACAGAAAATACCGGAGCTGAAAAAGGAAAATTATACCCTACCGACATTGGCATGGTAGTGAATGATTTCCTTGAAAAATATTTTCCGCAGATAATGGATTACAAATTCACGGCTTATGTGGAAGAAGAGTTTGACGAAATCGCAGAAGGAAAACTTTCGTGGAAAAAAATGCTGAAGGAATTTTACGTACCCTTTCATAAAAATGTAATAGAAACTGAAGGAAGTTCAGAACGGCAGAGCGGAGAAAAAATTCTTGGCAAGGACCCTAAATCAGGAAGACAAGTGCTTGTTCGCATCGGGCGATTTGGACCCATGGCGCAAATCGGGCATCAGGATGATAAAGAAAAACCAAAATACGCTTCGCTCCGCAAAGCCCAGAGTATTGAAACCATCACATTGGAAGATGCGCTTGATCTTTTCAAACTTCCGCGCACTATCGGGCAATATGAAGGAGAAGATTTGATCATCAGCATCGGAAGATTTGGTCCGTACATCAAACACAAGGGCGTATTTATTTCCCTTCCGAAAACAGAAGATCCTTACACGGTAACGTTGGAGCGAATAATAGAATTCATGAAGGGACCGCGTTTGCCAAGAGTGGTTGGGCAGTACGAAGGACAAGATGTAATTGCAGCAAAAGGATTTTTTGGAAATTATTTAAAATACGGAAACACCAATGCTTCGCTTGCGAAACGCTTTGACCCTTTCCTAATTACACTTGTAGAAGCTATTGAAATTCTGAAAGTAAAAATACAGAAAGATAAAGAGAAGCATATCAAATCATGGGAAGAAGACAGGCGTGTGAAAGTGGTGCATGGCAGATGGGGAAAACCCGCTGTTCAATCCGGAAAAAAATATTTTAGCATTCCTGCCGGTAAAGATCCGTTGGAGCTTGAATTGGAGGAATGTTTAGTGATTGCCGGAATTAAGAAGGCGAAGAAAGGCAAGAAAGAGAAGTCAGAAGCAATTGCAGTTAAACCACAGGTTTCAAGCCCTAAGTTAGCTGCAAGCAGCAAAAAGGTAGTCGTAAAAAAATCCTCGCCATCTAAGTCTAAGCTTAGAATTGTGAAGGCAAAGCGAAGATTCGCCAAAAGGAAATAATTTTCTATTTCATTTTCAAAACTCTTCTGTTGATAACTGAATTTTCAATACATCATTTGTATGAAGGCGCAACTTACTTTTGTATCAACTTTAAGCTTTTCATGTGGAAGATTTATCCGAATTCCTTTCGCCCGTTAATATAGAAGGAGCCAATTCATATCCTGAAAATACGCTGGGTGCATCCATTAGAAAATTTGTGGATGGAAAACCTTTTCCTGAACTAAAGGGAGTTCATCTTGCTATAATCGGAGTAGAGGAGGAGCGTAGAGCGGTGAATAATGAGGGAAGCGGCAAGGCGGCAAATGCAATGCGCCCGTATCTCTATAACCTATTTAAAGGAAAATACAAGCCAAGAATTGTTGATCTTGGAAATATCAGACAGGGACACTCAGTGAAGGATTCGTACTTTGCTATTACCTCTGTTTGTCATGAGCTCATAAAAAATAAAATCATTCCCATCGTAATAGGAGGCGGACAGGATCTGACTTTCCCGATGTATAAAGCATTTGATAAAATTGAACCGACAGTAAATTTAGTTGATGTCGATGCAAGGTTTGATATTGGCGGACCTGATTCAGAATTTAATTCTGCCGCTTACCTCGGAAAAATAATTCTTCACCAGCCAAATATACTTTTTAATTACAGCAACATCGGCTACCAGACTTATTTCACCGCGCAAAAAGAAATTGACCTTTTTCAGAAACTTTATTTTGACGCGTACCGCCTCGGGGAAGTGAGAAGCAATATGGAAGAAGTAGAACCCATTGTTCGTCATGCTGATTTGCTTTCGTTTGATATGTCCGCCATCCGAATGAGTGACGCGCCCGGAAATGGCAATGCAACACCGAATGGATTTTACGGAGAAGAGGCTTGTCAGATTACGCGTTACGCAGGACTCAGCGATAAATTAAGCGCGATTGGTTTTTTTGAAATGAACCCTACAAAAGATAAACGCGGACAAACCGCACATCTTCTCGCGCAGATGATCTGGTATTTCATTGAAGGATATTACAAGCGCTATCAGGATTTTCCGTTCAGAAAAAAATCGGATTATCTCAAGTACCGCGTTTCCATCAAGGAACATAAAAATGAAATTGTGTTTTATAAATCCAAACGCTCAGATAGATGGTGGATGGAAGTTCCGTATCCTACGCAAAAGAAATTAAAGTTCGAGCGGCAGTGTCTGGTCCCCTGCTCCTACAAAGATTACGAAGAAGCTACCAAAGAAGAAGTGCCTGACCGCTGGTGGCAGACGTATCAGAAATTGACTTAAAGTCTCCGAGTTTTATTTCAGTGAAAGAAATATCTTTGCGCACATTTTCATCCATGCGCAAAAAATATATTCTTCCTTTTTTCTTTTCTGTCTTTCTGTTTTCTTTTGTAAATGCCCAAACACAGTTTCAGCGTGTGTTCGGAGGAGTGGATTCCACGCAAGATGGATTGGATATCAAGCAGACCACCGATGGCGGATACATTGTCAACTCGCGCATTACCACTTACAAAGCAAACGCATCGTGTGAAGAAGCGTATCTGATTAAGACAGATGCAATGGGAATATTGCAGTGGTCAAAGAGACACGAAGGTCCGAATTGCGAAGAGGGAAGAGCGATTATTCAGACAACCGATGGCGGATATTTTTACGCGGGAGAAAGCAAGAGTTGGGGTTTCGGTGGACCAAATGATTTTGATGTGTTTGCAACCAAAACAGACGTTTCCGGAAACATTCAATGGACGCGAAACATTGGCGATGTGTGGAATGATGGTGCGTTTGCAGTTGATTTGAATACCGATGGAAGTTACATGTTTTTCGGCATGTCGGCAAACATGGCAACAAACGGCTACTATGATTTTTATCTTTCAAAGTTAGATGTGGCAGGAAACACTCTGTGGACGCACACGTACGGAGGAACTTATTTGGATTTTGGATACGATATGATGCAGGCGAATGATGGCGGATTTATTATGGCAGGTAGTTCATATCCGAGTCAGGTTGGTGGTGGAGGCACACATTTTTATATAGTGAAAGCTGATGTGAGCGGAACTTTTCAGTGGGGTACATTGCTAAATGGCATTGGAGATGATTTTGCCCGAAGTGTAATACAAACGAATGACGGTGGATACATAGCAGTTGGCGGAACGCAGAGTTTCGGCTCCGGAAATACCGATGTGTTTCTTGTTAAAACAACCAGCAGCGGAAACGTTTCGTGGACAAAAACATATGGCGGTTTTCAGAATGATTGCGGAATGACCGTGAAGCAGACGTCCGATGGCGGCTATGCGGTTTGCGGTGGAACAAATTCTGTGGGCAGTGGTGGTTATGATTTGTTTCTTATGAAGACGAATTCAA
>Ga0247727_10017041_pt1 | contig 11618 bp, 14 predicted proteins | sample WisWelCaveWW1625_FD_202498 | JGI IMG/M metagenome (GOLD analysis project Ga0247727, IMG submission 202498) | Biofilm microbial communities from Wishing Well Cave, Virginia, United States - WW16-25 | ecosystem: Environmental > Aquatic > Deep subsurface > Groundwater > Cave microbial mat | place... | reverse complement strand
AATGGTAATCGAAGCCGTAATTCTTGCCCCAGGTGCTTTCGATGTCGGCGGGGATGACATCAAGATCGAAGTCTTTCGGGTCTAACTTGGGTTCCACAGTTGTTGCCACGATGTTCTCACCCTTTCCTGCGCTCAATCGCTCCGACGGTTCCGGGTTATACGCGCCCGAAGCCGCCTCCTGCGACCGATATGCAGGTGTGTTGAAGTTTCCGATGTTGCCGATGATCTTCATCCCTGAATTTGATCCACCGGTTATTTGTTCGTAACCTAACTCCGCTAAACGTTTTTTGGCCTTGCGATCATAATCATCCACAAGAACTTTCTCGAAAAATCGGGATCGAAGGGCGACGTTGCGGAGACTTGTTTAATTGAACCGTGATCAGGCTGTTCGCCGATGCTGAGCGAACAGTGCTACCCTGCTTGGGCACGGCCTTTTTGAGGGCGGCCCGATGTAAGAGGTTTTAAAAAACTCCTTACACTTTCGCAATTCGTATGCCACGAGAACCAACGGGCTTTTACAAATTTGAAAAGTGCTTCCGGCAAGTTACGAAAAAGAACGGCGACAATCACTCAGGGACCCTTGCGGGTCAGATTCAGAACAAATTCAATAACTTACACTTTTGAAATCACCCGAACCTGTGACGCCACACCAATTTGCAGTGTCGCTAAAGCGTTACAATTTTGTGAACTACGTCCAGTTTTGGGTGTCTCAACTTAGGTCATCTGTCCTACGCTGAGACAAACAAATTACAAAAGCGTACTCAAAAAAAAAGCAGTTATTAATTACCCGCAGTGAGATACAAATGCGGAAAAGAAGGGTCGGGGAATTTAAGAACTTTTTTGTAAAAAGGCAAGTCAATATCTATTTTTCTTCTTTCAAAAATGAAATTTCTCGGCATGCATTGCAAAACTAAAGTCTGCGACCGTAGGTTTTGCGTTCCACTCGATCCCCTGCTGTGACAACTGTTGCTGCAGCCGCTGATAACGCGGCACCGGCAAAGCCGCCTTTCGCAAAATTTCCCATCCCAAAGGCGTCGCCTCGTTTCCCCAGAGGGAAGACGCTGTCCCATCATATAACAGCCGGCCTTTTTCAAGAACTAAAACACGTGAGCAAAGCGTCGCGATGAAATCAACGTCGTGGCTAATGATCATCAGCGTTCTTTCGGGTGCCAACCAATCTTTTAGAATGGTGGAAATCTCGGCCACGCCTCGTGCATCGAGGCCAGCCGTGGGTTCATCTAAAACGAGCATTTCGGGTTGCATCGCCAACACACTGGCGATGGCCACACGCCTCTTTTCACCTTGGCTCAGGGTGAACGGATTGCGTCCTGTGAAGCTCGCATTCAGCCCGACAAGTTGTAACGAATTTGTGACACATTCTTGAAACTCGATTGCGCCGAGGTTCTGCTGCTGCGGCCCAAAGGCGATTTCTTCCTCAACCGTTGCCGCGAAAAGCTGGGTTTCGGGAAATTGAAACACGAGGCCGAGGCGGCGCCGCAACGCCGTGAGAGCATAATCGGTGAGATTGATATCCTGTTCATCCACGACGATTCGCCCCTGTTCAGGCATTAAAAGCCCGTTGCACAATTGCATCAGCGTGGTTTTGCCGGAGCCGGAGCGGCCCACAATGCCGACCACTTCGCCCGGTCGAATGGCGAAGTTGATAGAATCTAATTGATTTGAAGTAGGAGAATTAAAATTTTCGTAGGCAAAAGAAACGTTCTCAAAGCGGAGGTTCATGCAGATATTTTAGTCGTTGGAAAAATCCAAGATAAATCAAAATTGATTTACAAGGTTTTATTGTTTAATTTAACAAATAACCATCTTAAAAGCAAAGAAACATTACACCGAAAATTCACTGATGAATATTCGAACAAAAATGATAAACTCGTTTGTCGATGACAACCGTGATCTCGGCTTTGGCTCCGTCGTGGCGAGCGAAAGCGGCCACCGCCTGCTCAATCGCGACGGTAGTTTCAATGTCGCCCGCGAGGGACTTGGATTCTGGTCGTCGCGCAGTTTATATCACACGTTGATCACCGTCTCGTGGCTGCGATTTTTTGCCAGCGTCTCTATTTCCTATCTTTTAATCAATGCGATTTTTGCGATAGCGTACTTTTTGTGCGGCGCGGCGGCGCTCAACGGTGGGGGAACCGAGCTCGGCATTTTACGAACGTTTTTTTTCAGCATACAAACTTTTGCGACGATTGGCTACGGTCACATCAGCCCTTTCGGACTCGTGACGAATTTGATCGTAACTTTTGAATCGCTCTTCGGCTTGCTGTGGCTGGCGTTGGCCACCGGACTCGTCTTTGCCAGATTTTCCCGCCCGACGGCGAAAATCACTTTTAGCAACGTCGCGGTCATCGCGCCATATCGCGGCATAACCGCGTTTGAATTTCGCATCGCCAATGAGCGCAAAAATCAAATCATCGAGCTTGAAGCGAAAGTCTTATTCAGTTATTTCGCCGAAGATGGCGGCAAGCGCACGCGCCGTTTCGATCTGCTGACGCTGGAACGCAGCAAAGTGAGTTTTTTCCCGCTGAACTGGACGGTGGTGCATCCGATCGACGAGACGAGCCCGCTTTATGGTCGCAGTGAAAACGACCTGCGCGAATCGGAAGCGGAGTTTTTGATTCTGCTGACCGGTATCGATGAGACCTTCTCGCAAACCGTGCATGCCCGTTCTTCTTATCGCTGGGATGAAATCGTCTGGAATGCGAAATTTGAAGCTATTTACAACCAACCCACTAAGTACGGCCGCCTGACCATCGACATGCGCAGGCTACATGTAGTTGAAAGATTGTGAGGAAAATGATGCGTTTGATTTGTCAAAAAATAAAATTGGCATCGGATCGTAGTCCTGCCCCCTTGCGGGGCAATGTTGCAAGCACAAAATACCAGACTTGGACAGCAGTCCACAGGCCCCGCTCTGCTTTTTTTACTGCTCAACTTTTTCTACTGCTGTTGGCGTTTTTTGCAATGGCTCAATCTCCGCCGCCGTTTCGTCTCGAAGCCTCGCCGCCATTAGCCCGATCAGAAAGCACACCCGTCCTCGATCAAACCGGCGTTTGTCTGGGATGGCTTGAAACATCGCGGTCGACGCTGCTTGATGCGCAGGGGCGAATGCTTGCCAAAAGTGATGGAAAAATTCTCAAGCATGCAATCAGTTCTGACGGCAGCGCATTTGCCGTGCTGGAGAAAACCACGAGCAGCAAAGATAGAATGAATGAGAGTTTTTTCACGATTCGTTGTTTCAACCGCGGCGGCCAGCAAAGCGGTCTTTACAATTTTTCACAGCATCGCGATGATCCTGTGCCGCAAATTATTTTTAACGCGGCGAGCTCACCTCTTCTCGTCGCTTATCCTGCGACAGCGCGTTTGATTTTTCTGAATCAAAATGGACAGGTTCTGCGGGAATCATTTTTATTCCACGAGGCGCCATACTCCAATGAGCGGCCGCTTTTCATGGCCGCGAGCGCAAATGCGTTCATCGTGCTCAGTCAGAAAACGCCTTCAACAAATGCAAGCACCGTTGCGCCAACGCTGATTTGCTTCTCTAATAAAGGAGAAGAGCAATGGCGGCGCGAGTTGCCGATGGGCACTGCCGGAAGCGGAAGCCTGGCAATGTCCGATGATGGCGCATGGATAGCAGCCGGCCGTTACGCCGTCACCGGCGCGCGCGTTGAGTCCACGATTTCGATTTTCAATTCTCGCGGCGAACTGCAAAGCAAAACCGAGGGTTTATTCCGTCGCGCGTTCTTTGCTAAAAACGGCAACGGTTTATTGCTGATGGATCGCCGCCAGTTGCGCGCGCTTGATTTTCGCCGCGGCAACACGCTCTGGCTAGTCAATCTCACGCGACGCGCGGAAATGTTTGTGGATGTCGTTGTTGATGCGATGCACAACAAAACGTTCGCATTGGTCGCGGAGAACGTTTTCAAGGAAAACCGGTTTATTTTTGAAAAGGCGCGGCTGCTTGGTTTCGATGCTGCGGGCCAACAACAATTGGAAACCTTGTTGCCGGTTCAATTGAACGCGCCGATGTTGAAAATTTCAAATGACGGTGGCCGTCTTACGCTGGCGGCTGAAGGCTTTCTGCAAAATTTCACCGTGTCACCATCGTCGAAATAACCGCTATAGCTTTATCACGAAAAACCATCATGTCTACGAAGATTATAAAACCACAAAGGCACAAAGCGCACAAAGAAAAGCGAGTGTTGCTTTTTGCCCTTTGCTTTTTGCCGTTTGCAGCCGCCGCCCAATTTCCGTGGCCGGTGACGCCGTTCAATCAAACGCAAACGATCACCGGAACTTTTTGCGAGTATCGCGACACCGCGCCGTCGCCGCATTACCACAACGGCACGGATATTCCCAAGGCCGACGGCTCACCGGTTTATCCGGTTATCGACGGCGTGATCACGTCGCTCGATCCGAATGGCAGCAATGCCTTTGTGCGCGCGGGGCGTTTTGCGTATGTGCACCTCGCGCCAAATCCGTCGCTCAGCGTCGGCGATTCCGTGTTCAAATCGGTGACCGTGCTCGGCACGATTCTCAATGGCCTCGGCCACGTCCATTTAACCGAAGGCCAGTTTGACAGCGAAGTGAATGCGTTGCGAGAAAATACCGGACTCACGCCGTATGTCGACACGTGGCCGCCGGTGATGAATTACGTGCGCTTTTATCAAAACGGGGCGGGCGTGCAATTTACCAACAATTCCGTGAGTGGGCGCGTCGATATTGTGTCGCATATTTCCGAGAGAAATGGCCCGCCCGGAAGCTCAAGTTCAGTGTTGAATAATGGAACTTACAAACTTGGCTACAAAATTCTCTCCGCCGATCGCAAAACCATCGTTTTCTCTCCACCCAACAATGGCCTGCGCTATCAATTTGATCGCAAGCCGACGGCGGATGTTCATAATACTTTTCATCCTGCGCTGTCAAGCACAAGCGTACACGTTTATTATGTGACCAACACCGCGACGAGCAAAACTTTTTGGGATACGAGCGCGTTGCCGGAAGGCGATTACACCGCGATGATTTTTGCCGAAGATACACGCCGCAATGCCGATACGGTTTATGTTCCGGTGCGCGTGACGCGCAAAGATCAACTCGCGCCGCTGCAACCGACGTTACTTGCCATTACAAAAACCAACACAACGATAGCGCGGTGGCAGGCAAACACCGAAGCTGATTTGTATGGCTACCGTTTGTACAGTTCCTCGGATAATTTGAATTATGTCGTGGCCTTTGATGAAAACCAACTCAATAAGCCAAAGACGCTAATCGAACTGAGCAATTTCACCAGTGAAAATTATTTTCGGCTGACCGCGGTGGACACGGTCGCGCCGCCGAATGAGAGTCCAAATTCGGATGTGTATGGATTCGCGACATTGAATCGGCAGGAGCGCATTCTTATTGTCGATGGCTTCGACCGTTTCGGCGGCACCGGCAGTTGGTCGAGATCATGGCATGATTTTGCTTTCCATCACGGTCGCGCCATTGCCGCGAATGGCTTTTCGTTTGAAACGTGCGCCAATGATGCGATCATTTCCGGCGCGGTGAATTTGCCGGATTATCAAGCCGTGTTCTGGCTGCTCGGCGATGAGTCGACTGAGCATGAAACATTTAATGCGGTCGAGCAGACGCGCGTCCGCGCCTATTTGCAAAACGGCGGGAATCTTTTTGTTTCCGGCTCGGAAGTGGCGTGGGATTTAGACACGCAGGCACGCGGCTCATCGACCGATGAAACGTTTCTGCATGATTTTCTAAAAGCCGATTATGTCAGCGATGACGCCAATAATTTATCTGCGAGTGGCGCGGCGGGCAGCATTTTTGCCGGTTTGAATTTTAATTACGGCGCTTCCCCGTATCCCGAAGATTTTCCCGATGCGATCAATGCCTTCGGCGGCAGCACGATTTGTTTGCGATATGGAAACGGTTTGAATGCGGGAATTCAATTCGCCGGCACTTTTGCGGGCGGCAGTCGGGCCGGAAAACTGGTTTATGTGGGATTTGCCTTTGAGACGATTACCGGTGCAACGGCCCGGCAGGAAGTGATGCGCCGCGTGCTCGAATTTTTCTTTGGAACGACGGCAGTTGCGGATGCCGATAAAAATGATGGTCTGCCAAAAGAATTTGTATTGTTGCAAAATTATCCTAATCCGTTCTTGAGTGGAGCGAAATCCCGCGTTGCGGGGAATCCTGCAACGACGTTGCGCTTCGGTTTACCCCAGCATTCGCGCGTGCAGTTGGAAATTTTTAATCTCCTCGGGCAACGTGTCCGCCATTGGCCGGAAGTTTGGCTGGAAGCGGGATTTCATCAACAGCAGTGGGAGGGTTTGAATGATGCGAATTTGCCGGTCGCCAGTGGAGAATATTTTTTGCGCATGTCGGCGGAATCGGCGGCAGGAAAAAGATTGGTGCGAACGATGAAAATGAGTTTAGTGCGATAGCGTTAACTGATGATATCGACACCTTTGGCTCGCAGTTCTTCGGCGTCGCCGAAAACGAGGTGCAGCCGCGGGCGCAATTGCTCCTCGACGGCGCGCACCATGTCTTCCTTCGGCGTCACGTAAAGCATATTTAATTTTTTATCCAGCTCGATTCGACCGGCAGGAACGACGCCTTTGGGGGTTTCGCACAACACCGTCACCACCCAAATTTGGCGATCATCGTCGAAACGCGGCCAGCCACTAAGGGCCAACTCACCGACATTTCTGAGCAAATACTTTTCAGTTATTTGCCTGATTTTTTCGTAATTATGTTTCTGACGGGCCATATAAAAACCACCTCGTTATCGGTGCGTTGCCAAGCTTCATCGAATTTGGTTAATGACACGGCTAAGTTGGCGCCTACATCAGGGTCATGATAGAGAACCCGACGAGAGGTTATTTCAAGCAATACAATATCATGTTTGGTGTAACCATGCTCTGGCTGTTCGTAAAGAATGGTTGCGTCAACTGCGGCAATGGGCGGTACGCCATTCTTTAACATTTTTGTCAATGTCGAATATTGGCCCACCAACGGATACTCACATTCAAAACCCAACCGCTCCGCAGCCTGCACAAGCTGATTTCCCGATGTGCCAAAGACTGTTGTCCCGCACAACATCGAAAGGCTAACCTCATCCGTCTCATACCCCCAATAAGCCAGTACCATTCGCAGGCAAACCGGCCCACAGGTGTAAGTGCGATTCTGTTTGAAATAGGGTACTGTGAGCATCCTTGCCTCGTCCGTGTAGGAATATACAAAGCGCCCTCAAGAAAAGCAACTGGATTTCTCCTTGAAGGGGAGGCATGGGCGAAACGCGAATCAAAGCATCAAACTTTAATCTTGTAAGTCAAAACTCTTTTTGCTATATTTTGCATAAACGTAAAAAGCTCTGAACTTACAGATGCAACGTAGAGGCGTTTTGTATTGGATACTTCTTCATTGATAAACTTGCGAAAGCTGCGATGGCTCAATCTTTTGAGATACTCTGATGATCAGTTTGTTGTCCTGAGAAAAGCGAATGTATTTCGCGCTTAAAAACTTTGTTTGAAAGCCAAATTTTGTCAAAATCGAGATATCACCAACTTCTTATCGCGATGCAATTATGAATGTCACAATTGACTTACCGAAGGATGTCCTTACCGAGGTGGACGCATTGACAAAGAAAAAAAAATTTGTCAATCGCAAACAAACACTGCGGAGTCTTGTTCTCCAAAGCCTTGAAAAAGAGAGAAAACTTCAGGTGGCGAAACTTTATCAAAAGCGTCGCAAAACGCTGCGGCAATGTGCCGAGTTGCTGAGTGTTGATCTGGAAGAGATGATGGAAATTTTACGTGGGTTCAACATACCGTTGAGTGATGGCTCTGCCGATGATATTTTCAAATCCCTGCAAATGATGCGCGAGCAGCAGCCGGAGGCGTTTAAAATTTCTTTCAATAAGAATGTCGAAGGACAGGCGATGAACAAGGAAACCTCTAGTCATTGAGGTTGTTCTTCGGCTATTGAAAGCGTTGGCTGCGGGAGGAAGAATGCTGTTCGTTGTGGACACATCTTGTTTGATTGTTCTGCAAAGATTAAATTGGCTTGAGGAGTTCTTAAGCCATGCCGATGATACGTTTATATGTCCACCCAGAGTCATTCAGGAATTGAAAAATGATAAAAAGCTGCTGAAATGGCTCAAAACGGGAGTTGTTCCAGTGATTGAAGTTAAAAAACCAATGTCAATCGCTGGAATTTCAGAAACCGATAGCGAAATTATTGCATTAGCGACAGAAAAAGGGTGGAGCATTCTTTCAGAAGACTTGCTGCTTCGCCAAAAGGCAGAAAAATTGGCTATCCCGGCTTTTAACGTTGCCGAGCTTATTGTGTTGTGGTATCAAAATGTGCGTATTGATCAAAATGCTTGTATAACGCGGCTTAATACCCTTGTTGCCAAAACCGCTTTATCAAAAACCGTCTTTCGAGAACTTGTGGAGATTATCAAGTCATGAAAATTACACTTTCTCTATCAGATCAACTTGTTGCAGAGCTTGATGAATTGCTCTCGTTTAACGGCCATTACAATCGCAATCGTTTAATTCAGAAACTTCTCCGCGAAAGCATGGCAAACCAAAAACAAAGGCATGTCGCTCAACTTTATTGTGACGGAAAAAAAACCTTGCGGCAATGCGCCGAGATTTTAGGAGTTGATTTGCGGAAAATGATGGATATTTTGCGTCGTTTAGATGTCCCATTAGATGGCGGGCGTTTTCCACACAACAAATTGGCGTTGAAGTTACTTCGACAAGGGGCAAAGACACAATCGCTCGTATCTCATTCAAGCGATTAGAATTTGTCCCGACAACGTTGAGCAGCGTTTTTTTTATGACAAAAGTGGAAGGAAGAGAAAGAAAATTGCGCGTGGCGAGGCTTTATCAAAGAGGCCGCAAAACGCTCCGCCAATGCGCTGAAATGCTGGGCACGGACGTGGAAGGCATGATGAATATTTAGCGTGAATTCAGCATACCGTTGAGCAACGGCTCGGCTGCTGATATCCTGAAAAATCTGCAAATGATTCGAGAGCAGCAGCCGGAAGCATTTAAAATTCCACTCAATAAGAGTTTTGAGTGACACGTGAGGAATACGCCGGCCTCGGGAGGAAGAATGCTATTCGTTGTGGACACCTCTTGTTTGATTGTTCTGCAAAGATTAAATTGGCTTGAGGAGTTCCTGAGTCATGCCGATGATACGTTAGTACTTACCGACAACTTGTGGAGAGTAGCCAGTCATGAATATTACCATTTCGCTTTCCGATAAACTTGCCGCCGAACTTGATGAACTGACGCACCAAAATGGCCGCACGAATCGTGCTCGCCTGATTCAAAAGTTTCTTCGTAATAGCATTATGCGTGAAAAACAATGGCGTGTGGCGCAGCTATACGTTAAGGGTAAAAAAACACTGCGACAGTGCGCTGAACCACTTGAGGTTGATTTGGAAGGAATGATTGATATTTTGCACGAGTTGAACGTCCCTTTAGAAGTTGAAACCTCGCCGGTACATCAGGAGACATTGAAAATGCTCCGTGAAATGCGGAAGAAAAAATCGTTGCGACTGGCGGCATGAGTAAAAAACGAGAATGTCAAATGACACGCGATGAACAATTGCGCATTGCCCATCTTTATTGTAATGGAAAGAAGACCCTGCAACAATGCGCCGAGCTTCTGGATATGGATATTGAGAGAATGATGGATGTTTTGTACAAATTAGATATTCCGTTGGATGGCGGCAGACCACCGTTCAACAAACCGGCAATGAAGCTATTGCGGCAACGTCGTACACAAGTGTCATCATAATCAAAAAATTACTGACGAGCCGTCTGCGTCACTTCACCCCCACCGTCAGCAAATAAATATCATCACGGATCGGCTTCTTCGACCACTTCGTGAGGTCTTCCATCAGGCTGGTGCCAATTGCTTCCGGAGAATGGCTCATCACCGGCTTGAGAAAACCCAGCAAGCCGCGAATTCCCAATTGCCCGCCGCTCACGCCTTCCGCTTCCGTAATGCCGTCCGTGTAGAGAATCAATTTATCGCCGGGATGAACTTGCACCATGCCCTGTTTGAATTGCTTCAGCGGCATGTGATCGAAACCGATGATCGGATTTTGCGAATCCAGACGCTCGAAATTTTTGGAATCGTGGCGCCAGAGAATGGCGGCGGGATGCGCGCTCCCGGAATAGGTGACATGGCCGCTGGAGAGTTGGATCATGCAGGTGAACATCGTGAGAAACATGCCGGTGCCGGCGAACGCATCGACGACGAAGCTGTTGAATTGATGCAGCAAAACATTCGGCTGCGGATGCTCGCGCACCAGGCGGCGAATCTCGCTCGACATGCGATTCACCAGCAGCGCCGCGGCGATGCCGTGTCCCGTGACATCGATGAGCGAGAGATAAAGCCAATCGTGGCCGTCAAAATAAATATCCGAAAAATCGCCGCCCACGCCGATCATCGGCAGATGCCGCACGTCGACTTCGAGGCGCGGATGAATGAACGGCCGCGGCACCAGACTCTGTTGCACCTGCGTTGCGAGCTTGAGATCGCGGCTGATCATCTCTTGATGCGCCTGAATCTCTTTGCGCTGCACGTCGATTTGCAAACGCATCGCGTGATGCTTCAACGCCTGCCGGACTTTCAGCCGAAATTCTTCCAGATCAATCGGCTTGGTGAGAAAATCGAATGCCCCCAAGCGCATGGCCTCGACCGCCGTTGCAATCGTGCCGCGGCCGGTGAGAATGAGAACTTCGGTATATTCCTGCTTCTCCTTCGCCGTTTTCAACACCTCGATGCCGCCGACGTGGCGCATGTGCATGTCAGAGATGACCAGGTCGAAATTAGCATTTTGTAATTCTGCTACAGCCGTTTCCCCATCCGACGCGGAAGTGACGCGATATCCGTCTTTGGTGAGAACTTCGGCGAGCAAAGCGCGGATGGCTTGTTCGTCGTCGACGACTAAGATGGACGCCATACTAGTGAGGATTATGACTCGGCATTGACTTTTTGAGCTTCTTCAACAAGGCGAATTGTGCTGATTGATTCCGGCGTTATCAGGATTGATTCACCCTGTTCATCCCTGGTGACCACAATTTGATTGGTGATGAAAATATTCTCTGGATGGGTGATAAAATATTTTTCCCCATTCTCAACACGGATTTCAAAAGTCTTGAAAGGGCGCGCCTTGGCGACTTTGCGAATTTCATCAACATGCATGATGATTTTCCTCCTATTCAATCAATAAAAACTAACGTTTTTCCGGCAAAAAAAACAAGTGTAGAACTTTATTGGTGTGTTTAACAGTCTAACGGCAAGCTGTCCAAACACCTAACCATTCTCCTTGCAATTGCACTTCAACACCACCAGCGTAATGTCATCACTCTGCGGCGCGCCTTCGGTATGTTTTTTCACCGCGTTGCTGATCGCTTCGATCATGCCGGCGGCGGAGGTGTCGCGGCCGGCGCGAATGATCTCTTCAAGCCGTTTTTCGCCAAATTCTTCGCTTTCAACGCTCATCGCTTCGCTGACGCCGTCGGTGTACATCACCACCCAATCGCCGGCTTGCAGTTGTTTGGTCTCGCTCGCGTATGGCG
>Ga0247727_10017040_pt1 | contig 11619 bp, 24 predicted proteins | sample WisWelCaveWW1625_FD_202498 | JGI IMG/M metagenome (GOLD analysis project Ga0247727, IMG submission 202498) | Biofilm microbial communities from Wishing Well Cave, Virginia, United States - WW16-25 | ecosystem: Environmental > Aquatic > Deep subsurface > Groundwater > Cave microbial mat | place... | reverse complement strand
GGAAGAAGACATCCCACTGAAATTCCGAAACCTATCAAACCGGAAACAATATATTTCTTCATTTGAAAGCCCGAATTTACGACTTCAATTGTTCCGCCAAATATCGGCTGGCGCTCGTTGATTGGGATGCAGTGAATTAGCAATGCCGGGAGATCTGAACATAATTCTATATTTTCGATAGTATGAGAATCTGCTTTTCGGCTTGCTTATCTTTTTTCTCCTCCATTCTGTTCGCGCAAGTGCCGCAGGCTATCAAATACCAGGCGGTGGCGAGGGATTCGGCTGGGAGCATCATGGCGAATGCGCCTATCACGGTAAAGGTTTCGATTATTGACAGCGCTACGGGTGGTGGTGTGGTTTATTCTGAAATACACAAGACGGGGACGAATCAATTCGGATAGTGCTGTATGCTGGTGGACAAAGAACAAGCTTCAAAAATCACTTTATCTTTGCTTCTAAACTCAAATCATGGATGCCGTTTTTAAAATTAAAGGTGAAGAATTTGACGAAACGCTTTTTAAGAAAATAAAGGCGTTGCTGCGTAAAACTGAAAAGGCAAGTGTCGTCATCCAGATTACGGATGAACAGGATGCTTATCATCGTGCACTTCAAAAATCCATCAGTGAGTTAAACCAGCCCGAAAAACTCCTCACCTTTACCATGGAGAGTTTAGAAACTTACAACAAGAAAGGTAAGTGAAGCGTATCTCGTTTACTCCAACCGCTTTTCTCGAGTTCAATGATTGGAGAAAGGAAAATTCTGGTATTGCTGATAAAATCGTTGAACTCATCCGCGATATTTCAAGAGATTCATTCAAAGGTATTGGCAAACCTGAACCGCTGAAAGGTAACTACAAGGGCTTTTGGTCAAGAAGGATTACGCAGGAGCATCGTCTCGTGTACAAAGTAGAATCGGATTCAATTTTTATTGTGAAGTGTAAAGGGCATTACGACTAACCTTTTGCAAGGAGGGAAATCTGAACATATTTCCGTACTTTCGGTACTATGAGAAACCTCCTTCTCACCGCTTGCCTCTCTTTTTTCTTCTCAATGCTCTTCGCTCAAGTGCCGCAGGCTATCAAATACCAGGCGGTGGCGAGGGATTCGGCTGGGAGCATCATGGCGAATGCGAAGAGCACGGTGAGGGTTTCCATTCTTGACCCCGAGTAATTCGGGGCTGCGGGTGGCGGTGTGGTTTATTCTGAAATACACAAGACGGGGGACTAATCAATTCAGGCAGCGTGGCAGGGAGGATTAATTAAAATGTCTTTTTATTTCTTCTGAGATTTTCTCCGGGTCTTGTCGATTGTCTATAACTGTGATAATTTCTATTGAGTCCGATTGAATGCGATAGTAGAAAGAAGTTTGGCGTGTTATGACACATTTAAAAACACCAGGAATCTCTTGCGATTCAGGACAACTTCTTGGAAATATTGAAATTCTTCCGACAGAAGTCTTTAGCTTCTCAAGAAAATCAATTTTTGATTTCTGTCCCCATTCGGTTTCGAGATGTTGCAGGAGCAGGTCGAGTTTGAATTCTGCAAGCGGGGAAAGGTAAACCTTCAATGCGCTCATGAAACCTTCCGCAGGAAGTCGTCAAAGGAGGTTCGTTTACCGCTGTTGAGTTGTTTAATGCCGAGTTGAATTTCTTCTTTTTCCTGTTTGGTAAGTGTTGTCCAGAACTCGCTCGTCTCTTTTGTAAGCAGGTCTTTAATTTTTTGAATGAGAGAGGGATTCTCCATTTCGAGAATCAATCTGGCAAGTTCGATTTTTGATGCTTGAATATCCATTCAAAAACTGTTTACTCAAAGTTACCGAATTGCAGCAAAAGTCTGCATAGAATTCTGTATTTTCGGTACTATGAGAAACCTCCTTCTCTCCGCGTGCCTCTCTTTTTTCTTCTCACTGCTCCTTGCCCAGGTGCCGCAGGCTATCAAGTACCAGGCGGTGGCGAGGGATTCGGCTGGGAGCATCATGGCGGATGCGAAGATCACCGTGAGGGTTTCCATTATTGACAGCGCTGCGGGAGGCACTGTTGCTTATTCTGGAATGCACAAGACGGGGACGAATCAATTCGAATAGTGCTGAACGGCAGACAGTAGAGTTGGTGTTACGCGTCTTTCAACTTGCCTTCTCGAAGATTATATAGTTTTTCTGTAGTGATAAATCGCGTGAACCCTTTCTTAGCAAGTCCTTTCATCAATTTCATGTCACCCGACCAGATTTTGCATTTGAATTGTCTGGCGAAAGCCACGTAATGAACATCTTTCTGGTCAATATCGGCTACTAATTTTTCGGCTGCTTTCCAGTTTGAGATGCTGATTTGTTCTTCTGAAATGAATATGATGTCTTTGCAAATTTGGAATTCGGCTTCCATCACTTCGTCCAATGTCATCCCGGAAATTTTTACCAGTCTTTTATGATGTTTACGGATTTCCACCCGGAGAAAATCGGGCGCTATAAATTTGAAGTATTTCTCAGAATTAATAAGAAGGTCTCCGATTTTGCCTTTCGTATTCAGGATTCCGCTGAAAACGATATTGGCATCAACGATGAACTTCACTTGATGAAGCGCTTTTTATTCTTTGCCCACCACGAAGCATTCACTTCATCGGCAAGTTTGTCAACGTCTTTTTGTTTGGCTTTGCTCTTTGCCGTTGCTTCCAGATATTTCACATAATCAAGCAGCCGTTGAAGTCCGAAACTGTCAACAGACGATGATACGGTGATAACGATTTTATTATTATCGCTTCTTTCAATCAGCATTGTAATAAATTTTACTAAGGTAAAAATACGAATTAACAGGCAGGAAAACTTACCAGGCGGTGGCGAGGGATACGGCTGGGAGCATCATGGCGATGCGAAGAGCACCGTGAGGGTTTCGATTATTGACCCGAGTACTCGGGGCTGCGGGTGGCGGTGTGGTTTATTCTGAAATACACAAGACGGGGACGAATCAATTCGGGTAGCGCTGCACGGCTGACGTCATGCGCTCAAAGTTCTTACCTTATATTTTTTGAAGTCACCGTCTTTGGTGATAATAGTCATTTTCTGTTTCATCGCTTGGGCAATTATAATCCGGTCGAAAGGGTCGCGATGATGAAAAGGGAGCATTGTAACAATCTCAATGTGTTCAAATGCAATAGGCAATAATTCAAATCCGTTGTCTTTGATTTTTTCACTCATTTTTGGAAAAGGTGAGTTCAACTGCAACTTACCGATACTTACCTTTATAGCAATCTCCCAAATGCTGGCAATACTGATAAAGTTTTTGTTCTTAGGATTCTCTATTCGCTTCCTTGCAGCTACCGATAATTGCTTATCGCCATTGATAAACCAGATGAACGTATGCGTATCAAGCAATAAGTTCATTACGCCATGTATTCTTTGAAATCTTCCAGCGGAGCATCAAAATCAGGAGCCATTTTAAACATGCCTTTTCCGCTGCCGAATTTTGGGGTTGGCTTTGATTTCTTCTTTGATGATTTCTTTTGGGATAAAAGGAAATCTACAAAGTGGGTTACTTCTTCCTGTAGCTTTTCCGGAAGAGAATTGAATTTCTGTTGAAGGTTGTCTTTATCCATTTTGCTTAAAAATAGATAAAATCAGACAGGATAACAACTGAGGGATTCGGCTACAGTGCGGTTTATTCTGAAATACACAAGACGGGGACGAATCAATTTGGGTTAGCTACGTAAGGATATTGATTCCTATTTTTTACTTCTACCTATTTTTCCTGTGTATGGATTGATATTCCCATAATAGGAGAAGTTATCTTTTGTAGTACTGTTAGGTGCTGTTCTCATATGAGGCTCAACATAAGTTCCGTTTCTCCAATGTCCGTCTACTGAAACGTGATCGGGGTTGGTACCATAACTTCCAATATTAAGATAGCTGCGTGATTCATCAGGTAGAGTCTGAGTGTAGTTTGGGAGAACTATTTCACGTTCACTGAAATTATTTCCGGTACTTGGGGTGAAATCAAGGTAGCTCTTTACAATGTCGTTATTGGGATAGGTGGTTGTGTTATAATCGTTAAATGAATAACGATTTCGATTGGCAAAAAGATCATCTTCCTTTTTCACTCCGTTTTTATAAACCACGTTATGCGTAATACTTCCTGATTCGGAATATGCAATGTAGGTGCCATCTAAAATGCCTTTGACATAGTTGCACTTGAACTTAATGAGTCCATTGGGGTAGTAATTAATGCAACTTCCATTTAGTAAGTTGTTAGAGTAATTACCAACTGCACTAATACTTCCTGATGGGTAATAAAGGGTGCATTTCCCTTCAAGAATCCCATATTGGTGATTCGACTCGGAAGTTAATCTGCCAGTTTCATCATACCATTTACAAAAACCATGGGGAGCATCTGGACTTTCAGCAGAAAGAAAACCTTCAAATTGCTTAATACCGCTGATATAGTAATCATATACTTTCTCGGTCTTAATAGGCTGCCCGTTTTCATAAGAAGCGATTCGATAGAATTTAGCTTTGGCACTATCATAAACTACATTCCAGTTCTCGTCAAAAAATTTTTTAATTCTCCCGTTTAAGGGATAAACAAGATTTGTCTGTGTAGTCTGAACAGTAGGGTCTGCGTAGGAAATTTTATCAGTAGTTATCTCCCGCTGAGGTTCAATGGAACAGGAAGCGGAGAAAACAAGAAGTAAATAAAATAATCTTTTCATTAGTTGAATAACGAACCTACCTCTAAGTTACAGTTTTTAATTTTCTTCTTCGCTTCAAGGACTCAATTATTGTCTTTCGCGTGAGCGGGCGAAACGAAAACCCCGCAGTCCCTGCGTTGGCTTTGAGTGTTGGCGCGAGGAGTTGTAGTGAAGCACGCGACCCGACCGCGCGTTGATTGTGGGGATTGCTTCGCTGCGCTCGCAATGACGCGATTGCAAGGAGGGGCACGCCCAAATCCTTATCCCTTAAACCGCCACCGCGCTCTTAGCAGCAGAATAGATCGCCTTCGCGGGGAAGAACGTTGCCTTCGCCTTGTCGGGGTGCTTGATGTGGTATTCGAACTCATCGCGGAAGTGGCGCAGGGCGCTCGCTACGGGCCATGCGGCTGCATCGCCCAGCGGGCAGATGGTGTTGCCGTCAATGTTTTTCTGCACGTCCCACAGCGTGTCGAGGTCGGTCATGTGACCGTGACCTTCGTCAATGCGGTGCAGGATTTTCTTCATCCAGCCCGTGCCTTCGCGGCAGGGGCTGCACTGCCCGCATGACTCGTGGTGGTAGAAGTGCGTGAAGCTGTAAGTGTTGTGCACGATGCACGTGGTTTCGTCATACACGATGAAGCCGCCCGAGCCGAGCATGCTGCCGGTGATGAAGCCGCCCTCGCCCAGCGATTCGTAGCTCATCAGGCGCGGCTCGCCCTTGGCGGTTTTCAGCGTGAGGCTTGCCGGCAGGATGGGCACTGACGAGCCGCCCGGCACACACGCCTTCAGCTCATGCCCCTTGCGGATGCCGCCACAATACTCATCGCTGCAGATGAATTCCTCAACGGGCAGTCCGAGGTCAAGCTCATATACGCCCGGCTTGTTGATGTGGCCGCAGGCGCTCACTAATTTGGTGCCCGTGCTTTTGCCGATCCCGATCTTGGCATACTCATCGCCCCCGTTGTTTACTATAAACGGGACGGCAGCCAGCGTCTCCACGTTGTTCACCACCGTGGGGCAGCCCCACACGCCCGACACCGCGGGGAAGGGGGGCTTGATGCGCGGGTTGCCACGCTTGCCCTCCAGCGATTCGAGCAGCGCGGTCTCCTCACCGCAGATGTAGGCGCCCGCGCCCGTCTGCACGTATATCTCCAAATCGTAACCTTTGCCGAGAATGTTTTTGCCGAGCCACCCTGCCGCCTTCGCCTCGGCTATCGCCTGCTCCACGATTTTGATAATCCACTTGAACTCCCCGCGGATATAGCAGTAGCAGGTGTTTGCCCCCAGCGCGTAGCTCGACACGATAAGCCCCTCAATCATCAGGTGGGGGATGTATTCCATTAAATATCTATCCTTGAAGGTGCCCGGCTCGCTCTCGTCAGCGTTGCACACGAGGTAGGCAGGCTTGCCCGTGCCCTTCGCCAGGAAGCTCCACTTCATGCCCGTGGGGAAGCCCGCACCGCCACGTCCGCGCAAGCCGCTCTTCTTCACCTCCTCCACCACCTGCCCGGGCGACATCGTGTTCAGCGCTTTCTCCACCGAAGCGTATCCGTTTTTTTGGCGATACACCTCATAGCCTTTAATGCCTGGAACGTTGATATGCTCGAGAAGGAGTTTTCTGCCCATGTGATTTTTTTAGTGGAGGCAAAAATAGGAAATGACAACAAAATTATTTGAAGGAGGTGGGTACCCCCTTACGTTTTGATTCATTATTTTTATAACAAAACCTAAATCATGAAAAAGACCGTTTCACTAATTACAAGTCTCTTTTTGATGAGCGGTTCATTTGCGCAAACCGCCTTGGTATTAGACGAAACAACTGTTCCCTCCACTCCTGATTCGGTTACCTACGCTCAGGCATCCGTAGCTAGCGTGCAGCCCGCCACAAAAGGCGCTGCCCAGGCATGGGATTTCTCTTCTTTGCAAGAAACACCCTCTCCTTCCACCGTTACGCTGAGAGCCGCTAACAGCCCGAATTTCCCGAACGCTGACCTTACCTTGTTGGTTTTTGAAAGCATTGTAGGTGGAAGCTCAATAAAATATTATCTAATGTACGAGATTGATTCCGCTTCCAACCGCATAGTAGGATATGACATCCACGAGCAGCGGTACGGGTTGCAGGGGATAGTGCCCTTTGCCCAGCCTACCGATAGCTTTATTGTTCCGGAGCAGCACGTTATCTATAGCCCTCCTCAGGTGGTGCATGATTTTCCAGCAACAGAAGGAAGCAGTTGGAAATCAAACATTGTGCGCACTTACAACGGCTATCTCACTTTTGCGGCATTGTCGTTTAATAATGTTTTGGTGACGAAGGTGGTGCATGAAAGCCGAACCGACACGGTTGCAGGATGGGGCAAGCTGCGTATTCCGCATGCTTCCGGTGGTCCTTCGATTGACTATGATGTGCTGATGATACAGCGAGCCCGCACAATCGTTGACAGTTTTTATCTCAATAACATCCCGGCTGATTCAGCTACGCTGGCTTTGTTTCAACTACAGCAAGGTCAATCATCTTCCAATTACCGCACGTTTTTCTACAGGGGTTACCAGCATCAGCCGATGATGTACTACTTCTCTTCCGATGCTACTTTTTCCAATGTGATTTCTTTGGTTTACGATAAAGATACCGACCCGCTCAATACGGGATTAGAGAAAATCAATCATTCCCTGCTTTCTATAAACATATTCCCTAACCCTGTATTGGATAACGCAATCCATATTTCCATCACTGCCGAAAGAAAGGAACAATTGAAAATCAGGATTTTTGATTTATCCGGAAAGATGCTGAGCGAAAAAAATTATTTCGCTCCTGTGGGTGTCAGCAGCTATTCTGTTAACGCTCCAACGGAAAAGGGGACTTACCTTGTCGCCACCAGCAATGAAGAAAATGAAGTTCTTTACCGGCAGGTGGTAGTTCAATAGTTATTAAATGTGAACTACTTCTTCAGTGTTACATTAAATCCCAGCGTAAAATCATCATAGATGATTTTATCGCCAATATTTGGAAAGAAAGTTTTCGACCCGAACTTCACGTCATACTTGGAACGGTCAATGGTAGAATATCCAAGATTGTCTTCTGGTAGTAATTGAAACATTCACTATAAGTATTTCCGAAAGGTAAAAAATCTCTTTCAATCTCCCCAAACCCAACCCCTCCCCGGCAGCACCCCCTTCCCGGCTTGTCTGCCGCAGGCAGGTTTCGCACCCTTGCATTTTCCCGCGCTGCCGCTGGGCTTTGCGAAGCAGTCTTTAGCACGTTTGTCGAGCAAAGCTTTTCCTTTCAGTTTGGCTATCTTTACGAAAATAACTCAGGCAATGAAAATGCTTTTAGATGTTAAAGATAACAAGGCAGAATTCGTGAAAGAACTGCTCAACAGCCTTTCATTTGTGAAAGCCAAAACCATCACCCCGCAAAAAGCTCTTCTGATTGAGGAAATGAAAGAAGCCGTGGAAGAAATGAAGCAAATCAGGGCAGGAAAAAAGAAAGCCCGCAACGCTGAAGAGTTTCTGAATGAACTATAGGGTTAAAACCATCTCGGTTTTTGAAAGGCAAGCCAAACGCCTTATCAAAAAGTATCCATCCCTGAAGCGGGAAATCGCAGAACTCGTTGAATCATTAAAACAAAATCCCGAGCAGGGAACATCGCTTGGTAATCATTGCTATAAGGTACGACTGGCAATTGCTTCGAAAGGAAAAGGCAAATCAGGCGGTGCAAGAGTAATTACAAACATTCTTGTATCAGAAACCGCAGTTTACTTATTATCTATCTACGACAAATCAGAAAAGGAGAATTTAACTGACGAGGAGTTGCGCGAGCTTTTAAAACATGTTCCGGATTGAGCTGCTTGCTAGAAAGGTAAAAAATCTCTTTCAATCCCCCCAAACCCAACCCCTCCCCGCTCCGGTCAGACCGGAGCAGGTCAGCACCCCTTCCCGGCTTGTCTGCCGCAGGCAGGTTTCGAACCACTGCATTTTCCCGCGCGGGAGAGCATCTTTATCTTACTTGCTAAATTCTTCTTTACTGATTCCTGATTGTCTGATGATAGACTGCAATGTTCCGCGTTTGATTTCCTTGTGATTGGGAACAGGAACCGTTATCGTGGAGTTTGGAATTTTTTTCTGCATCACAATATGACTTCCTTTCTGACGTACTTTAGCGAAACCATGCTTTTCCAATATCTTGCACACTTTCGCGCCTGAAAGCACTACCAGCTTGGTCATACGGCAATATCGAGGCGGGTGATAAGAACATCGTCATGCAGCCTCTCCTTGATTTCGTTTTTAGAAGCAGTTTCCAAAAAGAGTTCAAGAGCCTCTCTTAAATTATCCCTGGACTCTTCGATGTTTTTCCCCTGGCTTGCAATATCCAACTCAGGGCAAAGGGCGACATAACCATCACCTTCTCTTTCAATTATTGCCGTCAGCCGATATTGTCTTGCCATGATATTACTTTTTCCAAAGGTACAGAATAGTTAAAACTTTAGCCACTTGCAGAAAGGTAAAAAATCTCTCTCAATCCCCCCAAACCCAACCCCTCCCCGGCTTGTCTGCCGCAGGCAGGTTTCGCACCGCTGCATTTTCCCGCGCTGCCGCTGGGCTTTCGGAAGCGCACTTTAAGCAGTGAATGGCTAAGCTTTTTCCTTTTGGCTTATTTTTTCCTGCTGCTCTAAGAGTTTTGTCCACTTCTCCCGTATGCGGTCAAACTCTTTAGGGTCAAAGTTGGGATCGGTTCTTTGCCTGTAATGAGCATCGCGGATGTCGCGCACCATTTGAACAGCGTCAAACAATTTTTTCTTTTTACTTTTCATCGGTCAAGTCTCTTGGGTTTCTGATTTCTAAAACTTTGTAGCCATACTTTAAGTTCACTGCATTATAGAGCCGTATTTTGTTATAATTCACAATATGCTTAAAGTTCCAGCTTACAAGTACGTCAACCTGCTGAACAGTTGCAACGGCAATATGCTGCGTGTCCGCCAGCGATTTTTTGGTGACTATCTTTTCCTTCAGATAGGGTTCGGATAATTGTCGCGCTTCATCAGTCAATTTTGCAATTTCCAGATTTTTACGAGGTATATCCGCCAGAATTTGTTGGATGTGCTTAGGTGCAAACTTCAGTTCAAATTCTGAAACGTGTGAAATGACAGCCGTGTATTTTCCAATTTTAAAAAAGTCAATCAGCCGATTTGACCATTCTTCAAATTCGGGGTCAAAGCAACCTCCGAAAACAGAGGTATCCACATAAATTCTCATAAATCAAAGTTCTTCATTTAGTAGAAAGCAAAAAAATCTATTTCAATCCCCCCAAACCCAACCCCCCGGCTGCTCCCCTTCCCGGCTTGTCTGCCGCAGGCAGGGCTTGCCCACCGTAGCCTTGGCGCAGGCAGGTTTCGCACCGCGGCATTTTCCCGCGCTGCCGCTGGGCTTTCTCAAGCGCGCTTTAGCTTGTTGGTGCCGCAAAGCCTCACCCCGCCCCTCTCCCGTGGGAGAGGGAGTCCGGGCGGTATTACTTCTTTTTGCCTCGCTTCGTTAGCTTGATTGGGTTTTGTTTGGTGTGAAAAACATCGGTGATAATCACCTCATCCTTTTCAATCTGATAGATGATTTTATAGTTGCCTTCCACAAGATACCTGCTCGACTGACCAATCGCTTCAAGCATGGGTTCACCTTGCCCGATGTAAGGATACATTTTCAGTGCGTCCGTTCTTTCAATAAGTTTCAGAATAAACTTATCAGCCGGAGTTTCCGATTTCGCCTCAGATGTGATATATGAATGAATTTCCTGAAGACACTTTGAAGCAAAAGGCGTCCACCTTATTTTGTAGCGGGGCATTACTTCCTGATTCGGAACCGTTTCTTAACCTCTTCCTGAGTGAGCAGTTTGCCTTCCTTTATTTCCTTTTGCGATTGAGCATTCCGAGCATAGAATTCTTCCAAGGACATCGGTTTCAAATCTCCCTTTTCTCTTCCTGCCTTGTTCAGGATAGTATATACTGCTGCTAAAAGGTCAGTATCATTGATGCTGTCAACAGATTCGTGAATCTGCTTTTTCAATGAAGTTGCTGTCATGAAAATTTATTTACGTAAATATAGCACTTAGCAGAAGCTAAAAATCTCTTTCAATCCCCCCAAACCCAACCCCTCCCCGCTCCGGTCAGACCGGAGCAGGTCAGCACCGCTTCCCGGCTTGTCTGCCGCAGGCAGGTTTCGCACCCCTGTCTGCCGACAGGCAGGGCTGCATTTTCCCGCGCTGCCGCTGGGCTTTCCGAAGCAGCTTTTAGCCCGTTGGCTATTTCATTCGTCACTCGTAATTCGGCATTGCCAAATCCAAATCACCTAAGCAAAGACCCATGAATAATCTCAAAGATGATAAACCTGTTCTTCTGAATCTTAAAAGCAATAATCCAACTCTTGTAATGGAGACAACTGTATCCATTTAACGCAAGCCGGTTGTTACGGCATAACGGGTACTGAACATTTGGATGCGCGAATGAAGAAATGCGGTTAAAAAATCTGTCGAGCCAGCGGTCGCCTGCTCCGGATGTATTGAGTTCCTCCACATACTCAGCGATGCTTTCAAGAGTTTTCATCGCCTTTCTGCGAATGATTATTTCCATTTTTTACGCTGCTGTCTTTTCTTTTGCAGCTTACTCTTGATGATTTCAACAGCTTTATCCAGCGGAATAGCTGCACCGTGTGGTCTGTTCAAATACTCATTCAGTTCATCATCCGTGGCTTTACGTCCTAACCCCAATGCCACTTCACGTACAGAAAGTTTGCGTGGGGCATTAAATGGTGCCAGATTAGACCCATCTGAATCCTGATTTCTTGAGTTTTTTTCTTTGAACATGTTAGCCAAATTAAACAAAATATCTTTTGGATGCACCTTTCAGAAAGGTAAAAAATCTCTTTCAATCCCCCCAAACCCAACCCCTCCCCGGCTGCACCC
>Ga0247727_10017039_pt1 | contig 11619 bp, 9 predicted proteins | sample WisWelCaveWW1625_FD_202498 | JGI IMG/M metagenome (GOLD analysis project Ga0247727, IMG submission 202498) | Biofilm microbial communities from Wishing Well Cave, Virginia, United States - WW16-25 | ecosystem: Environmental > Aquatic > Deep subsurface > Groundwater > Cave microbial mat | place... | reverse complement strand
ATTTCCTACGGCATCTATCTCTACCACCTGCCGCTGCTGCGGATTGTCCATCCGAAGCTCGATGTTCCTGAAACGCTTGGCTGGCGGCTGTTGACCGGCACGTTGCTCGGGCTCGCGGCCATCGGCGTTGCGGCGCTGTCATGGAAGTTCTTCGAGGCGCCGCTCATCGGCCTCAAGCGCCGGTTCGAATACAAGCTCAAGGAACCCGCCGATCTGTCCCGCCCTGTGAATCCGCCGGGGACCGCATGAGGTGTCTGACGGCGTGTGACTACGCCATGCGGAGCACGGCCGGCAAGGGTGGGCGGGAGAATTACGTTTCAAGGACGGCGCTGGCTGGCACCTGGGGTCTTGACGGCCGCGACGATGTAATGAATCCTTACTCCATGCGCGACGTGGACACGATGGTGGTGACGGTGAAGGGCCAGGGACAATTCCCCGTGGGCTGGCGCCGCAAGGCCGGACTGGAGAAGGGCGGGTCTCTGCGCGTCGTCGAGGCTCACGACGGACAGGACAGCCTGATCCTGACTCCGATCAAGCGCCGCGGCCGCGGCGTCCCTGGACTGGCCCGCCTGCTTCGCTCCTTCAGAGCCGAGTGGCCGACGCCCCCGCGTCATGCGCTGCCGTTCAAATGACCTACCTGCTCGACACCGATTTCCTTTCACTGGCCACGCAGAAGAAACGGCCGCATGAGGAGGCGCTGCGATGGCTGGCCCGCCACGAGCAGGAGTGTTGTCTTCCAGTGGTGGCGATGGCCGAGGCCCGGTTTGGAGCCGAGCAGGCGCCGGAGGACGCACGCCAGGACCTCCTGGCCAAGCTCGGCATGGTCCGCGAGCAATTCGCCGGCAGCATTCTCGGCGTCGGCGAAGACGTGCTCGTGCGCTGGAAGCAACTGCTCCGCGACCTGAAGACTGCGCGCAAGACCATGACGTGCGAAGACACGTTGATCGCCGCGACTGCGCTGCAACACGACTTGACGGTGGTCACGCGCAACACCAGCCACTTCGCGCATTCAGGGTGCCGCACCTTCAACCCGATCGCCTAGAACACCCGCCCGCGCCCCTCGCCGTTGGTCTGCAGGTTGCGCCGCCCAGAACTCACCCGACCGGCTCCGCGGCGGACCCTTCAGAGCTTTGCCATCGCGCAATCGAGCGCGGCGAAGAGTTCGTTCATGGTCGCGGGAGTTTCGTCGCCCATGTTGGAAATGCGGAAGGTGGTTCCTTTGATTTGCCCGTAGCCGCCATCAATGAGGAAGCCCTGCTCCTTCACGAGTTTCTGCAGCTTCGGGACGTCCACGACGCGGCCGCCGGGCTTCGCGCCGTTGTTGATGCAGCAGAGCGTGAGCGACTCGAAACCGGGCTCGGGGAACAGCCTGAAGCCGTGCCGCGCCGCCCAGTCGCGTGTCATCTGGTTCGTGGCGCGGTGGCGCGCGTAACGGGCGTCGAGTCCCTCGGCGAAGAACTCGTCGAGCTTGGACGAGAGCGCGTAGATGTGCGCGATGCTCGGCGTGCTCGGAGTCATGTCCTCTCTCGCGTTCTTCTCGAACTCCACGAAGTCGAAGTAGTAGCCGCGGTCCTTCGCCGTCACGGCCTTCGCAAGCGCGGCGGGCGAGCAGGTGAACACGGCGAGGCCCGGCGGCAGCGCGAAGGCCTTCTGCGTGCCGGCAAGCAGCACGTCAATGCTAAGCGCGTCGAAGTCCAGCGGCACCGCGCTCATCGAGCTGACGGCGTCCACGATGAACATCACGTCGGGATACTTTTTCTTGAGGGCAGCGATGTCTGCGAGCGGCGACATGACTCCGGTGGAGGTCTCGTTGTGGATGAGCGTGAGCGCGTCGAACTGGCCGGTCGCGAGCTTCGCGTCAATCGCCTCGGCGCGGATGGGGGAACCCCACGGGACTTGCAGCGCCTCGGCTTCCTTGCCGCAGCGGCGCGAGACATCGAGCCACTTGTCGGAGAAGGCGCCGCACATGCAGTTGAGGACGCGCTTCGCGACGAGGTTGCGCACGGCTCCCTCCATCACGCCCCATGCGGAGCTGGTGCTGAGGAAGACGAACTGCTTCGTTGAAAGGAGCGACTGGAGTTGCGGCTGGAGCTTCGCGCAGAGGTCTTTGAATCCCTGGCCCCGGTGGCCGATCATCGGCGAGCAGAGGGCGCGGAAGATTTTCTCGCTGACCTCGACCGGGCCGGGGATGTGGAGTTTGATGTGTCCCATAAAACAGGGCGCAGACGTTTTCACAAGGGGCGGGGTGGCGCAAGGGAGTTCTGGAATCACCAATGACGCAATGATCAATGACCAATGTCGAAGAGACAAGCTAGTGGCTGGAGGGCCCATTGTTGGCGGAAGTTTTCTCTGTTCCAGTCGCTCCCTCCGCGCTTCAATGGCCGCGCCCTGCCGCTTCCATGAGCCCACTTTCCACCACGATGATGGTCGCCGTGACCGGCGATGGTGTGTGCGTGCGCATCAGCGGGCGCGCCAACATTTCAGCGAGCGACGATTTCAAATCGCTCATCTGCGAACTCTGCGCGCGCGGCCACCGGCGGTTTGTGCTCGACCTTGCGGGATGCCCGATCATGGACAGCACGTTCCTTGGCGTGCTCGCCGGGCTTTCAGATGGCGCTGCCGAGGCGCGCTGCGTCGGGGGACCGCCGAAGTTTGAACTCATCAACCCGAACGACCGCGTGCTCGGCCTGCTCGACAATCTCGGCGTGGTCGAACTTTTCAAGGTCGTGCAGTGCGCCCCGGTGAAGGACGGCGACTTCCAGCCTGTGACGCCGTCGGGCGAAACCTCCAAGGCGGAACTGACACGCATCAGCCTCGAAGCGCACAAGCTGCTGATGAGCTTGAACCCCGAAAACGTCGCGCGGTTCAAAGACGTGGCGCGTTTCCTGGAGGAGGATTTGAAGCGGCAGACGGGCGGACGCGGGCAATGACGAATGACGAAAGAAGCACGAATGACGAAGCACGAAGCGGACGTGTGTCGGACGGGCATTCGTCATTTGTGCTTCGTCATTCCTTCGTCATTCGAGCTTCGTCATTCGACATTTCGCATCGCTCACTTCACTGCGGCGATTCCAGTCTCGTCTCGCCTCCGTCGCCCCGCTAGATTGCGGGCGTGAAGGCCAGATTCCAGACGCTCGAGCGCGGGCTCCAGTTCGCGCACGGTTTTGTCCGGAAAAACTGGCGCCGGCTGCTGCGGCTGCGCGTGAAACTCTTCCTGAGCGAGGAGGCGTTTCACCTGCTGGTCGCGGGCGTGGTCGGGATTCTCGGCGGCATCACCAACTTCGTCTTCTACTTCGCGACGGAATGGGTGAAGCACTTCACGCTGCAGCAGCCGGGTGAACTCGCGGAGACGGCCGCTCTGCTCGGATGGTGGGAGCGCATGCTCGTGCCCGCGCTCGGCGGGCTCGGCGCGGGACTGGTCTTGTATTGGGGGCTCAAGCTCGTCGGAACCACGGGATCGGCAAACTTGCTCGAAGCCGTCGCTGCGGGCGATGGCAGGATGCGATTCAGGCAGGGGCTCATCAAGGCGGCGTCGTCCGTGCTGAGCGTTGCCACAGGCGCGTCCGTCGGCCGCGAAGGCGTGGTGACGAACCTGACCGCGACGCTCGCCTCGCAGGGCGGGCAGATCGCGAAGTGGCAGCCGTTCCGGTTGCGGATGCTCGTGGCGTGCGGGGCCTCGGCCGGGATGGCCGCGGCTTACGGGGCGCCGATTTCCGGCGCGGTGTTCGCGGCGCAGATTGTCCTCGGGAACTTCGCGATGAAACTCTTCGCGCCGCTGATCGTGTCGGCGGTCGTCGCGTCGGTGGTGTCGCACAGTTTCTTCCTCGTGCCCCGGTGGTATGTGGTGCCGCATGTGGAGTTTCGCGACATGACGCAACTGCCGTGGTTCCTGCTGCTTGGTTTTCTCGCGGGGTGTGTCGGAGCGATGTTCCTTCGAATGTTGCGGGACATCGAACTGCTCTACAGCCGTTTCAAACTGCCGCTGCATTGCCGGCTGGCTGTGGCGGGGCTGATTGTGGGCGCGATTGCCATCGGCTACCCCGAGGTGTGGGGCAATGGTTACAGCACGACGAATCGCTTCCTCGAAGGCTCGGTGGTGCTCGTGGCCGCGTTCGGGCTGCTCTTCGCGAAGCTCAACGCCACGCTCGTCACCGTCGGCGCGGGGACGGTCGGCGGCGTGTTCACGCCCACGCTGTTCCTCGGTGCGGCGCTCGGTGCGGCGTTCGGCGGTGCGCTGCATGCGCTTGGTTTTGCGTCCAACCCGGAAGTGCCCATCGGTGCGTTTGCGCTGGTCGGGATGGGCAGCGTGCTCGCGGCGACGGTCCACGCGCCGTTGCTGGCGATGATCGTGGTGTTCGAGATTTCGCTCAACCAGTCGCTCATGCCGCCGCTGATGCTCTCGTGCGCGGTGGCCGCAATCGTGGCGAAGCAGCTTCATCCCGACTCCGTTTACACGCAGCCGCTCCAGCTCAAGGGCATTGACGCCGACTCGGAGACGAACCTCTTCGGTGCCGCAAGCCACCAGAGCGTCGGCGACCTCATGCGCACGCCGGTGCCGCCGGTGGGGGACAACACGCCGCTGCCCGAGATCGCCGCGAAGTTCCTCACCACGCCCTACAACTTCATCCCGGTCGTGAACGCGGAGGGCCATCTCCTCGGGCAGGTCTCGCTGCACGACCTCAAGCAGCACCTCGGCGCGGGCTCGGAGCTCAACTCCGTCATCGCGCTGGACATCATGCGCGCCGCGCCCGCGGTGCTGACGCCGAACCAGCTTCTGCCCGACGCTCTGCCCGTGCTGCTGTCGAGCGAGCAGCGGAACATCCCCGTCGTGAACAACCACAAGGAGCAGTTGCTCGTCGGCTCGCTCGTGCGAGCCGAGGCACTCGGCACGTTGAGCGAGGCGATTGACGCGAGTTCGGGGCAGAGGACGAAGTGAGTCATGGGGGGTTGGGGATGGGGTCTGGCGTCTGGCGTCTCGGGGATGGGGTTCCGAGTTCCAAGTTCGGAGTCTCGAAATCCTGACTCGGCGAGGAGGACCTCAACTTGGCGCGCCATACCTTGAACGGTGAACCTCCATCCGAAGCCCCAGACCCCAGACCCTATCCCCCAGACCCCTCTTAGAATTTCAGCGTCACCTGTGCCGCGAGGAGTTGCTCGCCCTGCTGGCTCGGACCTTTCTGGTGGCTGAAGCTGTATTGAAGTTTCCCCTGCAAGTGCCGGCTCAACCGCCAGCCGAGCGCGGTGTCCACCCGCCACACATCGTTGTCCCACGGCTGCGGGCCGGCGGGCGTCGGCACCTTGTCGAAGAACATCTGATTCCACCGCACGGCGGCGAAGTGGTTCGCCGTGAGCTTGTATTTCGCCTCGACGAAATACGCGAGCAAGTCCGCGTTGCCCACGTTCGGCACCTCGAAGCGCGACTCGATGAACTCCGCCCACACCTGCCAGCCGTGGCGCGCGTAACTGATGTCCTGACCGAAAACCGTCTGCCGGAAATCGCCTGCGGTCGTGCCGGCGGGCGTGACCGTGCGCTGGTTCAGATACGCGCCTTCGCTGACGGACGCGCCGAGATTCCACGCCGCGTTCGGGCGCCAGCCCACGCGGGCCGTGACGGTCTCGTGGTCGAAGCCGCGGTCATGCGCGTCCCACTGGGTCGGGCGCGAACTTGGCGCGGCGTTCTTCAACTCGAATGCGTAGTCGAAGTTGCCGAGCTGTCCAAACATCGAGCCGCCCGTGGTGTAAGCCGGGCCCCACAGCACCGGGAGCCACGCGGGCTTGTTGTCGGCAATGGCGCGGCGGTTCACGAGCACCTGGCCAGAAGCGACGGTTGCGGCGTCGTTCGCGGTCGTCATGTGCTCGTAGGGAAGCGGCGCGTTGATGAACGGGTTGTTCCACGAATCATGCCGCGGCACCCATGCGCCGAAGACGGTCGCGAACTTTCCAGCCTGCAAGTTCAGCCGCGCATCCTCGAACGGCGTCCACCGCAGCAGATACTCGTCGAAGCGCGCGGAGCGGACCCTCGCTCGCGGGTCGAAGCCGCGGTCCACGCGCGCCTGCACGAGGCTGTAGAGGTGCGGGCCGAGGCGGGTGTCGAGAAAGAGAGAGAGGCGCGGGTTGAAGAACTCGTCGTTGTTCCCGAAGATCATTCCGGGCGGACGCTGGTCAATGTAGTAGCCCTCGAGGTCGAGCAAGCCGCTGAGGTCGGAGCGGAACACGCCGTTGCGCGACTGGAAGAAGAGCGAGTCGTCGAGCTTGTCGAACAGATACTGCGCGTGCAACTGGGACGCGAGCGAAAGGAACACTGTCGCCGCGAACATCAGCAGCGCCGAACCTCGAAAAACCCTCCTTAATCCTAATCCTACTCTTAATCCTAATCTCTTCTCTGATTCTCTGTTGGTGAGGTCGCGACACAGACGATTAGGAGTAGGATGAAGATCAAGATTAGGAACGGAGGCGGATCGAGGACGAGGACAAGGACGATTCGAGTTCATACCTTCACCGCCTCCATCACTGTCGCTGGCAGTTCCCTCTCGCGGACCTTGAGCAGCCGGAACGCGGTCACGTTTGCATCGAAGCCTTTCAACCGGAGCTGTTCCTTCTCCTCGACGGTGACCTGGTCGCCGAGCATCTCGCGCGTGAACTGGCTGATCACGGTTTCGTCGCGCTCGGCGATGCTGCAGAGGCGGGCGGCGAGGTTCACGCGCTCGCCGATGACGGTGTAGTTGGAGCGGTTCTCGGAGCCCATGTTTCCCGCGAGCACGGGACCGGTGGCGATGCCGATGCCGAGATGGAGCTTGCGCGGAACGATCTGGTTGAGGGCGGCGCGTTCGAGTTGCATCGCCGCGGCGCAGAGCGCGGCATTGAGCGCGTCGTTGCCGTAGCTCTTGGGCGCGCCGAACAGCGCCATCACCGAGTCGCCAATGAACTTGTCCACCACGCCGTGGTGCTCGTTGACGATGCGGGTCATGGCGGTCATGTGGTCGTTGAGCATCGCGATGACCTCGGCGGGCCCCATGTTCTGCGTCATGGCGGTGAAGCCGCGGATGTCGCAGAAGAGGATGCTGACCTCGCGCAGTTCGCCGCCGAGCATGACCTCGCCGCTGAGCAACTGCGCGGCCACGTCCTTGTCCGTCACCTTGACGAGCAGGTCGTGGTATCGCTCCTTGAGCGCGAGGCCGTCGGCCATTTCGTTGAAGGAACGGGCAAGCACGCCGAGTTCGTCATCGCTCCGGACGAAGACCTTCACGCCGAAGTTGCCGCGGCGGATCTCGGTGGTGCCGCCGACGAGTTCGCGGATGGGAACGGCAAGCCCGTGCGAGAGCAGCAGGCTGATGATCAGCGCGGCGATGAGCCCGAACACACCGAAGCCGATGATCTGCGTGCGCAGTTCGCGCTGCGCACGGAGCGCGCCTTCCCAAGAATAGAGCCCGACCTTCCACGCGACTCCGAAGGGCGACTCCGGATTGAGCGGCGTGTAAAAGACCCGGTGCGGAATGCCGCCGACCGGGAGGATGAAGTCCTCGCGCGGAGACGGGTTCGCGGCAATCTCCTCCGGCAGCAGCCGCATCAGCGCGTTGCGCGGCGCTTCCGGGATGGTGTGCGAGTGGAGCATGCCGTCGAGGAAGATGCCGTTCTGGATGTCGCTGACCTCGCTGATGGTGCGCTCGCCGAGATCAAGGAACGGGAAGCCCAGCACGAGCACGCCGACGGTCTTGTTCTCCGCCTCGTCCACGATGGGCGTGGCGATCAGTTCGAGCAGCAGGTTCGAACGCCCCTCGTTCGGGAGGTCCGAGTAGCCGACGTGCTGGTTCGTGAGCGAGCCGACCGAGGCGCCGACGCGGGCGAGCAATCGCGAGAACTGGTCGCGCGTGAACAGGGACGACGAGGTCCACGTGGGGTCGGGCAGAACCTTGCCCTCGCCGTCGAGGAACGAGAGAAACATCGCCTGCCGCTGGCGCATCGAGGCGGGCGGACCCTTGGGCATTGGTTTGCCGCGGACTTCCGCGGCCTTGCTGAGGATCTGCCCCATCGGCCTGCGGCGCGGGTCGTTGTCGCCACCCTTCGCGCCCGGCGGAGGGGGCGGCAACGCAGAGCCATCCAGCGGATTCGGAGTTTCTCCCGGGCGCAGGACCTTTTGCAGTTCATCGCGGGCGACGCGATAGAGCGTGTTCGTGTCGCCATCACTCAACGTGGCGATGAGCCGGACATTCTTCTGCACGAGGTCGCGGCAGCGCTCCTTGATGTTGGCGAGCCGGGTCTCCTGTTCGCGAGGCAGGTAGGTGATCTGCGCCTCGAGCTTTTCCTTGAACACCCTTTCGTAGGCGGCCTGCACTTTCTTCTGCGTGATGAACAGCGTTGCGCCCGAAACGCCCGCGACGGCGAGCATCATGGCCAGCAGAAGCTTGATGCGGAAATTCATCGCGGCAATGGAACGCTCACTTGTCGCCGAACTCGACGCGGACGGTCGCGCCGGGCTTCAACTCGACGTCGCGTTCGAGCGTGGTCTTCTCGTCGAGCCACGCCTTGAGCTTGAACTTGCCGGCGGGCAGCCCTTCGAGCCGGAACGAGCCGTTCGTCCCCGTGCGTCCGAAGTGCGGCGTGTCCAGCACGAGGATGGTGGCGCGCATGTGCTCGTGGATTTCGCAGTAGAGCTTCACCACGCCCGGCTGGTCGAACACTTGCGAAGGCGCGGGCTCCTCGGTGAGATAGCGGCCGAGGTCGAAGCGTTTCGGCTTCGAGTAGCTGAAGACGTTGTGGTAGAGGCCGTCCTTGTTCGGGAATGCGACTCGCGTGCCACGCTGCACGGGCAGCAGCGCGGGCGTGAACTGCAGGCCCTTCTGCACCATCTGCGCGGCCGGCGGGTTCGTCGCGAGCACGAAACTGCCTTCGAGAAAAACCACCGCGGCGGGAGGCTCGGGCTGGGCGACCGGGGCGCCGGCCTTGACCTGATAGCGCTGCGTGAGCGCGGCGGCGGGTGCGGCGGCGGGGATGCGCACCGAGCCTTCCACCACCGCGGTGTCCGCAGCGTGCGCTCCCGACGCAACCATCAATGAAACCAGTAGGGCGGCTCTCATTCCAACTTTGATGACGCCGCGAAGGCTAACAGGAGCCTCACGAGTTTGGCCAGCACGGACGCGCCGAAACTTCCCGCTCGACACGGGTGTTTGAAAGAGCAGATTCACGCACATGAACCCGACCTCCCGCCGCACCTTCCTTTCCTCCGCCACCGCCACCGGCGCGATGCTCAGCCTCGGCGACCTCGCATTCCTCGGCCGGCTGCCCGAAGTCAGCGCCGCAGACGCGAAGCTCAATCCCAAGCTCGTCGCGCTGCGGCCCGAGATCGAGCCGCTCGTGCGCCTGCTCGAAGATTCGCCGCGCGAGCGACTGCTCGAGGAAGCCGCTGCGCGCGTGAAGCGCGGCACCACTTACAACGAACTGCTCACCGCCGTCATGCTCGCGGGCGTCCGCAACATCCAGCCGCGACCCGTGGGCTTCAAGTTCCACGCCGTGCTCGTCATCAACTCCGCGCACCTCGCCGCGCAGGCCGCGAGCGACGCGGACCGCTGGCTGCCGCTCTTCTGGTCGCTCGACCAGTTCAAGGTTTCGCAGGCTCGCAACAAAGCCGAGGGCGACTGGCGCATGGGGCCGGTCGAGGAAAGCAAGGTCCCGTCCGCGCACAAGGCCCGCGCCGCCTTCGCCGAGGCGATGGACAACTGGGACACGTCCGCCGCGGATGCCGCCGTGGCCGGACTCGCGCGCGGCGCGGGCGCGAACGAAATCTTCGAGTTGTTCTGCCGCTACGGCGCGCGCGACTTCCGCGACATCGGGCACAAGGCGATTTATGTCGCGAACAGTTGGCGCTGCCTCAACACCATCGGCTGGCAGCACGCCGAGCCGGTGTTGCGGTCACTTGCCTTCGCACTTCTCGATCACGAACAGGGCAACCCGGCAGAGCGCGACGCCGACGCGGACCGCCCCGGCCGCCGCAACGCTGAACTCGTGAAGTCCATCCGTGCCGACTGGCTTGCGGGCAAGCCTGACACGGCCGCGACCACCGAACTACTCGCCGCCTTCCGCCAGTGCTCGGACGCGGAGGCCGCGCAGAAAGTCGTCGAGGCGCTCAACCGCGGCGTCGCGCCGTCGTCCGTGTGGGACGCCGTGCTGCTCGGCGCGAGCGAGTTGCTCATGCGCGCCCCGGCCATCCGCTCGCTGCATTCGGTCACCACCGCCAACGCGCTGCACTACGCGTTCACAGCGAGCGCGAACGACGAGACGCGCCGCTTCCTGCTGTTACAGGCCGCGTCGTTCCTCCCGCTCTTCCGCGGCGACGCGGCGAAGAACAGGGGCGTGGACATTGACACGTTCGAAGCCGCGCCGCTCAAGAGCCCGGGCGCGGGCGCGGTGGACGAAATCTGCGCGGACGTCGGAGGCGACAAGCTCGGAGCCTCGCGCAAGATTCTCACGTGGATGAAGGCGAACCCGGACCCGCGCGAACTCATGGCCGCGGCGCGCCGGCTCATCTTCCTGAAGGGCCGCGACTCGCACGACTACAAGTTCAGCTCGGCGGCGCTGGAGGATTTCTTCCACTGCTCGCCCGCGTGGCGGAACCGATTCCTCGCGGCGAGCGTGTTCTGGCTGAAGGGCAGCGGCGCGCCGGACAATGATTTGGTGAAGCGCACGCGAGCGGCACTCGGGGCGTGAGCGGCGGCCATCACTGCGAGCCGAGCCGCCGAGTCAGCGATTCAATCCCCTCGCGGTAAACCTTCAGCACCTCCTCGCGCTGTGCATCGTTGTCGAACTGGCCTTTCGACGTGACGTCCTTCATCGCGCCGTCCATGTCGGCGATGAGCTCGCGCGCGGCGGCGGTCTTGAAGATGGGTTTGCCCGCGACCTCGACGTAGATCGCGCTCGTGTGTCCAAAGAGCGGTTCGTCCATCTCGTTCTTCGGTCCGCTCGGTCGCGCGGGTGCGTCCGGTCCCACGGGCAGCGCGCCGCTCTGGACTCGCAACGCAACCCAGCCGGACTCTGTGAAGTTCACCGTGTGCTCCAGCTCCGCCGCGAAGTGTCCGCCCACTACCCGGCTCGTGGCGCCTTGCGCTGACTTGCCGTCGTGGATGAGTTCGATGCGCTTGAAATCACCGCGACCCTTCGCGCGAGCGGAAAACTTCAGCGGGCCGGGCTTCGCGAGCTTCACCGTGTCGCCGATGTCGTTCCTGCCCGCGCGCAGTTCGAGCAGCGGCCCGTTGCCGATGAAGGTGCGGCCCGCCCTCAACGCGGCGAGCCAGCTCTGCTGCGTGAGCGGGCCGTCCACGCGTGCGTGCGTGCGTGCGAAGTCGTAGATGAACCAGTCCGTGCCGGTCGAGAATGGCACGCGCAGGCCGGCGTTGAGGAAGCGGTAGTAGGTGTCCTCGTAGCCGCCGTGCGCGCCGCCGTCGAAGATGTTGTGCGCGTGGACAAGGCCGGCCAGCCAGTTCGGCACGTCCTCGTGGCCGAAGGTGTTGTGGCACCACACGACCGTCGCGCCATCGGCTCGCGCCGACTGCACGCCGCGTTGCAGCGGCGGCCAGTCGGGGCCTTCCTTCATGATGCCGCGGCCGATGCTCACGGGCCGCACGAGCT
>Ga0247727_10017038_pt1 | contig 11619 bp, 16 predicted proteins | sample WisWelCaveWW1625_FD_202498 | JGI IMG/M metagenome (GOLD analysis project Ga0247727, IMG submission 202498) | Biofilm microbial communities from Wishing Well Cave, Virginia, United States - WW16-25 | ecosystem: Environmental > Aquatic > Deep subsurface > Groundwater > Cave microbial mat | place... | reverse complement strand
TTAGATGTGAATGTCCGAACTGTGGATCTCACGCGCATCATTGAGGCAGCAAATCAGCGGCTTGCGGCTGCGCAAGTCGGGCGAATCGTTGACGGCCAGGTTTTGCGCGCAGCCCTACCGGCTGAGTTGGCAAATCTGCTTTAGAATCAATGGCCAGGTTTCCGCCGCTGTTCCGTAATCCGTTAGCATTCGCGCGTAAGTCCTTGAATGTGTGCGCGTATGTGCGCGCTAGATAGCACAATGTGTAATAAGTAAAGTCCGCATGATTCGCGCGGCGCCAGGTGCGGGCGGATTGCGCTAGGGGGCGTGCCGGGGGGTAGGGGGCCGGAAGCGGAGCGCCAGCACCGGGGCGGGGTAACTCGCGCCGACTGCGTATAAATTTTGCAGAATTATTTTGGAATTATTAATTCCGTACGGTCCATCCGGTTCGTATCCGGTTTTCATCCGTCCGGTACGGGCAGCCTGAAAGGCCCGTAACGCGTACACTGGAGTATCATCAATGCTCACACCATCACCAGCGATCGACGCACTGCCGCAGATCGAAGATCCCGCGCTCGCGGAGTTCATGGCGCGCTACTTCACCGGCGACAGCATCCGGCTCAAGCCACCGGCGAACAATGTCCTTGCCGATGCGCGTGGTGTCGTCTCGATCGTGCTCTTTCGCGAGGGCCAGTTCCAGGTTGAGATGATCGTGCTGCCGCCGAACATCAACGTGCCGCCGCATTACCACGATGATGTCGACAGCTTCGAGGTTGGAATCTCAGGCTCCCAGGAATTTTTCATCGCGGGCGTGCAGTCGGGGTTCTTGCGAGAGCCGCGCGCAAACGGCATGAGCCGCGACTTCGGTCGCTTCGTGCCGATTCGCAGCGACGCGTTCCACGGCGCGCGCACTGGCCCGCACGGCGCGACGTTTCTGTCAGTCCAGCGCTGGCGCGATGGCGTGACGCCGACGCACGTCGGCCTGAATTGGAGAGAACCATGCTAGCGTCACCGGCGCAAGAAACGGAAATCCTCACACAGATCCTCGCGCTGAAGAACGATCCGGTCGGCTTCGTGCAGTACGCATACCCGTGGGGCCGCGCGGGCACGCCGCTTGAGAAGCTGCGCGAGCCGCGCCGGTGGCAGATGGACGACTTGCGCAAGCTGGCGGATCACACGCAAGAGCAGGCGTTCCGTCACGCAAACAATCTCGCGTTGAAAGTTTGGAAAGAGGCGCGCGCATCCGGTCGCGGCCCAGGCAAGTCGGCGAAGTTCGCGATGTGCGCGCACTGGCACATGAGTTCACACCTCGGGAGCACGACGATCGTCGCGGCGAACACCGAGTCGCAGCTTCGCACGCGCACGTTCCCTGAGTACAGCGTCTGGTTCGGCAGCGCGATCAACAGCCACTGGTTCGATCTGGAGACGATGCGCGTCGTGCCTGCCGCGTGGCTGCGCGAGTTGGTGAAGAAAATTCCGGAAGAGGGCGGGTTGGGGATCGACCCGAAGTATTGGTACGTGCAGGGGCAGACCTGGAGCGAGGACAACCCGAACGCGTTCGCCGGTGTGCACAACCCGTACGGACTGATGCTGCAGTTCGACGAAGCGGCGGGTATTCACCACGACGTGTGGGGAGTGGCGGAAGGCTTCTTCACCGAAGTCAATCCGTATCGCTACTGGATGGCGGCGAGCCAACAGCGTAACCGCCAAGGCCGTTTCTTCGAGATCGTCAACGACCCGCTCGTTGGCGCCGGGTGGGATACGCGCGTGCTATCGACGCGCGGCATGGAGGGCATCGACCAGGCGCTGCTCGCCGACCAGATCAAGCGCTACGGGCCGGACTCCGACTTCGTGCGCGTGGAGATTGACGGGTTGGCGCCGCGCACATCAGAAGATCAGTTCATTCCGTGGGACGCGGTGCGTCAGGCGCAGACGAACGACATCCACCGGGATCTCGGCGAGCCGCTGGTGCTCGGTGTTGATCCTGCGCCGCGCGGCAAAACGTCGTGGCGCTTTCGTCAGGGCAGGAACGCGCGCGACTGCGTGGGTCCGGCGACCTTCGGCCACTGGCAGGGCTACGACAATGTGCAGATCGCAGCCGAGATCGAGAAGTTCGATCAGTGTTTCAACATCGACGCGATCTGCATCGACTTCGGAATGGGCACCGGCGTCATCGACATCTTGAAGCGGAAGTATCTTAAGCACAAGGTGCACGAGGTTCGGTTTGGCGATCCAGCGCACGACAAGCAGGGCGAGTTCGAGACGCACGCGATCGAGTTGTGGGCGTGCACGCGCGAGTGGCTGCCAGGCGGCATGGTCGAAAAAGACAACGGCGAGAAGGGCACGCTCTCGCAGCAACTCACCGATCGCGGCTGGCGCTGGTCGCGGCGCGAGGACAACAAGAAAATTCTGGAGACGAAAGAGGACATGCGCAGCCGTGGCGTGGCGTCGCCCGACGATGCCGACGCCCTGGCGTGCACGATGGAGGTAAACCCTCCGCGACGCGACGGGCCGCGCGCCGTGAGTTCATCGCGTATCGCCGCCGGTGTGGAGCCGAGCATGTTTGATTGAGGGTGGTACACTACTACGTGAACTGAAATTTTTCCCAAGGGTCCGATATGTCCTTCCTCTTCGGCGGTAACGATCGAGACGAGGCGCCGCAACCGGCGCCGGTGCCGCAGTCGCCCTCCGCTGTTCAAAACGAGACGGCTGCGCAGGAGCGGCAGGCGGCCCAGGACCGGGCGCTCGCCGAGTCGCGCGCCGCCGGACGACAGCAGACGGTGGTCGCGGGCCGCAACATCGCCGAGGACGACCAGCAGACCCTCGGCGCGAAGAGCGCGAAGCGCCGCGCCGCTCGCGACATCGTGGGCTGATGGCGCAACGTGAACCCGACGAGGGACTGCTTGTTGGCATCCGGCCCGCGCCCGGCAAGATGCGGCGCAAGCCGGATGCTGAGCGAATCGCCGCGCGCATCGCGCGCTTCGCCGACAAGGCGCCCGTCGTGCCGCACGTCACGCCTCTGAATCCGGGGTTCTTTCAACTGGAGCGCATGCGCGCTTCGAGTGCAACGAAAAAGCACGGTAAGGTCCGCGCAAAGGTGAGGGGCAAATGAGCGGCGCAATCAGCAAGATTCTCGACCCGATCGGTGACGCGATCGGTGGTCTTTTCGGCGACAAGAAAGACGACTCGAAGCCTGCGGACACACCGGCGCCTGCGGCGGAACCGGCAGTGTCGGTCGAGCCGAAGAACGAGAAGATCGAGGCGCGCGCCGACGAGTTCGCGACACGCGAGCAGGCGCTCGGCCAGCGCGCGAGCACTGCCGGTGCACAGCGCAGCGAGAATGATGCCGATCTGCTCGGCTACGTCACGCCGAAGAAACGCTCGGCCAGCCGCGCGATCCTGGGGTAAATGGACGACGCGATCCAGCCGCACATCCAGCGGCTCAACACGCTTCGCACTGACCGCATTAACTGGGACGGCCAGTGGGAAGAGTCAGCGGCGCGGCTGTTGCCTGCGCACGTCGACTCGTTCACCTCGCGGGGGATGAGCGCCCAGGTCGGCGGTGGCGGTCAGAAGAAAACTGAGCAGCAGTTCGACTCCACGGCGGCCTTCGCCGCGTCGCGTTTTTCGAGCGTGATGGAGTCGCTCGTGACGCCGCAGGGTAGCATCTGGCATCTCCTGCGCCTGCTCGACAAGACGCTGAAGAAAAACCGTCAGGTCCGGATGTTCTTCGATGACCTGAACGAGACGCTGTACAACTTCCGCTATCGTCCGATCGCGAACTTCGTCGGCAACAGCCAGCAGGTTTACCTGGGCCTCGGCTGCTACGGCAATGGCGTGCTGTACGTCGATCAGCCGGACGATTCGAAAGGACTGCGCTATCGTAACATTCACATCGGCGAGACGTACTTCGCTGAGAACCATGCGCGTGTGATCGACACCGTGTACCGCGCGTTCTTTATGACCGCGCGGCAGATCGTGCAGCGCCGCGACTGGAAGATCCCCGAGGCGATCCTCGAAGCGGTGAAGAACCCGCAGCAGATGGACAAGAAATACGAAGTCCTGCATTGCGTTTATCCGCGCGCCGATTACGATCCGCAGCGCATCGACGGCAAGGGCAAAAAGTTCGCGTCGATCTACATCCTGGTGGAATCGAAGTCGTTGTTGGAGGAATCCGGCTACGACACGTTCCCATACGCTATCGCGCGCTACACGCAGGCGTCCGGCGAGGTGTACGGTCGTGGCCCGGCGCAGATGGTGCTGCCCGCGATCAAGGTGCTCAACCAGGAGAAGAAAGACGTACTGAAGCAAGCGCACCGCATCCTCGACCCGGTGCTGCTCGCGCACGATGACGGCAACCTGGGGTCGTTCAGCCTGAAGGCTGGCGCCCTTAACGCGGGCGGCATCAGCAAGGAAGGCAAGCGCTTGATCGACGCGCTGCCGACCGGCAACCTCGCCGTCGGTCACGAGATGATGGACATGGAGAAGGCGGTCATCAACGACGCCTTCCTCGTCACGCTCTTCCAGATCCTGGTCGACACGCCGACGATGACGGCGACCGAGGTACTTGAGCGCGCCCGCGAGAAAGGCATGCTGCTCGCGCCGACCGCTGGCCGACTGCAGGCCGAGTTCCTGGGGCCGCTGATTGAGCGCGAGATCGACTTGCTGGCGCGGCAGGGGTTGATGCCGAAGATGCCGCAGATCCTGATCGACGCGGAAGTTGAGTACCGCATCGAGTACGACAACCCGATGTCACGCATGGCGCGCTCCGAGAAGGCGTCGGGCTTCATGCGCGCCCTCGGTACTGCGTCCGAGTATGCGAAGATGACCGGCGACATGGAGCCGCTGGATCACTTCAACTTCGACGTGGCGCTGCCGGAGATTCTGGATATTCACGGCGCGCCGGTGGCATGGACGCGTTCGATCGAAGACATCGAGAAGCGGCGTGAAGACCGAGCGAAGCAGCAGCAGTCTCAGCAGTTGGTTGAAGCAGCACCCTCCATCGCCAGCGTGGCGAAGATCGCAGCACCGGCCCCCAAAGGATAAGACTGTTTGCTACCCGAACTGAAGGATAAGCTGCGGGTGCTTTTCAGCACCCGCCAGCAGCAGTACAAGCAGACGTTCAAAGGCCCAGTAGCGCAGGAAGTTCTTCGCGACCTGGCGCGCTTTTGCCGCGCGAACGTCTCCACGTTCCACGAAGATCCGCGCGCGCACGCGCTCGCCGAGGGCCGCCGCGAGGTGTGGCTGCGCATCCAGAATCACCTTCAGCTTACGCCGGACGAACTCTGGCGTCTCACCTTCGGGGAGCAATGATGTATCGCAATCGCGAACAGATCATCACGAGCGACATCCACAACTTCGTGCTCAATCACGGCGCCCTCGGCGACGTGATTTGCTCGCTGCCGCCGCTTGCGTTCGCGCGGCAGTTCTTCGCGGACCAGTTGCGCCTGAAGGTGTGGTGCCCGCCGTGGCAGATTGATCTGCTTGCGCATCTGCTCGCGCCGTACGGCAAGTTCGAGTTCGGCAGCCTGCTCGACTTCCCGGCGACCCGCAAGGAACGCCTGGAGATGGACATCGGGCCGGTGTCGTTGAACACCGCGATCCAGGCGTCGCACACGCGCTGCCGCGTCCACATGGTGGACTACGCGTACAACTTCCTTATCAACGCGCAGCCCGAGAACATGGAGCAGCGCAGCTACCTCACGAAAGCGCCGCTCGGGCCGGATGTCGTTCGCGCGCGTATCGGCGCGAACGAGAAGTACGTCGTGTTCCCGGTCGGCGCCACGTCGGACAACAAGCTGTTCAAGGGCAAGGTAATGACGCCGATCCTGCTCTGGTGCCTTGACAACGGGTACAAGCCGGTTATCGTCGGCACGAAGACGAGCCACACGCAGACCGAAGTGAACGGCGAGATGAAGGCGCTCGTGATCCGCGAAGAATCGCAGACGATCCCGAAGAACATCTTCGCGCGCTGCCTGGACATGCGCGAGCAGACGACGCTGCTCGAACTGCGCGACATTCTAGGCCACGCGAACGCGGTCGTCGGCGTCGATGGTGGAACGCTGCACCTGGCCGGAACGACCGACACCAACATCATTTATGCGATGGGTCCGGCGCTGCCGAAGCATCGCTACATCCCGCGCAACGGCAAGGCCGAGCACAAGATCCGCTACGTCGTGCCGCGCGACCTGGAGTGCGCTGGCTGCCAGGGCAACTGGCCGCTTGTCACGCTGCACTTCACGCAGTGCGTCTATGAGGACAATCTCTGCATGGACAAACTGCACCCCGACGATTTCATCAACGGACTAAAGGAACTCGGACTATGAGAGCAGCCGTAGGCAGTGCGCATGAAACGGAACAGGCGGAACTCGCGCGCATCGAAGCCGACAAGCGAGCGCTGGCGGAAGCGGAAACGCTGCCGCCGGTGAAAAAGCTGGACCCGGAAAAGGCGTGGCCGTTCCCCGCCGCGAAGCCCGACGATTTCGAAACTTTCAGTCTCAACCAGGAGTAATCCATGCCCGATCCGACACCCGCTCCAGCCCCCGCTCCCAATCCCGCTCCGGCACCGGCGCCCGCGCCTGCTCCGGCGCCTGCACCCGCCGCGCCGTGGCACGGCATCGCCGAGACGGACGCCGACGGCCTGGCGTACATCAAAAACAAGGGCTGGCAGTCCGGCGCTGATGTCGTCAAGTCCTACCAGGGCGCGGAGAAGCTGATTGGGCGCGACCCGAGCACGCTGATCGCGCTGCCGAAGGCCGATGATCCGGCGGGCTTCCGCGCGGTGATGTCAAAACTCGGCTTGCCGGAGACGCCGGACAAGTACGAGTTCGACGTGCCGAAGGGCACGAAGGCCGACGAGCGCTACATGGCCTGGGCGCGCACCACGTTCCACGAACTGGGCCTTCCGGCGCCGATTGTGAAAGCGCTGTCGGCGAAGCACAACGAGTTCATCGGCGGCGTGCTGGCGCAGCAGGAGAAGGACTACAACCTGTCCGTGGAAGCGGACAAGAAAGCGCTGCTCGGCGAATGGCGCGGCGGCCACGAGCGCATGCTGAACGCGGCGAAGACCGCCGCCAAGTCGCTCGGCTTCACGCCCGAGATGATCGACGGCATCGAGCGCACGGCGGGCTACGCGGGCACCTGGAAGTTCTTCGCCGCGCTCGGCCAGAAGATGGGCGAACCGGGCTTCGCGACCAGCGGCGACCAGCAGAAGCAGTTCGGCGACCAGCAGACGCCGGAGGAAGCGAAGGCCGAGATGAACAAGATGCGCGCCGATCCGGCCACGGTGAACATCTTGAAGGACAAGATGCACCTGCAGTACAAGGCGACGAAAGAGAAGTACGACTCGCTGTTCAAGATCATGTACCCTGACGGCTAGGCAGGAAAGGGGGCTTAAAAACCCCCTTGTGATACACTGTTTCATGTGGTAGGCGAGCGGACAAGGGTAACTCCCCCGCAAGAAAGCCTGGCGCATTGGCCCCCTGAAGTTGGGACAAGCCGGTGAAGCGCGAACCTTAGAGCGCAAACTGGTTCAACCAATTTTCAGGGAGCGGCACCGTGTCTGATACCATTACCGTAGCATCAGTCCAGCAGTACAAAGCGAACGTCGAACTCTTGCTTCAGCAGGGCGATTCCCGCCTCGCTGGCGCCGTCATGACCGGCACGCACGTCGGCAAGGCCGCGTCCGTTGTCGAGCAGTTCGGCAGCGCGACCGCGCAACTGAAGACGGGCCGCCATGCGGACACCCCGTTGCTGGATCTCTCGCAGGACAAGCGGTGGGTCTTCCCGCTCGACTACGAGTGGGCTTCGCTGATCGACAACGAAGACCAGCTTCGCGCCATCATCGACTTGACCAGCCCCTACGCCCAGGCGGGCGCGGCGGCCATGAACCGCGCCAAGGATGACGTGATCCTGACCGCGATGTTCAGCACCAACTACACCGGCGAGAACGGCACCACGTCGGAGTCGTTCGGCACGCTCGGCTCGGGCACCTACGATGTCGGCGTGAACACCGGCGGCACGGCCTCGGCGCTCAACGTCGCGAAGCTGCAGCTTGGCATTCGCACGCTGATGACCGCCAACAAGGGCGAGTTGATGGAGCCGGTCTACGGCGCCATCTCCAGCTACGAGCACGACTCGCTGCTGAAGGAAATCCAGGTCGTGAACAAGGACTACGGCGGCAGCGCGCTGCTCGTGGACGGCAAGGTCAAGCGTTTCATGGGGGTCGACTTCATCCTCACCGAGCGTCTGACGATCACGTCGGGCAACCGTCTGATTCCGCTATGGCTGAAGAGCGGCGTCTACCTAGGCATGTGGCAGGATCTCGTCGCCGAGATCTCGAAGCGCGCGGACAAGTCGTACGCGAACCAGGTGTACCTGCGCATGACCATCGGCGCGACGCGCACGCAACTGGGCAAGTCCATTCGCATCCAGTGCGACGACCAGATCTAACCAGGAGAAACTGACATGGCACTCGTAAGCACCTCGCAAAACGTCACCGACCAGTCGGCGACTCCCATCGCGAAAGTGGGCGTTCTGAAAAAGCACGGCCACGTTCGCACCGCGCAAGGCCACCTCCTGGCCGCCAGCATGACCGGCGGCACCACGGCGCAGTGGTACACCTTCGTTCGGGTTCCGGCCCGCGCGCGGGTGCTCGGCGTGTACGTCACCAACGCCACCACCACGACCGGCGCCGTGAAGATCGGCCTGTTCCGTCCGGACGGTATCGCGATCAGCGACGCTGTGTTCGCGAGCGCCTTCGTTCTCGGCGCGGCGAACAACCGGGCGAGTGCGGACACGGTTCGCACCGTGGCGCAGCGCAAGGACAGCCTGGCGACCGCCTTCTCGACGGCGGTGAGCACGGCGGGCGCGACTGGCGACCTGGAGTACGACATCACGCTGACCATCGCGACGGTGATCGGCACTCCGCAGGACGTGCTGGTCGAAGTCGACTACGTGCTGCCGGAGTAACGGCGGCGATCTCCCCTGGCGCGAGAAATCGCGCCAGGGCGTTTCAATTCAGGGAGCGTTGAGTGGCGATTCCTACCGATTTCAAAGGCCCGACGCCCGCAGCGAACACGACTAAATCACGGAAGCTGTTCGGTTCCGCGACCGTCGGCCAGTGGGTGCTCGACATCGACGGCACGCTGGCCGCAGCGACGAACGTCATCCCGCTCGGGACGAATCTGGCGATCGTGACCGGCCAGGCGTACACCGACGCGCAATTTATTCCGCTGGTCAAGGATTGGCTGGCGCGCATCGAAGGTCATCTCTCCGGCACCGGTGCCGGTGGTCAGAAGGCCGAGACGACGAAACAGGCGGCGGTGGTCGCCACGACCTGCACGTAACGGAGGCACCGAATGGCGAACGAAGCAACCGTATTCTCTCTCACCACGACCGAACTGGCGACGGATGTCGCGAGCCGCGCCGGGGGTAAAGACGTGGACATCGCGACGGCCAACGCCGCCGCCGTGCCTGCGAGCATCGACATCGGTCTGTACTACTTGAAGGCCGCCTACGAGGGCGCCGATGGCCGCAGCGAGTTGCTGCGTCATATCGAAGCGATCAAGGCCAAGATCGTCGAAGCGGCCTGGCCGCCGATTTAAGGGGAACCCGTGGGAACTCTGCTCCGTCTTCGCAGCACGATCGTTCGCCCGTCTGACGCGACGCAGTACGCGGCTGGCGACGAGGTTTCGAACAACGCGACCGCGAACGCGGTGGTGCTGCCGACGTTCGACGTGAGCGCGTTCAAGCGCGGGCGTATCCTGCTCGCGGAGATCGACATCTTGGCTGCCTCGGGCAACGTCGTTACGACCGCCGCCGACTTCGAATTGCTGATCTGGCGCACGATCAACGTACCTGCCGCCGTCGGCGACAACGTGACGAACCCGCTTGCCGCCGCGACGCGCGCGCTCGCCGTCGCGCGCTTCCGCTTCGACGACACCGGCTGGATGGGGCCGCTCGGCACCGTCGCCGCCGGTACGTCGCAGGAGCAGACCGTCATGCCGACGGTGGTGCAGCCGCTGGCGACGAACGTGCTCGACGCGTCGGTGCCGTACCGTCACTTCTCGCTCGAAGGCATGAAGGCGGACTCGACGAGCTCGCTGACGGCTTCGCTCCGCGCGATTGCCGCCTGGAACCCTGGCGCCGTCGTCAACACCATCGGCATCACGCTTGATATCGACGTAGAGTAAAGGCGCCACCGCATGGCAACGTCCAAAGTAGCCATCGCGAACGGCGCTCTTCAGCGGCTCGGCGCCAAACGCATCGAGTCTCTGACGCAAGACAACGCGAACGCTCGCAGCATGAACGTGGCGTTCGATCGCGTCGTGCGCTCCGAGATCCGCAAGTACGGCTGGAACTTCGCGATCAAGCGCGAGTCGGTTGCCGCTGACGGCGACGATCCGACCTGGGGCGACTGGAACAAGTACAGCCTGCCGAACGACTTCATCCGGCTGCTGCGCGACGACGAGAGCGGGCAGACCGTTGACTGGAAGGTCGAAGGCATCTTCATTCTCTCGAAGGACGCGTCGCCGCTGCAGTTCCGCTATCTCGCGTTCATTGAAGACCCGAACTACTACGACTCGCTCTTCATCGAGACGCTGGAGTGCAAGCTGGCGATGGTGTGCTGCAAGGAAATCACCGGCAGCCACAGCGCGGCGGCTGGCGTGAAGATCGACTACGAAGACGCAATCGCGGAAGCGAAAAAGGCGAACGCGATGGAGAAGGAAGCGCAGGAGTTCCCTGAAGACACCTGGTTGCTGGCGAGGCTTTAATGGGACGCGCCAGTACGATTCAGAACGCCTTCAACGCTGGCGAACTGAGCAACTTGATGCTCGGTCGCCAGGACGTGGACAAGTACGCGTCCGGCCTCTTCGTTTGCCTGAACGGCATTCCGCTCACGCAAGGCGCCTGGACGCGCCGCCCCGGCACGGCCTACCTGCACCAATGCAAGCACAACTCGAAGCTGGCGCGGGTGATCCCGTTCCAGTATTCGATCACGCAGACGTACATTCTTGAATTCGGCGAGCAGTACATCCGGTTCTTCACCGAGCACGGCATCCTCACGAAGACGACCCAGGTGATCACGGCGATCACGAAGGCGAATCCTGCGGTGGTGACGTACACCGGCACGGACACGTACGCCAATGGCGAGCGCGTGTACATCGCCAGCGTTGCAGGCATGACGCAAGTGAACAACCGCGAGTTCAAGGTCGCGAATGTCAACGCTGGCGCGAACACGTTCGAACTGCAGGATTCCGACGGCAACAACGTCAACAGCACCGGCTACGACACGTACACGTCCGGTGGCACGGTCGGCGAGATCTTGGAAGTTGTGACCGACTTCCTCGAAGCGGATCTCGCGGACGTGCGCGTCACACAATCGGCGGACACGCTCTACATCCTGCACCCGAACTACCCGCCGCAGACGCTCGTGCGCGTGTCAGCGACATCGTGGACGCTCGCCGACATCAGCTTCACTGACGGGCCGTACGATTCTGTCAACATCACGGCGACGACGCTGACGCCGAGCGCGAGCGCTCCCGGCGCTGGCGTGACGCTCGCGGCTAGCGCCGTCACCGGCATCAACGGCGGGCAGGGGTTCCTCGCGACCGACGTGGGGCGCTTGATCCGTATTCA
>Ga0247727_10017037_pt1 | contig 11619 bp, 7 predicted proteins | sample WisWelCaveWW1625_FD_202498 | JGI IMG/M metagenome (GOLD analysis project Ga0247727, IMG submission 202498) | Biofilm microbial communities from Wishing Well Cave, Virginia, United States - WW16-25 | ecosystem: Environmental > Aquatic > Deep subsurface > Groundwater > Cave microbial mat | place... | reverse complement strand
CACGTCCGATAACCGGGTCGAGTTTCCCGTCGCGGGCCATTTTGGTTAGGTCACGGGAGTATTTTTCCAACACGCCGTATTTGGATTCGGGGTTTTCGTCAGTGACGCGGTGTTTGCCGCGAATTGACTGAATCGCTTTCAGGAGAGTCTCTCTCTTCAGCCCGTGCGATTTGAGTAATTCCTGCGCTTTACTTTTGACTTCATAAAGTGCTAAAAGCACATGCTCGACTGAAACATATTCATCGGCAAACTGGTTGAGTTGGTCTTCGGCTTTGGTCAATACTTGAGTGAACTCACTCGAAGTATAGAGTTGGCCACCGCTTTGGCGCGGGAGCATTTTCAAAGATGTCTCCAGTTCTTCGGACAGATGCGTAACATCGACATCTAGTTTCTTGAGAATCTGCGGCACCAGGCCGTCTTGTTGTTTCAAGAGCGCCGCCAACAAATGCTCCGGCATTATTTGGGGGTGCTGTTCGGACTGCGCCATCTGCTGGGCATAACTGACAGCATCAATGGAGCGCTGGGTGAATTTAGAGAGGTTCATATGGCTATTCTCTCATTTCTCTGCTGAATTTCCCAATGTCGAAGCTCCACAACTACGTCGCAAAGTTTGGATTCATGCGCCCTTTCAAAGTTTGGATATATTTTTTCAAACGGTATGGTACTACCCAATTCGAAAATCAGACCGCGGTCCAGCATTGAAATAGTGTGCTGATTTAATTGAGTTATATTTCCTATTGTGAAGAATGTTTTGATTATTCCAAAAAAGACAACTTCTACATATAGCACGTACTTTTTCGAAAGCCTTAACATTGCATAATGGTAATTCCCAAACGGAATACTCTCAATGTATTTGTAATTTCTAAATGCATGTGTTGTATTCGATATACATCTTTCGTCCAATTCACTAGAAAAACGAATTACTGTTTTCTTTCTCAAATCATAAGTTTTATACAGTCCTTTCATATTTTGTCTTATTGCGATATCACGATTAAGTCCAGAAATGGTCAAGAATTCATGTATAATCTTGAAAATCAATCTGGGGTCGGGATCGCGTTTCTTCCAACCAATTTGTATTTCAGTCACTCCTTCGGGAGTTATTTCTTTAGAAAACACAATACCTTCGTACACAAACTCTTTCTTGACGTGGTCATCGTAAAATTTTTCAATTGGGCCGACATCAACATTTGGGTTTTTTCTCTTAAACGATTTAACTGCTTTTTCCTTTAGTTTCTCTGGGGTTCCTAAATACCTGTCTTTTGTCAACATTTTGGGGACTGGCTGAACTTTGCCTTGGTCATTGATTATCACTTCGAAACCAGATTCCGTATCTATTTTTTTCCCCATTCGATAAGCTTCTTTCCTATTTTTCAAACCGATTTTGGCCAAAGCAGCAGTAAAAAACGGATTGTCCATTACCGTCCCTTCTATTTCTTCTCCGATGAAGCTGTTGCACTGACGACAAGTAGTGTACGAATAGAATTTTATGCCAAGACATTCTGGAAATAAATGTGATTTGGTCAACTTGGTCTCTTTCCCGCACCATATACATAGATTTGCAGTTACTATGGTGTCGTTTATTTCGAACCATAGGTTGTCCAGAAATTTCGATATCACTTCTACCACTTCTCCAAAAACTTTTTCTGCTCCGCTGTCAGAGTTTTCGGTATCTCGACTTTTATTTCGACGAAGAGGTCGCCTTGCTCGTTGCCCACGGCCAAGCCCTGGCCTTTCAGCCGGAGTTTTGCGCCGGGTTGGGTGCCGGGCGGGACGGACAAAGCCACCAATTTGTTTAATGTCTGAATTTCGACCTTTGTGCCGAGTATGGCCCCGGTGAAAGGAATAATTACCCAAGTATAAATGTCGTTTCCTTGGCGTGTGAAATTTTGGTCGCTCATAACATTTACCGTGATAATCAAATCGCCGGTTTCACCGCCAAATATACCCGGCTTGCCTTGTCCGGCCAGTCGAATTTTGCCGCCATTATCGATACCCGCAGGAATTTTGACACGAATCTTTTTTCCCTCGGGAAGATAAATCAGCCGCGTGACGCCCTTGATGGCCTCCATAAAAGAAACAGAAATTTCGCTATGTACATCCTGCCCGCGGGGTTCTTCCGGTTCCGATTGCCCAAATGGACTCTGGCGTTGACGGCGCGTCCGCGATGACTGGCTAATTCTTCCTCCAAATAGTTCACTGAACAAATCCTCAAAGTTTTCGAGTCCTTCGCCGCCGGTGGTGTGAAATTCAAAACGGGTTCCACCCGGGCCGGATTGGCGAAAACCACCAAAGGGGCTTTGTCCCTGGCGGCTATCGAAAGCGCCGTACTGGCGCATCAGGTCATATTCGCTTTTCTTTTTGGGGTCGGACGGAGTGTCATACGCCTCGGAGATTTCTTTGAAACGCTCTTCGGCTTCCTTTTTCCCTTTATTGCGGTCGGGATGATATTTCTTGGCCAGCGCGCGGAAAGATTTTTTTATTTCTTCCGCGGTGGCATTTTCGTTGACGCCGAGGGATTTGTAGAAGTCAGTGGGCATATATTCTATTTCCTTACAAGGGGCAGACGAGACGTCTGCCGCCCACGAACGAATCGCATGCTTCGACAAGCGCAGCATGACAATTCTCCGCCCAGTATGACGATTCGCTTGGTTTGAAAATCCTTACCTGTAATTTGTAATTCTGTCTTCTTTCATTTGATTTCATTTGATTTAATCCGCTCTCAAATCCTAACCAAATTCATCCCGTCCTAACCAAAATCATCGCGTCTTATCCAAAGTCATCCCTTCCTAATCAAAGTCATCCTGAGCTTGTCGAAGGGTGACTGTGCTTGTGCTTTTGGGCGCCCTCGCCCAACAGCAATCTAATCATTGAACAGGTGTCAGGCGAGGGCGTCTGCCACCCACATATTCAATTAGCTGATCTGGATGTCAATCGTCTTTGGCTTGGCTTTCTCGGATTTCGGCAATGACAAAGTCAGCAAACCATTTTTGTAGTCGGCCGAGATTTTGTCGGTTTCGACTGTCTCCGGAAGAGTGAATGAACGAGAGAACTGGCCGGTATAGATTTCACTTCGGACATGGTTCTCACTCTCATTTTTCTTCTCGACCTTCCGCTCGCCGCTGACGGTCAAGAGCCCGTCTTTCACCGTAACCTTGATGTCACCCTTTTCCATTCCGGGCAGGTCGAAATCGAGTTTGATGCGGTTGTCGTTTTCGGTAATATTGACCCGCGGAGCAAAATCGGTGTTGACATTGGTCCAAAACGGCGTGGCGCTAAAAATGTCGTTAAACACTCGGTCCAGACTTCTGGCAGTTCGGTTGGGTGTGCAAATCAGATTTGTCATTGAAACATCCTCCTTGTGATTATTGGTTTTGCTAATTTTAACTATCATTTCGACCAATGTTAAATCAAAAGGCGTGCCAAAAGTGTTATGACATTGCACGGCAATAGTTTACGTTAGAAATAAAAATGTGATGAGCGTAAAAGCAGACAAAATGGCAGAGATACTATGCTATAATGGCATACAAAAGTGGCACTTTGGCAGATAAATGCCTGTTTGGCATGATTTATCTTTTTGACTTTAAGACTTCAGAAAGGACGGATTCCAAGGCAGTGTTTTTAATCAGGAGCTTTTGAGTATTTGACAGGCTTTTGCGGTATTGCTTGATGCTTTCGATTGAATCTTCGTCCCCCAGCCGCGCCAAGGCCCTGACAACTGCCGCTTTGAATTCTTCTTTAGGGACTCGACCCTGGGTTATGTCGTCGGATTTGTGCTCTTCCTGAAGGAGCAGGGCGAGAAAGGTCTTGCCGGGCTCTCCTCCCAACTGTCCGATAGTCTGGACGCACTTTACGCTCATGTGAGGACTTCTTTGAATCAAGTCAATTAATAGCGGGGCGATATCGGGTGAGCCGATAAGTCCCAGCTTGCTCAAGGCCATTTCGCGGATTTCCATGGCCGAGTCTTCGGCCATCAGGAGCAGCAAGTCGCAGGCCTCTTCACCGCCGATTTTTTCCAAGGCCAAAATGATCTCCCGGCGGACTCTGATATCGCGGTCGCTCATCCGCCGGCGCAGGGATTCGATGGCAGCGGCATCTTTGAGTGCACCGAGAACATAAATGGCGTTGCGGACCACATACCATTTGTAGTCCGGCAAATCAGAACGGTCATCAGGCCTTTCAAAATTCGGTTTATGGTCCAGCTCGGCCGAGCAGACATTCAGAGCCGGCCGGCCCAAGTCCGTAAGGATTTTCAGAACCTGCCGGCGCAGCTGTCTGGATGGATGTGAAATAATCTTTATCAGCGCATGAGCGACTTCTGCAGTGCCGAGCACACTAAGAATTCGTTGAATAATCTTGGCCGATGAAGGATTTCCGTGCGCAAGTTGGTCTATCAGGAAATTGAGAAAATCCAACCGGTTAAGTTTCAACAAAGCCGCTTTGACGGCCGGGGAATCATAGACGGTAACGCTATCGCTATGCGTTCTTCTTTTGGCCAGGGCATCGACCAGGTCGATCATGATCTCGAAGCGCCGTCCGCGGCAGCCTTGCTCCAGTACGCCGGATATCAGCTCCGCATGCTCCAGAGTTTCGGTGCGGGCATCAATAATTTGCGACAAACGCACCACCAGATTCTCCAGAATGAATTTGTCCGACTGCGGATCGATATTTTTCAGGCATTCGCACATGAATAGCAGAGCTTTTTGGCGGATATCCCGCTCCGGCGCCGAAAACTGATTCAAGAGAAAATCGACCATTTCGATAGCTTGGCCGCGCCGGCCGGTCCGATAGTATCTTAAAAACATCTCGGCATAAAACGCCGCGTCGGTTTCTTTCAAGTTTAAAAAATGCGTTTCGAAATCGGCCAGCGCCCCGGTCAAGTCGTCCGAAAACTCTGTCACCGATGGAAGCACTGATTCCCTGATTAACGAAGCAATCCGGCTGCCATGACTTGAGTGCAGTGAGTTTATTATGGAACTGCGGTCGGGGTGCAGAGCCACCAGCCGGCCCAATTGTTTTTGCTGTTTTGCAGGAAGGCTTGGTCTGAAGCCGGGCTGCGGGGCGCTTTCAAATATTTCATTGAGTTGGGCAATAATGCTTTCGGATTTGAAAGCAGCGATTTTTTCAGGCAGGAGATACTGGACTACTTCATTATTAAAATCAATCGCCGCCGCATCCAGCGAGTTGTTATCGCCATCGTAGATTTCGGCCAGGCGTATTAAATCGCCGCCCAGTTGTTCGAAGACAATTTGTCTGACGGTAAAATCTCGGTCGATATCGCCGCGGTATTTCAGATTCAGTTCAAAAGTGCGGTGAGCGAGTTCACTGTTGACCTCGATGGAGCTGATATGCCTGCTTTTCAGATAATCGGGCACAAAATCAGGGCGCGGCTGATGCTTTTCCCTTTTTACCAATCTTTCCACAAATGCGGCCAAATCAGTCTGACTCATAAGATCCGTAAAGCAGGCGGCTCGAATTTCCAGAAATTGCAAAAAGCGCAGAACTTCTTCGGTGAACACAGTTTCTCTTTGACGGATGCTCATTACGTGAAGCCGTCCGGCCTCCAGATTAATCGCCACTACCCTTTTGACATTGAAGGCTGACTTAAATTCCGAAAACAAGCGCTCCAGAGATCTTTTGGCGACGGGATGAAGAGCGCCGTAGATGGCAACTTTTTTGCAAGCCAGGGCCAGTTCTCTGACTATGGCGTCCGAGGCCTTTACCAGAGATTGATTAAGCCAGGACTCACTGATGGAGCGCTGCAACTTCATTGGCATCCCCCAAACAGACCAGTTCACCATCATCGGTGGCGACATAGATAAACCGCCCGTCGCTTATGGGAGCCTGCGAGTGGGCTCCTGAAAATTCCCTTTTGGAAACAAGCGTTCCATCGAGAGCTTTGAGCGAGTACAACTTACCGGACATAGTGCCGAACACCACGAATTCTCCTACTACAATTGGCGAGCTTTTAATGACTTCCTGTGCCTCATATTGCCAAAGTTTTTCACCTGTTAAAGCGGTAAAGGCACTTACCTCGCCGGAGTTACTGGAAACATAGACCCGATTTTCATCAACCGCCGGGGCCGACCAGACCGGGCCGGTTATTGATGATTTCCAGGCAATGCTATCCGAAGCATAGTTCACTGCAAAAACGTTGCCGGGCATGTCCACTAAATAGGCAAAATTGCCGACGGCTGATGTTCCCAGTATAGGATTGTCCAATTTCTGACGAGCGGCTTCCTGGCCGTTTTCCGTGTGGATGATAAACAAGGTGCCTTGGTCTCCCGGCTGAACAATGAATTCAGCCGCGACACTGGGGGGGGCTAAAAGCCTTTCTTTGGCCTCAAATGACCATTTTTTATCGCCGGTCATTAAGTCGAAGGCCTGTACCGATCCATCGGTCAGGCTCAAAATCAGCCTATTATCAACTATTAATAACCCCGCTGCGGCGTCCCTGACGGGCCGGTTCCAAAGCGTGTTACGATTCAGAAGGTTAATACAGTGCAGGAGAAAGTTTCGGGTCCCATCAACCAAATATCCCAGACTGTCCATCACGACCATTCCGGTTGAACAACGGCCTTTGGTTCTGACATATCCGGCATAACTGCCGCCGGCGATATCATAGAATCGGATTTTCTTGCGACTGCCCGGATAAATCAGGTAGCCCTTGCTTATGGTAATTGGGCCGGAAGGTCTGGTGTCGGTGTTCTGTTCCCAGATGACATCCAGTTTTCCCCGAAAATTTCCGGCCAGACTTCCGGTACTTTGGATATCGGCGCGATGAAATTTCCAATTTGATTCCCGGGTTAATGACTCGGCCGGCATATTAAATTTTCTGGAGCAGCCGGATAAGACGGTTACTCCCATAAAAGCCCAAAGTACGAGTTTGAACAAATTCTTCATCAAAAATTCCATCCAAAAAAGAAATCAAAGTCAGTCTGGGGAGAAATAGTCTCAAAGTCAGTCGTTCGGGAAAAGTCAAACCGGAGCACAATTAGATAATCAATGGCTACTCTGAATCCGCCGCCGAATGAGCCGATAAGGCCGTCGTAATCGTTTTCCCAGGCCGAGCCGACATCGAAAAACAAAGCGCCTCTGATGCCGCTGAAACCAAGATTGCCGATGGGAAAACCAATCAGTAGATTATCAATTAAAGGGAAGCGCAGTTCGGTCGAGGCAAATACGACATTACGGGCATAGAAGGCCCGCCGGTCGTAGCCGCGAAATGACCAGCTCCCCCCAAAATAAATGCGCTGGGGCTCCAGTCCTGATGAAGTATAGCCGAGCAAGCGGTTGGCCACCGCCGAGTGCCGCCCCAATCTGAAATAGTGGCGGATATCCGCCATAGCCGTGCGGTTGTAATTGCGGACTTCATCAAGCGCGGTTGACAAGCCCACCGTAAAATTGTAACGGCGCCCGTCGATAGGGCCCGAAATATCCCAGAGTGAGTTGTCGTAGATCCAGCTTAAATAGTTCGTCAACAAAACGGCCTGGCGGTTTTCACGGCCAAAGCGCAGCTCACGATTGGAATATCGGGCCGAACTGGTAAAATCCAGACGGTGAAATTTGGAAATGGGATAGCGAAACAATGACAGGGCGCCGACCTGGCGTTCGAAATAGTATTGGTCAACGTCATTAAAGTATTCATCGTAAAGATGGAATGCTCCCAGTCCCCAGTTCAATTGCTTTTCTTTGTTGATATAGGTCACGCCGACATTGAATGATTTCAGCATGTCGTCTTTGGTTTCGGCAGTATTGGTTACGAGAAAGTGAATCGCGTGATTTCCCAGAATATCCGACATGGCCATCTGGACTCCCCCCAGAGAGCCGTAGACCGGGTCATAGCCTATGGCAGACTGGGCAATGTCGAAAGAGTAATCAGTGTCGTATTTAATGGAGGCATTGGAAAACTCGCTGGAGATTTTACCGGGCTGCCAACTATTAACTGTCGCAGGAGCCGAGTGCTCGACCAATACTGGTTCCTCAACCAGGTCCATTTCGTAAATTTGAAACGACATTTCCTGGTAGCCGGTATAAAGAAGTTTTTTTCCGTCCGGCGCCAGACGCGGGTCGAAAGCCCCCGTGACAAAGGTCGACTGGCGGGTCATTCGTCCGTCGCTGTCCAGCAGAAACAAATTGAATGTGCCTTCACGATTTGACGAAAAATAAATCCCGGCAGCGGTGACATCGGGCGATTGGTCCCGGAAGGCGCCGAAAGTGAGCTGGTTGACGGCTCTATCAGGGATTTGAATTTCGTAGAGATTGAGCGCTCCGGCGGGTCCTGCCGGGCAACGATCAGAAGCAAAGATGACGCTTTCACCGTCAAGCGCAAAGGTCGGATCAACATCATAGAAGATGTCATTAGTCAGTCGTTCGTAGGCTCCAGAGGCCAGTTCCATTAGGTAAATGTCGGAGGCGCCGTTGCTATGAACTCCGGAAAAGACAATTCTCAATCCGTCCGGTGAAAGCGCCGGTGAGCGGGCGGCAATCAGCGAGTCAAATTCATATCGTTTGGCCACGGCTTTTGTATTTAAGTCGTAAAGGTAAATGACATCTTTTTCTTTTGATTTTGACGAAAAGACGACCTGACCTTTATCGTTGGCGTCGATGCCCGAACGAAGCAAATGGAGCGACTCAAAATCCGATGAGCGCTCGCCTTTGATCAGTGTTTGCAGTCCCCCCTGATTCTCTCCCAGAGGCAGCATGTAAATTCCCGAATATCCCAGCCGATTGGCGATAAATACGACCCAGTCTGATTCTGTGCTGTCATTGTTCCAGCGTATGGGGACGCCTTTTACGGCAAAGCCTTCTTTAACAATACGGCGGGAGTCCATTTTAGGGAGACCGAGGTTGGCGATTTCAGGATAGTATTTTTTCTTTAAGGCATACTCCCACTTATTGGACAGGGCGCTCAAATTGTCGCCCAGGGTGGCCTTGACTATTTCATCGAAATTTCGACCCTTGTGCCAATTGTCAAACAGCAGAGCCAGTTTTTCAGGGCCATAAGCGGAATCAATAAATTGGCAGATTGATTCGCCCAGTTTGTACATATAAAAAGTCCCCTGCACCCGCCACATTTCACCGATAGATAAGAACCGGTCATTTACGACTATGTCCTTGACGACCATATCCGCCTCGGTATCCCACTTTTTAGACCAGAACTCCGCCAGTCCTTCGGTGAACCACAACGGCGGACTGGCGGCCCGGCGCAGGGACTGTTTCGAATAGGCGGCGTCCAAGCGGTCCAGGGTGAAAACGTGCACTAGTTCATGGCGAATGACATGGTCAAAATCGAAATAGGAACCGTGAAACGGGACTACCACCCGCCCTTTCATGAATTCAGTAAAACCGGCCACACCTTCGGGCAAAATTCCGGGGACAATGTTGGTCTGGGAAAAATAATGCGGCGAGGAATAAATGACTAAGGGGGTTTGGTTTTTAATCTCGTGATTAAACTTTATGGCCAGTCGGCGATAGGAATCTTCGGCGATTTTAGCCGCAATTTCGGCAATCTCTTTTTCATCGGCATAGAAATAAATTCTGAAATGTCTGGTGCTCATGACCTGCCAATCAAAACTGGTGTACTGCACTTTATTTTTTCCGAAATAAAATTGCGCCTGCGCAGATCCGGCGGCCAGCGTTACCGCCGCGGCCAAAATGAATAGAGTGAGCAAATGTTTAATAGTTTGTTTCATTTTGAATCAAAGAGTTATCCATTATTATAACATATCGAGGGGCAGCCGGTTTCGGCTATTATGGCACTGCACATCAACCAAATGTCTCTCATTCCTTATTCATAATCGGCGAATAAGGCAATGAAGTAAATCCTCTGAATGATTCGTCGTCAAATGTGGCTCAAATTGCCGAGTGCGGGTTTTTTTCCAATTCTTCGATTCTGCGCACCGCATCCAGAAGGTTTTCGCAAATCAGATTCTCTGCGTTTTGGACGGATTTCCGAAGGCTGTTGACATTATCCTGTCCCTGCCCGGTCTTGACCAGAAACGAAGTTCCGCCGATTATGCGGCCGAGATTGAAGTCATCCATTTTGTCGCCGATGACATATGATTTACGCAGGTCGATATTTAATTCACGGGCTGCTTTTTCGGCCATGCCAGCCGCCGGTTTGCGGCAATTGCAGACTTTCGCAAAATTTGCGACTACTCCCTGGGCATAATGCGGACAGAAATAAATGCCGTCAACATAAACTCCCTTCTGCTTTAAGAGTTGGACGAGCACCCGGTTGAACCGTTCGGCATCGGCCAGATCAAAATAGCCGCGAGCTATGCCCGATTGATTGGAGACAATGACAATTTTAAATCCCAGTTTTTGGGCGCGTGTCAAGGCGTCAATTGAACCGGGCTCGAATTCGATCTCTTCGGGATCGGAGTCAAAGGGTTTGTCAATAATAACTGTCCCGTCCCGGTCGACCAAAAGCGCTTTGGTCCGGTCCTTTCTCATTTCCAGAATTTCGAGAGCTTCCGCCGCAACTCTTTCCGCTGAAATACGGGTAAAGCAGAAGCGTTCTTCGCGAAAACAGGGCTTGCCGCCGTGGAGCGAGCAGGGGCGGCAGTATTCATCGACTTCAATAACTTTGTCAAACAGACCCCGCGGTGCAAAACCAAGAGCCGGATGGGTAGGTCCAAAAATAGCCAGTACCGGCGTGCCGACGGCGGACGACAAATGGGATATTCCGGAGTCATTGGCCAAACAGAGATCCGAATTGTAAATAATATCGGCCAGTGAATCAATCGGGCAATCAATCAAATGCACCAGAAACTCTTGGCCGATTTTATCTTCCAGATTGGGCGGGGCTTTGTGAGTGGAGGTTGTCGCCCAAATAATCTTTGCTCCACGGGCTTGGTGAAGCCTAACGGCAACTTCTGCAAATCTCTCAATAGGCCACTCTTTATTCGGAAAAGACGCTTCGGGGGCGACGATTATCTGAAAGTTATTGGATTTGAATTGCGGCGCTCGGTTTGTTATCAGCACGGGCCTTTTGGCTGCGGGATTAAGACCAAGATTAACAATGCAATCATTGTATTTGTCGATAGTGTGCGCGGCGCCGGCGGTAAAATCCTGGTAATCTACAATGCGCTGCCGGACAATGCGGTCTCTGGCATAAACTGCCTTTTGACCCGCATAAACCAGGCTGCGGACTAAAAAAGAGCGAAAATTCCCCTGCAAATCAACGATTATATCGAATTCTTCGCTTTCAATACGCCTGATGATTTTGAAAATCTCACTGGGGCCAGGGGAATTGCCGATAGTAAGCACCCGGTCAACACCCGGCAGACAGCGGCCAAGCGGTGCGTGGCGTTCTTTGGTTAGGAAAAAAATTTCGCTTTCGGGATAACCGACTTTTAAATTTAGAACAGGCGCCGACGCCAGCACCACGTCGCCGAGTGAACTGAAGCGCATTACCAGGATTTTGCATTTCATTTGGAGAAAAGATAAAGACCCAGCGCCCCGGCTGCAAAGCAATAATAACCGAACAGCTCGAATCGGCCTTTCTTAATAATGGCCAGCAGCCAATGAATAGCGGCCAAAGAAAAAATCAGCGAAAATATTCCGGCCAGCAAATATGGTCCTCCCAAAGCACTGCTTTCCCTGACGAGGTCACTA